>Ga0209746_1000323_pt1 | contig 25652 bp, 24 predicted proteins | sample BarGraNGADG00211_3_FD_184496 | JGI IMG/M metagenome (GOLD analysis project Ga0209746, IMG submission 184496) | Arctic peat soil microbial communities from Barrow, Alaska - Barrow Graham LP Ref core NGADG0011-211 (SPAdes) (version 2) | ecosystem: Environmental > Terrestrial > Soil > Wetlands >... | reverse complement strand
GGCGGCTTGAAGCGCAGCGCAACCATCGGCCCGTCCGACGCGCCGCTGACCGCCGCGCTCCTCGACCTGGCCGCACGCAACCTGCTCCAGGCGCTCGATCGCCGCGAAGGCGGCCTGGGCGGCGCGCCCAAATTCCCTCAACCCATGACCCTCGACTTTATGCTTCAACTCTACGTGCATACCGGCGAGCAGGAGCTGCTGGAGGCGGTCAATCTGACCTTGACCAAGATGGCCGGCGGGGGCATCTACGATCAGCTTGGCGGCGGCTTCCACCGCTACAGCACGGACGCCCGCTGGCTGGTGCCGCATTTCGAGAAGATGCTGTATGACAACGCTCAACTGGCGCGCACTTACCTGCATGCCTGGCAAATCAGCGGGAACGCCGAGTACAGGCGGGTAGTGGAAGAGACGTTGGACTATGTGTTGCGCGAGATGACCTCGCTCGAAGGGGGGTTCTACAGCACTGAGGACGCCGACAGCGAAGGGCAGGAGGGCCGGTTCTACCTGTGGACGCCGGATGAGATCGCAAGTTTGCTGGGCGAAGAGGACGCGCGGCTGTTTTGCGCCTATTACGACGTGACCTCGGCCGGCAACTTCCACGAGGGCGGGAGCGGGCGCAATATTCTACATGTCACCCATGACGTGCCCGCGACTGCTGAAGCGCTGAACGTGACCGGCGAGCGGCTGTCACAGGCCCTTCGGCGCGGGAAAGACGTGCTCTTCGCGACCCGGCAGAAGCGGGTCCGGCCCGGCCAGGACCAGAAAATCCTCGCCGAGTGGAACGGCCTCATGCTGCACGCCTTCGCCGAGGCCGGCGCGGCGCTGGGACGGACCGACTATCTTGCCGCGGCAACTCGGGCCGGGCAATTCATGCTCGCGCAGATGGCCTTTCTCACCGCCGATGGGAGCCTGCGCCTCTACCGGAGCTACAGGGGCGGCGAGGCACGCCTGCCGGCCTACCTCGAGGATTACGCCTCGGTTGCGCTGGCTATGCTCGCGCTGTATGAGGCGGTCCTCGACCCACATTGGCTGCAAGCCGCGGTCAGCCTGACGCAGGTGATCCTGGCGCTCTTCGCCGATCCCGCGGCGGGGGGCTTCTTCCAGATAGGGAACGAACACGAGGAGCTGATCGCGCGCCGCAAGGATTTCATCGACAGCGCCGTGCCTTCCGGCAACTCCCTGGCGGTAGAGATGTTCCTGCGCCTGGGCAAGCTCCTGGAGCGCACAGATTATACCGCTCACGGCTCCGCCGTTCTGCAGATGCTGGCGGACGCGATGGCAGATCAGCCTGCGGCCTTCGGCCGGCTGCTGTGTGCCCTGGACTTTCACCTCAATCCCGGTTATGAGATCGCGATTGCCGGGGACGTGGAGCAGGAAGACAGCCGCGCCCTGCTGACCCAAGTCTGGCGCCGCTACCTGCCGAACAGCGTCCTGGCGCTACACATGCCCGGCGATGAGCGCGCCGCAAGCCTGGTGCCTTTCCTGGCCGGCCGCGAGCCGATTAAGGGCCGCGCTGCGACTTACGTGTGCCGGAACTACGTGTGTAACTTGCCCGTCACCGATCCGGCCGCCTTGGCCGCTCAGCTGGAGCGATAGGTGCTGCCAGTTTGAAGCTGCCCGGCGGGAACTGATACCCCGTCAGGGCTCGATCAATGCCCGCAGCACGCGCAGGTTCTCTACGTCTTCGTGCATGTCTTCGCTCTTGGGGGTCTCGAGGATCTTCGGCACTCCGGCGAAGCGGGGATCGTTGAGAACAAAGCCGAAAGGCGCCAATCCCAACTCTCCCGTGCCGATATGGTCGTGGCGGTCAACGTGGGAGCCGAGGCCCTTCTTGCTGTCGTTGAAGTGGAAACAGCGCAAGCGCGCCAGGCCCAACAGGCGGTCGAACTTGTCCATTGTCTCGGTGTACGTCTGAGGGGTGCGAATATCGTAGCCGGCAGCCAAAGCGTGGCAAGTATCGAAGCAGAAGGCCACGCGCTCCGGCTCCTTGACGCCCTCTAGAATGGCCAGCAAGTGCTCGAACGTGAAGCCCAGCGCCGAACCCTGGCCGGCAGTGTTCTCGACCAAGGTCAAGGTCTTATAGCCGGCTGTGCTCGCATGGCAGGCATCCAGCCCGGCCACGATGCGCGCCAGGCCCGCCTCCTCCCCGGCGCCCATGTGCGCTCCCGGGTGGAAGACCACACCCAGCAGTGCCAACTGCTCGGCGCGCGCCAGCTCGTCGGCCAGGGCGGCCACTGACTTGCGCCACAGTTCGTCGTCTCCGGTGCCGAGGTTGATCAGATAGGCCGCGTGTGCCACGACCGGGGCGATCCCGGTCTCTTTCTGCGCCTTGAACCAGCGCTCGATCTCTTCGGGCGCCGCCGGCTTTTGCTGCCAACGGTTCTGATTCTTGGTAAAAATCTGCATTGTGTTGATGCCGATGGATTGCGCGCGCTCAAATGCGCTGCTCAAGCCACCCGCCACCGACATATGTGCGCCAAGCAACATGGCTGAGTTCCTCTCAGGCATCATTCGCCGGCCGCCAACGTGTAGTGTTCCACGCCTTCAGCCTTGTCCTCTATACGCGCTAACACGAATAGCAACGATGAAAGGCGGTTCAGGTACTTGAGCGCCGTATCGTCGCGCAACTCGCCCTTGTGCGTCAGCCAGGCAACCAGGCGCTCCGCGCGCCGCACCACCGTGCGCGCCACATCCAGCGTCGCGCCTCCCAGGCTGTCTCCAGCGACGATGAAAGCGCGCGGCATTTCGACTTCGGCCCCCAGTTCGTTCGCTGCCTGCTCCAGCCAGCTCAGCCGCTCAACCACCAACCAGGGCGGGCGGGTGGCTGCTTCGGGCACCATTGCCAGGTCGGCCATCATGTGGTAAAGATCGCGTTGGACCGCCAGTACATGCCGGCGCACCCGTTCATCCTGCGCCTGGGCGCGCGCCATCCCCAACACGGCCGACGCTTCGTCCACCGTGCCGTAGGCCTGTGGCCGTTCGTCGTACTTGGGCACTCGCTCGCGTCCGAGGATCCCGGTATAGCCATCGTCTCCGGTCGCCGTATACCATTTGGTAAATGCCATTTCAAGTTACCTCAGTGTGCTGCTACCCCGACCCCTAGACTGTAAACCAGCCTGCCACCCAGCCAACCCTCCAGGAGGATCAGCCCCGCGCCGATTACGAGCAGAGCCATGAACAGAGCGCGCTGGTTGCGCGAGGCGCGCCGGGTACGCAATGAGCGTGGGGGACGGATCGCGTGTGACTGCTGAAAAGCAGAGGTCTGCCGCGGGGCGGGTTCGGACGCCTGGTTCCATAACCCACGATTGCGCAGAGGCAGATACACCGCAAAGCCAAACACCACCAGCAAGCTCACGCCGACCGTGATATGCTGGTTGAGGACGGTCTGCACGGCCGGCGAGTCAGGCGCGCGCGCTCCGTCGATCAGGCCCGTGAGCGACGCCACCAATACTCCCAGCCAGCCGAGGACCAGGCTGAACCGGCCGTACTCGATCCACCGTTCTCGTTTCAGGAGGAGTCCGAGAATAATCAAAGCCACGCCGGTCAGAGATAGGGCGATCGGGAAATGTACAAAGCGCGGGTGAAGGGGAAACAAAAAAGTCATCTCACGTCGTAGCTGGCCTTGACCAGCCGCTCCGCCAGGTATTTGCCGCGAGGTAAGCCGCAGTTGCGCATCTCGTGGACCACAACCGGCAACTCGTACATGACACGGCAGAGCTCCGCTTGCCAAGCGGCGCCATCCCAGGTCAATATCGCGTAGGCAGCGCGCTGGTCTCCATCCCTGGGCAGGCCGACGCTCGCCACATTGACCAACAACCGATCATGCCAGCAGCGGGTGAAGGGCACGTGCATATGACCGAACGCCAGCGCTTCCCAGTCGCAGGTCTCAACCGGTCCTAACAGCATGTCCAGATCCGCCTCTGTCATGCGCGGCAGGATGTAACGTTCGTCATCCGTCGGATTCGCGTGGACCACCAACAGATCATGCCCGGGCTTGGGCGAGATGCGATGCGAAGAGGGCAAAGCCAGCAGGTAGGCGATCCGTTCGGGACCCAGCTTTTGCCTTAGCCACTGCCAATGTGCGGCGAAAGAGCCCGGTTCCTTGTGTTCCGGCGGATCGTCCTGGCGGCGGGCAAGGAATGCGTCAGTATTGCCCGCCAGGACGACGGCGCCGGACTGCTTGAGCCGGTCGACGACTTCCCCCGGCCAGGGACCTTCCCAGACCAGGTCACCCGCCACCACCATCCCATCTAATGGGCCGCGCCGCTGCATGTCGGCCAGCACAGCCTCAAGCGCCACGAAATTGCCGTGGATGTCCGACAACAACCCTATCCGCATCTGGTCTCCTTTGACCGGTTACGGCCCTTCTGCACGCACCACAATCGCGCCCAGGGCGTTGGGTCCCGCATGCGTGGCAAAAACCGGACCCACTTCCTGCAACATAATATCCGCCGGCGCCACATTGATCATACCGGCCAACCGGCCGACCAGATCTGTGGCGGCGTCTCGGCCACGCGTATAGACGGTGGCCAATATCTCGACAGGCAGCCGGGAACACACCTCTTCTTCCAGGCGCGACAGGGCACCCTTGTACGAACGGGCGACTCCCAGCAAACGCAGGTCGCCGTCCACCATCTCGACAATCGGTTTCACGTGGAAAGTGCGGGCCAGCTTCTCGATCAAAGGCATCATCCGATCCAGGCGGCCGCCTCGGCGCACCCATTCCAGCGTGTCGAGCACGAAAATCACTGAGGTGCGGTCCCGCAGGTTCTCGACCGCACGCTGCACCACCTCGAGGCTGGCGCCGGATAGAGCGCGCTTCGCCGCCTCAATCACTTGCACACCCATGCCCAGGCTGATCGAGCGCGAATCAACCACCCGCACCTGATCCGGGCCGAACTCCTGCGCGCCCAGCCAGGCCGAGTTGTAAACAGCGCTGTGCTGCTTCGGCAGAGTCAGGCAGAGAACATCGTGGCCGGCGGATATCAGGCGCTGATATGCCATCTGAAAGGCGCCGGGGGGCGGGGCAGCCGTCCCGGGGGCATCTTCGAGCTTCGCTGCCCGGCGCCAGAACTCCTCCACGCTCATAGTGTCATCCGAGACCATGTCCTGTCCGAAGCGGACGAAGCATGGAACCACGGTGATTTCATAGCGGCTCACTAGCTCCAGAGTGAGGTCACAACCGCTGTCGGCAACGATGCGAACGCTATTCATTGCAGCTCCTCTTGTCATTGCCATTATACCATCTAGGGCAGCAAGCGCAATCACTGAACGAACTCTCTCACAAGTTTGTAAAATTCGATTGCACGAGACTGCACTTTGTGTTACAATCTGATCCTACTGGGCTGGGTCACGGAGAGGTGCACCATGCGACCAAAAATCGACGATACATGGTTCGGCAGCATCACAGTGGACGGAATGCGCTACGAGTACGACATCCTCATCCGGCTCAGCGGCAAGGTGAGAAAGCGCAAAAAGGACCTGTCCAAGGTTATTTACGGCACCTCTCACACCATCAGCCTGGCCGAGATTGAGGAACTGTATCGACCGAAGGCCGAGCGCCTGATCATCGGCACCGGTCAGGAAGACAAGGTGCGGCTCTCGCCGGAAGCCGCCGATTTCCTGGCCGACCACAACTGCCAGGTCGACCTTTGGCCTAGCTCAAAAGCAGCCAGGAAATGGAACGAAGCAGAGGGCAACACCCTGGCTCTGTTCCACATCACATGTTGAATCCCACAAGAGAAGGTCCATGACAATCGCAATCATCGTCCACGGCGGCGCATGGGACATCTCGCTCGCCCTTCATGCACAACATATTGCCGGCTGCCGGGCAGCCGCAGAAGCAGGCTGGGACCTGTTGTCAAAGGGCGGTTCGGCCTTGGACGCCGTCGAGGCGGCGGTACGCGTTATGGAGGACGACCCGGTCTTCGATGCCGGGCGGGGATCGCATCTGAATCAGGACGGCGAGGTAGAGCTGGACGCGGGGATCATGGACGGTCGCACTTTGGACGCAGGAGCCGTCGCGGCGGTCAAGTGCATTCGCAACCCCATCAGCCTGGCGCGTCGGGTGCTCACGGATGGCCAACACGTCTTCCTGGTCGGCACGGGCGCCGAACGCTTCGCACAGCGCACGGGTATCCCCCTTTGCGATCCTGCCGAGCTTGTGGTGGAACGCGAACGCCAGGCCTGGCTGCAACAGGGAAGCAAGGCGCTCGTACCCGGGGCCGGCTTCCGTCCCCAGGCCGCGGCCGATACGGTGGGAGCGGTCGCGCTGGACATTAAGGCCAACCTCGCAGTGGGCAACTCTACCGGCGGCACCTTCTTGAAGCTACCCGGCCGGGTAGGAGATACACCCATCTTCGGCTGCGGCCTCTACGCCGATAACCACATGGGCGCTGCGGTTTGCACCGGCTGGGGCGAACAGATCATGAAAACCGTGCTGGCCAAGACGACCGTGGACCAGTTGGCCTGGCTCTCGGACCCCATGACCGCCGCGCAAGTGGCCCTCGTCTATTTCCAGGAACGCATTGGCGGCCTGGGCGGCGTCATATGCGCTGCGCCTGACGGCCGTGTCGGGTGGGCGCACAGCACCCCCTACATGGCCTTCGGCTACCGCACGGCGGACATGCAGGCCGTCCGCGCGCAAATGGGCCGGCAGAAAAGGCAGGCCAACTCCGCCTACCAGGTTGAACGCGGCGAAGAAGAATGAGCACGCCGGAGAAGCGGGTGCGGGTAGTGATCAAGGGTTGGGTGCAAGGCGTGGGCTTCCGCGTCAATTGCCAGCACGAGGCACAGCGCCTGGGCCTGACCGGCTGGGTGCGCAACCGCAGCGACGGCAGCGTCGAAGCCCTGTTCGAAGGGGCCGCGCCGGCTGTGGACGAGATGTTGCGTTGGTGCGAGCATGGCCCCACGGGCGCCGAGGTGAGCAGCATCAAAGTCGCGGACGCAGCGGAAGGGGCGCCCGGGCGCTCTTTTAACATCCGCTGATGGGAGCGCCGATGCCTGATTTAACCCCCGTGATGATGGTAACAGATGGCGCCTGCTCGGGTAACCCGGGCCCCGGCGGCTGGTGCGCCATTTTGCGCTACGGGGAGCACGAGAAAATTCTACAAGGCGGCGCATCCCTGACCACAAACAATCGCATGGAGTTGCGCGCGACCATCGGCGGTCTGCAGGTTCTCACCCGGCCCTGCCAGGTCGAGATCCATACCGATTCTGAATATGTCCAGAAGGGCATCACGCAATGGCTGAGCGGCTGGCTGCGTAACGGATGGCGCACGCGCGAGAACAAACCGGTCAAGAATCAGGATCTCTGGCGCCTGCTCCACAAGGCGCTGCAGCCCCACCAGGTCACCTGGCGTTGGGTTAAAGGCCACGCCGGCAACGCGCTCAACGAGCGCGCGGACCAGCTAGCCGTCGCGGCGATCCAGAAGTATGGCGTCAACGGCCAGCCAGACATGGAGCCGGCCGGAACCATACCCGAGTAACTGTCCTTCTTGTTTGCGAGATTCACGCAAGTAAGCTACCATTCGAGCATGAGTTTGCATGACGCGGGTTTGCTCTTAGCCATCGAAACTTCGTGCGACGAGACGGCGGCGGCGGTGATCGAGGAAGGCCATCGCATTCGCTCCAACGTGGTCGCGTCACAAATTGAGCTCCATCGCCCCTACGGTGGCGTCTTCCCCGAGATCGCCTCTCGCCAGCATGTGCTCGACATCCTGCCGGTCATCGAACGCGCCCTGGCCGATGCGGACATGGGCTGGCACGACCTGACCGGTATGGCCGTCACGCGTGGCCCGGGGCTGGCCGGCTCACTTCTGGTCGGCGTCAACGCCGCTAAGGCTGCCGCCTGGGCACGCGGGCTGCCCCTGGTGGCAGTCAACCACCTGGAAGGTCATCTTTATTCCAACTGGCTGGATTCCGGCGTGGGGATCGATCCGGCAAGCATCACTCAACCTAGCCTGCCTGCTCTCGACGCGGCCGGGCGGGCTTTCCCGCTGCTGGTGCTCATCGTCTCCGGCGGCCACAGCGAGTTGATCCTGATGGGCGGCCACGGGATCTACCGGCGGCTAGGCGCCACCCTGGACGACGCTGCCGGCGAGGCGTTTGATAAAGTCGCGCGCCTGCTCGGCCTCTCCTATCCCGGCGGACCGGCCATCCAGCGCGCGGCCCAGGACGGTGACCCGCGCGCCTTCGACTTCCCGCGCGCGCTCACCAACCACTCGGAGCACCGTTTCGATTTCAGCTTCAGCGGGCTTAAGACCGCCGTGCTTCGCCAGGTGCGCGAGCTCGACCCCGAACACCTGCCGGTGGCGGACCTGGCAGCCAGCTTCCAGGCAGCCGTCGTGGACGTGCTGCTGAGCAAAACCGCTGACGCGGCGCGCGAGTTCCGGGTGGGACGAGTCTGCATTTGCGGTGGTGTCGCGGCCAACCGTAACCTGCGCACAGCCGCGGCCGAAAGGCTGCCTGTGCCGGTCTCCGTGCCGCCGTTCTTCCTCTGCACCGACAACGGCGCCATGATCGGCGCGGCCGCGCATTACCGCTTGCTTAAGGACGGCCCAACCGCGCTCAATTTCGACGTGGAACCAAACCTGCAGCTGCAGATGGCCGCCTCGCCTCGACAGTAAACCTCGCCATTCGCTGAATGGTCGCCTCGGAATCCTTCCTCATCAACGTTCTGTCTTGAGCCACAGCTTTTCGCCGTCGCTGATGACCTCAATCCGCCAGTTTTGATCGGTGCGCAGCACACGACTGTCCGCCAGGCGCTGCAACACGTCGGGTTGTGGGTGGCCAAAGCGGTTACCTGCCCCCACCTGGATGATTGCCAGCCGCGGCTTGACCGCGCTCAGGAACGGAGCGGATGTGGAACGGCTGCTGCCATGATGGCCGACTTTCAGAACGTCGGCCCGCAGCGGCAGCCCGGCCCGCAGCATCTCCGCCTCGGCCTCTCGTTCGGCATCGCCGGTCAAGAGGAAACTGGTCGTTCCATAATCCAGCCGCAACACCAGCGAATCGTTGTTGTCGCCGGCAGCACTCGGGCCAGACTGGGTCAGACCGGTGGAGAGCACGGTGAAAGATGATTTGCCGATGACGAGACGCATTCCCGGCGACGCGCGCACGCGACGCGTGCCCGGACGCGCTGCCTGCGCGAGCCAGGGAGCGGCCGCTTTCAGTTGAGCCGGGTCCGCTTCCGTCATCGTCATCCCGCCGGATGGCGCACTGCCAGATGGTGCCCCGGTCGCGGCTATGCCATCTGATTCGAGATCGTCCAGCGTCTGCGTCACCTGGTAGCGCTCCAACAGAGCGACCAGGCCGGTCATATGATCTGCGTCCGGGTGGGTCAACACGACCAGGTCCAGGCTGCGATCCCAGAACGGCATCACCTCGCCCAACTGATTGAGCAATGCCTCGGGGCTGGGCCCGCCGTCTACCAAGATCTGCCGGCCGTCCGGCGTGCGCACGAATATGGCATCTCCCTGGCCAACGTCCAAAAAGTAGACGTGCAGGCGCCCATCCGGCAGCCCCCTCCCGGCCAGCCAGGCGATCGCCACGACCACCGCCAGCAGACCGACACCAGGCCAGCCGGCCAGCCGTTCGCGCAACCATTTCCACATGCGCCCTTCCTCCCCCTTGGAAGACACCGGAAGAACCGATCCTGTGCTATACTATGCGAGTCAGTCAGTTTTTTGTCAAGGGGTTGTCATGAGTCCGGATAACGGCAGCATCGTCGTGTATGGCACAACCTGGTGCCCCGACTGTCGTAGCGCCAAGAACTTCCTGGGCGAGCATCGCATCCAGTACATTTGGGTCGATATCGAGCAGGACGCGACGGCCATGGCCGAGGTCGAGCGCCTCAACGATGGCCGGCGCAGCATGCCGACCATCGTCTTTCCAGACGGCAGCATCCTGGTCGAACCCAGCGCCGAGGCGCTGGCAGGAAAGCTCGGTCTGCGTTCGAAGGCCAAGCGCAGCTTCTACGACCTGATCATCGTCGGCGGCGGACCGGCCGGCCTGACCACGGCCATTTACGCGGCACGCGAAGGACTCGACGTCCTGGTCATCGAGAAGCGCGTTCCAGGCGGTCAGGCCGGCAGCACGCAGCGCATGGACAACTACCCGGGCTTTGACGAAGGCATTACCGGCGCCGAATTCGCGAGCCGGCTCACCAACCAGGCGACGAAATTCGGCGTAGAGATCCTCAAGGCTACGTCGGTCAGGTGCATCGCACACGATGGTCGTTACCGCTGCGTCGAAACCGCGGAGGGCACGGACTATACGGGCCGGGCCGTCCTGATCGCCACCGGCTCGCGCTACCGCTTGTTGAACGTCCCCGGCGAAGCAGGCCTCATCGGCTCGACCATCCATTATTGCGCCGTCTGCGATGGGCCCTTCTACAAGGGTAAAGACGTGCTGGTGATCGGCGGCGGTAACAGCGGCTTTCAGGAGGGACTGCATCTCACCCGCTGGGCGAAACACGTCACGATCGTCGAGTTCCTGCCTGAAATCCGCGCTAGCAAACTATTCCAGGACGCGGCCGTCGGCCGGGAGGACATGACCATAGTCACCAACCACGAGGTGAAGGCTTTCCGCGGCACGCGTGGTAAGCTGGCCGGCGTGGAAGTGCAAGACCGGGCCAGCGGCGAGATTGAGACCTGGCACCCCGACGGCGTCTTCATTTTCGCCGGGCTCAACCCGAACACCGACTGGCTGCCTCCCGAGATCGAGCGCGACCGCTTCGGCTTCATCCAGACCGATGGCAAGCTGGAGACCAGCATGCCGGGCGTCTTTGCGGCGGGCGACGTGCGGGCCGGCAGCACCAAACAGGCCGCAGTCGCGGCAGGTGAGGGCGCGACGGCCGCCCTGATGATCCGCGCATACCTGCAAGGACAATAGATGGCCAGGGAGAAGGGCCAACCGAAAGATGGCACCAGGCATCCCCGCAACGGTCTTAACGACCTACGCGGGAATGCCTGGATGTTTTTCACCAAAACGATTCTCCAGACCTCATTTCCTTCGGAGCTTGGCCACGATCTGCGCCGCCAACACTATGCGAACAAACCGCCGCGCTTAATGCAGCAGATCATCGAGTTCTTCACGCGCAGCGGTGAGAGCGTGCTTGATCCCTTTGCTGGGGTGGGAGGGACTCTGCTCGGGGCAGGGTTGTGCGGCCGCCGGGCGACGGGCATCGAGCTCGAACAGCAATGGCTCGATATTTACCTGCAGGTATGCCGCGACGCCGGGTTTGAGGCGCAGGAAACAATGTGTGGGGACTGTCTTGAGGTGCTGCCTCGCCTGATCGACAAGGGCAGACAGTTCGATGCCGTGGTCACTGATCCGCCGTACAGCCCGGCGCTGAAGAAGACGCTCTGCGATGACCGGTACGGGCGCAGCAACCGCCACAGCCGATTCGAAGCGTTCTCAGCCTCCCCGAGCGACCTGCGCAACTCGGCGTCATTCGACGAATTCTACGATCGCATGGAGGTCGTGGCGGGTTATCTCCTGCAATTGCTCAAGCCCGAACGTTACGCGGCGGTGATGATCCGCGACTCGTATCAGCACGGCGAGTACATCCCGGCCTCCTTCTGGGTAGCCGAACGTTTCCGCAAGGTAGGATTCCAGTTCAAGGGCCTCAAGATCTGGTACCAGACGGGGGCGCCCGTTCGCCCCTATGGCTACCCGTTCTCCTACGTGCCCAACATAGTGCACCACACCATTCTCATCTTTCGCAGATGAGCCCGGCGTCTGGACGGGCAAGCGCCCGGGGCAGCTCAGAAACTACGTTGCATGCCAAAGGAGAGCCAAGCGTGAAAATCCTGATAGCCGCTGATATGGAAGGCATCACCGGGGTCGTAAGCTGGGACCAGGTGGATGCGACACATCCAGAGTATGCCCGCTTCCGCCGCCTGATGACGGGCGACGTGAACGCCGCCATCCGCGGCGCGTTCGACGGTGGCGCAGACGAAGTGGTCGTCGCGGATGGTCACGGTTCGGGGCGCAATATCCTGATCGAGGAGCTCGATGCGCGCGCCCGCCTGAACTCGGGCGGCTCCGGTCCGTTCTCGATGGTGGAAGGGATCCAGGACGGTGTTCAGGGAGCCATGTTCGTCGGCTATCACGCGCGCAGCGGCTCCGCCAATGCCAGTTTGGACCACACCTGGTCCGACACGCGCGTCGCCAACGTCTGGCTCAACGGCGCCCTGGTCGGCGAAAGCGGCCTGAACGGCGCCGTTTGCGGCCACTATGGCACGCCCATCATCATGATCGCCGGCGACCAGACCGTCTGTGCCGAGGCAATGGCCTTGTTCGGGCCACTTGAGACCGCCATTGTCAAGCGCGCCAGCGGCCGCTATTCCGCCGAGGTCCTGCCGCCGTTAGTCACGCAGGAACTGATCTGCCGGGCTGCAAAGCGCGCGGTCGAGCGTCTGCGCGCCGGCAGCACGCCCGCGCCGTACGTGGTCTCCCGGCCCGTCACCCTGACCATCGAGTTCAACCAGTCCGACATGGCCGACCGGGCCGCGCTCTGTCCCGGCGCCCAGCGCCTGGACGGTAAGCGCGTCGAACTAACCGTTCCGGACATGCCCGCTGTTTACCGGGGCTTCCGCACCCTGCTCGCCCTGGCGCGCACCTGAGGGGCCTACTCCCTGATCTGCCCGCTGCCGAAGCCCACCCACTTGTAGGTCGTGAGCTCCTCCAGGCCCATCGGGCCGCGCGCATGCAGTTTCTGGGTGCTGACGGCTACCTCCGCGCCCAGGCCGAACTCGCCGCCATCCGTGAAGCGCGTGCTGGCGTTCACGTAGACGGCTGCCGAGTTGATCTCGTTGACGAAGCGCAGGGCGTTGGCCAGGTCGTTGGTCAGGATGCTGTCGGAGTGCTCGGTGCTGTGCTGCTGGACATGCTCGATGGCCTCGTCCAGCCCGCCGACCACCTTGACGCCGAGGATCAGGGTCAGCCACTCGGTGTCGAAGTCGTCGGGACCCGCCGGGACGACCTTCGCTGCCACCGTCCCCTGCGCTTCCAGAATCCGGCAGGCTTCCTCAGTTGCCCGCAGCTCAACACCGCTCTGCGCCAGCCGGTCTGCGACCTTGGGCAAGAATGTGCTCGCGACCGCGCGGTGGACTAGCAGGGTGTCCAGCGCGTTACACACGCTCGGCCGTTGGACCTTGGCGTTCTCCACGATGTCTACTGCCCGCGGCAGGTCGGCGCTGGCATCGACGTACACATGGCAGATGCCCATGCCGCCCGTGATAACCGGGATGGTGCTCTGTTCCCGGCACAAACGGTGCAAGCCGGCGCCGCCGCGCGGGACAATCATGTCCACGTAGCGATCCAGTCGCAGCAATTCCGTCACGCGCGCCCGGTCGGGGTCGGCGATGTACTGCACGGCTGCGCCCGGCAAACCTGCCCGTTCCAACCCGGCCCGCACCACCCCGGTCAGCGCCAGGTTGCTGCGCAACGTCTCGCTGCCGCCCCGCAGGATGGCAGCATTGCCGGTTTTGAGGCACAGCGTGGCCACGTCTATCGTCACGTTGGGCCTTGCTTCATAAATGACGCCGATCACGCCGATAGGGATGCGGCGCTTGCTGAGGCGCAGGCCGTTGGGCAGCACTCGGCTCTCGAACTCCGCGCCGACCGGGTCGGGCAGGGTGGCGATGCGCCGCGCGTCGGCCGCCAGGGCGGAGATGCGCTTCTCCGTCAGCAAGAGGCGATCGAGCATGGCCTCGCTCAGCCCTCCGGCGCGGCCATCCGCTAGGTCGCGCGCGTTCTGCTCCAGCACGCCGCCGGCTTGCTTCTCCAGTTCCTCGGCAATCGCCAGCAGCGCCCGGTTCTTGAGTTCTGTGCCGGCGATCCCTAGCTGCCGGCTGGCGGCCCGGGCGGCCTGCCCGATCTGAATCATGTCTGTCTCAGGCTGTGACATACGCTTACACCAGGATAAGATCGTTGCGGTGCACGGCCACAGGTCCGTTGTCGTGCCCCAGTCGCCCGGCTATCTCGCTCGAGCGATGTCCGATGATTTCGTCAAGCTCACGGCTGTCATAGCGGGCGATGCCGCGCGCCAGTTCCTCACGTCCTGGTCCCAGGATCGAAACCGTGTCGCCCCGCTCGAACTGGCCTTCGACCGCACGGATGCCGGCGGGCAGCAGACTGCTCCCTGCCCGGGTTAACGCCTGCGCCGCGCCGTCGTCGACGACCAGGCACCCCTTGGGAGTGCGTCCGGCGAAGATCCAGCGTTTGCGATGTTCGAGAGGCACAGCCAGGGCGGGGAAACGTGTCCCCAGTCCCTCGCCCAGCACGACCCGGCGGATGACGTCTGGCTCGCGACCGGCGGCGATGACCACGTCCGCACCCGCCCGGCGCGCCACGTCGGCGGCCTGCAACTTGGTAGCCATGCCGCCCACCCCCAACCCACTGCCGCTGCCGCCCGCCTGCGCGCGTAGGTCCTTGTCGATCGTGCGCACCTCCGGGATCAGGCGCGCCGTTGGATCGCTGCGTGGATCGGCGGTGTACAGACCGGCCTGATCGGTCAACAGCAGGAGGAGATCGGCGTCCGCCAGCAAAGACACCAGGGCCGAGAGGTTATCATTATCGCCTACCTTGATTTCGGCCGTCGCCACGGCGTCGTTTTCGTTGATGATGGGCACGATCCGATATTCGAGGAGCGCCTGCAACATGTCGCGCGCGTTAAGGAACCGCCCGCGGTCCTTGACATCCGCCCGAGTGAGCAACATCTGCCCAACGTGGATACCGTAGATCTCGAAGAAGCTCTCATAGAACATCATCAGCCGGCTTTGCCCGACCGCTGCCAGCATCTGCTTGGTCGTCACCGTGGCTGGCAACTCCGGCAACCCCAGGCGTTCGCGCCCGGCCGCGATCGCGCCCGAGGTGCAGATGATCACATCCCGGCCTTCGGCGTGCAACGCGGCGCACTGGCGCACGATATCCACCATATAGGCCCGGTCCAGGCGAGGCGTGCCCCCGGTCAAGGTGCTGGTGCCGAGCTTTACGACGATACGTTGGTACATCGATTCAAATCCTAGTTCCTCAGGCTGGTCACCGGGGCCGGCAGCCGGCCTCCCCGCCGCATGAAGCCGGCGGCGGATAGCTTGCTGACCTGCATCACGGGCGCGCTGCCCAGCAGACCGCCAAATTCGAGCAGGTCACCCGCCTGCTTGCCCGGCGCCGGTATAACGCGCACGGCGGTCGTCTTGTCGTTGATGATACCGATGGCCAGCTCGTCGGCGATGATGGCCGCGATGGTCTCCGCCGGCGTATCGCCCGGGATCGCGAACATATCCAGCCCTACCGAGCAGACCGCGGTCAGCGCCTCCAGCTTATCCAGGCTCAAGGCGCCGCTGATGACCGCCTCAATCATGCCGCTGTCCTCGCTGACCGGGATAAAGGTGCCGCTGAGCCCGCCGACATTGCCACTGGCCATGGCCCCGCCATTCTTGACCGCGTCCATGAGCAGCGCCAGAGCGAGGGTCGAGCCGTGCGTGCCGATGTGTTCGAGGCCAAACGCCTCCAGCACTCGGGCCACCGAATCGCCCGGGGCCGTGGTGGAGGCGAGGGAGATATCGACGATGCCGAAGGGGATGCCCAGGTTGGCGGCCAGTTCCCGGCCGATCAATTCGCCGGCGCGGGTGATCTTGAACACCGTGCGCTTAATACACTCCGAAAGCTGAGTGAGGTCGCACTCCCGATTCTTCTCCACCACGCTGCGGACCACCCCCGGGCCGCTGATGCCGACGTTCAAGGTGGCATCCGGTTCTCCGACGCCATGATAGGCGCCGGCCATGAAGGGATTGTCTTCGGGAGCGTTGACGAAAACGACGAACTTGGCGCAGCCGATCGCGTTCGGGCTGCGCTGCGCCGTCTCCTTCAACATCGGACCCAGCAGGTTGACTGCATCCAGATTGAGGCCGGCGTGGGTCGAGCCGACGTTCAGAAACGCGCAGACCCGTTGGGTGGCGGAAAGGACTTCGGGCAAGGCTTCGATGAGCACGGCATCAGAGCGGGTCAGCCCTTTCTGGGCCAACGCACCGAATCCGCCCACGAAGTCAATGCCCGCGTCCAACGCGGCCCGATCGAGGGTCTGCGCCATGGCCAGGTATTTTTCGACCGTGCAATGGGTCTCCATGATCAGGCTGACGGGCGTGACCGCGATGCGCTTGTTGACGATGGGCACGCCGTATTTGACCTCGAGCGGCCGGCTTTTCTCGAGCAGCGACCGGCCAAAGGTGCTGACGCGCCGGTACACCTTGTCCTGGAAGGCCGCGAAGTCCGAATCGATGCAGTCTTTGAGATTAATGCCCAGCGTCGTCGTCCGGATGTCCAAGTTCTGGTACAGCGTCATGCTCGCCGTTTCGAAAACTTCCTCGACGTCAAATCTCATGGGCTTATATCCTGTGCATCGCTTTGAAGATATTCTGATGCTGAAGCTGGATCCTCAGCCCCATCTCATCGCCAAGCTGCTGAAGCACGTGGCTGATGTTCTCCAGGTCCGCCGTGGCCTCGCGCAGATCGACCAACATCGTCATCACGAAATAGCCCTGCATCACGCCCTGGCTGATATCCTCGATATTGATGTTGCGCTCGTACAGCAGCCCGGAGATGCGGGCCACGATGCCCTTTTTGTCCTGGCCGATCACGGTAATGAACAGCAGTTCCTTGTCCACGTCAACATTCACCTTCACCTCTCGGCGCGCGGCGGCCCGCCTGATAAGAACGATGCTCCAGGCACGCGCTCCAGAGCCTCGGCAGTATAACCTTATCCGGCAATGAGCACAAGGGCGCGCGCAGTCTCTGGAGCACGAAGTGGCGAAGAACAGGAAGACCCAAACGACTTAAATACGGCGGGCCGTGGTGAGTACCACGGCCCGCCTTTCTCAGCGGCGGCCCAGTGCCAGGCCCACTGCTGTTACCCTTGTTCCATGCCTAATAAATCAACGTACGCTCGGCAGTCGAGATACGCCGTGCGCCGTCCGGCGGCCGAGATAGGGTGGCGCACAGCGGGTGCTACGCGGCCGGCCTCACCGCTTGCGCTACTTTGCCGCCAAAGAATCTCCCACTATAATAGCGCCATGCGATCCTGCAACCTCCCGGTCGAGCGCCATTATCTGCTGGCACTCCTGGCCGCTATCGTCGTCCTTTTGCTATCTGTCGCTTGCAGCGCCGATACGATGCACGCCACCTACTTGCAAAGCAACCATGAGCAGTTGTCCGTCCCGGCTAGCCTGACGCCTCAGCCGGCGCATTTCGTGGTGCCGGACGGCACAGCGGCCCGCACCATCTCCCAGAATCTCCAGGCGGCGGGGCTGATCAAGGACGCCCAGCTCTTTGAGGCGTATGTGCGCGTCAATCAACTGAGCGGCCGCCTGCAGGCCGGCGCTTACACGCTCAGCCCGTCCATGACCATCCCAGAGATCGCCCAGGCGCTGCAGCACGGACGCCCGGATAGCTTGACCATCACCGTCCCCGAAGGCTGGCGACTCGAGCAGGTGGGCGATTACCTGGACAACACCGGTTTGTTGAAGGGCGCCGCCTATCGGCAACTGGCCGGCGGCGATCTGACGGGTCTGGACACCAGCGGCTACGGCTTCCTCGACTTGCGGCCAACAGGGGCCAGCCTCGAAGGCTACCTGTACCCTGACACCTATGCCCTGCCCCTGCAAGGGGCGACGGCCGCCGATCTTGTGAAGAACCAGTTAGACAACTTCGCCATGCAGGTTCTGCCGGTATACCAGAAGGCATTTGCCGACGGCACCACGCACCTGACCCTACATGAGGCGCTCACCCTGGCCAGCATCGTCGAGCGCGAGGCGGTGATAGACAACGAGCGGCCGGTGATCGCCGGAGTGTACCTGAACCGCCTGGCGCAGGATATGCGACTCCAGGCCGATCCGACCGTCCAGTACGGGATGGGTTTCCAGGCCAAAACGGGCCAGTGGTGGAAAAGCCCGGTCTCGCTGGACGAGTACGCGGCCGTGGACAGCCGCTATAACACTTACCTGTACCCCGGGCTGCCGCCCGGTCCGATCTGCAACCCCGGCCTGGCCAGCATTCGCGCCGCTCTGAACCCGGCCAAGCATGACTATATCTACTTCGTGGCAATTCCCGGCACCGGCCGCCACGTTTTTGCGCGCACCTATGAGGAGCACCAGGCCAACGTCAAGCGCTACCTGGGCCAGTAGTTGCGGAACAAACTGGAGGGCACGATGGATAACAGGCCCATGAACGCGCAGCTCCCCGGGAGGGATACCCTTCCCGGGGAGCCATTTTTCGCGACTATGATCTTGAACGACAGCCGGTTCCGCTTAGCGGGGCTGGCGGGCCGCACGCAGGCCGAGCATACAGCCCAAGGCGATCGCCAGCAGGCCCAGCATCGCCGGCAGCAGGGCGGCGGATGAATCGCCACCTGTGGTCGGCAACGCCTTCGGCGGAACTGCGGTCGCAGTCGAGGTCACAGCGGTCGTCGGCGCAAGCGTTGGCGCCGTCGTTGCCGTGGCAGCCGCGGTCGGAGCCGTGGTCGCGGTGGCAGCCGCGGTCGGAGCCGTGGTCGCGGTGGCAACCGCGGTCGGAGCCGTGGTCGCGGTGGCAGTCACAGTGCCGGTCACCTGAGTGGGCGTACCCTGGGCGAAGGCCAGCGAGCTAAGCACGAAAATCATGACAACAGCCAACGCAACGGACAACCAAGTCTTAGACCTAAACATCGTCCCTCCTAAAAAGAACGCCAGAGGTTGGGCGGCCAAGAAGTGCTTCCCGGGCCGTCGAGTCTTGCGAAAATCGCCTCCATTTGCTTAATGCCGAACAGGGCAGCGATTAGCACGTAGGTATGATTTACTCCAATTAGTGTTGACTTTCCGTATTGCTTCTCCCAATTGTTTGAGCAAAGTCATATTCTTGAGCAGACAGGGCCGATCGCCGGCCAGCTTACGGGCAGATCGTTCTCGTGCTGACCATGAGATTGCACAATGATCGGCGAGGATCGAGCGCGATGCTGCAATCCGGCATACTGCGCGGTAGCGCGCGGCGGGTAGAATTAAGCGCTGCGGGTGTGATAACAGGTGTGCTAAAATGGAGTGTGGTTACCACCTGGCTATCACGGTGGCTACCACATAGCATCACCTGGCTATCGCCTACCGGAAGAGAATGGACGCGAGGTCAAACATGAAACTGAATCGGTTTGCCAAATATGCCTGGGTCGTGCTGGCCTACAGTATCGGGGTGGTGCTATGGGGCGCCTACGTGCGTGCGACCGGTTCGGGGGCGGGCTGCGGCAACCATTGGCCGCTATGCGGGAACGTGGTCATTCCACAGTCTCCCGCGGTCGCGACCACGATCGAGTTCAGCCACCGGGTAACCAGCGGCCTGACCGTCGTTTTTGTGGCCGGCCTGTTGCTCTGGGCCTTGCGCTCGTACCCGAAAGGTCATGCGGTGCGGTTAGGCGCAAGGCTGGCGTTCGTCTTCACAATCACGGAAGCCCTCGTCGGCGCGGGCCTGGTGCTTTTCCAGTTGGTCGCCCACAACGACTCGATCGCGCGTGCCGCTTCGGTGGCGGTACATCTCGCCAATACCTTCCTGCTATTGGCCTCCTTGACCCTCACTGCCGCCTGGGCCTCCGGCGCGCACCGGCTGCGCCTCGCGGGCCGAGCGCGCCTTAGCTGGCCACTGGGAATTGGGCTGCTCGGCGTGTTGATTCTCGGCGTCACCGGGGCCATCACGGCGCTGGGAGATACCCTGTTCCCATCCGGCTCGCTGGTGGAGGGCATGGCGCAAGATTTCTCCCCCACCGCCCACTTCCTGATCCGTCTGCGGGTCATCCATCCTATCATCGCGACCTTGATAAGTGTCTACGTGGTAATTCTAGCTCGCCTGCTCGCTTCATCGGGCGACGAGCGGCCGGCCAGGCGCCTCGCCACTCTCCTGACCGGGTTGGTCGGCCTGCAGTTGCTGGCTGGGCTGGTCAACGTCGTGCTAATGGCGCCAATCTGGCTGCAGATGGTCCATCTGTTGCTGGCCGACCTGCTGTGGATCACGTTCGTGCTCTTCTCGGCCGGCCAACTGGCAGTCTCCCTGCCGGAGGCGGGTAAAGCAGAACTGCTCTCAGCAGGCAGCGGACCGGCCGCGGCGAACGGCGCTGTGACGGTGGGCGGGGTCCTTAAAGCGAAGTAGTCCCGGCGCCTGACCGGTGTTATAATCTGGCCAATTGCCGCGTGCGTAAGACTCTCAGAGAGGAGCATCTGTATGCTGCTGAACCTACGCGAGTACCAGCGTCCGGCCACCGGCTCCGCTACTGCCGAGCAACGCGAGGCCCTGGAGCGGGTGCTGGCACTCCTGGCGCGCCGTGATACCCACACCGTGCCGTTGGCGGGCGGGGATAGCCTGGTGGCCTCAGCCGCTCGCGACATCGAAGCCGTGGTTGACCTGCAGGGACTCGGGCTTGACTCCATCCTGCTGGAGCCCGCTGACGACGGCACGCCCAATTCACCGCCCAGGCTGGCTATTGGCGCCATGGCCACGCGAACGGCGCTCGCCGCATCCGACGCGGTGACCGGCGTTTTCGATGGTATCCTGGCCGAAGGCGCGCGGCGCTGGAGCGGGAACATCCAGCGCAACCGGGCCACAGCTGGCGGCGCCGTCGCCGTTGCCGCGGCCAATGACCCCCTGGTGGCGGCGCTGCTGGCTTGCGATGCGGTCGTCGTGCTCTATGGGGCGGGCGGCTTCCGCGAAGAACCCCTGTCTGACTTTCTGCCTCGGCGCGCCGAAGCGCTGGGTGCTCCGGCTTTGATCACCGGCCTGCGCATCGCCTCTCTCGCCCCCGCTTTGGGGGCCCACAGCGGGGCTGCGCTCGCAGCCGTCGCGCGCACGCCGGCCGATGCGCCGATCGTGCTGGCCGCTGCCTGGCTGACGGCGGACAACGGCCGCTGCGTCAGCGCGCGGCTGGTGGCCGGCGGAGCAGGACCCACTCCGTTGCGCCTGCCTGAGGTCGAACAGTTGCTGACAGGTCAAGCGCTGGATGACGGCATCATTTCAGCCGCGGCCGCGCGGGCGGCCCAACTGGTGCAGCCTGTCGGCGACTTCCGCGGCAGCGCCGAGTACCGCCGGGCCATGGTCGCCGTCCTGAGCGAGCGCGCGTTGCACGAGGCGTGGGTGCGCGCCGCATGAGCGATCCTCGCCAACCGGCTCCCGCCAGGCGGGCGACAGTCTCAGCGCAAGGCCCGCATCTCCAGAGGTACAGCCATGCAACTGAACTTCAGTCTTAACGGACAACCGGCAACTTGGGACATGGCCGCCAACGAGTCTTTGCTCGATGCGTTGCGTGGTCACGGCATCTTCGGCGTGAAACGCGGCTGCGAGACCGGCGAGTGCGGCACATGCACGGTCCTGCTGGACGGCGTGCCGGTGACCACTTGCACGATGCTGGCGGCGCAGGCCGCGGGCCACCGCGTGACGACCGTCGAAACCATGGGCGAACATCCAGAGCAAGGCTGGAGACATACTGCCGGCCTGCACATCCTGCAGCAAGCCTTTATTGAGAGCGGTGCGATCCAGTGTGGCTACTGCACACCCGCGCAACTGCTGGCCGCGCAAGCCCTCCTGGCCGATCAGCCTGACCCGAGCGAGGCGCAAGTGCGCGAAGCGCTCTCGGGCGTGCTTTGTCGCTGCACAGGCTACGTCAAGCCGGTGCAGGCAGTGCTGCGCGCGGCCGCCCGCCTGCGAGGCGAGGAGCCGGAACCGCCGGATTTCGCTTCGGCAATCGTGAATCTGGCGCCGCCAGACGCGGGAGCGGGGCCCCTCGATCCGGGCCTGGCGGGCGACATGCCGGCCCCAAAGGCTCCCAATGCAAGAGCGCCCACCGAGACGATCCAGCTCCCGCGCCTGGTCGTCGCCCCGGCCGCGCAGAACCGTCACGTGGGCATGGCCGAGCCGAAGGTCGACGCGGTCAAACTGGCGCAGGGCAAGCCGGCGTTCACGGCCGACGTCGAGATGCGCGGCATGCTGATCGGCAAGGTCCTGCACAGCCCGATCGCCCACGGCTACATCAAGCACATTGACGCCAGCCGCGCCCGCGCCTTGCCCGGCGTACATGCCGTGCTGACCTACCAGGACATCCCGCGCGTCATCCACAGCACGGCCGGCCAGTCCGACCCGCTGCCCGGCCCGCTGGACGTCGCCAGCCTCGATCGCAAGGTGCGCTACGTCGGCGACCGGGTGGCCGCGGTGGCGGCCGAATCGGAAGAGATCGCCCAGTGCGCCCTGGAGCTGATCGAGGTGGAGTATGAGGAACTACCGGCGATCCTCGATCCACGCCAAAGCATGCTCCCCGGCGCGCCGATCATCCACGACGAGCCGGATTACGTGCCTTTCGGTGATTGCGATCCGCAGCGCAACCTGGCCTCCGCGATCCGCATCGACATCGGCGACGTCGACGCGGCCATGACGACCGCCGACCACGTTTTCGAGGCCGAGTACGAGGTGCCCAAGGTCCAGCAGACGCCGCTGGAGCCGTTCGTGTGCATAACATACTGGGATGAGAATGACCGCATGGTCATCCGCACCAGCACGCAGGTGCCCTTCCATGCCCGCCGCATCCTGGCGCCCGTCCTCGGGCTGCCGATCAAGCGCATCCGGGTGATTAAGCCGCGCATCGGCGGCGGCTTCGGTAACAAACAAGAAGTGATGATCGAGGACATCTGCGGCCACCTGACCATCGCCACCGGCCGGCCGGTCAAGCTGGAGTACACGCGCGAGGAGCAGTTCATGGCCAGCACCTCGCGCCACCCGATGATCGTCCGCATGCGCACGGGCGTGATGAACGACGGGCGGATCGTTGCCAATGAGATGATCGCGCTTTCCGACACGGGCGCCTACGGCGGCCACGCCAATACTGTAACCGGCAATACCGGCCACAAGGCGATGGCTCTATACCCGGCCAACAAGGGGCCCGACGGCCAGTCACACATCCGCTTCCACGCTGATATCGTTTACACCAATACGCCCACCTCCGGCGCTTATCGCGGCTATGGCGGCCCGCAGGGTTTCTTCCCGCTGGAATGCCACATGGAGCACATCGCGCGCGCGCTCGGGCTGGACCCGTTGGAGTTCCGGCTGATGAACGTGGTGCAGGCCGGCGAGGAACATGCGATTTCGAAAGCCTGGAGCGAAGGCCGTGAGGCCCACCGGGAGATCATCCGCACGAACGCCATCGCCGAATGCGCGCGCCAGGGGGCGGAGATGATGGGATGGACGGAACGGGGTGAGCGAGGGCGTCCTGCGCTCTCCGACTCTGTCGCTGCGCCGCTCCCCCATGCGCCGGCTCTCAAACGCGGCATCGGCATGGCCCTGTGCATGCACGGCACGGCCATTCCGAACGTGGATATGGGCGCAGCCAGCCTCAAAATGAACGACGACGGCAGCTTCAACCTGCTGATCGGCGCCACCGACCTGGGCACCGGCTCCGATACGGTGCTGACCCAGATGGCCGCCGAGGTGCTGGGCTGTCCGCCCGAGGATTTCATCACCTATTCATCCGACACGGACTTCACGCCTTTTGACAAGGGCGCGTATGCCAGCAGCACGACTTACATCTCCGGCGCGGCCGTCGTGCGCGCGGCCCGCCTGGTGGCCGAACAGATCCAGGAAGTGGCCGGGCGCATGTTGGGTTGCCCGGCGGAGGATATCGAACTGGCCGAGCGCCACGCCTGGACACCCGAGGGCCGCAGCGTGAGTTTCGCGGACGTGGCGCTGGAGAGCCTGCATCACAGCCATCAGCAGCAGATCATGGCCGTCGGCTCCTGGGTCAGCCCAGACAGCCCGCCGCCGTTTGCGGCCCAGTTCGCGCAAGTCGCCGTCGACCCGGAGACCGGCCAGGTGACGGTCGAGAAGCTGGTTATGGTGCTCGACTGCGGGATGATCGTCAACCCGGCCACCGCGACTGGCCAGATCGAGGGCGGCATGACGCAAGCGCTGGGCTACGCCGTGTGCGAGGAAATGCTCTTCGACGACTCCGGTCGTATGCTCAATCCGCGCTTTGGCGACTACCGTATCTTCAGCGCCGACGAGATGCCGGAAATGCAGGTGCGATTCATCCAGACCTACGAGCCGACGCACCCGTTTGGCGTGAAGGCCGTCGCCGAGATCCCGCTGGACGGGGTCGGCCCGGCGGTGGCGAACGCAATCTATGCGGCCACCGGCGTACAGATCCCCGTCATCCCGCTGACGCCCGAGCGCGTCTGGCGGGCGCTGAGAGCTTAGAACCTGGCGCCGATGCCCGACTCTGTCCCTGCTCGTCCGGCCCGTAGGTGCTGGCAGCGCCGCGCCGCTCCACTTCTTCACAGCATCAAGTGACGTAATTCACATGCCTACCTTTGACCTTCTCACGCTGATCGTTTATAATCGACCTGTTAATGTGAACTGTTAATGTGAAGAGGTAGTCGTGGCTATGGAACGGTGGGCGCGCAGATGGTACCGTCTCAAGTGGCTGGTGCCCGGGATGGGCGTCAAGCGCTGGGTGCTGCTTTACATCGCAGGCTTTATACTGCTTGGGTTGGGCATTGCTGCCATTCCCGAGGCCCTCGGTCCCGCGACATGGCGCCGCATACTGGTCTATTTGCGGCTGCTGTTTCCCAAGCCTGAGCTCCAAGTAGCCCTGCTCCTGGTCACCGGTGTCGCTCTGGTCCTAGTGGCTTTCTTCGGGCTTAACCGGTCTCTACTATCCGCCTTTCGGCGCACCGGCCAGGGTGACGTGGTAGATGTGCTCTACCGTCACCGCCAGCGCCAACGTGGCCCCAAAGTAGTAGCCATCGGCGGCGGACACGGTCTAAACACCCTGCTGCGCGGTCTCAAGGAACAGACGGATAATATCACAGCCATTGTGACGGTCGCCGACGATGGTGGTAGTTCCGGGCGGTTGCGGCGAGAAATGGGTGTCTTGCCCCCAGGCGACTTCCGCAACTGCATCGCCGCGCTCTCCGATGCCGAAGGGCTGATGACCCAGCTCTTCCAGTATCGTTTCAGCGAGGACAGCGGGCTGGATGGTCACAGCTTCGGCAACCTGTATATCACGGCCATGGCGGCCATCACCGGCAGTTTCGAGTCCGCATTGGCGGAGTCGGGTCGCGTTCTGGCCGTACGCGGCCGGGTGATCCCTTCCACCTTGGCGGAGGTTAATCTGTGCGCTGAGATTGCCCAACCGCTCAGGGCCGCGCTGGAAGCGCCTGAAGCAGCTTCAGCCCCGGTAGCGGCCGAACCGGCGCCGGGCGACGGAGGCTTGGAGAAAGTCTGCGGTGAGACCCGTATCGGCGAATCGGTTGGGCGGATCAGGCGGGTCTACTTGCAGCCGGAAAATGTGCCGGCCTACCCGGAGGCCATCCGGGCCGTCCTGGACGCGGATCTGATCGTGATCGGACCCGGCAGCCTGTATACCAGCGTCTTGCCCAACCTGCTGGTGCCGGACCTCGCCAGCGCCCTGGCTGCAGCGAGAGCGCCCAAGGTGTACGTCTGCAACGTGGCCACCCAGCCAGGCGAGACCGGCGAATACGACGTCAGCGACCACATACGGGCGCTGCGCGAGCACATCGGCCCGGACGTCTTTCAGATCGTCCTGGCAAACCGCAACTTCAGCAACATCCGCCCGCCTGGCGCCGGCGCAGACT
>Ga0209746_1000321_pt1 | contig 25675 bp, 20 predicted proteins | sample BarGraNGADG00211_3_FD_184496 | JGI IMG/M metagenome (GOLD analysis project Ga0209746, IMG submission 184496) | Arctic peat soil microbial communities from Barrow, Alaska - Barrow Graham LP Ref core NGADG0011-211 (SPAdes) (version 2) | ecosystem: Environmental > Terrestrial > Soil > Wetlands >... | reverse complement strand
CGATCAGTTCCTTGCGGAACTCTTTCATCGGCATCAGCTCGGCCCCGAGCGGCCGGGCTGCTCCGCCTTCGGCGGCCGCCTGGCGGGCCTTTTCGCTATAGCCGCGCACCGCGCTCACGGCCTGGCGCAAGAAGTTGGCCATGCTCACGCCCGGGATCGCCGTGGGGTATTGGAAGGCCAGGAACAGGCCGGCCTTGGCGCGCTCGTCGGCGGTCAGCTTCAAGATACTGTTGCCGTTCAGCAGAATGTCCCCACCCACCACCTTGTAGTGTGGGTGCCCGGCAATGGTATAAGCCAGTGTGCTCTTGCCCGAGCCGTTCGGCCCCATCAAGGCATGCACTTCGCCCTGGCGGATGGTCAGGTCAACGCCCTGCAGAATGGGCTTATCCTCAACGTTTACCTTCAGGTCTTTGATAACAAGTTCGGCCGGCATTAAAGAAGTCTCCTTGCGTCAAGTCAGTTTAAAAGAGTCCTGTATCAATCTTAAAGCTGCAGCCATGATGCCCATCCAGGCTGCAGGTCACCAGCTCCACGCGCTGCCGTACCACCTGCGAGAACATGCCCAGCTCCATATCGCAGATCGCCCGGCTCTGGCGCGCCAGCTCGTAGTACGGGCAGTTGTACTCCTGCACCGTTATGCCCTCGACCCCCACCTGCATATCGGCAAGGATACCCTTGGCATTGAGCAGCTCGATCAGCTCGTGGGCTCGGTCGGCCGGCGCCTGGCCGGAGATGCGGCTCGCATACTGTTCCGCCATCCGCTGACTCATCCGGCTCAACAGTTCGCGCACCTTCTGGGGCCCTTCCGTGACGAGTATCTCGCGCAGCAGCGAGTTCGTGAACTCGTCATAGTGGTGCGGGAAGAGCGAGCGCCCCTGGGCGGTGAGCGCATAGACGTGGCGTGGCCGTCCCCGGCCATTGTGTTCCTGCGTCTGTTCGATGTAACCATCGGCCAACAGGTTACCGATCTGCTGGCGCACTGCGTTGGCCGTCACGCCCAGCCCATCCTGCAGTTCCTTCACGGTCAGCGGGCCTTTGCGCTGCAGCAGCGTCAAAAGGGCCCCGGCAGGGTTGCCAATCGCACGTTTCTGTAGCATAATATCTTTCTGATGCAGCTGCATGCTTTTCCCTCTCCTATTCACCTGCCGCATCATACCACCACTGGGTACTTTTGTCAATTGCTTATGTGTAAAATATAGCTACGCGCGGCACAAACGCGCCTGGCCGTTCCGTGTTGCGCCTTCCTTCTTCATTCTTCATGATCTTTCTTTAGCCTTTGTCTGCTTCCTTTCTCGACAACCCGTCGCATCTGTCATACAATGCTGCGTCGGGAGAGATTAGAGATTAATGGAAACCTTGCAGACTTTTGGAGGGGTGATCGCGTGGACTTACACGGCAAAGTAGCACTGGTTACCGGCGGCGCCATCCGGGTAGGGCGGGCGATCAGCCTGGCGCTGGCCGATGCGGGCGCGGATGTGGTGCTCAACTATAGCACCTCAGCGGACGCCGCGGCCACCACCGCGGCCGAGATCCAGGCGCGCGGCCGGCAGGCCCTGACCTATCGCGCTGACGTCTCACAGGCGGCGCAGGTCAATGCCATGCTGGAGGAGACGATCGCGCGCTTTGGCCGGCTGGACGTGCTGATCAACAGCGCGTCGGTCTGGTTGCGCACACCCTGGGCCGAATTGACCGAAGAGGCCTGGGACCGCCTGGTGGACGTCGATCTGAAAGGCGCCTTCCTGTGCGCCCAGGCGGCTGCGCCTCACCTGGCGGCGCACGCCGATGGGGCGATCGTCAACATCGTCGACCTCTCCGCTTTCGTGCCTTTCCCGAATTTCTTGCCCCATTCGGTCGCCAAGGCGGGACTGTTGAACCTGACCTACGCCCTGGCCATTGAGCTCGCGCCCGCCGTGCGCGTCAACGCCGTCGCGCCGGGTCCGGTCTTGCCGCCGCCTGACTACAGCCTGGCTCAGCTGGATGCGGTCGCGCGGCGTACTTTGCTGGGCCGTTGGGGCTCGCCCACCGACGTGGCCGGGGCAGTGCTGTTCCTCGTCCAGGCCGGCTACGTGACCGGGGTGGTCGTTCCCGTCGACGGTGGTGAGCGCTTCGGTCGCAGCGGGAAACGCGCGACCGATTGACGGCGTCCGGCCTGGGCGGGCCGGGCAGGCCGGGCACGTTTGGCGCCGTTGGCGGGGCTTTCTGCGTTCAGGGAGCTTTTTCGAGTGGAGTCGAGTTTCTTTGTTCATCCCAGCGCCGACGTTTCCTCCAAGGCGACGGTCGGCGATGGCACCCGGATCTGGCAGCACTGCCAGGTGCGCGAGGGGGCCAGGATCGGGCGCGGCTGCATCCTGAGCAAAGGCGTCTATATTGACGCCGGGGTGCGCATCGGCGACAATGTGAAGATCCAGAACGGCATTTCCGTCTATCACGGGGTGACGCTGGAAGATGGCGTCTTCTGTGGGCCGCATTGCGTCTTCACCAACGATCGCCAGCCGCGTGCCATCAAACCGGATGGCTCGTTGAAATCGACCGACGACTGGACGGTCAGCGAGACCCTGGTGCGCCGCGGCGCCTCCATCGGCGCGCATGCCACCATTGTCTGTGGCATCACCATCGGCCAATGGGCGATGATCGGCGCCGGCTCGGTCGTCACGCGCGACGTGCCGGACTATGGCCTGGTCTACGGCAACCCGGCTCGCCTGCACGGCTTCGTCTGTCCTTGCGGCGAAAAACTTGTCGAGGCTGCCGGTGAGGCTGCCCTGGCTGCCGGCGCGGCTGCCCCGGCCGGTGTAGTCGCGCTGGTCTGTCCCAAGTGCGACACGCGTATCGCCATCCCGCAACTTACCTACGCAGGAGCAAACACATGATCCCCATTTCTAAACCCTTCATTGGTGAGGCTGAGAAGCAGGCGGTACTGGAAGTGCTGGACTCCGGCATGCTGGTGCAAGGCCCGCGTACCGCCGCGCTGGAAGAGAAGTGGGCCGCGGCCTGCGGCACGCCCTTCGCCGTCGCCACTTCCTCGGGCACCACCGCGCTACAGATTGCCTTGCTGGCCCATGGCGTAGGCCCTGGCGACGAAGTGATCACGACGCCCTTTACCTTCATCGCCTCGGTTAACAGCATTCTCTACACCGGCGCGCGCCCGGTTTTCGTCGACATCGACCCCGATAGCTTCAACATCGACCCGGAGTTGATCGAGTCCGCGATCACGCCGCGCACCAGGGCGATCATGCCGGTTCATCTGTACGGGAACCCCTGCGACATGGACCCCATCCTCGATATCGCGCTCCGGCACGGCCTGGCCGTCGTCGAGGATGCCGCGCAGGCCATCGGCGCCACCTACCAGGGCCGTTGTGTCGGCAGCTTTGGCACCGGCTGTTTCAGCCTTTACGCGACCAAGAATATTATGGCCGGTGAGGGCGGTATGATCACGACTCCCGACGAGCAGTTGGTGCAGAAATGCCGGATGCTGCGTAATCATGGCATGCAGCGCCGCTACTACCATGACATCTTGGGCTACAACTTCCGCATGACCGACCTGCACGCCGCCATCGGCCTGGCCCAGATCGCCCGCCTGGCGGATTTCACGGAGAAGCGGCGCGCCAATGCTGCCTACCTGACCAGTCACATCAGCGCCGTAGTCACTCCCAAGCTGAAGGAGGGTTACGGGCACGTGTTCCACCAGTATACCGTGCGGGTGGACTGCGGGCGCGATCGTGACGCGGCGGCCAGGCAACTGAACGAATCGGGCGTCGGCAGCGGCATCTTCTATCCCGTGCCTGCCAATCGCCAGGCCTACCTGGTCGAGATGGGTCTCGGCGAAGTCATCCTGCCGGTGGCCGAGCGCATGGCGCACGAGGTTCTTTCACTGCCCGTGCATCCGCAACTGAGTCAGGCCGATCTCGAAAAGATCGTGGCCGAAGTGAACAAACTGTAGCTGAGAGGCCTTACTTCACAGGAGACTGGGATAACGCTATGAGTGTACGAGTAGCCGTGATCGGCGTGGGCGCCATGGGGCGCAATCACGCGCGTGTCTATGCCGAGATGCCTGAGGTGGAACTGGTGGGGATTGCCGATGCTAACCTCGCGACGGCGCAGGCCGTCGCCCGCCGTTACGGCACCCAGGCTTATAGCGACCACATCCGTCTGCTGCGAGAGATGCGCCCCTATGCGGTAACAGTCTCTGTGCCGACCGTCGAGCACCTGCAAGTGGCCCTCGAATGTATCGAGCACGGGGTGCATCTGCTGGTCGAGAAGCCTATCGCCTTCACGGTAGAGGAAGGCCGACAGATCATCGAGGCGGCCGACCGAGCCGGGGTTAAACTGATGGTCGGCCACGTCGAGCGCTTCAACCCGGCGGTGCTCGCCCTGAAGCAACACCTGGCGGCGGGCAAGCTGGGGCGGGTCTTCCAGATGGAGGCGCACCGTGAGGGACCATTTCCTTCCCGCGTGCAAGATGTCGGAGTGGTCATTGACCTGGCCGTTCACGACCTGGACATCATGCGCTATGTTAGCGGCTCCGAAATCGTGCGCGTCTACGCTGAGACCGAGCGCCGCATCCATTCCACGCGTGAGGATCTGTTTTCCGGGCTTGTGCGCCTGGCCGACGGCACCGTGGGGACGCTGGCAATCAACTGGCTGACCCCGACCAAGATCCGCGAGCTGGCCGTCTGTGGCGAGGGCGGCCTGTTTCGCGTCGATTACCTGACCCAGGATCTGTATTTCTACGAAAACGCCACCGCCTCCGGTATGGAGTGGGAGACCCTGCGCGTGCTGCGCGGGGTGAGTGAGGGTCGCATGATCCGTCACGTCGTGGCCAAGAAAGAGCCCCTGCGCGCCGAGCAGGAGGCGTTTGTGGCCGCGCTGCGCGGCGATGGGCCGGTCGCGGTCAGTGGTAACGATGGCCTCAAGGCGCTCGAGCTGGCCCAGGCGGTCGTCACCTCCGGCCTGGAGCATCGGGTGATCACCTTTGATTGACCCTTTTCGGCGATTCCCAGTCGTGGAGTAGCAGTGCAACGAGTGCAACACCCTGATATCGAGTCTACAATGCTGCAAGTCCTGGCCGGCAAGATCGAACGCGCTGAAGCGAATCTGGCAGTGATCGGCCTGGGCTATGTCGGCCTGCCCGTCGCCTGTGTCTTCGCGCGGGCTGGCTTTCGTGTTACCGGGCTGGAGATTAAGCCCGCGCGCGTCGACATGATCAATGCCGGGCGCTGCCCAATTGACGGCGAGGAGCCGGGCCTGCCCGAACTGCTGGCCGAGGTGGTCGCTGCCCGTCGCCTGCGCGCCAGCGGCGACGACCAGGACCTGGCCGAGGCCGATGTCATCCTCATCGGGGTCGAAACGCCCGTGGACGACCGGCACCGGCCGCAGTATACCGCCCTCAGCGCAGCCTGTCGCAGCCTGGGCCCGGTGCTGAAGGAAGGCGCCCTGGTGGTGGTCGAGTCCACCGTGGCCCCCGGCACAATGGACCGTCTCGTGCGCCCGCTTCTAGAGGAGACCTCCGGACGCCGGGTCAACCAGGGTTTCTATCTTGGCGCCTGCCCGGAGCGGGTCATGCCCGGCAAATTGCTGGCAAACCTGCGCGCCATGAGCCGGGTGTGCGGCGGCAGCACGCCGGAAACGGCCGGGGTGATGATCGCTCTCTACCGCCATATTGTCGCCGCGGACCTGGACCCGGCCGACCTGGTGACCGCCGAACTGGTCAAGACCGCCGAGAATGCCTACCGTGACGTCCAGATTGCCTTTGCCAACGAGGTCGCCCTGATCTGCGAGGCGGCAGGCGGCGATGTCTGGCGCGTGCGCGAGCTGGTCAACAAAAGCCCGTCCCGCCAGATGCACCTGCCCGGCGCGGGCGTGGGCGGGCACTGCATCCCGAAAGACCCCTGGCTGTTGGCCTACGGCGCGCGGGACGAGGCCGAAGTGCGTCTCATCCCCGCCGCCCGGGCCGTCAACGCCGGCATGCCGCTGCACATGGCGCAACTGGTGGCTGCCGCCTTAGGAGAGGCCGGGCGTCCGCTTGCCGGAGCCCGCGTTGGGATACTGGGCTATAGCTACCTGGAAGATTCGGACGACATACGCAATAGTCCCAGCGAGGTGCTCGTCGCGCGCCTGCGACAGCTGGGAGCGCAGGTTGTGGTCCACGATCCGTGGGTGAGGGAATATCGGGGAGAGTTGCTGGACCGACTGCGAGGCTGCGACGCGGCGGTCCTGATGGTCGCGCACCGCACTTACCGTGACCTGGACCTGGCCGCCCTCAAGTCCGTCCTGCGGACGCCCATCCTCGTAGACGGCCGCCATGTTTTCAGCCACCAGGGAGCCGGGCGGGCGGGGCTCAGCTACTACGCCGTCGGGGTCGCGCCGGCCAGGGACGACAAGGGGCTATAGCGCAGGCGGTTAGTGCTTCGTGGCCGCCGCCGCCGGCGCAAGCGAGTTCGCCCATTGCTCGCGTAAGAATCCCAGCCCCTGCCGGACGAATGCCGCCCCGTCGGGACAGACGTTGTGAAACATTCCCCGCCGATAGACAAAATCGCCCAGTGACGAATTATAGGCTTCGAGCACCAGGTAGCCGCTGAAGCCGATCTCCCGCAGCGCCCCGAACACCGCCGCCCATGGCACCAACCCCCCGCCCGGCACGCCCCGGTCGTTCTCGCACGCGTGGAGGCCCCATAACCGGTCGCGCACCGTGCGGATGGCCGCCGCGAAGTCGCGCACCTCGGTGACCATATGGTAGGTGTCGAGCAGGATGCGCAGGTTGGGGTGGCCGGCCATCTCTATGAGTCGCATCCCTTGCTCGGGGGTGTTCACCAGGTGGGTCCGGAAATGGCTCATCGGCTCGAGGACGATCTGCACGCCTTGCGCCGCGGCGTATTGGGCCAGCGCGTGCAGCCCCTCTGCGGTGCGCTCGTACTCGCCGGCCGGCGGGATGCGCCGCTGCACTGTGCCGGGATGGCCGTACAGCGCCCCGGTGTACGCGATCGCCCCGATGGCCGCGCTGGCGTCCACCTGCCGCTTGTGCCAGGCCAGCCCGCGCCGCCGTTGGCCGGCATCGTCCGCCGATAGATCACAGTCCACCGGCCAGAGCCCGCCCGGTCCGGTGGTCAGTTGCAACCCTAGTTCCTCGGCGCGTCGCCGCGTCAGCGCCGCGTTGAACTCGACGTCGTCGCCAATGGCGATCTCGAAGCTTTCGGCGCCCAGCGCACGCACCTGATCGAGCACGTCGAGACCGGCGTCGGACCAGCGTGCGGTGAAGAGATAGCAGTGGGCCCCGAAACGAGGCTTGGACGGGGTGTCTGAGGTAGCCGGGCGATCCTCTGCCGTCATGCGAGCAGGTCGTCGGCGTAAGCGAACAAGGCCGGCGCTCCGCCGGTGTGCCAGAATATCACGTTCTGGCCGGCTGCAAAACCGCCGCGGCGGATGATGTCCAGCAGGCCGCCGAAGGCTCGCCCGGTGTAGACCGGGTCGAGGAAAATGCCCTCGCTGCGCGCCAGCCGCGTGATCGCTTCTCTTTCCAGCGGGCCCATGACCGCATACCCCCCGCCCAGGTACTGGGCATTGACCCGCACGTCGCACGGCTCGAAAGTATGCGGACAGCCGAGGTGCTCCGCCGTGCGTGTCGCCAGTCCCGCTACCAGCGCCTGCAGCCGGGCCTCAGCCTCATCCACGCTGATACCCAGGATCGGCACGTCCCAGCCGAGAGCCCAGGCGCCGGCGAGCAGACCGGCCTGCGTTCCGCCCGAGCTGGAAGCAAAGACCAGCGCGTCCGGCTTCAGGTCGGCCCGCGCGCACTGGTCACGTAGCTCCTCGATTGCCAGCGCATAGCCCGCCGCTCCCACCGGGTCCGAGCCGCCGTAGGTGATCGGGTAAGGATGCTTGCCGGCGGACCGCAGATCGTCCGCCAGTCCGGCCATCGTCTCGAGCCGCTGCTCGCGCGTCGTCCAGTGCAGGGTCGCGCCCAGCAGGTTATCCAGCAGCAGGTTACCGTTCACTTCCTGCGGCGGCGGGCCGCCCAACACCAGGTGACAGGCCAGCCCCGCTTTGGCCGCGGCTGCCGCCGTCTGCCGGCAGTGGTTCGACTGCACTGCGCCGGTGGTGATGATCGTGTCCGCCCCCTGGGCCAGCGCATCGGCGATCAGGAACTCCAGCTTGCGGGTCTTGTTGCCTCCCCCCGCCAGCCCCGTCTGGTCGTCGCGCTTGATCCACAGGTTGACGAAGCTGCTGGGGTCCGTACCCCCATCGGTTCCTGCACCGGCGGCTCCCCTGCGCCCCTCTTCGCCCAGTTGCCGGCTCAGGCGGCGCAGGGGTTGCAGCGGTGTCGGCAGAAAGGCCAACGGGTAACGCGCCAGGCGCTCGGTGAGAGGCATATTAAGCGATCCGCCTTGCTTCCATATAGAAGCGCTTTTCATTGGCCTCGCCCATCGAGAAGGTCTTGCGCGGCAGTGCGCCGTCGACGATGACCGTCCTGAAGAAGGCGCTCTTGGCAATGGCTGGCAGATAGATCCCTACGTTGCCCGGCTGCGTGCCCAGGCGGAGGGCCACATCTTTGCCGTGTACGTAGTCGATCCGGGCGAAGCCGCCGCTTTTTCCCCAGGCGTCCAGGAAGCCCTGGATCGTCCCCACGGGCAGGTTGGCCGGTGGCTCCGCCACGGATATCACGCTGCACCCTCCCGGCGTGATGATGCCGATCGCGTGCTCCGGCCCGGCCTGCACCTCCACACGGGCGATCATCTCGTCGGGGTTCGCGCAGGCCGCCCAGCGACACCGTCCTGCATAGAAGCCGTTCAGCGCCCCGACGATATCTTTTTGCACATCGAACAGCACCCGCAGGATCGGTTCGAACTCCAGCCCCTCGTCGTGAATGTTCTCGATTTCGACCAGCGCATAGCGCGCCGGATGATCGGGACCGACCTGGGTCTTGAGCCCTTCCCAGATGGTTTTGGCCGTCGCCAGCGAATGGTTGCCGTCACCCACCGCGAAGGAGAGCACCGGGGCGCCGGGCTCGACCCCATATTTGCGGCAGAAGCTAAGCGGGTCGCTCAGTGCCTGCAATGCGCCCAGCGCCTGTCCTTCCAGCCCTCTATCTGTGACACAATAGCCGCGCAGGTGCCCGCTGCCCAGCATGAGCTCGAAGTCGTAGAGACTGGTCAGGCTCTGCCGGGCAGCCACCAGTGGTTCGATGACAGTGCGCCCAGGGTCGTCGATCAGCACGAGGATGTGGGGCAACTCCAGCGGCGCGCCCAGCCGAATGCGCACGCGCGGCGGTATCCGTTCCAGGATCGTCCCTTCCGTCGCGCGGATCAGGCTGCCGGCGCCCCGGCTGAAGTCGTACTGTTCCAGATCCATGGCCAGCATGAGACCGTGCCGCGTTCTGCCGCCGGCCGTCCGCTCGACGAGTACCAGCCCCTCGCGTTCGACGAACAGGTCACGCGCCAGGTAATCTTGCATCGTGCGGCGGATCATCTCGACGCGCTCGGCTTCATCCGGCGTACCAAGATAGACTTCCGGCAGGGTGATGTGATAGGTGGAAGGGGCATCGCTGACCAGCTCCGCCACCTGTTGCCAGTATTCCGGCTCCGAGGTGAACTGGTCGCAGGCGATGACTGCCCACTTGTGCAGCTCAACCTCGGGCCTGGGAAGCAAGATCCTGGGTATCTGAACGCTGGCCATGGGCGCACTTGTCATCGTCATACCTGCCCTATCAGAACGACTCTTTCTGGTACTTCTTGAGCAGCTCGGCCACTTCGTCGCCGATGCGCTCCGTGGCTTCGGCGGTCATCGCGCCCATGTGGGGCGAGCAGATCACTTGCGGCAACTGCACCAGCTTATAATCGGCCGGCAGCGGTTCGGTCTCGAACACGTCCAGCGCTGCGCCCGCCACCTTGCCGGCGACGATCGCCTCGTACAACGCGTCTTCGTCGATCACGCCGCCGCGCGCACAGTCGATGATGCGCACGCCGTTCTTCATGGCCGCGATGCTCTCGACATTGATCATGTGGTGCGATTCGGGGGTGAGCGGGATGTGGATGGTGATATAGTCGGCCCGTGCCAGCAACTCATCCAGCGAGGTGAGCATCATGAACGGCACCGCGCCGACTGCGCAGGCGTCGTAGCCCAGCACGATCATGCCCAGGGCCGCCGCCCGCTGCGCGACCACCGAGCCGATCCGGCCGACCCCGATGATCCCCAGCGTCTTGCCCTGGATTTCAGTGCCGTGGAACTTGCTTTTCTCCCACTTGCCGGCCTTGATCGACTCGCTTGCCTGGACGATCGGGCGGGCCAGCGCGAAGACGTAGGCCAGCGCCAGCTCGGCTACGGACTCGGTGCTCGCCGCCGGCGTGTTCAGCACCCGCACGCCCTTCTTGTCGGCGTACCCCACGTCGATGTTGTCCACGCCCACCCCGCCACGCACGACCACCTGCAGGTTAGAGCCCGCGTCGAGCACGGGTTTCTTGACCTTCGTCCGGCTGCGCACCACCATCGCGTGGTACTCGGGGATCACCTCGAGCAGCTTCTCGGGCGTGATCGTGTCCATGACGTCTACCTGCAACCCGGCATTGCGCATCGAATCGCAGGCGCAAGAGGAGATTGGATCGCAGACCAGTACCTTCATCATCGTAGTGCTCCTACTTCAGGCCCAGGATGTCGTCGATTTGTGCCGTGATCCACTTTATGTCTTCCATCGTCAGGTCGCCCATGTGGGCGATGCGGAAGCACTTTCCCTTGAAGGGCCCATAGCCATCGGAGATCATCGCGCCGCGCTCGCCCAGCGCCTTGTTCAGCGCCGACACGTCGATGCCGCGCGTGTTCTGGATGTTGCTCACCGTATTCGAGAGGTAGCGCTGGTCACCGAACATGGCGAAGTGCTTGCGCGCCCAGGCGCGCGTGTATTCGGCCATCGCCAGGTGGCGGGCGAAGCGGTTCTCAATCCCTTCGGCCAGCATGCAGTCCATCTGCTTGTTCAGGGCGAACAGATGGCTGACGCTCGGCGTCGCCGGGGTGTTGTTCTTCTGGGCGAACTTGTCGTTCTCGATGAAGTCGAAGTAGTAGCCGCGGTAGGGGATGCTCTTGGCCCGTTCCATGGCCCGGCTGCTCACCGCGCACACCGCCAAACCGGGGGGCAGGGCGAAGCACTTCTGCACGCCGGCCAGGCAGACGTCCAGGCCCCAGTCGTCGAAGCGGATCTCGACGCCGGCCATCGAGCTGACCGCGTCCACCAGGATCAGCACGTCCGGGTACTTGGCGCGCACCATGGCCGCGATCTCGCGGACCGGGTTCATGATGCCGGTGGAGGTTTCGTTGTGGGTCAGGCAGAGCGCGTCGAACCCGCCTTTGCTCAGAGCGGCGTCGACCAATTCCGGGGTGATCGCCTGCCCCGCTTCGACTTCCAGCGTCTCGGCCTGGACGCCGCACGAGCGGACGATCTCGTTCCAGCGGCGTGAGAACTCGCCGTTGATGGTGCTGAGCGCTTTCTTGGCGACGCAGTTACGGATCGCGCCTTCCATCACGCCTGTCGACGACGATGTGAACAGGAAGACCCGCGCCTGCGTGAAGAGCAGCTTCTTGACCTTGCTCTCGCAGTCGCCTTGCAAGGTGGCATAGCCTGAGGTCCGGTGGCCGATCATCGGCGTTGCCATGGCCTGCAGGATCTCGTCCGTTACCTCGGTGGGGCCAGGGATAAACAGTTTCTTGTGCATACGTCACCTCTCTGTGAAATTCTGTCGGGCGCCTGATCATAAACCGCCGGCGCACTCCGGCTGGCTTATGGTACATCAAGACAGGTTTGCTGGCAAAGCGAGAAACTCTGTTTCTCAGGAAACTCTGTATCTCAAAAAACCCGGCGAGTCCACCCAAAGTAAGATTTTGGGTGAGGCAATTCGCGCACTTGACAAGCACGCGATCCTGGCATAGACTCGGTCGAGGTGGCCATTGCCAACCAGCAACGACGTAGGCAGGCGGGCGGGGATGTCCGTACAAGATGCCGCCGGGATGGCGGGTAGGCGCGGCAAGCAGCCTCAGTTTCCCCGTTCGTGCTCGACTTTTCTTCAACCCCTTCTTTTTCTAGAGAGACGCGTGTCTTGATTGCGCAGGAATTAGTCCATGGGTGAAGTGCTGGTCTCGATGGAAGGAATCGAAAAGACCTTCCCCGGTGTCCACGCGCTCAGCCAGTGCCGATTCGAGTTGCGCGCCGGCGAAGTACATGCGTTGGTCGGCGAGAACGGAGCCGGCAAGTCCACCTTGATGAAGGTGCTGGCCGGCGTCTACGCCAAGGACCACGGCCATATCCTCTACAAAGGCCATGAGGTCGACATCCCCACCCCGCGCGCGGCTCTCGACCTGGGCATCAGCATGATCCATCAGGAACTCAACCTGATGCCCCATCTCACCGTGGCCCAGAATATCTTCATTGGTCGTGAGCCACGCCGAAGCGCCAGGTTCCTGCTGGACGACAGGGCGATCAACGCTAAGGTGCGCCAACTTTTCGAGGAGATGCGCCTGAAGCTCGACCCGCGCACCAAGGTTGCGGACCTGACCGTCGCCAAACAGCAGATGGTAGAGATTGCCAAGGCGTTGTCCTTCAATTCGCAAGTCATGATCATGGACGAGCCGACAGCGGCCCTGACCGAATCGGAGATCGAAGAGCTCTTCCGCCTCATCCGCCAGCTTAGAGACCGCGGCGTGGGGGTCGTTTACATCTCTCACCGCTTGGAGGAGCTCGCGCAGATCTCCGAGCGCATCACGGTCATGCGCGACGGCCACTACGTCGACACGGTCCTTACCCAGAATAGCACGATCGATAAGATTATCGGCATGATGGTCGGTCGCACCATTTATGAGACCGCCCCTGAGGTTCCCGAGAATGCCAGCTCAGAGATCGTGCTCGAGGCGAGACACCTCAACCGCGGCGCCACGATCAAGGATGTCAGCTTCAGTCTCAAGAAGGGCGAGATTTTGGGCTTTGCCGGGCTGATGGGCGCCGGGCGAACTGAGGTGGCGCGGGCCGTCTTCGGAGCGGATCCAGTCGAGTCGGGTGAGGTCTATGTGGGCGGCAAAAGGGTCCAGATCAAGAGCCCCAATGACGCCGTCCAGCACGGCATCGCCTATTTGTCGGAGGATCGCAAGCGCTATGGCCTGGCGCTGGGAATGGACGTCGAGACCAACGTCGTCCTGGCATCGTTCAAGAAGTTCGTCGGCCCTGCCGGCTGGGTAAACACCTCCCGCACGCGCGCTGTTGCGCGGAATTTCGTCGAAGCCCTGACCATCCGTACGCCGAGCTTGCAGCAGAAGGTTAAGAACCTTTCGGGTGGGAATCAACAGAAGGTGATCATCGCCAAATGGCTTGCCGGCGATAGCCATATCCTGATCTTCGACGAGCCGACCCGCGGTATCGATGTGGGCGCCAAGAGCGAGATCTACCGCTTGCTCAACGAACTGGTTCAACAGGGCAAATCAATCATCATGATCTCCTCCGAGCTTCCGGAGATCCTCCGCATGAGCCATCGGATCATCGTCATGTGTGAGGGCCGGATCACGGGCGAGCTGAGCAGCGCTGAAGCCACCCAGGAGAAAATCATGCGACTGGCCACCCAGCGCGGTGGCATCATCGAATCCGATCGGACTGTTGCCGAGACCAACCCAACCCCACAAGTCAGGCAAGCCTAAAGATGCAAACAACCACTACTGCTCCGGAAAGAACTCCTTTCTTGCGTTCGGATGCGACGCAGAGAATCCTGGCGTTCGCGGGCTTGATTGTTCTGATCATCGTTTTTTCGCTGGCATCTAGCAACTTCTTCCAGTTCGATAACCTCGTCGGCATCTTGCTGGCCACGGCGGTTAACGGGGTGTTGGCATTGGGTGTCACGTTCGTCATCATCACCGGCGGGATCGATCTGTCCGTCGGCACGGTCATGACCCTGTCAGCGGTCATGACCGGCGTGTTCCTCACCTACTGGAAGCTGCCGATTGCCGTAGGGGTCCTGGGCGGATTGGCCACCGGCGGGCTGTGCGGTTTCATCAACGGCACGGTGGTGTCCCGCATGAAGGTCCCCCCCTTTATCGCTACTCTGGGCATGTTGTATGTCGCCAAGGGGCTCTCGCTCATCATTTCTGGCCTGAAGCCCATCTATTTCAACGATATAGCCGCCTTCCGCGGCATTGCCATGAATTCGGTATTGGGTTCCATTGCCCATGGATTCGATATTCCCAACGCCGTGCTGATCTTGTTTGCGGCGGCCATCGTTGCCAGCATCGTCCTGGGCCGGACCGTGTTGGGCCGGTATACCTTTGCGCTCGGCAGTAACGAAGAAGCGGCCCGGCTCTCGGGCATCAACGTGAATACCTGGAAAACCGCCATCTACGCCGTCGCCGGCATTTTTAGCGGCCTGGCCGGCATCGTCATTGCTGCCCGCCTCAACTCGGCGCAGCCGGCCCTGGGTTCGGGTTACGAGCTGGATGCCATTGCGGCGGCCGTCATCGGTGGCACGTCCCTGAGCGGCGGCGAGGGCACGATACTCGGCACTATCATCGGCGCGTTTATCATCAGCACACTGACCAACGGTCTGCGCATCCTCTCCGTTCCGCAGGAGTGGCAGACGGTGGTCACCGGCGTCATCGTCGTATTGGCAGTGTACGCGGACATCGCACGACGACGCCAGAAGTAATTCCTTTACCTTGGTTGTAAGCTCCAATAGAGAGCTTGACAATAAATCCTTTAGGAGGGAGTCTGCAATGAAGAAGTTTAGTGTCCTACTGCTCTGCGCAATGCTGCTCGGCATCCTTGCCGGGTGTGTAGCGCCTGCCCCCGCCCCGGCTGCCGCCCCGGCCGCTCCGGCCGCCACCACCGCCCCAGCCGCTGCCTCGGCTGCCACCACCGCCCCAGCCGCCGCGACTGGCGCCAAGCCCTACATCCCGGTGATTTCGAAGGGCTTCCAGCACCAGTTCTGGCAGGCAGTCAAGGCCGGCGCTCAGAAGGCCGCCACCGAGATGAACGTGGACATGACCTTCGAAGGCCCGGAGACGGAAGCCATGGTCGACAAGCAAGTCGAGATGCTGCAGACCGCACTCGACAAGAAGCCGGCCGCCATCTGCCTGGCCGCGCTGGACAGCAAGGCTATGACGCCGCTGCTCGAAAAGGCCAAGGCCGCAAATATCCCCATCATCGGCTTTGACTCTGGTGTCGACAGCGACATCCCCGTGACCACCGCCGCAACGGACAACGTGGCCGCTGCCTCCGTGGCCGCCGACAAGATGGCCGCCGCGATCGGTGATTCAGGCGAAGTTGCCGTCATCGTACACGACCAGACCAGCCGCACCGGCATTGACCGCCGCGATGGCTTCCTCAACCAGATGAAGACCAAGCACCCGAACGTCAACATCGTGGACGTGCAGTACGGCTCCGGCGACCAGCTCAAGTCGACGGACATCGCCAAGGCGATGATCCAAGCTCATCCGAACCTCAAGGGCATGTTCGGCGCCAATGAAGGCTCGATGATCGGCGTCATGAACGGCGTCAAGGAAATGAACAAGGAAGGCAAGATCGTGATGGTTGGCTATGACTCCGGCAAGCAGCTGATCGATGAGATCCGCAGCGGAGTCGTCCTCGGCGCCATCACGCAGGACCCGATCGGTATCGGCTACAAGTGCATCGAGTCCGCCGTCAAGGCGATCAAGGGCGAGACTTTGCCCAAGACGATCGACACTGGCTTCCACTGGTACGACAAGACCAACGTCGACGATCCGACCATCCAGCCGTTGCTCTACCAATAACGACCGGCGTCTGACCTGAAGCGAGCTGAGGGGCTGTCCGAAGATAACGGACAGCCCCTCTTGTTAAGATTAGAAATCAAATGCTGCTCAGTCTCCTCAGGATCACGCCGCCCCTCGGCTCCGGTGACCAGTAGGCGATGCCCGCCCGGCGAAGCAGCAGGCCGCGCGCCCAACTGGTGAAGAAGCGGAACGGCCGGTCCGCGATCACGGGCTGGGTCAGCCGCAGCTCGAGCGCGAGGCGCAGGTCCGCGGGGCTCGAGCCGGGGAACTCCGTGGCCCACATGCCGATTGTCCAGAGCAGGTGCGAGTCACTGCTCGCTACCTGCGCCAGGCCGGTTTTCTCCCCGAGCACCAGCGCACGCCGGTTGTTCGCCAACTGCGGCAAACCTCCGTTGTACACTTCCAGACCCACTAGGGTGCCGGCCACGAGCGGGTCGGCCAGGGCCCAGATCAGGTTCGGCGCCTTGATGCTGTTGAGAAATGGCGCCATGGGATGGGCCACAATGCACAGCCCTCCCTGCTCCGCGACCCGCAGCACTGTATCGTGCAATGGCAGCCTGGGTGGTATGGGCCGGTTGATGTAGAGCGCCACCAGGTGCCCTTCGGCAGTTGTGATTTCCGCTCCCGGGATCACCGAGATTCCGTAGCGTGGGGCCAGGTCGACTGCCTCCAGGGCCCCGTCGACCCGGTCATGATCTGTGATGGCAATGATGTCGAGGTCGGTGCGGCTGGCTGCTTCCAGCACGGCCGAGACGGTGCCCATGCCGTCGCTAATGGCCGTATGAATATGTAGGTCCGCTTTTCCCATTTAGCGGTTTACACTCCGCATGATTAGATTGACTGGCAACAAGCGCTATAGCATTGCTTCACGATCAGTATATCATGGACTACGGCAGGGACGAACTAGCGCACGGGCGCCGGACATTGTCGTCTATGTGGCCGTTGCGGCCGGTGGCAAAGTAGCATAATGCTCTTGTTTGTGATATGATTTGGCTTATGGGTGTTCCTTTGCGTATTGGCCCGATGACGCCGGGCGGGTCGAAGATCTTCTCGCGCTGCCGCAGCGCAACCTCCTGGACGACTTGTTGTTGGCCGAAGGCATCCGCTCGTACTTGCGCATTCCGCTCAGGGCGGATGGCCAATTGATTGGCATGCTGGATCTGGGCGCCGCGGCCCCTGAGGCCTTTGCCTCTGAAGACGAGCGCACTGCGCGCCAGATCGCCAGTCGTTGACTAACGTGGCCTGCCACGCCCAGGCGACCAATGTGGGAGTCGTGCTCGAGTGCCGCGGTCCGGATTGTGGCTCCGCCGGCGTAGCAGCAGCAACGCCCCGTCCCCTGGACGCACAGGAAGGAACCCGCCGAGCCGGTGACGCCCAGTCACATCCTCGCGATCATCGTGGACAACGGCATCGGCTTCGATCTGACTATCGTCACACAACGGAACCGAGTTGGACTATTTGGCATGCGCGAGCGGGCGGTGGCGGTGGGCGGCAAGCTGACCGTCGAGAGCGCGCCGGGATCAGGAACAACTTTGTACGTGGAGGTGCCTTGTGATTCGAACCCTGATCGCCGATGATCACGGCGTGCTGCGTGCCGCGCTGCGGGCCCTACTTAACGGGCGCTCGGAACTGGAGGTGGTCGGAGAGGCGGGCGACGGCAACGAGGTCCTGCGCCTGACCGGTGAGTTGCGTCCCGACCTGGTATTGATGGATATCAGCATGCCCGGCCGGGGCGGGATCGAGACCACTCGCGAGCTGAAGCAAATGCGGCCCGAGGCCCAGGTGCTCATACTCACCGTACACGAGGATGAGGAGTTGCTGCGCGAGGCGATGCGCGCCGGGGCCAGCGGCTATGTGGTAAAGCGCGCCCTCGAATCGGAGCTCCTCAACGCCATCGCGGCTGTGATGCGGGGCGATCTCTACGTCCATCCGGTCATGACGCGCGCCCTGGTCGCCGATCTCTCCAACCGCGCCGCCTCCTCCACTGACGGGCCTGGCGAACAACTGACCCCGCGCGAGCTCCAGGTATTGGGTCTGATCGCCAGGGGTTATACCAACGTACAGATCGCAGACACCCTGATGCTCAGCGTGCGCACGGTCGAAAGCCATCGGGCGAACATTATGGGCAAGCTCGGTTTGCATAACCGGGCCGAGCTGGTGCGCTACGCAATGGCGCATCGGCTGGCTAAGGAAAGGTAAGTACTTTACCACACGGAATTGGCGCTCAAAATCCCATCCTTCTACCGTTTCACTCTGGCGACTTCGCTCGTATAATCGTGGCACGAGAGGAGTTGAATGCATGAGCGACAATGAGCGATATGACCTGTTGATCGTCGGTGCGGGGCCCGCGGGACTGAGCGCTGCTCGCACTGCTGCCCGCCTGGGGTTCCGTACCCTGGTGGTAGACCGGCTGGCTGCACCAGGCATAACAGGCCATCAGTGCAGCGCCGTGCTCGTTCCGGCCCCGGGCCTTGTGTCCGGCCGGTCGATGTTCGGCGGTCTCTTCTTCCCCCAGGTCGACCTGTGGATCCCTGAGTCCATTATCACCGTCCATGACAGCACCCAACACTGCTATAGTCCGGGCGGACTGGAGTACCAGACCATCTTCGCCGACGCGGCCGGTTCCACCCCGGCAATTGTGGATAAGGCGGGCCTCCTGCGCTTGATGGCCGAGCAGGCCGCGGCGAAGGGCGTTGAGCTGCGCTTCGGCACAGAGGTGACGGGGCTTGTGCGTGAGGGAGACAAGATCGTCGGAGTGCGGACCAGCTCGGGCGATATTCATGCTACCATCGTGATGGCTGCCGAAGGGGCGTCACGTGAACTGTGTGAGGACGCCGGCCTGTACTGCGCGCCGGCTTCGCAGCATGTCCTGTTCGTCAGCCAGGAATATGAGGCGCCCGCGGTAGGCCCAATCGACGTGGGCCGCATCGTGGCCCTGGGCGGCCCCGACGGAGAGGCCGGATTCGCCACGCTCTCGATGCCGGCGCCCGGCCGGGCGACTCTGTCGCTCGCCACGCTCATCGGTCAGCCCGACTGCGCCGCAGCCGAATCGGCTGCCCGCCGTTTTAGCCAGTCCGAACAGGACCCGCGCTTCCAGGGTCTGCTGGCTGGAGCCACCCCAACGGTGGCTGCCCGTTCTTCCTACCTCATGCCGCTACACGAGGCTCCGGCGAGCCTGGTTGCCGAGGGCTTCATCGCCGTCGGCGACGCGGCGACGCCTGCCGGGCAGCTGGGTATTTTGCCTGCCATCTACCTCGGCCGCCAGGCTGCCCTGGTGGCCGCTGAAGCGTTGGACGGGGACGACACTACGACGGATTACCTGCTGGCCTATGACCGGTTCTTGCGTGCGCAGATTCTGCCGGCGCTGCAAGCTGAGGCTAAAACAACCGTGGCCTTGCTCAAGATGTCCAACGATGAGTTGGATCGGCTGGCGGAGCTCCTCAACTGGCTCCACTTGCCCATTCCATTCCTGGGGTACAACCATAACGTTGAATGGGATGTGGTCGGTGGTCTTGTGCGCCAGTTTCCGTTGACCGCCCGCGATTGGGAACTACTCAAACGGGTGGCCGGGGAGCCGGACGGCGTTCCCGCTTTGAATGATCTGCCGGCTGTCGCTCTCAGTCCGATGTGACGCGACTACCGTCCAGCTCTGTGAGTGTAGGCTGCGTTAATCGATAACAAGCCGGCCTGTTAAGCGGCAGTTTCGCCCAACAGGCCGACTTTTGGTTTAACTACTTGCGCTTCAGGCGGTCCTGGGCGCGCTAGACCGTTTCCTCGACTGCCGCCGGGAGATCGATCCGCCCGTGGCGGAACTGCGTATCATAAAGACGCGCGTACAACCCATCCAGCGCGAGTAACTCGGCATGCGTGCCCTGCTCCACCAGTTGCCCGTGATCCATCACCAGGATCGTGTCGGCGGCCAGGATCGTGCTTAGGCGGTGCGCGATGACCAGGCTCGTGCGGCTCACCATGATCCGCTCCAACGCCTGTTGGATCATGGCCTCCGATTGGCTGTCCAGTGACGAGGTCGCTTCGTCCAGCACGAGCAAGCGCGGGTCCTTCAGGATCACGCGTGCGATCGCCAGGCGCTGCTTCTCGCCGCCCGATAGCCGGTAGCCGCGGTTGCCGACCACGGTCTCGTAGCCTTCGGGCAGGTCCACAATGAACTCGTGAATGTTGGCGGCCCGGCAGGCGGCTTCGATCTGCGCCTCGCTGGCGTCCGGTCGCGCGTAGAGCAGGTTGGCCCGGATCGTGTCGTTGAACAGATAGGTTTCCTGCGTCACCATGCCGATCTGCTCGGACAGCGTGTTCAGGGTCAAATACTTAATGTCATAGCCGTCGATCGAGATCGTGCCGCTGGTCGGGTCGTACAACCGCGGCAGCAGGTACGTGATCGTTGTCTTGCCTGCGCCACTGGGCCCCACGAGCGCCGCGAGTTGGCCCGGCTTGACCCGGAAGCTCACGTCGCAGAGGGCGTAGCGTGTCTCGGGAGCCGCCCGCAGCGCCGCATCCGGCGCCTGCTCGTCGGCCGCGTCGACCGCCTCATGTCCGTTCCCGCTCGCCGCATCGGCCCGCGCTGTTTCAGCGCCTGCCGTCTTGCCGGCAGCGCGCTCGGCAGCGGAGCCTCCGCCGCCCACCCGCCGGCCGGCCGATCGCTTGCCGCCCTCCTGCGACAGGGGCGGCATCCCTCCCCAGCGCTCGACTTCGCTCAGGGCCATCGCCGCACCCGGTTCGTGCTCTCCCGGCCGGTAGCTGAATGACACCCGGTCGAAATGCACTTCGCCACGTACCGTCTCCAGGTGCCGCGCGTCCGGTTTCTCCTGGATCTCCACCGGCAGGTCCAGGACCTCGAACACGCGCTCGAAGCTGACCACCGATTGCGCGAAGTTCACGCGCGCGTTGGTCAGCGCGGAGAGCGGACCGTAGAGCATGCCCAGGTAGGCGGAGAAGGCGATGATGGTGCCCGTGGTGAAGCCGGCGTTGCGCAGCACCAGGAGGCCGCCCACCAGGAAGACCACCGCGGTGCCGACTGCGCTGTCCAGGCTGACAATCAGGAAGAACCAACGCAGCAGAAAGGCCTGCCGGATACCGGCCTGGCGCACCCTCGCCGCGCGCGTTCCGAAACGCTCGACTTCCATCGGCACGCGCCCGAACAGTTTGACCAACAGCGCTCCGCTCACGTTGAGCGTCTCGTCCATCATCGCGTTCATCTCGGCGTTCATTACCATCTGCTCGCGCACCACCGCGCGCAGGCGCCTGCCGAGCAGCCGGGCCGGGATGAGAAATAATGGCAACACCGCGAAAGCCAGGATGGTCAGACGCCATTCCAGCCTCAGCATGATCGCCAGGGTACCCGCCAGGGTGATGATGTTCGTCAGTATGTCGATGATCGTCCCGTTGATCGCCTGCTGGGCGCCGATGATGTCGTTGTTCAGGCGCGAGATCAGCTCGCCCGTCTTGGTGTTGGTGAAGAAGCGCAGCGACATCTTCTGCATGTGGTTGAACAGCGCCACGCGCAGATCGTAGATCACCCCCTCGCCGATGTTGGCGCTCAGATAGCGCTGCCCCACGCCCAGCACGCCCGTCACCACGGGGATGGCGATCATCCCCAGGGCCAGCAGATACAGGCCGCGGAAGTTGCGCTGCGGCAGCACCTGGTCGATCAGCGAGCGCGTCAACAGGGGCGGGATCAAGCTTAACAACGTGGTCACGACGATGATCAGCAGCATGACGGCGATTCCGCGCGCATAGGGCCGCCCGTAATTGGCGACACGCCGGATCAGCGGCCAGCCGATCTCGGGCGGCTTCTCTTTCTCATCATGGTACAGGTACGACCACCATCCTCCACCGTGCATAGTTTTCACGTCCTCTCTAGTTTGCGGAATTGTACTCTTAACCCGGCCCTGGAGATGTGTCTGTTATTACCGATAATTCCCTCTCGCTTGTGCCATACTGCTCACGCACGGATCGGGTCAGGGTCCGGCCGCGCACGCGTCGTGCGGTTTTGCGCCGGGCCGTCCGGGCCTGCTTGACGTCAGGAGGGGATCGCAACCATGCTCAAAGTCATGAGCCTCAACCTCAATTACTATGGCACGAAGCATGGCGCCTGGCCGGCCCGGCGCGCGCTGATTCGTGATCTGATTGTCTCGAGCGATGTGGATGTCATCGCGCTCCAGGCCGTCCGCAGTGCGCCGGTGGTCGAGGACGGCCTCGATCAGGCCGCGCAGCTCGCCTTGGCCCTGCCCGAATACCAATACGTGGTCTACCAACCGGCGGATAGCCGCGACGGCGGCATCACCCAGGGCTCGGCCTTTCTCTCGCGCATCGAGATTGCCGAGACTGATTACCTTGAGCTAACGTTGCTGCCCGGCCTTGAGGACACTAACCAGCGCGTCGTCTTGCACGCCCGCTTTGACCTCCCCGGCGGGCCGCTGCACCTGTTCAATGCCCATGTCTCCTGGGTCTACGACCAGGCGCGTGGCAACCTTGACCAAATCGTTCCTTACGTCGACGCGTTTTCGGGCGCGGGCCTGCTCGTCGGCGATCTCAACCAGACGCCGGAGGTCGACCTTTTGCAGCAGTTCGCCGCCGCCGGCTGGACCGATGTCTGGTGTGCGCTGCAGCCTGGCGAGCCGGGTCCCACCTTCGAGGCCGACCTGCCCGCCATCCGCATTGACTACGCCTGGGCCAACCGCGTCCTGGCCCAGCACGCGACTGCCATCGCGGTCATTGGCCAGGCCGAAGAGACCGGCACGATCCGCCTCTCCGATCACCTGGCGTTCCTGGTCGAGTTCGACCTCGAGACCTGGCGCGGCTGACCGCGGTTCGCCACTACGTAGTCGCGACTTCAGTCGCTCCGTTGCCCCGCGCGCGCTGGAAACGACTGAAGTCGTTACTACGTAGTCGCGACTGCAGTCGCTCCGTCTCACGCGAGCGCAGCGGCCCTCCACACAAACTTCCCACCCACCACTGTCCCCAGTACCTGGACCTTCAGTATCTCCAGCGGCTCGATCGCAAAGATATCCTGGTCAAGGATCGTCACGTCCGCCAGCTTGCCCGGCGCCAACGTGCCCAGGCGGTCCTCCAGCCCCGCCGCGTAGGCTGCTCCCCAGGTGAAGCCGCGCACTGCCTCCTCAACGCTCAGTCGCTGCTCGGGATACCAGCCCTGCGGACCCGGCGAGCCGTCGGCGCGCCGGCGCGTCACTGCCGCGTAGATGCCGGGCAACGGCTGGATCGCCTCTACCGGGCAATCCGAGCCCAATGCCAACACGGCGCCGTGGTTCAGTTGGGTCTTCAGCGCATACGCGCCCGCGCTGCGCGGCCCCCAGTGACGGTCGGCCATCAGCATGTCCGATGTCGCATGGCTGGGCTGCATCGACGCCACCACGCCCAGCTTCCCCAGCCGGGGTTGATCGGCCGGGTCCAGCAGTTGGACGTGCTCGATCCGGTTGCGCATGCGCAACCGCCCGGCCAGCGGAAGCACTTCCTCAAAGACGTCGAGCACCTGCCGGTTAGCCCGATCACCGATGGCGTGGATGGCGCAGGCCAGCCCGGCGGCATTGGCCCGGTGGACGGCGGCATTGATCTTCTCGATCGGCGTCGTGGCGATGCCGGTGTTGCCCCGCGCCGTTTCGTAGCCCTGCAGCATCAGCGCCGTCTGCGGCCCCAGCGCGCCGTCGGCAAACATTTTGATGTGCCCGAGGCGCAGCCAGTCGTCGCCGAAGCCCGAGCGCAGCCCGAGCCCGATGGCCTCGTCCAGGTGATCCAGCGGGATGCTCTTGACGATGCGCAGAGTCAGTTCGCCGCGCTCGTGCAGGATCTGTTCGGCCACAAACGCCTGTGGGCCGTCCATGTCGTGCACGCCGGTCAGCCCGGCCCGCTGGACGATCGGGATGGCCTGGCGCATGGCTTCTGCCAGCTCGTCGGGCGCGGGCGTGGGGATCACTGCCTCCACCAGTTGCTGCGCGTCCTCCAAAAGAATGCCCGTCGGCCGGCCGGCCGCGTCGCGCACGATCCGCCCTCCTGGTGGATCGGCAGTTTGGGCGCTGATGCCGGCCAGAGCCAGCGCACGCGTGTTGACCCACAGAGCGTGGCCGCTCTTGGCGCCCAGCGATACCGGGTGGCCGGGCGCGACGCGGTCCAGGTCGGCCGCGGACGGCAACTGTTCACCCCAGGCATTGTGATTCCAGCCATATCCCAGCACCCAGCCGCCCTCCGGCGTGCGGGCCGCCCGTTCGGCTACGCGGGCCAGCGCCTCATCCAATGAGGGGGTTTCCGCATTGACCCGCTGCCAGCCCAGCGACAGCCACTCGAAATGCAGGTGCGCGTCCGTCAGACCGGGGAGCGCACAACTGCCTTTGAGGTCGACCGCCTCCGCGCCCGGCCCGGCTCCCAGCATCGCCCGGGCGGTCGAGTCATCCCCCGCGAAGATGATCTTACCATCCCGCATCGCCAGCGCCGTCACGCGCGGCCGGCCCGGATCCAGCGTGTAGAACTTGCCGTTGAAGAGCACTAGATCGGCATCCATGCTCGCTCCACATCCTTTCTGCTTAATCACGTGTGCGTGATCATGCCCCATGCCGCAAGTATATCACCGAGAAACTAGCGCAACGACTTGCAGTCACCCTGTCATTCGTGCTAGAATGTTTACTTATTGGCGGCCTGCCGGCCCCTTCTGGCGTGTTTTGCGCCGGCCGGCGGCACGGATAATGGAGACAGGAGTACCTTATGCCCACACCTGACACGACTTCCCCGACCGACTTTGTACGGGCGATCGTCGAGGAAGACATTCGGACCGGCAGGTTTGGTGGCCGCGTCCAAACGCGTTTCCCGCCCGAGCCGAACGGCTACCTGCACATCGGCCACGCCAAGTCGATCCTCCTCAATTTCGGCATCGCCCGGGACTCCGGCGGCAAGTTCAACCTGCGTTTCGACGACACCAACCCCACCAAAGAGGAGACGGAGTACGTCGAATCGATCATGCAGGACGTGCGCTGGCTGGGCGCCGATTGGGAAGATCGCCTCTTTTTCGCCTCCGATTACTTCGAGCAGTTGTACGAGTGGGCCGGACAGCTGATCAAGGCCGGCAAGGCGTACGTCGACGATCTGACCGCCGATGAGATCCGCCAGTACCGTGGCACACTGTCCGAGCCGGGCAAGGACAGCGCCTGCCGCAACCGTGCGGTCGAAGAGAACCTCGACCTGTTCGAGCGCATGCGCCGGGGTGAGTTCCCGGACGGCAGCAAGGTGCTGCGCGCCAAAATCGACATGGCGTCGCCCAACATGAATATGCGCGACCCGGTCATGTACCGCATTTTGCATGCCACCCACCACCGCACCGCCGACAGGTGGTGCATCTACCCGATGTACGATTGGGCGCACGGGCAGTCGGACTCGATCGAGGGCATCACGCATTCGATCTGCACCCTCGAATTCGAGGACCATCGGCCGCTGTATAACTGGTGCCTGGATACGCTGGGCGCCTATCACCCGCGCCAGGTCGAGTTCGCACGCCTCGCGCTGACTTACACCGTGTTGAGCAAGCGCAAGCTGATCACGCTGGTGCGTGAGGGGCTGGTGAGCGGCTGGGACGACCCGCGCATGCCCACCATCTCAGGCCTGCGCCGCCGGGGCTACACGGCCGAGGCGATCCGCGATTTCTGCCAGCGTATCGGCGTCTCGAAGGCCAACACCACGGTCGAGGTCGCGCTGCTCGAGCACTGCCTGCGCGAGAACCTGAACAAGCGCTGCCAACGTGTGATGGCGGTCATCAACCCGCTAAAGGTGGTCATCGAGAACTACCCCGCGGGCCAGGTCGAATGGGTCGAGGCGACCAATAACCCCGAGGATGAGAGCGCCGGCACCCGCCAGATGCCGTTCGCGCGCGAGCTGTACGTCGACCGGGATGACTTCC
>Ga0209746_1000317_pt1 | contig 25904 bp, 27 predicted proteins | sample BarGraNGADG00211_3_FD_184496 | JGI IMG/M metagenome (GOLD analysis project Ga0209746, IMG submission 184496) | Arctic peat soil microbial communities from Barrow, Alaska - Barrow Graham LP Ref core NGADG0011-211 (SPAdes) (version 2) | ecosystem: Environmental > Terrestrial > Soil > Wetlands >... | reverse complement strand
CAGCGAGGTATGGACCGCCAGCACCGGGTCGAAGAGGTGTGCCAGCCGGATGCGCTGCGCCTCGGAGTCCAGGCGGAAGAGCGCGCCGTCGCCGTCGAAACTCCAGGGCCGGCCCTGCTCGACGACTTCCAGCCTGGCCTCGTCGTGGCGATAGATCAGCTCGTTGGCCACCTTGCCCGCCGCCGTCTTGTAGGTCAGCTCGAGGGCCTCGGAGCCGAACCATTGCACGCTGACCACCGTGACCAGGGCATCGGGCAGGATGCCGCGCAGCGCGGCGTTGGGTTTGAGCTGTTCGAGTTGGCTCATGCGAGGATGCTCCGTCGGTGGCGGCAATCGAGTGAGGTTGCACCCGGTTGGCACTCGCGTTGGGGTGAGGCGTTTGCTTGTTCACAGCTTACCACAGCCCTGCATGCGGGCAATCTGGCGGTCTGGCACGGGGGGATTGGGCGCGTCGTGGCCGAGCTTATTGTTGTTCAGATTTCAACCAGTCGCTAAGCTGGGCTTTGTCCATTGCTGGCTGGATCAGGGTCCGTAGGCCAGCGTGTCAGTAAGGCAATCCAGGAGCCCCCGTGGGATTTCCGCCATATCAGGCTCGATAGACGACCGCCACAATATCCTGGCGGGCCAGAGTTGCAGGCGCAGATAGGCCAGCGTGTCCGAGAAGCTGGCCTGGACTTTCCGATACCAGGCTGCCTCTCGGGTCGGCAAGTCTTTATCATCGAGCAAACGATGAACCAACAGCGTGACCAACGTGAACAGAGCCAGCAAGGCCGGGGTGGTGCGGGCGATGCCCACGGCGGACCATTGGCGTTGGGTCTCGACGCCCAAATCGCGACGGACCTCTTCGAAGGTGACCTCCACCCACCTCACTCGGTAAGTGGATTGTGAGAAGCCTATCCTTCCTCTTGTCGGTCAAGTCGGTCGGATATAGTTGTGGGGTCACAACGGCAACTTATGCCACCGCCTGGCTGGCAGCCTTTACATTGTAAGCAATCTCTATTGTAGGCAATCTCTAAGGAATAGGATCGCCGAACCGTGCTATGATAGCGGCGTGGAGAGGCGACAGGACATTTGTAATGGTAACCAAAGCCCTACTTCCTGTAGGGCTCGCGTCAGTTAAACTGGGGCTTAGGGTTACCGGTTGGTGAGGATTGAGGCCATGCAGCAACTAATGCGGGAAGACGGACAGAGTTTGGTGGAGTTCGCCCTTGTCCTCGCGTTACTATTGACGTTGGACTGGGTGTCGCTGACTTCGCCTCCGTATATCAGTCCTACCTACGCGCAAGCATAACGGCCAATGCCGGGGCCAGCTATGCTACCAAGGGCCCGACACCAGCAGCCGATGATCCCGGTATCCGGGCCGCGGTGCAAACCGCTTCCCCAGACTGGCAGTGCACCTCTGGCCCCAAGATGACTGGCCCCAAGGTGACGAGTAGCGTGCGGCCAGAGGTGACGCCTAGCGTGTGGCCAGACGGGAGCGAGAAAAAGTATGTCAGCGTGACCGTCGACTGCACAGTATCCGGCATGCTGATCCTGGGGGCTGGGTCGGGCGAGATCACCAGATCGGGCAATGCAGTGCGTCAGGTGCACCCATGAGGCGGCCACAGCGCGAAAGCGGGCAAGCACTCGTGGAATTCGCCCTGACTTCTTTATTGTTCTTCACGTTGGTCCTGTTTATCCTGGATGGCTCAATCATACTCTGGAACCAGGTAACGCTCAGCGCAGCAGTCGCTTATGGCGCCCGCTACGCCAGCACGCACAGTTCAGCGGCGGTGCCAGGTAATTGTGGGAGCATCGAGCAGTGCGTGCTAAACAATGCTTTTGGGTTGAACCCGGCTAATTTGCAGATCACGCCTTCCTGGGGGGTTGGGGGCAACGCTGTCGGAAATGACGTGACCGTTGTACTCACGTATACTGTCACCCCCCTTACCGGTGCGTTCTGGTCCGGCTTACCGCTCAAACTGCACGCTCGCCAAACCGCAGAGATCGTTAATTGACCTCAGTTGCCAAGCGAGGATTAAGATGAAGAACTGGATCAAAGAAGAGAGGGGACAGCAAGTTGTCCTGGTAGCCCTCTTGATGCCCCTGTTGCTGTGTGCAGTCGGCCTGGTCATCGATCTTGGCATGGTCTATGCCCGCCGTCAGCAGGCGCAGAACGCGGCCGATGCAGCCGTTTTGGCCGGCGCAGCGGCTCTTTGTACGAACGGTACGGACGGCCAACTTGCTGCAACGAACAGCGCTAACGACTATGTGGCACTAAATGGGTTCACGGGCAAGGCCGACATCAAATTTCCTCCGGTCGCGCAAAATTTCACTAGCTATATCCGGGTGGTGATTACGGATACTTACACGCCGGTATTCGTCTCGATCGTATGGCGAGGAACCTTCACGATAACGGCCAGCACCACCGCGGGCTGCCGGGGCGGGGGTGCGGGAAATCCTGTGCTCGTCCTGGACCTAACCAGCTCGCAGAGCAGCATGCTAATGACCGGCAGTGCGTCCGTCACCGTCAATAACGGAACAATCCATGTCAACTCGAGTTATTTGGAGGCTGTTCAAGCCCCAGGCAGCGGTCACATCACGACGGCTACAGGGATGGAGATTGTGGGCAGCTATGCCCCGGTTGGGTCAAGCAACATCACGCCGGCGCCTGTGATCCACTCGGCGGTGGTACAGGACCCGTTGGGGAAACTGCCAGCGCCCACGGGCACGGGCTGTCCCTTTTGGGGTCCGAACGTCCCCTCTGACAACCATTTCAAGCCTGGCATCTACACCGGCGGGCTGTCGATCGGCGGCGGCGGCAACGTGACCTTCGACACGGGGGGAGCGTGCGCTGGAGTGTATATCATCCGCGGCGACGCCTTCAAAGTAGCCGGCAGCGTAAACCTGTCGGGCAGCGGCCTGTTCTTTTACATCGACACTGATTCCAGCCTTGTGCACTCGGGCAACGGTTATGTGAACTTCAGCCCGCAGACCAGCGGCGACTATGTCGGGGTCCTGTTCTTCCAGGCGCGCGACAATCACCCGGCGGCTTTCTGGGGCGGCGGCGCCAACGCTAACAGCTTTAGCGGTGTGCTCTATTTCCCCGCTGCCGGACTGGATTTTGGGGGCAGCGGCGAGTTTAACATCACGTTCATTGTCGATCAGTTTAACCTGAACGGCGCCGGGAACGTGATTATTGACGGCTATCTGGGAAAGACTGCCGGCCAGGGCACATGGGCCCTGGTTGACTGACAGGGCACAGACTCGGACAAGCATGCCCGAACGCGAACTTCAAATGCGACGTCAAGGTATGATCAGCCGCCCTGACGTCGCCGAGCGTTCGGTGGGCCCTGCCCCTCCATGGCGAGGGACTCTCAACGCAGTAGTACCCTCCGACCATTGACATCCCTATTGCTCTATCTTAACTTGGGCATCCCCTTGTACTGGACCGTCGTGGTGCGCCAGCGCCCTGTGGCCGATTTTACCTCGCCATCCCATACCTTCTCCGCGGGCCAGACCGCGGAGATAACCCGATCCCAGCAGGAGGCAAGACCATGAAGTGGATTACTCGCTCACACGTTCACGTTGACCGCGTCGCCTGTCCCTGGCTCATCAGCCGTTTCATCGACAACCAGGCCGAGTTTCTGTTTGTACCCAAGAGCGGCGAATTCTGATTCGCCTATCGACAAGGTTGTTGCCGAAACCGGCGCGATCCCCTTCGATGCGCCCGGTGTCGAGCTTGGCCACCATGAGGGGCGCTGCTCCTTCGAGTCAATCATCCTCAAGTACGATCTGAAAGACCCGGCACTGTTGCGCCTGGCCCAGATCGTCCACGCGGCGGATGTGGCCGAAGATATCGACAAAGATCCTATCGCGCGTGGCTTCGGGGCCATCGCCGTCGGGTACAGCCTGCGCTATCCCGAAGATACGGAGAACCTGAAGCAGCAGTTTGCCGTGTATGACTCGCTCTATGCCTGGTGTCGTTTGCAGGTCGCGAAAGGCTCAGGCTGATCACACGGTTTCGGTCTTTCAGGCCGGCACGGAGGCCAGGCTGAGCCGCATTCCTGTGGGCGTTCGGCCCAATGGCCTGGCCTACGATCCTCGACGCAACCACCTGCTGGTTGCCAACGTGGGCGATTCGCAGATCAGCGGCTCCTTTACCGTTTCCATTGTAGACGTGGAACGCCGGCAAATGGTACACAGCCTGCCTGTGCCGGGACGCACGCGCTGGACGGTGTACGACCGAGACACAGACGCCTTCTACGTCAACAACGCCCGCCCCGCTCAGATCGTCGTCATTGCCGCTGCCGAGCCGGCTCGCATCCAGCGCGTGTTCGACATCCCGGTCGCCGGTCCGCGAAGCATAAGTCTGCCAGGGGTGGATCTGAAGCATTAGCCTGCCAGGACGGCAAACTTCTGGGTTAAATCGCAGAGGTTGGTATAGGAGTTATCGAAGTCCCCCAAGGAGATTCGAACTTACATCATGTAACAGACCCGACTCATCTTCCTGCGCGATGGCCACCAACTGGCTCGCTCGCGCTGCCCGATTCGACCGAGGTCTGGCATGACCGTCGTAGCGAGATGAAAGCCTAGCGATGGCAGGGCGAGACACTGGCGGGCATCGGCGCGCGATTCGGCCTGAGCGCGGAACGCGTACGTCAAATACTCCACGATACTGAGGCGCCACCTGGTGTATCGCCTGGAGGGATGAAGGCCGCCGGCACGGTCTGGCCCCGCGCACAGGTGATGGTCAGCGGGAGCCCCTGGCCATCTTGGGTGATGGCAAAATCAGCCAAATGCAGCTTCCCCAGATCCGGCTTCACTCCGACGATGGGAGTTTGGATCGGGGTCACCTGCTGTTCCCGTAGGACCGTATCGCTCTGCGGTCCTACGTGGGCGCCATCGGCGCAGAGTGTGTTCAGGTCGCTGCGCTGCTTGAGATCGGGCAGCGCCGTGGCAAGCAACGCGCCATCTTCAGTGGTATTGGAGGCCACGCTCACATCGGTGATGAGCTGCAGGGCGTTCTCGGGGTCACAGGTTTCGGTTTCATTAGCGACGTAGCGCTCTTCGCTGCATCAAGCGTTGCAGTTACTCGGCGCGGTAGCACCTTGATAGTGCCGTGCGCAAACCCCACAGGAGCATTGACAGGATCTATCGGCGCTGGTATCATGCCGGCGCTTTCTGCTCTAAATTGCACCCTGAAGAGGCCGTCCATGACTCGCGTCAAAGTCGTCTCACCGGCGGAAGCGGCTGCCCTGATTCCGAGCGGCGCTGTTGTTTGTATCAACTCATCCTCCGGTCTGCACTGTCCCGACACGGTCCTCAAGGCCATCGGCGAACGTTTCCGCGTGAGCGGAGAGCCCCGTGACCTGACCACCTACCACCCGATCGCATCGGGTGACATGTACGGCATCGCCGGGGTGGATCACCTGGCGCAGCCCGGCCTCTTACGGCGGGTCATCGCCGGGTCGTACCCAAGCGGGCCAGGCTCGATGGCCAGCCCGCGCATCTGGCAGATGATCCACAACGACGAGGTGGAAGCGTATAACATCCCCAGCGGCATCCTGTTTCATATGCTGCGTGAGGCGGCGGCCCGGCGGCCGGGTGTGCTGACCAAGGTGGGCATGGATACGTTTGTCGATCCGCGGCGTCTGGGTGGGCGGATGAACGCCCGCACGACGGAGGAGATCGTGCGCGTGGTGGATTTTGACGGCGAGGAGTGGCTGTATTTCCGTGCGATCTCGCCACAGGTAGCCATCATCCGGGGCACCACCGCGGATGAAGACGGCAATATCTCGATGGAGCACGAGGGCGCCTACCTGGGCGCCTACGACGTGGCGCTGGCGGCGCGCAACAACCGTGGCCTGGTGATCGCCCAGGTCAAGCGGCTGACCGCGCGCGACGCGCTGGCGCCGCAAACGGTGCGCGTGCCCGGCATCCTCGTTGACTACGTCGTCGTAGAGTCCGAGCAATGGCAAACGACTCAGACGCCCTATGACCCGGCCATCAGCGGCGAGACGCGGCGACCGCTCAGCGCCTTCAGCGTGGTGCCCTTCGGGCCAGACAAGGTACTTGCCCGGCGCGCGGCCCTGGCTTTGCGCTGCGAAGAGGTAGTCAACCTGGGTTTTGGCATCTCGGCGCTGGTCCCCCAAATCCTGCTGGAAGAGGGGCTTCATGGCCAGGTGACCTGGGTCATCGAGCAAGGCGCGGTTGGCGGTATGCCGCTGACCGGCTTCCAGTTCGGCTGCGCGGTCAATGCCCAGGCACTCGTAGCCTCGCCCGACCAGTTCACCTACTTCCACGGCGGCGGGTTTGACCGCGCACTGCTCTCGTTTATGCAAGTGGACCGCTTCGGCAATGTCAACGTCTCACGGCTGGCGGCCCGGCCGCACGTGACCGCCGGGGTGGGCGGCTTTATCGACATTACCGCCAATGCGCGCGCCATCGTCTTTAGCGGCTACTTCACGGCCGGCGGCCTGGAACTCAAGATCGAGGAGGGCCGCCTGTGCATCGTCAAGGAAGGCAAGGTGCGCAAATTCACGCCCGATGTCGAGCACGTGACATTCAGCGGGCATCGGGCGCAAGAGAACGGACAGGACGTGTTGTATGTGACCGAGCGCTGCGTGATCCGGCTGGAGCCGGCCGGGTTGACGGTGCTCGAGATTGCGCCGGGGCTGGACCTGGAGCGCGACGTGCTGAACCAGGCAGATGTGCCGTTGCGCGTCAGCCCTGCGTTGCGGGAGATGGACGCGCGCCTGTTCCGGCCTGGGCGGATGGGCCTGGCGCTGCCGGCGCGGGAAGGAGGTGAGGTGTGAGTGCGTCACTGGTCTTGTACGAAGTAGAAGACGGCATTGCAACAATCACCCTCAACCGGCCAGAGAAGCGTAACGCCATCAGCATGGCGATGCTGCTGCGGCTGGAGGAACTGATCGCCGCGGTCGAGGCGGCGCCGGACGTGCGCGTGGTGGTGATCACGGGCGCGGGCAGCCGGGCTTTCTGCGTGGGGGCCGACATCAACGAGTGGGACGCGGTGGCCGGGGCCGACCCGATCGCCATGTGGCGGGCCTGGGTGCGGCCGGGCCATCGCGTCTTCGAGCGCCTGGCCCGCCTGCATCTGCCCACCATCGCGGTAGTCAACGGCTTCTGTTTCGGCGGAGGGTTGGAGTTGGCGTTGTGCGCAGACATCCGCCTGGCCGCCGAATTCGCCGAATTCGCCTTCCCAGAGACGAAGATAGGTACCCAGCCCGGCTGGACGGGAAGCCAGCGCCTACCACGCCTGATCGGCGCCGCGCGCGCCAAACAGATGATCTTTACCGGCGCAAGAGTCCGGGCCGAACAGGCCGAGCGCTGGGGCCTGGTGAACGAGGTGGTCCCGTCTGGCCAACTGATGGACCGGGCCCGCGAGCTGGCCAGCCAGATCGCCGCCAACGCGCCGCTGGCGGTCCAGTTCGCCAAGGCCATGGTGGACGCCGGGCAAGGCGAAGGGCGGGCTTTGGCGCTGGAAGGGTTCGCCGCGGCCCTGTCGGCTACCACTGACGACGGCCAGGAAGGTCCCGCGTCGTTCAGAGAGAAACGGCCACCGCACTTCACAGGGCGCTGACGGGAATGTTGGCTGCCTTACTTTTCTGTTTTGACATTTACGGGAAACGTGATATCCTATAGGAGATAGGATATATGATATATCTTGGTCATCGATGACCGACTACGGAATGGACCATGCTCACCGCATCCGAATCCTTCAAGCCACGCACCAAAGAGGACTACGCCTACGAAGTTCTGCGCGCCGCCATCCTGCGGTGTGAGCTGAAGCCGGGGGATCGCCTTGTGCTTGATTCGCTCGGCGCTCATTTGGGCATCAGTTCGATCCCCATGCGCGCAGCGCTCCTGCGCCTCCAGTCCGAAGGCTTCGTCGATATCACACCGCACATCGGCGCGGTCGTCTCCGATCTAAATCCTGCCAGTATCGAACACGTTTCGGTGATCCTCGAACGTCTGGAGTTGCTAGGCTTCGAGCTAGCCATGCTTCGGGTCACTCCAGAGGACATCGCCAAGCTGCGGTGTCTGGTTAGGGAGATGGGAGAGCTGCTCGCAAGCGGCAACACGGATCGTTGGTCAGAGATGAACGGTAGCTACCATCGGTGCATCGCCGCATTTTCGGACAATAAATTGTTGGTGGAGTTCACTGGCCGAGCCCTCGACGACTGGACCCGCCTCCGGCGCTGGTACCTGCCCGAGGTCGTGCAGCAACTCGGTCAGGCGCAGGCCGAGCACGCGCAGATGGTCGAGCTGCTAGCCCAGCGTGACCTGGTCGGCCTTGCCAACGTGTTGACCATGCATCACCGGCGCATCCGGAACATGTATCATCGTGCCGTCGCCGAGCTAACGGCGAGTGAATTCCGAAAAGCGCCAGGACGCTCTGCAGGTTAGGGAGTCTCAGTATCCTGCATCGCCGTCGGGTCACGGGAGCCATCCATCGCGTGAAGACCAAAGAACGCTTCCTCAACGCATTACGTCATCGCCCCGTCGACCGGCCGCCGGTCGCAGCCGTCACTACGGGCATCACGGTCGAGATGATGGAGCGCGTGGGAATATTCTGGCCCGAGGCGCACCGCCAGGCCGATCAACTGGCCGGCCTGGCAGAAGCCATCCACCTGTGCACAGATACTGAGTGTATCAAGCTCCCCTTCTGCATGACGGTGGAGGTCGAAGCGTTGGGTGCTCCTGTGGACTACCGCACGTTTGACACCATTCCCACCGAGACGCGCCACATCTGGAACCACCCCGATCAGCTCGCGATCCCCGAGGATTTCTTCGATCGTGAACGGGTGCCCGTCGTCCTGCGTGCCATCTCTACCTTGCGCCGGCGCTATGACGACGAGATCCCGATCGTAACCTCAATCGTCGGGCCGTTTTCCCTGGCGTCGAAGCTGTTCGGCTTTGAGAACTTCCTCACCTGGATGATCACTCGGCCCGAGTGGGTCCATGGCGTGATGGCTGCTCTGACGCCGCTGGCGACCCGCTATGCGCGCGCTCAGGTCGAGGCCGGGGCAGATGCGATTGTCATCGGAGAAGCCGGATGCTCGGGAGATCTGATTTCGCCGACCTTCTATCGCGACTTCGTCGCCCCGTATCACAGCCAGCTATGCCCGGCCATCCCCGCCCCGACACTGTTACACATCTGCGGCAAGTCAACGCGCCACACTGAGTACATCGCCGGCACAGGCGCGACTGCCTACACTTTCGACGAGGGCGTGAACGCCAACGTCGCGCGCCGGAATCTGCAAGGCAGGGTTGCGCTGATCGGTTACGTGCCGACGGTGACGGTGTTGCTGAACGGCACGCCCGAAGATGTCTACCGCAGCGCGTTCGAGTGCCTGGAGACCGGGGTGGACGTGCTTGCTCCTGGCTGCGCCATGGCGCCGCACACGCCGCTGGCGAACATCGCCGCCATGGTGGAAGCGCTGCGCGATTGGAGCCGGGCGCGCACCGCCCCGCCGCAAACGCCGGACTGACCTGCGCCGCGCCAGTTTGAGCCCTGGCTCAGGATTCTTGCGCCAAAGCCGCGCGGGTGGCTTAACCGCAACTATTATGAGGGAATCGTATGGCAGAGATAGTCTTCAAGGTGCCAGCTCAATCGAAATTCAGCAAGGCCGTGCTCAAGCGCCTGGTTCCGCTGGCCGGGGTGTTGGCCTTCTTGCTCGTATGGGAAATAGCCACCAGGGCCCTCAAGGTCCCCATCTACCTCCTGCCACCGCCGAGCGAGATCTTCCGTGTCTTTATCATGAACCTGTCCAAGCTGCTATTCCATGGGTGGGTCACAACTTATGAGATGACGCTGGGCTACATCCTGGCGGTCTGTGTCGCAGTGCCACTGGCCATCGGCATCACCTCGTACCGTCGCTTCGATGCGTTCATCACGCCGACGTTGCTCTTCTTCCAGGTGGTGCCCAAGATCGCGATCGCCCCGTTGTTCCTGGTCTGGTTCGGCGTTGGAACGCTGCCCAAGATCCTGGTGGCATTTCTGATCTCCTTCTTCCCGATCGTGATCGACACGGCGGTTGGGCTGCGCTCGATCGCGACCGAGATGGTGGACCTGGCCCGTTCGATGGGCGCCTCCCCATTGCAGGTGTTCATGGAGTTCCGGCTGCCAACGAGCCTGCCATATCTCTTCAGCGGCCTGAAGGTTGCCGCAACGCTGGCGGTGGCAGGCGCCGTCGTCGGCGAGTTCGTCGGCGCCGACAAGGGGCTGGGCTACCTGCTCCTGGTCACAAATTCGAACATGCAGACCGCGCTGATGTTTGCCACGATCGGCGCGCTGACGATCATCGGCCTGGTCTTCTTCTACGCCATCGAAGCGCTCGAAACGCTGCTCATACCATGGCATGTCAGCCAGCGCGGGCGCGAAGAAGCGAGCTCTGGCACCATGTGAGCTGTCCCCCCGGTTTTTAAGGAGGTATGCCGCAAGAAACGCATCGCCCTGGTAGTACCTCGTCAAGGCTGAAGGGAGTGGTCGGCTGTGGTCCGAACCGCAGCCCCACGAAAGCGGCCCTGACAGAGTGCTCGTTGCTATCCGCCGCATTCGTATCACTCACAGAGGAGGAAGTACATGAAGGCCGACAGACTCATCGTTCGACTATTGATCGCGATCCTGGCCATCGCCATGCTCGCCAGCTGCACCCCCGCAGCCACCCCTGCTCCGACAGTGGCACCGCAGCAGCCCACCGATGCGCCCAAAGCCGCAGCGCCGACCAGCGTGCCGGTTGCTGCGCAACCCACCGTCGCACCCGCAGCGCCGACCAGCGTGCCGGTCGCTGCGCAACCCACCGTCGCACCCGCGGCGCCGGCCGCCTCCGGCACGCTCGACAAGATCCAGTTCCGTCTGAACTGGACGTACTACGGCGAGCATACGGGCTTCATTGTTGCCCGCGACATGGGCTTCTATAAGGATGAGGGCCTGAACGTCGAAATTATGGAAGGCAGCGGCTCGACCACGGTCTTGCAACTGGCCGCCAACAAGACCAACCCGATCGCCTACGTCGATGCTGCAACGATGATCCGTGGCGTCGCCGCCGGCATGCCTGTCGAAGCAGTCGCCGTGATGCTCCAGCAGAGCCCCATGGCGTTCATTTACCGTGCCGATGCGGCCAAACCGACCAAACTCAGCGAAATCAAGGGCTCGAAGATCGCCATCACGGCTGGCGATGCCAGCCTCGCCATCTTCACAGCCTTCATGGGCAAGGCGGGCATGAAGGTCGACGACGTGCATATGATTACCGTCGCTACCGCTGCCTCCAAGGAACAGGCCGTGCTGAGCGGCCAGGCCGATGCCCTGCTGGGCTACTTCATGGACCAGGGCCCGCGCATGCAACTGCAGTCCGGCGTCAAGATGGGTTGGACCCGCCTGTACGACCTCAACGGGACCACGACTCTAAGCAGCGCCATCGTAGTCAATACCGACTGGCTCAAGGATGCCAAGAACCAGGATATCCTCAGGCGTTTCCTGCGTGCATCTCAGCGCGGGTGGCAGTGGACCCAAGACAACCCGAGCCAGGCCGCTGACCTGTTCATCAAGACGGCCACCGCCTTCAACACAGATATCGCCATGCTGGAGATCAAGGGCACGATGTCCATCGTCCGCTCTAAGGCTGCCGAAGGCAAGCCACTGGGCTGGTCTGCCGCATCCGACTGGAAGGATTCGCAGGACCTGCTGGCGACTTACGCCGGCCTGAGCCCCGTGGCTCCCGACGTAAACGTCTACTTCACGAACGACTACCTATCCGAAGTGCCATATCTACCGAAGAAGTAACGACTGAACCATGCCCCGCCCAGGTGACTGCCCGGACGGGGCATTTGCATCCGTCAATAAACCGCTGGAGAAAGATGACCGATCCATTTATCCGCTTCCAGAACGTCAATAAGGTCTATCAAACGAAAAGTGGCACCGTACAGGCCTGCGTTGACGTGAGCCTGGACATCCAGGAATGTGAGTTCGTGGCAGTGGTCGGCCCCAGCGGCTGCGGGAAGACGACGCTGCTCAAAATGGTCGCCGGCCTGACTCCATACTCATCTGGCTCGATCACAATCGGTGGGAAGCGCGTCACGGAGCCGCAGACCGAAGTTGGCATCGTCTTTCAAGACGCCATCATGCTCGATTGGCGTGACGTGCTCTCGAACGTCATGCTGCAGATCGACATCCGCAGGATGGATCAGGCCAGCCACCGCGCACTGGCGTTGGAACTGCTCCAAAAGACGGGCCTGACCGGCTTCGAGCACAAAAGGCCGTACGAGCTCTCAGGGGGGATGCGGCAACGCGTGTCGATCTGCCGCGCCCTGGTGCACGATCCGCCGCTGCTGCTGCTCGACGAGCCGTTTGGCGCGCTGGATGCGCTCACACGAGAACAGATCTCAATGGACATTCAGCATTTGTGGATGGACAAGCGCAAGACGGCGCTGTTCATCACGCACAGCATTCCCGAGGCCGTGCTGCTGGCCTACCGGGTCGTGGTGATGAGCCCCCACCCGGGCCGCATCGTCGAGATCATCAACATCGATTTGCCCCGCCCGCGCCGCCTCGACCGCGTGCCGCAGGTGTTCAATGAATACACCGGCCGGATCCGCGATATCTTCAAGGCCAGGGGCGTCCTGGCGATGGATTGAGACAATGCCTAACTACGTAGTCAGTCAGATAGATGAGATCGAGGCGCAACGCTGCCCGTGCTGGTTCACACGGCGGGCATTCCTGTCGCCCGGCAACCCCGTGGCCACGCTCCACCTCCTTGAAGTGCAGTCCGACGCGGCGCGCCATTATCACAAGCGGCTGACCGAGATGTACCTGATCCTGGAAGGCGAGGGCCAGATTGAGCTAGACGGCGAGCTCGTGCCCGTCAGGCCCATGACCGCCATTCTCATCAAGCCCGGATGCCGGCACCGCGCCCTGGGCCAGCTGCGTGTCGCCGTGATTCCTATCCCCGCGTTCGATCCGCAGGATGAGTGGTTCGACTGATGGCCGAGACCGCGATCGCTGCCGCGCGGGCCGCTCCTGCTGGCCGGCGTTGGACCAGTGTAGCGGGGGCCTGGATGGGAGTTGGCACAGGGCCGGGGGCGCTGTTGATGGGCGCCGGCCTGGCGGCGCGCCACGGATGGGCTGTTCCGGTGATCTCGGTTTTCCTCGGCCTACTCCTGCTCTCGGCAATCGTCTGGGTGCAGGGACAGTTGGGCCTTCTACCGCCCCTTGGCGAGGGCGCAAACCTGACACAAGTTGGACAGCGCTATTTGACGCCCAGCATGCGTCGGATCCTCGGCGCGCTGATCGGCATCGGCATGACGGGCTGGTTCGGTGTGAATGTGGGCATGGGTGCTTCGGCACTCGTCGCGCTGGGATCGCCGCTCGGGCTGCAGCGGTGGGTCGCCACGCTTCTGCTCGGCGTCCCGATCGCCCTCGTGGCCTTGCAGGGCATGCAAGGTTGGAATCGGTTGGCGACCGTTACCACCGCGTGTGTTCTGGCGCTCGTAGGACTGGTCACCTGGCGCTACCGCGCCGGTCCATTGCCCGTGACCCTGGGGAGCAACCTGCCCGATGCCGCCACCGACGTCGCGGTCCTGGTGGGCTACGTCGGCGTTTTCAGCCTGCGCGCGCCCGACTTCACGACCGGCATGTCGAGCCGGCGAGATCTTACGGCCGTGACCCTTCTGCTCAGCTTGCCGATGGTGATCGTCATCTTTGCCGGCGCGGTTCTGGCACAGCGCGCCGGGTCCTCGGACCTTATCGCCGTGTTGGCGGCGCCGGGCGGCATCGCCATCGGGAACATTTTGATAGCCCTGGCCGTGCTGGCCCCGACCTTCACAACATTCTACTCCGGCGCACCGGGCCTGCGCACGGCGATCGGCATCGGCGAGAAGCCGGCCATGGTGCTCATGGCAGTGGTGGGGCTGGGCCTGGCCGCTGTCCATTTTGACGAGCTCTTGTTGCCGTGGCTAGGCGTGCTCGGCGCCGTGTTGCCGCCGATTATAGTGCCTCTGGCCGTCGAGTTCTACATACGAAGGCGCGGCCGCGCTCCGCGCCTCGTGCCGGTGTGGCCATGGCTGGCCGGCGCGGGGCTTGCCGCGATCCTGGCCCTGGCGCACAGCCCTGTGGCCATGCTGGCCGGCTTCCTGGCCATAGGCGCAGCGACAGCCATGTGGCGCAGCCAGCGGATGCCCGCGCGCGCGCCCATCCTGAGCGAGCAAGCAGGGTCGACGTTTGTTATGAATGGAGCGAACCATTGGCACCTGATCGAATCAGCGTTGGATTGTTGGGATGCGGGTTCATCGCACACACGCACGTACGCAGCTTCCTCGAGTTTCCAGACGAGGTTCGTATCGCCGCGCTATGCGACCGTAGCGGCAACTGCGCCTGCGACCTGCGAGAGTACATCCGCACCTATGCGGCCCAGGAGGCGCACCGACTGAGCGAGGCGCTGGACCGCATAGACGACGCGGCGGAGCGAGAGCGCCTGGGAGCGCGATGTGCCGCACTCCAGGAGACTGCCAGCCGGGAGATCCGGGTCTATTCCTCCCGCCAGGAGTTGGCAGTTGATCCCGATGTGGCGTTGGTGGTGAATAGCACTCCGCCTTTCGTGCATTACCGCTCCACCCTCGATCTGCTCGAGGCGGGCAAGCATGTGCTGCTGGAAAAACCGCTGGCCGGCAGCCTGCGCCAGACAGACAGGCTGATTGCGGCGGCGGAGAGCCGCGGGCTGTGCTTCTCGATCGTCTCGCAGGGCCGCTTTGCCGACGACCAGCGGCGGATGCGCGAGCTGGTGCGCCAGGGCAAGCTGGGCAAGGTCTTCCTGATGAAGGCCGACACGCATTGGTGGCGGCGAGATGACTATTACCGCGTGGGGTGGCGCGGCAACTGGGCCAGCGAGTGCGGCGGCGTGCTGCTCAACCACGCCTGGCACCTGCTCGACCAGGGACTGTTCATCATGGGACAGCCGCTCGCCCGAGTTTACGCTCAGATGGGCGCCTTTGTGCACGGTGTGCTGCGGGAAAAGAAGGTCGGCGGCGCGCCGATCGATGACACGATCGTGGCACTACTGACGTTTGCCGATGGCAGCCTGGGCGAAGTGACCGGCGCAGTGACGCTGCACATCCAGCGGGCGCAGCTCGAGGTGTACGGCAGCCGGGCCGCGGCTCTGTTGAACCCCTGGCAAGTCGATTCGCAGGACGTGGCTTACGCGGCCGAGGTGCGAGAATGGGCCGCCACCTGTATCGAACAGATGCCGCTGTCCTGGCTGCCGAGCCAGACCAGCACCCAGCAGTACATGGACCCGTCCTGGCCGCACACGCCGCAGGTGCGCGATGTGCTGGATGCCATCCGGGATGGGCGCCAGCCACTCATCTCCGGCCGCGAGGGTCGGTCGACGCTGGAGGTGGTCCTGGCCACCTATAAATCGGCCTTGACCGGCCAGCCGGTAGATCTGCCGCTGCGGGCCGACGATCCGTTCTACGATGGTGTGCTAGCCGCGCTTGACCCGGCCGCCCAACGGCTGCCCATCGATTGACCGGCTGCCCATCAGGCATCAGATGAGGAGACCATGCCCATAGATCAGGCCCGGATGCAGAACAAGATTGGCGCTGCCTTTGACTTCGCCGGTAGGCAGTTGGGGCAGCTCATCGAAACCTATCCCGACTACTTCCCCATGTACACCATCGGCGGTAAGTGGAAGCACGGCGGCGAGGCGTGGACCAACTGGTGCGAGGGCTTTTTGGGCGGCCAGCTCTGGCTGATGTTCCGCCACACCGGCCATCCGTACTGGCGGGCCAAGGCCGAGCACTACTCGCGCCTGATTGAGCACCGTAAGACCGACCGCGATGTGCACGACCTGGGCTTCCTTTTCTGGTCGACCTGGCGGCGCTGGTACGAGGTCACCCGCGACCCACACAGCAACCAGGTGGTGGTGGAGGCGGGGCAGACGTTGAGCCTGCGCTTCAAAGAACGCGGTCAGTACCTGCGCTCGTTCGTGGCCGACGAAAGCCTGTTCATCGATATCATGATGAACGTCGGCATTATCTTCTACGCCGCGCAGCAGACGGGCGACCGCGAGTTGCTGCGCAAGGCCACTCGGCACTGCCTGACCACGCGCCGTTACCTTGTGCGCGGCGACGGCAGCACGTCGCACGAGGGTATCTTTAACACCGAGACGGGCGAATTCCTCCGCCAGACGACGCACCAGGGCTGGCGCGACGATTCCTCGTGGGCGCGAGGTCTGTCCTGGGCGCTTTATGGCTTCGGCACCGTCTACTCGTTTACGCGCGACGCCCGCTTCCTGGCCACGGCTGAGGCATGCGCAGCTTTCTACATGGAAAACACACCGCCGCACGGCGTGCCGCCCAATGACTGGGCCGAGCCCAACCCGGCGTTGCCCTACGAGAGTTCGGCAGCTGCGATTGCGGCCAGTGGGCTGCTCGACCTGGCAAAGCTGGCGGGCGACGCCACCCGCGGACGGCGCTATCACGACTATGCTGTGCAGATCCTCGACACGCTGACCGAGCCCGCGTTCCTGGCAGTCGAAACGCCCGGCTGGGAAGGGATCTTGAAGCACGGCATGTATCACCAACGGCGGGGCCTGGGCGTCGACGAGAGTGTGATGTGGGGCGAGTACTTCTTTCTGGAAGCGCTGTCCAAGGTGCTGGGCTATGAATGAGCGCGTGGCAATGATCACTGGTGCCGGGCGAGGCATCGGGCGGGGCATCGCGGTCGCGCTGGCCGGACGCGGCTGGCGCGTGGTCATCAATTACATCAGCAACCGTGAGGCCGCAGCCGTAGCGTTGGCGCTGGTTCAGGCTGCCGGCGGCGATGGCCTGCTGGTGCAGGGCGACGTGGCCGTTGGCGAGGCGCGCAGCCGCCTGGTCGAGACTACATTAGAGACACTCGGCCGCATCGACCTGCTGGTAAACAACGCCGGCATGGCCCCGCGCCGGCGGGCGGATATGTTGGAGATGAGCGAAGCCAGCTACGACGAGGTGATGGCGGCCAACTTGAAGGGGCCGTTCTTCCTGACCCAGATCGTGGCCCGGGCCATGATCGCGGCGCTGGCCCAAGGGCGAAGCACCGACCCGGCCATCGTCAACATTGGCTCCATGAGCGCCTACACTTCGAGCGTGAACCGGGCAGAGTATTGCCTCTCCAAGGCCGGCGTGGCGATGATGACCAAGGTCTACGCCGACCGGCTAGCCGAGTACGGCATTCGCGTCTACGAGATTCGGCCGGGCATCATCCACACCGAAATGACGAATGTCGTGCAGGCCAAGTATGATCGCCTGATCGGCGAGGGGCTGACGCCCATCAGGCGCTGGGGCGAGCCGGAGGATGTGGCCCGGGCCGTGCTCGCGATAGCCGAAGGCTACCTGCCTTACTCGACGGGTGAGGTGATCAACGTCGACGGCGGCCTGCATCTACAGAGACTATGAGGTAAAGGGGAATGAGCTATCATCGCGTGGCGGCCTTCAAGACGGCCGCAGCGTTCAACGCACACCTGGCTGAAATCGGGGCCGACCTGCCGTTTGATGACGATCTGGAGAGGGGGCCAGATGCTGCCCTGGCCCAGCCCTACCGGCTGCCCGATGGCACCACCATCGGCAACCGGTTTGCGATTCTGCCCATGGAAGGCTGGGATGGCGAGCCTGACGGCCGGCCGAGCGAGCTGACCATCAGCCGCTGGCGGCGCTTCGGGCTGAGCGGCGCCAAGCTGATCTGGGGCGGCGAGGCAGCGGCTGTCCGCCACGATGGCCGTGCCAATCCGAATCAGCTCATGATCAACGAAGCCAATCTGCCCGCGCTGGCTTGCCTGCGCGAAACGCTCGTCAGCACGCATCGCAGCAAATTTGGCCAGAGCGATGACCTGCAGATCGGTCTGCAACTGACCCACTCAGGCCGCTTCTGCCGCCCGAACGACAAGAAACGGCTCGAGCCGATGATCCTGTATCATCACCCGGTGCTCGATCGCAAGTTCGGCCTTCCGGCCGATTATCCGGTGATGAGCGACGACGATATCAAGCGCCTGATCGATGATTTCGTCGCGGCAGCGCGGCGCGCACAACGGGCCGGCTTCGCCTTTGTTGATATCAAGCATTGCCACAGCTACCTGGGCCACGAGTTCCTTAGCGCGTTCGAGCGGCCCGGCCCTTACGGCGGCCCGTTCGAGAATCGCACGCGTTTCCTGCGCGAGATCGTGGCCGGCATCCGGGCGACGGCGTCCGGCCTGGGCATCGGCGTGCGCTTCAGTGCCTTCGATTTCGTGCCCTTCCGGCCCGGCCCGGACGGCACGGGCGAGCCCGAGCCATTCCCCGGCGAGCGCTACGGCTACGCCTTTGGCGGCGACGGCACGGGCACGGGCATCGACCTGACAGAACCCAAGCGCTTCGTCGATCTGCTGGCCGAACTCGACATTCCATTGGTCTGCATCACATGCGCCAGCCCCTACTACAACCCGCACTTGATGCGGCCGGCGCTCTTTCCGCCTTCGGACAGCTATGGGCCGCCCGAGGACCCCTTGCTGGGCGTGGCGCGCGCCGTGTGGGTGGCGGGGCAACTCAAGCAGCACCGCCCCGAGCTGGCGTATGTCGGCTCGGGCTACACCTACCTGCAGGAATGGCTGCCTCAAGTGGCACAACACATGGTACGTACGGGCCGCGTCGACTTCGTCGGCCTGGGCCGGATGACGCTCTGCTACCCCGACCTGGCGGCTGACGTGCTGGCGGGCCGGCCGCTGCAGCGCAAGCGTATCTGTCGCACCTTCAGCGACTGCACCACGGCGCCCCGGAATGGCATGGTCTCTGGTTGTTACCCGCTCGATCCCTTCTACGCCGAAAGGTCGGAGGCCGGGCAACTGGCCGCTGTCAAGGGTCAGAAAAAGTGAGGCAAACGATGGCGGCATCGAAGATTACGACCACGTACGAGGGGATGATCGCATGACGACGCCAAAGCGCGTTAGATTTGCTGTCGCCCATATCAACCACCACCACATCTACGCGCAAGTCGAGCAACTTCTCGTTGCGGGCGCGGAACTGGTATTCTTCTACGCACCCGAGCCAGATCTGGCGCACAAGTTCACCACGGCCTACCCGCAGGCCATGGCAGCGCGCTGCGAAGAGGAAATCTTTGAAGACGACAGCATTCAACTTGTCGTGACCTCGGCCATCCCTTGCGAGCGGGCCGGGCTAGGGATGCGCGTGATGCGCCACGGCAAGGACTTCCAGACCGATAAGCCAGGCTTCACCACGCTCGATCAGTTGGCTGACGTGCGCCGGGTGCAGACTGAGACGGGGCAGATCTACTCCATTTCCTACAACGAACGGCTGCAAGTGCGGGCCGCCATGAAGGCGGGCAAACTGATCAAGTCCGGGGCGATCGGCAAAGTGATTCAGATGGTGGGCATGGGCCCCCATCGTATCCATCCGCCGGAGCGCGAGCCCTGGTTCTTCGAACGCGACAAGTACGGCGGCATCCTGGCCGATATCGCTTCGCACCAGTTCGAGCAATTCCTCTACTACACCGGCTCGACTGAAGCTGAGATCGTCTCGGCGCAGGTGGCAAATTTCGGCCATCCGCAGCATCCAGGGCTGGAAGACTTTGGCGATGTGGTGCTGCGCGGTAATGGCGGCATGGGTTACATTCGCGTCGACTGGTTCACGCCGCAAGGGCTGGATGCGTGGGGCGACGGACGCACCTTCATCCTGGGCAGCGATGGCTACATCGAGCTGCGCAAGTACATCGACATCGCTGGCCGGCCGGGTGGAGACCACCTCCTGCTGGTCGACCACAAGGGCATCCAGTACATCGACTGCAGCGGGGAACCCTTGCCTTACGGCCGGCAACTGGTCTACGACATCATTCACCGGACAGAAACGGCCCTGCCGCAGCAGCACTGTTTCCTGGCCTCCGAGTTGGCACTTAAGGCTGAAGCGCAGGCCACGCGCCTGGGCTATCTGGGATCATAAGATGAGAATCGAACACATCGGCTACCCGGCCAGCCAGCCGGCCCAGGTGGCGCAGTGGTACGGGCAACACCTGGGCTTCCGCATCGCCCGCAGCCAGGAGCAGCCGCCTTACACGCACTTCCTGGTGGATGGTGCGGGCCAGGGCGTGATCGAGATCTACAATTACGAAGAGGTGCCGCCGCCGGATTACTGGCGCCAGGACCCGTTGCTGCTGCACCTGGCGATCGAGGTGGAAGCGGAGTCGATCGAGGCGGCGACCGAGCGGCTGCTGGCCGCGGGCGCAACCGTGGCAAAGGCCATGGTCACCACCGCCGCGGGCGACCGCCTGATCATGCTGCGCGACCCATGGGGCTTCCCGCTGCAGTTGGCCAGCCGGCAGGTGTCGCTGCGCTAGGCGAGGGGGACCTCCCGTTCGGCCCCTCCTGGCGCACAGGAGGGAAGAGCCGCGTCACACAACCCGCTGGCGTTGGCCCTCGCGGGTGGCGCGGTAGGCTGCTTCCATGATGCGCCAGACGGCAACGGCGTCTTCGCCGGGGAGCGGCGAAGGTTGGCCAGCGAGCAGGCAAGGCACCAACGCGGCGATCAGGTCGCCGTGCATCCAGACGGCGCGCGGGTAGCGGCGTTCCTCCGGCTCGCGGCCGCGGCGCTGCAGCAACAGGCGGCCTTCGGACAGCGGTGAGGCCAGCATGCGGCCGGCTGTGCCAATGATCTCCAGTTCGTTTATCGGCACCGCCGGGCGCCACGAGGTGAGCAGGGAAGCCACCGCGCCGCCCGCGCTGACCAGGTGCACGTCGGCGGTTTCCTCAACTTCGGACGCAGTTGCGGATGGCCGCATATCGGCCCAGACGCTGACGATTTCCCCCAACAGATAGCGCAAGAGATCGACCCAATGGCTGCCGCCGTTGGCCAGCGCGCCACCACCAGAGGCGGCCGCGGTGTTGTACCAGGCACGACCGTTGCCCGTGTGATCGAGCAACAACACGCGGGCGGCCACTACCTCGCCGAGCTCACCCTCGGCCAGCAGCCCGGCCATGGCCTGGACGATGGGCCAGAAGCGGCGATAGTAGGCAACCGTCAGCGAAGTGCCATGGGCACGGCAAACGTCGGCGCCTGCCTGAGCCTGTGCGGCGCTGGTGCCCATCGGCTTCTCACACAGGATCATCTTCTTGCTGCTGGCCGCAACCTGCTGCAGATGTTCCAGGTGGCGATTATGCGGCGAGGCGATGTAAACGGCGTCCACCTCTGAGTCGGCCAGCAAGCTTTCGACATCGCCGTACCAGCGCGCCGCGCCGTGGCGGCGGGCGAATTCCTCCGCCATGGCGGCATCGCGCCGCATGACGGCTACCAGTTGAGAATTGGGGGTAGTGTAAAGCGCTGGCCCGCTCTTGCGCTCGGCCACGTCGCCGCAGCCCAGGATACCCCAACGAATGACCTTCGCTGGCTCGTCAGTTCTCATAGCGTTTAACACCTCTCTGATCGAATCTCAGATCGCCCGAACGGCAGCCCACAGCGGGCTGCACAGGATAGGACCTTGTGCGAGTCGTCGTTCAACGGTGATTGTTGCGCGCCCAGGTCTCGTCGTCTAGCAGAGTCACCACCCGGAAAGACTCGGCATAGTTCATCTCTTTGCCTTTGGCCCGCTCCTGCGCCCAGTTCTTGATCCGCTCCTCGGGGTCCCAGTCCTTCATCTGGCTCCGGTGGGCGCGGAATGCCGCAACTTTGATGTCCATCGTCTCGTCGATGTTGACGAATAGCTCGCTTTGTCCCCGGCCTGTCACATACACTTTGCGTGGCTTGTGCGGCCCGAGACCCTCGGCAGCCAGATCTTCGAACAAGTTGGGCTGCCCGGCAGCCGGGAACACGGCATCAAGCGCGGCGGTGGACGCGGCACGGTGATCCGGATGGTCAATATAGTCATCTCCCGCAAAGACGATGGTCGGGTCACCCGTGATCACCACTTCAGGACGGAAGCGGCGGATCTCGCGCACCAGCTTCCTGCGCAACTCGAGCGTTGCCTGTAAGAGCCCGTCCGGCTCGCGCAGAAAGATCACTTCCTTGACGCCCGCGATCTCGGCGGCAGCGCGCGCTTCAGCCTCGCGGATCTCCGTCGCCCGAGCTCTGGTCATGCCGGGTTCATCAATCCCTACGTCGCCGCTGGTGCAGAGAACGTAAGCGATCCGTGCACCGGCCTTGACCCAACGCGCCATCGTACCCACGCAGGTGAATTCGATGTCATCCGGGTGCGCCACGATGGCCATGGCGCTCTCTGGCACGTAAAATGCACTCATCGACAATATCTGTCCTTGCTCATGTGTCACTTCCACAGCATTCTACCTGGCCTGGCGTTCGCTCGCAACCCACAACTCGGATCGCAACCTGATGCGCCCGACCGCTCGGCGACGGGCTACCACCGTCACCGGTTGAAGCAGGAGAAAATCCGTCGCGACTCGTTTAACTGCTGGCGCCGCTGTAACGTCGCACCCCAGCTCGCTATACGCGCGAGGCCACGAGCATGCTCGCCTAACATTTCGGCGTCCACATCCATTCCCGGGGTCCGGGACAACGCTTGACGCTGTCGCACTGGCGTATCAGCGCGCACACGCCGACGCTTGTTCGGCATCCTTGGTTGACGAATCAGTCGTAATGAGTGTCAGAGACTATTTAGACCAGCTAATCCTGCATGGCATTGCGGTCCGCTTTGGCGTGATCTTCGGCTCGCAGGCGTCTGGTTCTACCACTCGCTGGAGCGATATCGATCTTCTGGTTGTTTCGCCGCGCTTCGATGGCCCGCGCAATCGCCAGGATGTCAACTTGTTATGGCGCCTGGCGACGCGGACCGATAGCCACATTGAACCGATTCCGTGTGTCGACGGCAATGGCAAGAGGATTATGGCAGCCCGATTGTGGAGGTGGCACGTAGAGAGGGGCAACGGGTTACTACTTCAGAGGATCTCCAGAGCATTTCCTCCTGACCCCGACAGTACTCCGGAGGAGATGCCCAAGTTCTCGCAGTACATGATCGAGGTCCAGCGGAATGCACCTGCTTGCCCGCGCCCATCTCGCGTTACCAGAAGCAGCCCTCAGGCGCGCCGGCCGAAAATGGGACGGCGGATGCGGTCGGCAGCGTAGCCGAGGCCAGGGCCGGCAAGAGTGGCTGTAGGCGCGACGCCGCCGCGAATCTCGACGACGGCAGGGTGCACTTCGGCTTCAAGCGCGGACGTGGCCGGATAGAACTGGCGCGAGTTGGCCTCCACACCCATCAGCGGGTGCAGATGCGCGGCCAGGCCCACCGAATGCAACAGGGACAGGCCGGGATTGGTCAGGTCTTGCACGGTGTATGGGATGCCGGCCTGCTCAGCGCGAGCGGCCATCAGCAGGGCCATGGTGTGGCATTTGCAGGTCTTGAGGGCCACGCCCGACAAGCCCAGGTCCAGGGCCAGGTCCATCTCGGCAAAGCCGGTCAGGCTCTCGTCGAGGATCACTGGCTTGAGGGCCGAAAGGGCGCGCATGTCAAAGCGGTGACCGCGCAGATCGCGCTCAGTCGGCTGCTCGACGTAGAGAAGGGCATCGTAGGCCGCGGGATCCCTCTCCGCGAGCCGATGCAGCAACTCGATCATGTAGGCCGGACTGTCGCACTGCTCATTAGTATCAGCCGAAAGACGCAGCCGCTCCGTCCCGCCGTTCATCTGCGCCCGGGCCTCGCACGCAATGCGATACACATCGATCGTGCGCTCCAGGTCCCAGGCCAGGTCGGTCCCGCGCAGCTTTATCTTGAGACAGAAGAGGCCATCACGCTGAATCCAGGCGTCGAGCGAGTTGGGCCAGCCATCGGCCGGCGCGTTGGGGAGAACATCGGCGACGCGCAGGGCGTCCAGGCCACCAACCAGGTGAAAGACCGGGACAGCAGCGGACATTTGCGGCCGGATATAGTCGCTCAAGTAGCGGCCACGGAAATCGGGACCGAGGTGGGCTGCAAGGTCGTGGCTGACGAAGTCCGGGCCGTAACCGGTGTAGCTGGAAATACCGTTGACCAGGCCAAAGGCATCGTGCAGCGCCGCGTCGGCGGGCGAGGCGCACACCAGCGAAGCCAGGTATGGCAGCCCTTCGATCAGTTCCATCTCGCTGCTCACGGCCCGGCCGATGCCCGCCAGGTCTTCCTCGACGGCCAGGAAGATTCCCAATGGATGGCCAAAGCCGGGATAATCGGCCAGGCGACAGCAGAAGCGCTCGACCACCTGGCGCATGGCCCGATCGCGCACCTCATGCGGAATGGCCGGGTTGGGAAAGGCCCAGAAATCTGAGAGGAAGATCGCGCCCCAGCCTTCGGCCATTCGGCCTCGGCGGTTTTCGACGCGGGCGCGCACGTGGCAAAAGGTGATGGCGTCCTGAATCACCGCGCCGAACTTTAGAGGTGTGCGGGCGCGCTCTTCCAGGTAAATGGGCTCGATCTCCAGAATGCGGATATCGGAATCAGGCATATGGATTTCCTTGTGAGCGGCGCCGGGTCTCTGCGTGGCCCCGGCCGGTTGCTGGGGCCAGTATAACGCATGGCGGGCACGCCGGTCAACTGGCCGTATTATCTGGCATGATGCGGGGCGCAACAGATGGTTGCGCAAACAAAGGACCCCGCTGGGAGGCGGGGTTCAATACAGGAGTTATCGAAGTCCCCCCAAGGAGATTCGAACTCCTGTACCAGGCTTGAAAGGCCTGTGTCCTGGTCCACTAGACGATGGGGGGGATTAATTGTTCCGCGCGGCACTGACGCAGATTCTACCAGAGCCGGGCGTAGCGGTCAAATTGCGAGCGAAAGTTCAGCGCCCGCCAAACGTTCCCCCGCTTCAGCGCGCTTCGTATAGCCCGCGCAGTTCCTCGCGCTGCCCCGGCCGCATCAGCCCCTTGCGCTCGCGCGCGTCCAGCAGCTTGTCCAGCGCGCCGGGTGGGAAAGGGAGCAGGCTGCCCGCCTGGCCCCCGGCCATCTGCAGCAGCTTGAGGGTGACCTCGGCCGCGTTCTCGACTTTCTCGAGCTTCAGGTAGGCGTCGAGCGGGCTCTGCCCGAACGTGACGCTGCCATGGCGCTGCAGCACCAGCGCGTCGTAGCGCCCGACCAGCTCGCGGATCACCGCCGCGCCCTCGGCGCTGGACGGCGTGGCGTACTCGGTCACGGGGATGTAGCCCAAGAGGACGATCACTTCGGGCAGGCCGCAGCGCGCGGGCGAGATCCCGGCCATTGAGAGCGCGGTCGCGGTCGCCGGGTGGGCGTGGACTACCGCCCGGATGTCCGGCCGCCGGCGGTAGGCCTCCAGGTGCAAGAGGATTTCGGAGGTCGTTTTCTGCCCGCGCGCGGCCGACTCGCCCACCGGCTGGCCCTGCCAGTCGATCACGACCATCTGCTCGGCGCTCATGAAGCCCTTGCTCACCCCGGTGGGGGTGGCTAGGAAGTTATGGTCGTACAGCCGGGCCGAAATGTTGCCGTCCAGCGCCGTCACGTAACCACGTTCGTGCAGCAAGCGCCCGATGCGCACGAACTCCTCGCGCAATGCCTGCTCGTCTTGCCGTCCGTCTAGCCCCTGCCTGTCTTGCCCCTGCCCGGCCGCCGGCCGGTCATCCTTCGCCATGTGTGCTCCTTCGCCCCCGGCCGGTTTTTTGGTATCCTAGCCGGGACCGCGCCGATTATACCGCATGTGCGCAATGTGCGCATTGGCCCGGTCGTGGTATCATTGGCCCCATGCTGATCCAGACCCTCACGGCCACCCGTTACGTGACGCCCCTGCATGAGGGCGGCTCGCTGCCGGCCATCGTCCAGGTCGACGGTGGGGAGCAGGAGCTTTACGTAATGAAGTTCGCCGGCGCCGGGCAGTGGGTCAAGGCGCTGGTCGCCGAGATCATCGCTGGCGAGATCGGGCTGGCGCTCTGGCTGCCGGTGCCCGAGCTGGCCCTGATCC
>Ga0209746_1000316_pt1 | contig 25923 bp, 27 predicted proteins | sample BarGraNGADG00211_3_FD_184496 | JGI IMG/M metagenome (GOLD analysis project Ga0209746, IMG submission 184496) | Arctic peat soil microbial communities from Barrow, Alaska - Barrow Graham LP Ref core NGADG0011-211 (SPAdes) (version 2) | ecosystem: Environmental > Terrestrial > Soil > Wetlands >... | reverse complement strand
AACTAAAAAGAACGAGTGCAATGCCAAGAAACAGGACGATTACGATGACAATTTTGCGCATATCAGGAATTATACTGGATTTTTTCCTTAATAAAACTTGGGGCTGTCCAAAAAGCAAGTAATGGACAGCCCCTTCGCGATTTAAAGAATATTTAATATAATAGGGGCATGATAAGAAAACCAGCTGCGCCCGTATTCAAGCCGTATGTGATGAACCAGGTAGCCCTGCTGCCGCCCAGTTATGATGAGATGATCCCCGAGAACCACCTGGTGCGGGTGGTGAATGATGCGGTCGAGAAGATCGATTTGAGTTCACTGCTGGCCCAGTATAAGGGAGGGGGTACCTCGAGCTATCATCCGAAGATGCTGCTCAAGGTATTGGTGTATGCGTATGCAGAGCGGATCTATTCATCGCGGCGGATCGCCAAGGCACTGCGGGAAAACATCCACTTTATGTGGATCAGCGGAGGGAACCGGCCGGATTTTCGCACGATCAATGATTTTCGGGGCAAGCGGATGAAGACAGTGATCGAAGATGTTTTCAGTGCGGTGCTGGAATTTCTGGTGGCAGCCGGTCATGTAAAGCTGGAGCACTATTTTTTGGATGGGACCAAGATCGAAGCGGACGCCAACAAGCACAAGGTGGTGTGGGCCAAACGACGAGAGAATTACCACAAACGGGTCCAGGAACAGATCAAAGAATTGCTCAAACATATCGAGCAGGTCAACGAGGAGGAGCAAGCCGAATATGGTGACGATGATTTAGAGGAACTGGGCGGCAACGGACAGGCAGATGTAAACAGTGAATTGCTGAAGAAGAAGATCGATGAACTCAACCAGAAGCTGCGCGATAAGACCCGGCCCAAGAAAGATACCCGCCCGGTGCGTAAAGCATTGAAGAAACTCGAAAAAGATTGCCTGGTACGGCTGGAGAAGTACGAACAGCAGGAAGAGATGCTGAGGGGACGCAACAGCTATTCGAAAACCGACCCGGATGCCAGCAGCATGCGCATGAAGGAAGACCGGGGAGCCGAAAAGCCCTGGCCGAAACCGGCCTACAATGTGCAGATCGGCACGGAAGGCCAGTTCGTGGTGGGATTCAGTGTGCACGGACGGGCAGGGGACACTTCCTGTCTCATTCCCCATTTGGAAAGAATGCGTACCCAGCTGGGACGCTTACCGCAAAATGTGGTGACGGATGCAGGCTATGGCAGTGAAGAAAACTATGCTTATCTGGAACAGCACGGCCTGGGGAACTTCGTCAAGTACAATACTTTTTATCAGGATACGCACCACTATCGCAAAGCAGAGCTCATTCGCACACATCAGTTCCGAGCCGAGAACTTTGGTTATGACCCGGACAAAGACGAATTTATCTGTCCAGCCCACCAGCGGCTGCACTTTCAGTATGTTTCCAGCTATACCACAGAAAATGGGTATCGAACCGACCGGCGCAATTACGAATGCGACCAGTACAGCCAGTGTCCGCTCAAAGCGGAGTGTACCAAAGCAAAAGGCAACCGCAAGATCCGGATCAGCTTTCGCTTATTGGAATATCGCCGCCAGGCCAGAGCCAACCTTACCAGTGAGCAGGGGCAGCGCTTGCGAGCCGCGCGTTCCACCGAGGTGGAAACGGTGTTTGGGATCGTAAAACATAACATGGGCTTCCGTAGATTTCATCTGCGAGGTCTGGAGAAGGTGAACACAGAGTGGGGGTTGGTGAGCATTGCCCATGATATGAAAAAATTGGCGGCTGTTTAAGCCACCAATTTTTTTGCCTTGCTGTTTTTCGTCTCTTTTTCACTTCTTAGGGGCTGTTTGGAGTTTCTTTCCAGACAGCCCCACTTTTTTCAACTCAATAAACGACTTTAAGAACACCGTGTTGGCACAAACAGTAATTATACCGGGCGGGCTGTGAGCCCTCGTCTGCTATAATATAAAAATCTCTTTCCGGTTAGGTACCGGTGGATCGCCTTTGAGATGACCATCTCCAAAAAGGATTCAAGACCGTGTTGATCATACGGAGGTTGACCGGTGGGTAAAAAAATACTGCCCGTCCTGTTCGGGATAATCGGTGCGGGATTTTCGGGTCTGGCTTTCTTTGCGCTGCAACTGGGAGTGGGGCACAGCAGTCACTGGGGGCCGGGGCGCAAGATCGTGGGCGGTGTGGGCCTCGCGTTCATCCTGATCGCCGTCTTGACGATCGTCTGGCCTTTTTTCCTGCGCGGCCTGAAAAGGGTGAACCAGTTTTTCCAACACCTGTTGGAGGCGATTTTCGGGTGGCCGCCGGTCGATCTTTTTTTGCAGGCCTTTCAATCCAGGCTGGCTGGCGCGCAGGCCGCCTTTGGCCGCCTGCGGGCGGTCCGCTGGTATCACACACAGATCAGGCCGGGGATCGCCCGTTTTCTGAATTCCCGTTTCATACGCTTGTTCACCGGTTCACAGGAGCGCCTCGCGGCGGTGGTCACATTTTTCGTGGCGATCGGGATCGTGGCGATCTATGTCTGGTTCGTGAGCGTCGGCCGTTGGACGAACTGGCACAAAACAACCACATACTACTTTCAACTTGCGGACGCCTTCCTGCACGGGCAAACCAGCCTGCTGGTCAAGCCCGATCCCGCTCTGCTCAAACTGGCTGATCCCTACGATTTTAACAGCCGGCAGAATATCCAGACGCCTTGGGATGTCTCTTATTTCAATGGAAAGTTTTATCTTTATTGGGGATCTGCCCCGGCCGTGCTCTTAGCCGCCATTCACCCCTTATATCCTCGGGAAATCAGGGATCAGGTCCTCGTATTTGCATTTCTAAGCGCGGCATTTTTATTCGCGTGCTTGCTCATCTTGCGGATGCGCGCCCGATTATTTCCGGGCCTGAGCTGGGCCTATGTACTTCCCGGGATCATCCTGGCGGGGCTGGCGAATCCATTGCCCTGGCTGTTGAACCGCCCGGCTGTCTACGAAGCCGCCATCGCCTCGGGCCAATTCTTCCTGATCTCCGGATTATATTTCGGATTCCGGTCCGTGGAAGGGAGCCGGACCAGCGCGTGGAAGTTGGCCCTTGCAAGCTTGTGCTGGATTTTTGCGGTTGGAAGCCGGACCAGCGTGGCACCTGCGGCAGCTTTCCTACTCCTGGTGACTGCCTGGCGCGCCTATACCATTGAGCAACACAATAACAAAAAGGCGCTCTACCTGATTGCCCTGGGGTTTCCCTTTGCCGCGGGGCTGGGAGCAATCGGCTGGTATAACCAGGTCCGTTTTGGTTCCTGGTTTGAATTCGGCCATCGATACCAGCTGACCGGCATGAACTTGCATGCCATATATGATCAGGTGATCTCGATTGCCAACATCCCGGTTAATTTGCACAATTACTTGATCAACCCCTTCCGGACGCTGACAATTTTTCCATACGTGAAGCCGAACTGGGGCGGGCATTTTATCTTCTTCCCCATATACACTCCTAAGAACTATTATTCTGAACAAATCAGCGGTTTGATTCTCGTCGTGCCGTATGTCATCCTGGCGGCCATCCCAGTCCTGTTTTTGATCGGGCGAGGCTGGGAACTGTTGAGGGCGGCAGCCAATAAATCTGCTGGCTTGCCAATCAAATCGAAGGACAGCTTCATGGAATGGACAGCATTTACCCTGAGCGGAGCCAGCCTGCTGGCGTTCGGCCCGATCCTTCTCTTTATCGTCGCGACTATGCGGTATCTTGCCGATACCGTCACGTTGATCGTCCTCACCTCAACCCTAGGATTCTGGCAGGGAACGCAGTTTTTGGAAAAAAAACCGGCTTCGAATCGGTGGTTCCTGCTGTTGGTGATCGTGTTGACGGCCATGTCCGCAGTGATTAGCTGCTTGTTGGCGGTTACCAGTTATGACGCCCGTTTTGAAAAGCTCAATCACATCCTGTTTGATCATTTAACCCGCATGCTGCAATTTTAGAGGCGGTTATATTCAGATGGTGCCGTGCGGTCTGGCAGACGGCTGTAACGATCAATCGTTTATTGACGTGACAGTCACTGCCGGATCAACCACAGCCGACATCAACCCTGGCGATTGGTATGCGGATGCCGGTACGTTCCCGCCCATTCCAAATCCGTAAACGGACTTGGAATTTGCTTCCAAAAAAAGATTTCGCCGCCATCTCTGGTGGCGATTTTGTGTTAGAATAGAACTCCTGTTCTTTTTTCTAGCTCCCCTCCCTGGAAACCTTATGGACTTCAAACTTGTTGCCCCATTCAAGCCCACCGGCGACCAGCCGGAAGCCATCCGCCAGCTTGTAGACGGTATCCAGCGCGGACTCAAGCACCAGGTCCTGCTCGGTGCGACCGGCACTGGTAAAACGTTCACCATTGCCTCGGTCATCCAGCAGGTGCAGAAACCGGCCCTCATTATGGCTCACAACAAAACACTGGCAGCGCAATTGTACGCCGAGTTCCGCGAGTTCTTTCCGGAAAACGCCGTCTCGTACTTTGTCTCGTACTACGATTACTACCAGCCGGAAGCCTACGTTCCGCGCCATGACCTGTTCATCGAAAAAGAGACCGAGATCAACGAGGAGATCGAGCGCCTGCGACTGGCAGCCACCACTGCCTTGATGTCACGCAGGGATGTCATCATCGTCGCATCGGTCTCCTGCATCTACGGCCTGGGCAACCCGGAAGAGTACGGCAAGGGTGTGGTAGGACTGCACGTAGGCGAAATCACCCGGCGCAACGCCTTGATCCGACAACTGGTGGACGGACAGTACCAGCGCAATGACATGGAGTTGCGTCCCGGGACCTTCCGCGTGCGCGGCGACACTTTGGAGATCATCCCCGCCTATGAGAACAAGCGCGGCTACCGGGTCACTTTCTTCGGGGACGAGGTGGAGCGCATCTCGGAAGTCAACCCGCTGACCGGCGAAATCCTCTCCGAGCCGGAACAGGTGGACATCTACCCCGCCAAGCACTACCTGGCCGGGGATGACCGGCTCAAAGAATCCATCGCCAATATCGAAAAAGAACTGGAAGAGCGGGTTGCTTTCTATAAAACCAACGATAAATTGCTCGAAGCCCAGCGCATCGACCAGCGCACACGCTATGACCTGGAGATGCTCAGGGAAGTGGGCACCTGCGCGGGAATCGAGAACTACTCACGCCAGCTCGACCAGCGCGCCCCCGGAACACATCCCTGGACACTGGTGGATTTTCTGCCCAGCGATTACCTGCTGGTGATTGACGAGTCGCACATGAGCATCCCGCAGATCCGCGGCATGTACAAAGGTGACCGTTCCCGTAAAGAGACATTGGTGGAATACGGTTTCCGCCTGCCTTCGGCGCTGGATAACCGCCCGCTCAAGTTCGACGAATTCGAGCAGGTGATGGGCAGCACCATCTACACCTCCGCCACGCCCGGTCCGTACGAGATGGGCCATGCCGAACAGGTGGTGGAACAGATCATCCGCCCAACCGGCCTGGTGGACCCGGAAGTGGAGGTCCGCCCGACGAAGGGCCAGGTGGATGACCTGGTGAAGGAGATCCGGGCACGGGTTGAGAACGGGCAGAGGGTGCTGGTCACCACTTTGACGAAACGCATGTCCGAAGACCTGGCGGAGTACCTGCTGGAACTCGGCATCAAGGTCCACTACCTGCATTCGGAAGTGGTGACATTGGAACGGGTCAGCATCCTGCGCGACCTGCGCCTGGGCGTGTTTGACGTGATCGTAGGCATCAACCTGCTGCGTGAGGGCCTCGACCTGCCGGAGGTTTCGCTGGTTGCCATCCTGGATGCAGACAAGGAAGGCTTCCTGCGCTCAGACACGGCCCTCATCCAGACCACCGGGCGTGCTGCCCGTCATATTGACGGAAGGGTGATCATGTATGCTGACCGCATCACAGACTCGATGCGCCGGGCGATGGATGAAACCAGCCGCCGGCGGGCCAAGCAGGTCAAGTACAACCAGGAACACGGGATCGTGCCGGTCAGCATCCACAAGGCCATCCGCGACCTGACCGATCAAATGTCGCCCCGGGCGGTATCCGAGATGAAGGGCGAGTACAAGACCGGCAAGCACAAGGATGTAACCTCGCGCGCCGAGCTGCAGAAGGTGATCGCTGAGATGGAAAGACAAATGAAAGAAGCTGCCAAGAACCTGGAATTCGAGCGCGCCGCGGCCCTGCGCGACGAGATGTACGAGTTGAAATCCATCCTGGCGGATGATGAGAGTTTGAAACCCTGGGAACGGATCAAGTTGCTGTCGGGGGAAGAATAGGATGATGAGTAGGGGCGACCCCATTCCCCTACGGGGATGATATGGGTCGCCCATATTTTTTTCCTTTACTTCCAGCCGTGTTCGCCGCGCAACGGGACGAACGCCACCGCCAGGTTAACCTGGCGCTCGAATTCCTGACCTGTACGTCTCCAGACTTCCAGTTGCTGGAAGCCGCGGCTCCCCACCGGGATGACCAGTCGACCACCGTCGGCTAACTGGTCAAGCAGCGGCTGCGGCGCGGACGGGGCAGCGGCCGCCACCAGAATCCCATCATAGGGAGCAGTTTCCAACCAGCCCAGCGACCCGTCTCCGGCATGAACGTGGACGTTGGTATAACCCAGATCGGTCAGAGTCCTGGCGGCCAGCGCGGCCAGTTCAGGGATCACTTCTACAGTGTGCACTTCCACGGCCATCTGCCCGAGTACCGCCGCCTGGTAACCGGAACCGGTGCCGACTTCCAGTACACGGTGGGTGGACTCGACTTGCAGCAATTCGGTAATCAAGGCAACTATATAAGGCTGGGAAATCGTCTGTCCGTAGCCAATCGGGAGCGGACCGTCCGCATAAGCCCAGGGCAAATCGTCAGCAGGAACGAACAGGTGGCGCGGCACAGATTCCATAACGGCCAGCAGTCGCGGGTTCAGCACGCCGCGGGCGGCTATCTGCTCCTCGACCATACGCTTGCGCGCAATCCGAAACTCATCTTCGTTCATTGCAGACGCCCTGCGATCTGGCGGTCCACTTTACCCATCGGGTAGAGGCTCAGTTCGGCCGGGACAACCCAGGCTAATCCGGCAGCTTCAACCGGCTTTGGTTCGCCATCCGTCAATTCACATAGAAAGGCATGCAGGGTAATCCGAAAGTGGGTATATGCGTGCCGGTAAATTCCAAATGCCTCGCCTACATGAATTTCTGCACCAAGTTCTTCCCGGATTTCGCGAGCGAGACAGGCTTCGAGTGTTTCGCCTTTCTCAACCTTGCCTCCGGGGAACTCCCACATGCCACCCAGCAGTCCTTTCGACGGGCGCTTCGCCAAAAGGATTTTACCATCCCGCTGCAGAACCGCGGCGGTGACGGTGTAATGCGGCACATCGGCTTTGGGCTTAAGCACCGGGCGTTGTTCCTGAAGGCCGAGCGCCCGCGCCTTGCACAATTCACTGAGCGGACAGAGCAGGCAGGCTGGGTTACGCGGCAGGCAGAGGCTGGCGCCCAAGTCCATCAGCGCCTGGTTGTAATCCCCGGCGCGACCTTTCGGCAGGTGTCTCTCGGCCAGCGCCCACAGGATCTCCTCACCCGTCGGGGCATCGGCAAGTTCGGCCACATCAAAGACTCGTGCAAAAACTCGCCGTAGGTTACCATCCAAAGTGGCAACATCCAGTCCAAAGGCCATCGAAGCAATTGCGCCGACCGTGTACCGCCCAACGCCGGGGAGCTTGCGCAGAGCCGTCAAATCGCGCGGCAATTCTCCCCCGTATTTATCCACGACAATCCTGGCAGCCTTAAACAGGTTACGCGCCCGGCTGTAATAACCGAGTCCCTCCCAGAGTGAAAGGACCTCCTGCTCGGATGCAACCGCCAGGTGCTGAACGCTCGGGAAACTGTCCATCCAGCGCTCGAAATATGGAATAACCGCCTCGACGCGCGTCTGCTGAAGCATGATCTCTGAGACCCACACAGCGTAAGGGTTCGGGTGACCGCGCCAGGGCAGTTCCCGTCCATGGCAGGCGTACCAGTCCAGAATTCTGTCGGAAAATTCAGTCATACAAAAATGGTGGGGGTCTAAAGGAAGTTAGGTTTATGACACGAATTGCACGAAACTCACGGGTTGAATAATATTAAAAACGAAGAACGTATTTATTTACCCTGCGCTCTTCGTATCACCCGGTTTCTCTAGAAAATTAAAATTGGAATCCGCTGCGCGCCGGGATAATCTTGTACGAGAAATTCTGCACCAAGGCAAAGAGTTTGTCCTGCAACTGGGTCCAACTATCCGAATTCAAGGCGCGTTGCACATCCAGTAGATCTTCAGCAAGGATGCTGACCTGGATCTGCGGATAATCTCCGAAGACAGTCGCCCAAGCTTCCGCCGGTTTGAGTCCCAATCGCTGAACACCGGGGACAAATTCATTGATAACGAACTCAAAATAATCCTGTTCGTGATCAGGAGCAATATCCCAGGTCAGAACGAGTTTAACAGCCATCTTTACTGCTCCTTGCACAAATTTTTAAACTGAAGCAGCCAAAAAGAAGGGAAAAAATGATAATATACTGCTGTTTGCATAAATACGTGAACTTTGAACGATCACAATACAGGGATTGGCAATATAGGTTTTCATCTTTGCGCAGTACCCTGTGGGTTCAAATATTTACGCAGTACCTTGTAAATGCTCACCGCAACCCCAAGGGTAATCAAGACAATGCTACTCCCGCTGGTAATCCAGCACGATCACTTTCGTCTCGTCCGGCAGGGATGACTTGGAGACTTTAAGCGTTGGCATCGTTTCAGCCTCGTGCAAACCCATTTCCTTCATAAACTTGTCCAGCTTGTCGAGCTGCACTTTGGCCTCCTGGGAATAGAAGTGCATCGGGATAACGATGTTCGGCTCCAGCAGGCTGACCACTTCCGCGGCCTTGGCCGCGTTCAGCCCGGTGCCACCGCCCACCGGGACTAGCGCCACATGCACCGTCCCCAGCGCCTCAATTTCGGCCTGAGTCGGAACCGAGCGCAGGTCACCCAGGTGTGCGACCGTGATACCCATGTAATCGAACACAAACAACGTATTACGCGGTTTATCGTCCGCCGCTTTCTTGCCCGAACCATCCGTTTGCACGCCAGTAATAAAGACGCCGCCAATCTCGAATTCGCCCGGCCCGGTGATCGCGTGACTGTAGCCCTTCACCGTGTTCAGGCAGTTATGTCCCGGTGCATCGTGGCTGGAAGTGACAATATCGGCCTTGAGCTTAAGCGGCTCGTAACCAACCGTCTCAGCGTCGAATGGGTCGGTGACAACCGTCGCCATACCGCGTTCGGTCAGTCGAAAACAGGAATGTCCGTACCAAGTAATCTCCATAGAATTCTCCGTGAAGGCTATTATACCCGTATAATAAAAGGGATGGAAATTGGACTGAAACCCCGCTGCACCCCCGGCGCTTCGGTGAACCGGACAGATAATGGCTGGCGAATGGATATCCCCGCTGGAGTGCGGTGGGCCTATCGCCTAGCCCAGCTCGACGACTATTTTGCCTTATCCCGCAGGCATTTCCACCACGCAACACCCTGGACCTTGAGCCTGCATGCCAAAGTCTCCGCCTCCAATCTTCCCGGCACATGGGGGTTCGGGCTGTGGAACGATCCATTCTGCTTTTCGCTCGGTTTCGGCGGTGCAGCGGGACGGTTACCGGTCCTGCCGAACGCCGCCTGGTTTTTTCATGCCTCCCCGCCAAACTGGCTATCTTTCCGCGACGAAATCCCCGCCTACGGCTTTTTCGCCGGGACGATCAACTCGCCGCGCGTCCCGCTCTTGCTGCTTGCGCCGGCGCTTCTCGCATTGCCTTTCCTAGCCTTGAGACCCATCTCCCGTCTCTTGCGGAAACTGGCAGGCCAAACTGTCCGGCAAGACGCGGCGGAGATATCTGTAGATGTTACCAAATGGCACGAATATTCCATACAATGGCTACGCGAAACTACTGAATTCAAAATAGACGGTGAAACCATCCTACAAACTGCAATCTCCCCTGAGCCACCGCTTGGGCTGGTACTCTGGATTGATAACCAGTTCGCCGCCTGGACTTCAGAAGGACAGCTCGGTTACGGTACGCTGGATAACCCTGCGGCATGCTTGGAAATTACTGCTCCTTGCATTAATACTTGAACCTTGAACGATCAAAATTCAGGTAATTACAGCAATTTTGGTTCACATCTTTGTGCAGTACCCTGAAAATCCTTCGAAAAGAATGGTTAATTATCTCCCTGTTTTACTGCTTCATGCATAAATCTATGAACTTTCCCGTATCGAAGGGCTCGAAAATAACAGATTTTGGGTTCAGATATTCACGCAGTATTCTGTAAATCAGGAGAGTAGTTTACCTGATGAATCTCGATGTTCGCCGCCTTCAGGAAATTCATTGCATATTCGTCGGTGCGGTAGACTACGTTGTATACCAGACGAGTGATGCCAGCATTGATCAATGCCTTGGTACAATTGATGCAGGGAAGATGTGTAACATAACAGGTAGCACCCTTCGTCGAAACCCCATGCAAGGCGCCCTGTATGATCGCGTTCGTCTCGGCATGGATGGTGCGTATACAATGTCCGTCCACCATTAAGTGACCATCTTCATCGCAATGCGGTTGCCCAACCGGGGAGCCATTGAATCCGGTGGTCAGGATGCGTTTATCAAGCACCAATACACAGCCGACAAAGGCCCGATCACAGGTACTGCGCTCTGAAACGGCATACGCAATCTTCATGAAATAAGAATCCCAATCTGGACGCATCTGGTTTCCTCTCGTAAAAGTTTAGCGAATTGCAACGATTATACTGCTCCTTGCAATAATTTCTGAACTGAAGCAGCCAAAAAGCAGAAAAAAAAAACGACAATTTGGGTTCAAATATTTACACAGTACCCTGTACTACTGCTTTGATTTATTGCATCATAATTAACCTTGGGCCTTTGGGAATTCCCGTGATAGAGGGAAAATTATGGGGGTGCGGAATTACCCCATCGCCAAGGCGATTCCCGGAAAATCTCTATCTTGTGATCTTGTTTATTACTTCACGTATCTCATCTGTGATGAACGGCACATTCAACGTATCATACAGCTCCCACGTCTCAATCAGGCTCGTGCATGATCCAGGCGCAAGCCTTGTCAAAGGGCCTAAACTTTCCAATTCCACGAACCGGTCATTGATAAATGATTCTGCATTGCAGCCGCCATCAGGATATTCTTCACCCGGATGGATGTCGAACTTCTTGCGAAACAGGAGACCGTCCAGCCAGTAAGCCAGCCAACAATATGGGTTGTAGTACCCAATTTTGGCAGGAGGCAAGTTCGGATTTGCGCGGATCAGAAAAAAGTCGTCACGCAGAACGAGACGCGGGTCGTTTATGCGCGTGTACGGCCAGAGCGCCAGAATGCGATTATTCAGCAAACCCTGTGGATCGGCATTCCCAACCGGTTGGGGGAGGATGACCGTCCCGCCCAGCCGGAACATTGTTATTGCCCAGGGAGAGAGCTTCACTGCCCTCGAACCGGCGTTGCACAACCGATGGGTCAGGGTAACCGCTGCACGGTCCGGGAAGAGGCGGATTTCCACACTCTTGACGATATCTGTCTCTGCGGGTTGTGTCAGTCGTACACCATCGTTCAATTTTTCCACTACCAAACTGCCGTTGTCGGGCAAATATGTATCGGGCATCAGTTCAGGCGAGCGCCAAAGCCGGTGTCCGCCGCGGAAGTAAAAAGGTCCGAGCGTTGTTTCAACAAAGAAGTCTGGCAGTTCTGCCAGTAAGTTCGATTCCCCGTGTGCTGAAAATCGTACAATGCGCGGGCCGCTGGTGGTCAGATATTCCATCCAGATGTGTTCATTTTCCAGAATGCCAGTGGGGAGACCGTAAAAATCATTCATTGCATGCTCTCAAACCAAAAACCGCCTAGCGGACCTGGATAGGACAGCCCGGCGGCAGGGATCAGCGACATCAGAGCGCTCGAGTCTCTATCTAGATCTCATTTCTCTCGCGCAATTTCCCGATAAAATTGCGAGGCAGCACTCCCGCATGAATGGCTTGATGTAACAATTCAAGCAGCTCCGCTTCAGAGAGAACCAGGGGCCGAGAGAGAATATCGCCTCCACTCCAAGAAGAGAGACGGATTTTTTCTTGTCCTGTCTCGATAAGCAGTTTTTCTATCCTGGTTTCTTGATTTTCAATATTGACAGAAGTAGAAGCTGTTACCTTCGCATCATCATATGAAACCATATGGCCTTCCATTTCCAAACCAAAAAGTAGAATATTGATTGGATATAGTTTACCATAACGATTGAAACTGAATAATATTGGGTCTTTGGGAATTCCCGTGATAGAGGCAAAGATATGGGGGTGTTGGGCGTGCTGGAATTTCAGGGATCAAACCTCAATATAGGCTGAGTCGACAATCCCCACAATCACGGAAATGATGCAAGCATCCGGATTCTTGAGCACCTGGCGGGCTCCATTTCCCTCCCGGTTCACCAGTACCGTGTCGCCAATCCCGGCATGGGTATTATCCAGGGCGATAAAATCCTCGTCAGATGACTCCCCTTCCAACACTAATGGTTGCACAATCAGCAGCCTCCGGTTCTTATAATCCCGGTGGCTGATCGTGGTTACCACAGTCCAAACTACTTTTCCCAGAATCATCCCGGTCTCTCAGGCAAAATGATTCCTGCCGCGTTTCAGGGTGAAATCGAACTCCCCATCCGGGTGGACTGCCAACTCATCCACGATGCCAACCAGAGCCAGATCGACCGGCACGAACTTGACCTCCGGCATGGCCAGGGCCGCTTCGCGTGACCGCACCATCACGCACAGGTCCCCGGCACCCGCGTCCACAATATCGGCCGCAACCTGCAACACGCCGATAGGTTCCATATTTTTGTTCAGCGGCTGGACAACGAGCAATTTCAACCCCTGCGTGCCCGGGTATTTGATCGTACACACCGCACTGCCTCTTACTCTGCCAAACTGCATCTTGCCTACTTCACTCCCGTGCTTTTCAGCACGCGTTGAATAATGACATCCAGCAGCTCTGAATCGACCTGGTTCCCCATGCGGGCGACAACCGCCTGGCGGATGCGCGTTTGCAGGTCTCTCTCCGTTTGTTCAGCGGATAGGCTGTTCGAAGCAGTCGGCGCAGCCGAAGCTGTTTTCTGCGCAATGTAAGGCCTTACGGGTAAACTGGGAGAATTGTCGGGCTGGCTTCGCACCAGCTGCATCCCCAGCTGGTTGGCTTTCTCGTAAGCCAGTTCGGTCAGCACAACATTCTCGGTAACGTTCAGCGACATCACACCGCGCTTGAACATATCCTCGATATCTCTTTCGGTATAGAACTCTTTTGGCATAGCTGCTCCTCTCGAGCCGTGACCACCCGCGGCTTAGACGCCTTCCCGGCCTTCCAGACTTTCCAGCGCCTGGACAGCCGCATTCTTCGCCGTCAGGATTTCCGCTTCCGTGCCGGAGAGCCACATGCGGCCAAAACGCCCGACCGAGGAGACATGCACCAGCTTGATGCTGGCAGTTTTCTCGGCTTCGTTGCAGGCTATGTTGATATAGGCCGCCGGGGCACATTCCAGCACCAGCATGGTTTCACCCGCCACCAGCATGCTACCGCGCCGGAAACGGTTGATGAGTTGGGCCTGGTAGGGGTCAACACGCGTGATGACTTGGATCGAAACCACTTGAGGCTTGATACGGTCCGCCATGCTTAGTCCCAGACGGCTCAGGACCACATTACCTGCTTCCAGGACGGCTGCCTGAAGGAGAGAATGCACTTCGAACATCCCAAACTCGCGCTCAACGATCTGCGCACCGGGCCGGGCCTCGGTGGCCTTTACGGCAATATCCACCACCCGGAAAACTTCATTTCCAGGCGCCATCTCCACGTACAAAGCCGCCATGCCTTCGGTTGGAAGATCGCCCTGCGTGATCGTTCCGACGAAGGATGCATATTGCGGCTGCATCTTGTCCAGATAACAATAGCAACGCAGCGAAAACGTATCAGCCATGCTTGTTTCTCCTTCTCTCCGAAATCACCGCCCGGCATCGCCAGGCAACACCGGGCGTCCACGCACTATTTGAGCGCGCGGCAGGATTTCAGCAAGGTTCTCATTGTCTGGTGATTATCCGGTCACGGCCACGAGCCGTAAGCCTGAAAACTATTTGGTTTTCGGCTCAGTGGACCGGCCGCCGATGCTGCCCTTGCTGGTTTTCGGCAGGATCATCTCCACGTCCATATGCGGGCGAGGAATGACATGAACCGAGACCAGTTCGCCGACACGCTTGGCCGCCGCGGCGCCGGCATCGGTGGCAGCCTTGACAGCGCCCACGTCACCGCGCACCATCACGGTTACGTATCCGCCGCCGACGTATTCGGAGCCGATCAAGGTCACATTGGCAGCCTTGACCATCGCATCCGCAGCTTCCACTGCGCCAACCAGGCCTTTCGTCTCGACCATGCCGAGAGCGATCAAAGAGGGATCTAAAGCCATTTTGTACCTTCCTTTCTAAACTAGAAATTTGGATTTTCTCAGGTTCTCTTGCTTTCCAGGATTTCGTTGACAACCTGCCGGACAACCCGTTCCATTTCATCGGCAGTCGGACTGGCCGTTTTCTCACCAGGCAATAACGCCTCCAACGGAGGAGCGATCGTCTCATAAGCCAGACGTTTGATGTTGATCAGGTGATATGCAGAAACGTTGTCTCCAGTAATCGCACCTCCCACGCCGCCCGAGCCCAGAGTCAACGAGGGCATCACACCGGTCGTCAGGCCGATGGCACCCAGCGAGCCCATGGTATTGACCAGGATGCGGAAGACCGGCTTCTCCAGACCAAAGGCCATGATGACCTGTTCATCCCTGGCATGGATGATCTGGGTATGACCGAGGCCACCCGCTTCAATGATCGAAATGGACCTTTCGCAGCCCTGCTCCCAACCGTCAACCACGTACCAGCCCAAGACGGTAGTCATCTTTTCGTGGGAGAGCGGTTCTTCCCTGCCCGTTTTGGAGAGCGGAGTGACCAGGATGCGTGTCTCAGGTGGGACACGGAAGCCAGCCACTTCGGCCACGAAGGGGGCAGATTTGCCCACTACCGCGGTATTGGGACTGGCGTCCGGGTGAAAAACGGTCGTGCGCAATGCATCGGTTTCGTGTGGGTCGGTAAAGTAGGCACCTTCGACACGCATCAGCTCGGCCAGCTGGCTGGCAATCGGCAGATCGGCAACCACGGACTGTTCGGTAGCGCAGATGGTGGAATAGTCGAAAGCCTTGGAAGCGACAATATAACGGGCAGCCTTTTCCAGGTCCGCACTACGATCCACGTAGACCGGTACGTTCCCGGGACCGACGCCATAGGCTGGTTTCCCGGTCGAGTGCGCCGCCCGTACCATGGGCGTCCCACCCGTCGCCAGGATGACCGCCGTCTGGGGGTGAGTCATCAATTCCTGGGTGCCCGGCAGGGAAATCTGCTGAAGGCAGCAAATCAGACCCTTGGGGGCGCCAGCGTTCTCGGCCGCCAGGGCCATGGTTTGTGCAGCCTCATAGGTGCAGCGCCTCGCCGAAGGATGAGGGGAAAAGACAATTGCATTGCGCGCCTTGATGGCAATCAAAGACTTGAAGAAAGTGGTCGAGGTTGGATTCGTGGAAGGAATGAGGGCCGCCACCACGCCCATTGGCCAGGCAATCTCGTATAACCGGCGGACGGGGTCGTGACGGATCACGCCGACCGTTTTCAGGTCCCGGATGCTTTCCCAGACAACGCGCGACCCGAATTCATTCTTAAGTTTCTTGTGGGCCGCAACGCCAAATCCTGTCTCCTCCAGCGCCAGCCGTCCCAGACGTTCCGCGGCTTGCACGCCGGCGATGGACATGGCCGTGCAGACCCGGTCAACGTCTGCCTGCGATACCCGGCTCCAGATCTTCCAGGCTTCATGCGCCGCATTGACCAGGTCACGTGATTCTTGGATGGAGGCGAGATCTTTATCGAGGCCCATCGTGCATATCCTTCTTTACCAGTCGGCTCATGATTTCCGGAACGACACTTTGCCGTCCACTTCGAGCGAATCGATAACTGCCATGATGACAGCGTCGACGGGTGAATCCTTGGTGATGGCCGTCTGCCTGGCGGACGAACCCGCGCAGGTCAGGACCAGTTCACCGATGCCCGCATCGACGGTATCCACGGCTACATATGGCTTCCCGACCGGGTTCCCGCTCTCGTCCGTCTGGCGGACGATGAGCAGTTTCCGGGAAAAAAGTTTCTCGTCTTTGATGGTCGCGACGGTCGTTCCGATCACTCTGGCAATCAACATGGCACTTCTCCCGAAATCAATAATTCCTGGCGGAAGCAGAGGCAGGAGCCGCGGGAGCCGGTTCGGCGCTGGGACCCTGGATGATCTTCACGCCCGCGCTTGCGCCGATACGGGTGGCCCCGGCCTTGATCATGTTCTCGGCATCTTCGTAAGTCCGCACGCCGCCAGCCGCCTTCACACCCATTTCCGGACCGACCACCCGCCGCATGAGGGCGACATCATGTACGGTGGCTCCCCCGCTGGCAAAGCCGGTGGAAGTTTTCACGTAGTCTGCTCCGGCTTCCTTCGAGAGCAGGCATGCGATGGTCTTTTCCTCGTCAGTCAGGAGAATGGCTTCAATAATCACCTTGACAATCGCCTTTCCGGCGTGAGACGCCGTGACCACGCCGCGAATATCTTTGGCAACCAGTTCCAGGTCACGCGCTTTCAAGGCTCCAACGTTGATCACCATGTCGATCTCGGTCGCGCCGTGACCCAACGCAACCTGGGTTTCAAAAGCCTTGACCTCCGGAGAGGTGGCTCCCAGCGGAAAGCCGATCACCGTGCACACTTTTACCGATGAACCCTCCAGCAATTTGGCGCATAGTTCCACCCAGGTGGGATTAATGCACACCGAAGCAAATCCGTACTTGCGGGCCTCAAAGCACAACTGGGCAATCTGTTCCTGCGTGGCATCCGGTTTAAGCAGGGTATGGTCAATCATTTTTGCCAGGTTCAAGTCCTGCGGGATAACGCCGATCGTGGAAGAAATCCGCTCGGCTCCCGCACTGACCACATTCCCGGCCCGGTCGAAGCAGGTGCTCACACACTGCGACTCGGCACAGATAAACTTGCAATGTCCGCCTTCCGGAACCTTGGCCTTTTCTTGCTGTTCCAGCATGGCGGCAAGCACCTCATGGGTGATTATTTCTACCAGTTGCTCTACTACTTTGGGTTCCGTCACCATAGCAATGCCTCTATTTCAAATAAAGCTTTTCAACCACGGAAATTTTCTCAACACGCCGGGCGTGGCGTTCTCCGCCGAATTCGGTGGATAGCCAGGTTTTTACAATCTGCTTCGCAAGGTTCACGCCAATCAGCCCTGCGCCCAGGGTCAGGACGTTTGTGTCGTTATGTTCGCGGCCGTTCACCGCCGACGAGTAATCATAGGCCATTCCCGCCCGCACCCCAGGGACTTTATTTGCAACAATGCAACTCCCAATTCCGGCCCCGTCAATCACGATCCCCCTCCATGCTTTTCCCGAACTCACCAGCTTTGCCACTTCGTGGGCATAATCCGGGTAATCAACCGCAGCCTTACTATAAGTGCCAACATCGTTGACATCCAGGCCCATCCCGCTCAGGTCAGCTTTAAGGGTTTCTTTCAACTCAAAACCACCGTGGTCAGCCCCAATTGCCACAACTTTGCGAACCCCCGTCTGCGCACCGGACCTGGGAGCCGTTCCCGCCGCGGCGGGAGTTTGCACCGGACCAGGACTCTGTTGCGAGAGCCCCATCACCTGCTCGAGAACGCGCTGCACAATTTGATGGATTTGCATATCGTCAATGGTGCTCACAGACAACTTCCTTTTCACCATAGAGAACCATGAAGTGGTAATGACCACATGACCACTTTATACTATTATAATAGCACGCTGAAAAGAAAAAGTCAAGCCTTCCTTGATACAGGAAGGCCAGTTTCCCCCTCTGAGTTGTCGTGCATGCTGCGGTTTAGCGGGTTAGTTTGGCAAGGTAACGGTAGCGATCCCCCCGATACAGGATTTTGACAAATTCAATGACGCGGCGGGATTGGGAATAAGTGGTGCGTTCACTGAGCAACAAGGGACTGCCCGGTTAGATCTGCAAAAGAGAGGCTTCGCGAGGTGTGGCGAGGGTCACTTCAAGGGTTTCGTCTGCCTCGGTTGGGATAAGATGGAATTTCTCCTGGAGGATCCTGTAAATCGAACCAACCTCTTCCAACTCCTCCTGCGTAATCGTCTGCTCATCTGGCAAACAGTAATAGGATGTTTGCAGTCCCATGGGCACTCCGTCCCCCAGGCGCAAACGCTCGATGCGCAGTACCGGGTCGGACCCTTCCTGAAGCTCCAGATGCAGGCGGACCTTTTCGGGCGGCTGAACATACCCGATCTCCAGTATCTTCTGTCCTGGAATAAGTCCGCGCTGCTTCATGTCTTCCGTGAAACTGGTCAGTTCGGAAATTCCTTTTTGCAGTTTCTGCGGCGAGACAAAAGTGCCCCGGCCGTGCTCACGGAATAAAAAGCCCTGGCGCACCAGCAGGTCAATCGCCTGCCGGATGGTCGTCCGGCTCACCGAATAAATTGTCTCCAGTTGACGCTCGGAAGGGATAGGTTGATGTGCTTCGAGCTTGCCATTCGAAATCTGCTCGCGCAAAATGTTCGCCAATTGGTAGTAGCGAGGTAAAAAATCATTGGGGTCAATTATTTCAGGCATCGTTTTCTCTCCAGTACTTTACAATGAATTCCTCTGGGAAGATGCTCACATTAGACAAAACTATCCTCTTTTCACAGAGTGGATCGATACTTAATTTTTTCGGCAATACCATCATTTATTCCATCTTGCTCCGCACCGGGCTCAGGAGCAGCGACAGGATAATCACTCCGCCGACAATCACCGCCGCCAGGATAGGCGACCCGCCGCCCAGCAGGATGAAGATGGCCAGTGCAATCGAAGCGCCCTGGAAGAGAAGCAACCACCAGCGCTTCCAGTGCAAGATCGCCAGGGCAGCCAGATAACACAAGAAACCGAGTGCGGCGATGGCTTCCACCGCCCAGGCTGCCGGGGCGTTAGCTATCCCCGGCGCAGGGTACCCAAGCAGGCCATAGAGCATCACCAGCAGGCTGTCGAACATCAACAGCAGCAGGAACCGCGCTCAACTGTCCGGCGCGGCGGTTCTTGACCCTGGGCCGCGTCAACAGCCAGTAGGCCGAGAACAGAATAATTCCCGGAATGAACAGCGACAGGAAATCGCTGAATTGGGTGGTCAGCGGGGAATCCAGTTTGCAGCTCTCCCGGAAGCCTTTGACGTATTCCGGGCTGAATTGCGCCAGGATGTTCGCCGGCGGGTAGCAGGAGGCGATCCGCGCGGCGTAGACTGCAAAAGCAGCGATGAGAAGCAAAATGCCAGCAACAAGCAAAATGGGCTTCCAGTTTTTCATTGAGTTTTCCAAAACCTGACGAGGTCTACTTGCCGCCGCGCAAGTCAATCTCTTCCTTACCGCCCAGCCGCTCCTGGATGCGTTCCACCACTACTTCCAACGCCATGGGCTGGTTGACATAGTCCAAGTCGTCGGTGCGGATGGTCAGGACGGGGCACACGTCAAAGGCACGCAGCCATTCTTCGTAGAATGAATCGAGCAGAGAAAGATAACTGGCGGAAATGCCAGTCTCCATGTTACGGGCGCGGCGTTGGATGCGCGCCATCAGCACTTCCACCGGGCATTTGAGATACACAAGTAAATTTGGCGGCGGCAGGCTGCCCACCACCAGGTCGAACAGTTTGCGATAGGCCAGATAATCGCGCTCGGCCAGGTTGCCCATATGGTGCAAAGCACGCGAGAAAATGTAGGCGTCCTCGTAAATACTCCGGTCGAGGATGGCAGGGCGTGGGTCGCGCACCGCCTCGAGATACTGGTCGGCGCGGTGACCGAGGAAATAGATTTGCAGGTGGAATGACCAGGCGCGCATATCAGCGTAAAAGTCCGGCAAGTAGGGATTATTGGCCACGGATTCAAAATCCGTTCGCCAGCCCAGCCGCGAGCCAATGCGTTCCGTGAGCGCGGTTTTCCCCGCCCCGATGTTCCCGGCCACCACCACCAGTCGTTTGGACATACGGCCTCCTCCTTTTTTTTCTATTGTACACGATGTTCATCCCAGCGCCTCTACCATTTCGAGCAGAGCGGTGATATAGTCGGGGAAAATTAGTCAAAGGAGATCTACCATGGGATTATTCGGTAAGAAACCCGCTTCGAACGTTCCGGCGCTTCCGCCGCAGGAAGTACTGATCCGGCTGCTGGCACTCAACCGTCCAACTGCCCCCTACCACATCATGGACGGTCGCGCCGAAAACGTTGACTTGATCGCCGAGTGGAAAATTGTGGATGCCCAGTGGTACGAGATCTTCGCCAAGGCCAACCTGACCAAGGTCTTCCGTATATCCCTGAAGCTCGACCCGGAGAAGCACGAACTGCGCGCACAGGACCACGAGTATACGGTGGAATGGCGGGCAGGCGTGCCGAACCTGTCGCTGGCAGTTAGTTCGTTCAAGGGACAGATGACTTCGGTCGAGTTTGGGGCCGCTTACGCCTTCACCGAGGAACTCGCGCCGGGACAGGTTTACAAGTACCGCTTCAACACAAACGAACTCAAGAAACCCATCCAGGAGGCCGTCGCAGCCTGCGGATGGACGTACAAAGGCGTGGCCTTCGGAAAACTGTAGAGCTCGCGATAAAACATTTCGGGGAGCAGCGTACAAACTGCTCCCCGAAATGTTTTACCCTTCTCCCGTCTCGTACCGGACCCTATTCCTGCCGGCGGATCTCCGGTAAGAATATCCAGGTTACCACAACAAAGATCAGTAAAATCCCTGCGCTGAGCATGACCGTCACCGGCGAACCCAGTTTCTGGGCAACGCCACCCGCCAGCAACGCGCCGATCGGGATCAAGCCATTGAACACCAAGGCATAGACCCCCATCACCCGGCCGCGCAAATTGTCCGGCACCCGGGACTGGATTAGGGCATTGCTGTTGTTGGTCATCATCATCATGCCCCACCCGATCACCGCCAGTATCGCCAGGGAGAGCGGCAGCCAGCGCACCCAGGCAAAGAAAAACAGCGCCGCGGGTGCGACCAAAAAACCCACCATCCACAACTTGCCACGAATCTTTTGCCTGGTCATGGATGCCAGCATGAGCGCGCTGATCAGCGCCCCAAAACCGCGGGCGGAGACCAGCAAACCATTGGTGACCTCGTTCCCGTGGAGAACATCCGTGGCCCAGGCAGGCAGCAGATTCATTAGCCCAAAACCGAACATGGCCACCAGGCCCACTGATCCGGTCAGGCTGAGGACCAGGCGGTTGGTAAAAACATAACGCAACCCTTCGACGATCTCCGCCACGGCATTCGATCGGCGTGACGGCTGCACATCCATTTTAATGCGCATGAGCAACAGTGCCACGATCACTGCGATGAAGGAGACACCGTTCAGGATGAAACACCAGGCCGGTCCAAAGGCGGCATAGGTCAGGCCCGCCACCGATGGGCCAACCACGGTGGCGATGTTGAACATGGTTGAGTTCAGGGCGATGGCGTTGGTCATTTCCTCACGAGGAACCAATTCCATCACAAAGGAGACGCGCGCCGGGGCGTCAAAGGCGTTGGCCACCCCCAGCAGGAACGCCAAGATGAGGACGTGCCAGGGTCTGACAATATTGGCAAATGTCAATCCGCCCAGGATGAATGCCAGTGCCAACATCGAGGTTTGCGTGATGACCATCAGGTTCCGGCGTGAGATGCGGTCGGCGACCACGCCGCCAAAGAGAGTGAAAAGCCAGGTCGCCACCCCGCCTACGAACGCCACCAACCCGAGATAGGCTGTGGACCGGGTAAGCTGGTAGACCAGGTATCCTTGGGCAGTGCTTTGCATCCAGGTGCCCATCAGCGACACGACCTGGCCAAAAAACCACAGCCGGTAGTTGTAATGTTTCAGGGACGCAAAAGTTTCCTGCAGGCGCAGGGGAACTTTCCCATTCTGTGTATTCTCGCCACCGATCAATAGACACCTCAATACAATAAACTCGCCGGGAGGGCCGGCAAGGGTGAATTATACGCTTTTTGTCTTAAAACCGAATAAGCAGAGAATTATCTCTGCTCATTCTTCCGCAACAAATGCCGAACGTATTTAGCACTCGCTATACCCGCAGGTATAACACTTGCGGCAGCCTTCTTCATTCACCATGGTAGCCTCGCCACACTCCGGGCACAGGTCACCCATCTTCACGACAGAGACGGCGGGTTCACCCTGGGTGAAATTCCCGTTGCCATTGGCAGGCTGTGGGTCAGCTTGCGCATCAGATTTCGTTACCTGATGCGTTTTCCGGCCGTTCAAATACTCGTCCAGAACCTGCCCCACCCCGTCTGGCAGGGAACGCACCCGGTTCGGGCCAAAGCCCAGCGAGCGCCCGCCGCCAATGCCGGAGAGCTGGCGCACCACCTCGGACAGGCGTTCACGCGGGGCGATGGGCGAGGCCAGCCGCAGGATGTACGAGATGAGCCGCCCGATGGCTTCCGAGACGGCGGCGGTCTCCGACCCGGCCTTAGCTGTGTTAATGAAGACTTCAAACGGCTGCTTGCCGCCGTTCTCGTTGACGGTGATGAAGGCTTTTCCGAGCGGTGTCTCGACCCGGAAGGTGTTACCGGGGAGTAAGCGCGGGCGCGGCTTTTTGGACTCGTGCCAGGCGGCAAGTTGGGTGGCGATCTCCGTCTCCGAGACGGGTTTCCCGCCACCGTTATTGCCAAAGGGCAGGACGACGATCCCGGTAGGGACAGGGGGAGCCTGCTTTTTCTGCGCGGTTGCCTTGGTCTCCAGCACCACCTTCTCGCGCGAGCCGGTCACGTAAACCGTGATGCCCTTGCATCCCAGTTCCCAGGCCAGCAGGTAGGCCTCGGCCACGTCTTCCTGGCTGGCGTCTTCGGGAAAATTGATCGTCTTGGAGAGGGAATTGTCCACGAACGCCTGGAGGGCGGCCTGCATGTGGACGTGATCTTCTGCGGGGATGTCTCCCGCCACCACAAACACGTTCCGCAGCGTTTCCGGGACTTCGGGGATATCCTGGCATGTGCCATGCTGCATCACACGCTCGATAATTTCCTGGCGCGCTTCCCCGGTGATCCCGGCCTTTTCCAAGGCCAAGTCGAAGCGCGGGCTGGCATAGGTCAATTGCAGGTCCTTGCCGTTGTCGTTAACGTGACGCACGTACGCCAGGGCGAAGACCGGCTCGCAACCGTAGCCTTCGCATCCGGCCACCGTGGCAATCGTTCCGGTGGGGGCCACGGTGGTTTGGGCGGCATTGCGGATGCCAAATTTTTGGATTCCTTCAAGGATTCCATCCCAATCCAGCGCTGGCCGGCCCCACTCACCGGTGTACGGCGTCAGTGGCCGGGGTGGCTGCCATTGCTTACTCTCAAAATCGTAGATGCTGCCCTTGATGGAGGGAAATGCCCCGCGCTCGCGCGCCAGGACTACGCTGGTCCGCACGGCATGGTAACGGACGAACTCCATCACCTGCGCCCCGAACCCCTGTCCCTCTGGTGAGCCGTAGCGCACACCCACATGGTACATTACGTCTGCCAGGCCCATGATACCCAGTCCGATGCGGCGCGCCCGATGCGCAGCCTCTTTCAGTTGCGGCACTGCCGGGACGTAGGCGTTGGCGTCCACCACATCATCCAGAAAGCGGGTGGCGGATTCGACGCTGCGGCGCAGGCCGTCCCAATCCACCTGTCCATCCGCTCCACAGTGTTCGGCCAGGTTGACCGAACCCAGACAGCAATTCTCGTAAGGTCCGAGCCATTGTTCGCCACATGGATTGGTTGCCTCGAGCGGATACAGATGCGGGACCGGGTTACTACGGTTGGCCGCATCCAGGAATAATAGCCCCGGCTCTCCGTTATGGTGTGCCTGGTTGACGATTTTGGCGAAAAGCTCGCCTGCCCGCACCGTCTTATAGGTGCGCAGCGGGATACCCTTCGCCCGGGCCTGTTCCGGCGTACCGCTGAAACCGCGGTATTCCGGCGCGGTCACATCCGGGAAAACCAGATCCCAGTCGGCGTCATCCTTCACCGCCTGCATGAACTCGTCGGTGATGCCGACCGATATATTGAAGTTGGTGATCTGGTTCTCATTGGTTTTGCAGTTGACGAACTCTTCGATATCCGGATGGTCCACACGCAGGACGCCCATGTTGGCGCCCCTACGGCTTCCCCCTTGAGCTATCTCCCCGAAGGCATGATCATAGACCCGCAGGAACCCCACCGGACCGGTGGCTTGTCCTGCCGACGATTTGACGAGTGCTCCCTTGGGCCGCAACCGCGAGAACGAGAAGCCGTTCCCTCCGCCAGTCTGCTGGATGAGCGCCGCGTCCCGCAGGGATTGGAAGATGCCCGCCGGGTCGCGGCCCATATCGTCGGTGATCGGCAGGACGAAGCACGCGGCAAGTTGTCCCAGGGGCGTACCCGCGCCGGTAAAAGTGGGAGAATTGGGGAAAAATTTCCTGGAGATCAATAAAACATAAAACTCGCGGGCGCGGACCATCACGTCGCCGCCGTAGGATTCCTCGGCTTTGGCAATGTGATATGCGACCCGCCAGAACATCTCCTCGACGGTCTCCGCCGGATTCCCGTCATCACCTCGGCGGACGTAACGGCGGACCAGCACCTGGCGGGCGTTCTCGGTCAATTCCACACCAGGGAGATCGGTGGGAACCGGCGGGGTAGACAATGTTTTCTTTTTCGAGACGAGTGTCGTCGCAGCCATGCTGGGTTTCTCCATATGCAGTTAAGATTCTTTCATGCCGATAAAAGTAGAGGCGCAAGAAAAGCTACAAACACGCACCGATATTCCGCCCCAGATACGGGAACCATCGGTGCACGATAAAATTTATGATTCTAACAAAAGGCGATCAATCTCGTTGCGCAGGGCGTGCAAATCGTCCAACCGCAAATAAACAATTGCATAGCGGATGTAAGCAATCTGGTCCAGCTCCTTCAATCCCTTGATGACCAGATCACCAACCACGCGTGATGAAATTTCGGATTTACCCTGATGCTGAAGTGCCGCTTCAACTTGTCCCAACAGCCGTTCGATATCCGCCGCAGAGACCGGACGTTTGGCGCAGGCGATGCGGATGCCGCGTTCCAATTTCCCCCGATCGAACTCCTCGCGCGTCCCATCCTGCTTGATGATCAAAGGCGTTGCCAGGATCGGGCGTTCATAACTGCTGAATCTTTGTCCACATTTCAGGCATTCCCGCCGGCGGCGGATGCCCCCGTGACTGTCGTGGGTGGTATCAATTACTTTTGAGTCGTCGTGCTGGCAGTATGGGCATCGCATTACCATCACTCCGTGAAAATTAGAACAAATGTAGCCGCCATATTTGGTGGTTTGGTAAATAAAATCCCCTGTATATGGGGCTAAATTTGTCAATATTCTAACATAATTGCCAGACCTAAACAAGAGTACAAACGGGTGATTTACCTTAATATATAGCCATTTATCTACAAACCGTGGGATATTTAGGCGGCTTGCGCGATGCGATCGAAGCCGGCGCAAATGTGATCTGCAAGAGCGAAACGATTGCTCCCAACGCGGGTGGTTTCACCAAAGTTGACCTACAGGTTGAGAACCATCTCCCTGGTAAAGCGCCTAACCAAATTTCCACTTGCTGTTCGGTAGAGCTGGATTCGCAGGACCAAGTATTATCCGGCATGAGTGTGCCAGTTAAAGTGGATCCAAAAAAGCTACAGCGTATTTTTCTAAATGTCCCCTGGGCAAAGCCCTGGATTTTTGGGAACTAATTTATGTCAATC
>Ga0209746_1000314_pt1 | contig 26079 bp, 26 predicted proteins | sample BarGraNGADG00211_3_FD_184496 | JGI IMG/M metagenome (GOLD analysis project Ga0209746, IMG submission 184496) | Arctic peat soil microbial communities from Barrow, Alaska - Barrow Graham LP Ref core NGADG0011-211 (SPAdes) (version 2) | ecosystem: Environmental > Terrestrial > Soil > Wetlands >... | reverse complement strand
CTTTCCGCTTCTGATCATCGGATTCGGCGTCTGGCTGATTGTCGGTTTCTTCACCAGGAATCAGCCGGTCGAAGGCGAACAGGTGTCCATCCCCCTCGAGGGAGCTGCAAGTGCCTATGTCAAACTTGACCACGGCGCGGGCAGGCTCACCCTGCGCTCCGGTGCCGGGTCCGGTGAAATCGTCAACGGCACTTTCGGCAACGGGCTGAGCTTCAAGAGCCACGTGGAGGGTGGCCGGATGGAGGTCAAACTGCGCACCTCGCAACAGGCCTGGGCATGGTGGCCGGGTGCGAGCCTGGACTGGGACATTCGCCTCAACCGCGATATCCCGCTGAGTTTGAAGATCGACAGCGGAGCGAGCGCCTCGATCCTTGACCTGAGAGATCTCAAAGTCACCGACTTGGATATTGACACCGGTGCGAGCAGCACCGAACTGACCCTGCCCGCCAATGCCGGAAACACGCATGTGGATATTGACACTGGCGCTTCGTCGCTCAAGGTCAGCATCCCCTCGGGCGTGGCGGCCAGCATCCGGGTCAAGAGCGGCATCGCTTCCGTCAACGTTAATCCCCGTTTTCCCCGCCTTGACGGCGGCTTGTATCAATCCACCGACTACAGCACGGCAGCCAACCGCGTCGACATGACCATTGACGCCGGTGTCGGTTCGATTGAAGTTAACTAGAGGAGAACAAAATGAAACGTTTCGATTACCGTATTCTGATCGGCTCGGCGTTGATCCTGGGCGGCATTCTGATGCTGCTGGACAAGACTGGCGTTCTAAAAGGCGCCACCGATTTTTTCTGGGCCGGATTGCTGGCAATCGGTGCGGGCATCTTCCTGTTCTGGTTCTTCAGCGACCACTCGAAATGGTGGGCCGCCATCCACGGTTTCACGCTGGCCGGTATGGCCGCTTCAACTCTGCTATTGGACAGGATCGGCTGGGGCGGGCTGGCTTTCCTGGGCGGCATCGGCGTGGGTTTCTGGGCTGTGTATCTCCGCCATCGGGCTCAATGGTGGGCCATCATCCCCGGCGGTGTGCTGCTCACCCTGGGATTCACTTCTGCGCTGACAGAAGCTTTCAACGTTGTTGAGACCGGCGGTGTGTTCTTCGTCGGCCTGGGACTCACATTCCTGCTGGTGGCCCTGCTGGCAAAGATGAAGTGGGCTTTCATCCCGGCCGCGGTGCTGCTCCTGCTTGGGTTTTTCCTTGGCACACCGTTTGTCGGCGTTCTGGAATATGCCTGGATCGGCATCCTGTTGATCGCAGGTATTGTGCTGGTGATCAGCGCAGTCAGATCGAATTAGCTTTTCCCTTATTCAACCAAACAACCCCTTGCCGAAAGCGAGGGGTTGTTTGGTTTCTATCTCACAAGCATGAATTAAACCGATTCCACACTTTTGATATCCGGGAAGAACTGACGCACCGTCCCCTCCACCCAACCATGCAGCGTGGACGGCGAAAGGGGGCAGCCCAGGCAGGAACCGCCCAGATGTACTTTCAGAACCTTCCCGTCAAATGAGACGTATTCGGCGGAACCGCCATGGAATGTCTCGATATAGGCGCTTAACTGTTCGACCAGCGCCTTCATTTGGATTTCGGCTTTCGGGTCTACTCCGCTCTCAGACATGGTAATGGCTCCTCAGTTATCTGGTTGCTGGCGCATCCCGTTTGCCAACATAGAATTCACACGGCCTTGTTGACTATGCTGGCGTTCAGCGATGATGGCCGACAACCGGTCCAGGATGACCTTGCCCAGTTCAGGGTGCTTTTCGCACAACATTCGCAGGTCCGCGCCGCGGATGCGCAGAACTTCGCTATCCAGTGCACAGACCGCCCCGGAGGTATAAGTCGGGTTGCCCAACGCCGCCGACCAGCCAAAAATACCACCTGGCTGGACGTGCGTCATGTTCATCATCGGCCCATCGTCCGGTTTGTAGCGGATGGTTAATTCTCCCGACACCACTAGGTAGAGATATTCTGCATAGTCACCCTGCTCAAAAACAACTGTCCCCGCCACCCAGGTTTGGGGAGCGAAAAACGGTGCCAGAAACTGAATTTCTGCCGCGCTTAGACCGGTGAAAAAGACAAGGTGAGTGTATTTCTCGAGGTTCATGATTATATAGGATATTAGTCAAAGCGGCCTTTCCTTTCTAGTGGCAAACATCCTAAAAGACCAGACATTCGTCCGTGTGTTATGTCATGAACTTCATGTGATTCGAGTATACTCTGAATAGCAACTTTTTGGCTGAGGATATCATCTAATGAGTGAGAACAAAACTGAAATATCGGTCGAGGCTCTGCGCGCCGGAGACCGGGAAGAATTTTCCAGGTTGGTAGACACCTACTCCGGGCCTATCTACCGGCTGGCGCTAAAAATGCTTGGCATTCCGACGGATGCCGAGGATGTGTTGCAGAATACCTTCCTGAAGGCTTTCCAACACCTGAAAGAATTCGAAGGCCGCTCCAGCCTGTCCACCTGGCTCTACCGGATTGCCTCCAACGAAGCCCTGATGCTTTTACGCAAACACCGCCCTGAGATCACTCTCAGCGACGCTGCGCCGGAAGACGATGATAATAGCGATTATTCTCCGGCCCAATTCACCGACTGGTGCTGTTTGCCGGAAGACGAATTCCTTTCGTCCGAATCCCAGGCTGCCCTGGACCTCGCCGTCCAGCATCTGCCGGAGACCCAGCGCATCGTTTTCGTTCTGCGCGATATCGAAGGCCTATCCATCCAGGAGACCAGTGAGGCGCTCAACTTGAGCGAGACTGCCGTCAAGACCCGTCTGCTGCGTGCCCGCTTACGCCTGCGGGAGGAACTCAGCACATATTATGGCGAACGGCTCGACAAAAGGAGTAAAGAATGATCGAACATGAACATTCCAAATGCCGATCCCTGCTGGGCTCCCTGTCCGATTTTGTAGACGGAACGCTTGGCGAAGAACTGTGTGAAGCGATCGAACGCCACGTTGCCGAATGCCAGAACTGCCACGTTGTTGTAGATACCCTGCGCAAGACCATATCCCTTTATCATGAATCTGCTGCGGAAGCGGGCGAGGTGCCGGTTGCGGTACGCGAGCGACTCTTCCGGACCCTGAACTTGGACGATTATATCCGACACTAATTTGCAACCTTTCGCGGTTGCCCCGGAAGCCGATCTGATAGCCGCCATTCAACAAACATTGCAATAGGAACCGTGGAGCAGGGTTCAACCCTGCCCCGGGCTCCATCATATGACCGAATCCAATAAAACAAACCGCCGTTTGACCCCTTTCATCACCTTAATCACCGCCGGGATTTTCCTTCTCGGCGTGAGCTTGATTCCGCTGCTGGCAAACGCCCAACAAAAAGCACTGGATAGCACGGCCCCAATCTTTCCTCCCATCACACTCGATTATCCTGCCCCGCAACTGACGCTGACCGACCTGCAAGGCAAACCCGTCTCAATCGAGGACTATCGCGGCCAGGTGATCCTGGTCAATAACTGGGCCACCTGGTGCCCGCCGTGCAAAACCGAGATGCCCGAGTTGCAGGCCTTCTATACCGCCCACGCCGCAGAAGGGTTTGTGGTAGTTGCCATCGAATCGGGTGAACCCGCCGACCAGGTGGCTTCCTTTGTACAGGAATACGGAATGTCCTTCCCGGTCTGGCTCGACCCGCATGGCACGGCGCTGGAGATCTTCCAGAACTGGAACCTGCCCAGTTCCTATGTCATTGACAGGGATGGAAAAGTCCGCTTATCATGGACGGGTGCGATCAACCAGCCAACACTGGAACAATATATCACCCCGTTATTCGAGGAAATCAAATGAACGCAACCATTGCCGGGCGGGTTGGTCGTGTCGAAGCGGATCAGGTCTTGGAGCAATTCGGAGGGGCGTTGATAGATGGGGGCGGTGGTCTTCGACATGATCTTCTCCTGTGGGTTGTGGGGCAAAAAATGACGCCTCCACGGCATATCTTATAGCAGAATGGGGACGGCGTCAAAGGGAATTTCTGGGTACTGATTTCAACCGGGGTTGATTTTATTGGCATGACGCAGGTGACGGGATCGGACAGACAACTTTCGGCGTATCCCAATCACCCATTTCCGTACCGAGGGGTTGCGTAATACCAATAACAGGATCATGAAAATTCCCAACAAGAACGGCTTGAGAATATTCCCACGAAGGGCAAATAGATTACCCTTTTGAGCCAGGGCATAATGGAGCATGGAGATGATGGCGGCCGGATAGATCAGCCAGTGCAACCGCTTCCAATTCCTGCCCATCCGGCGGATGAAATAATCGAAGGAGGTAGCGGCCAGGGGGATGAGCATGAGCAGCGCAATGGTCCCTACCAAGAGATAGAGCTTTTGCGTGATTAAGTCGAAGAGCTGTGAAAGATTAAAACCATAGTCCAGGCCGGCAAAAACCATCACGTGCAAAGAGGTGTACATGAAGGCGTATAGTCCCAAAGCGCGGCGGCGCTTGAGGAATTCAAGCCAGCCGAACAGAGAGTTGAACGGTGTGCAGGCCAGCGTGGCGATCAGGAAGTAGACGGCGATCCGCCCCAGCCGTTGCTCGATATCTTGGATGGGGTTGACGGATAACCTGCCAGCGAAATAGTCATAGAAAAGCCACGCCAGCGGCAGCCAGCCTAGAGTGTGGATGACGACCTGAAGCCAGGTGATTTTTGGCTTTGTCCTGCTAATAGTTGGCACGCAAATCCATCCCCGTATAAAGACTGGCTACCTCATCGGCGTAGCCATTGAACATCAGTGTCGGGCGGCGGCTCAATTCGCCAATGCGCCGTTCACTGGCCTGGCTCCAGCGCGGATGGTCCACTTCGGGGTTGACGTTGGAGTAGAAGCCGTATTCGTTCGGCGCAATCGTGTTCCACATCGTCTGCGGCCGCTCCTCGGTCAGTTCGATCTTGACTATCGCCTTGATGCTCTTAAAGCCGTACTTCCATGGTACCAACAGCCGTAGCGGAGCGCCGTCTGGATTAGGCAGGGGCTGGCCGTAGAGGCCGGTGGCGATGATTGTGAGGCGCTGCATGGCCTCGTCGAGGCGCAAGCCTTCGCTGTACGGCCAGGGGTAGAGCAAGTCTCCCTCGCCAGGCATCTGGGTCGGATCCATCAGAGTGACAAAGTGCACATATTTGGCGCTGGTCATTGGCTGAACTTCATTAAGCAAGTCGCTCAGCTCGAACCCGGTCCACGGGATGACCATGCTCCAGGCTTCCACACAGCGCAGGCGGTAGACGCGTTCCTTCTGCTCGAACTTGAGCAAGTCCTCGAGAGCATAGGTTTTCGGATTCTGGACCAGACCGCCAACCTCCACCGCCCAGGGGGTGGTCTTGAAATTCGCCGATAACGGGTTAACGGCTTGCTTGTCGGTGGAGAACTCGTAGTAGTTGTTGTAATTCGTGATTTCATCGAATGTGTTGAGCGGGTTGCCCAGTTCGTCGGTCGTTTGACCCTGGGCGTTATCGGGCATAGGCGGACTTTGCGTCGGCGTCCCGGACCCGGAGCCGGTTCCCGGTGTGGAGGGGAGTTTCAATCCGCAGGCTGCCAGGAATGCGGTTGCACTGAAAATCCCAGCCGCCTTCAAAAAATCCCGGCGCGAGAGATAAACGCTTTGGGATGTGATCTCGGAGGAAGGTACGGTAACGTGTTTGAGTTTGCGTTCCATGATTGGCTCCTGTAAATAAAAACCGGTAAAATGAGACTTAATCAGTCCAATTTTACCAAGTTTTTGTTAGGATAACGTTAGAGCGCCAACAAAACGTTCCAGTCACTGCCCTTTGCGAATCACCCTTCTGTTTGGGCCATCTCCCAGCCCAGGATGGCCTGTTTGCGCGCCGGCCCGTAGCGATAATTGCCAAAGCCTCCCGCCTTCTGCAATACACGGTGACAGGGAATGAGGTAGGCCACTGGGTTGTGGGCGACGGCGTTCCCGACCGCCCGGGCGGCTTTGACCGAGCAGACCTGTCCTGCCAGCGCCTCGTAGCTGGTCGCCGCGCCGGGCGGCAGCCGCAGGAGCGCCTCCCAGACTTTGATCTGGAAGTTCGTGCCGCGCAGGTGCAGGGCGATGACCCGCGGCTCCCGAGGGGTCAGGGAAGTGCCGGGGCGGGGCGCAAAAATCTGTTGCACCACCAGACTGGTTCGGGACGGGTCTTCCCGCAGGTTGGCATTGGCCCAGTCGAATCTGAGTTGCTCCAGGGCGTACTGGCGCCCGCCGTCCACAAAGGCTAAAAAGCAGATGCCGCGCCCGGTCAGCGCCAGCAGGCATTCGCCGAATGGGGTGGGGTGGAAGCCATAGGCGATATCCACGCCAGCGCCTTTCGTCCGATATTCACCGGGCGTGACGGCTTCGCACTGCACGAGCAGATCGTGTAAACGGCCCGGGCCGGAGAGTCCGGCTTCGTACGCGGCGGACAGGACCGAGGTGCGGGTGAGCAGCGCTTTGGCGTTTTCCTTGGTGAGAAATTGCAGGAAACGCTTGGGGCTGATGCCCGCCCAGCGCGTGAACAGCCGCTGGAAATGGTACTCGCTCAGGCCCACATGGGCGGCCACCTCGGTCAAATCCGGCTGGCGGCGGGCATTGTCATCCAGGAAGCGGATGGCCTTTTCGACGCGCTGGTAGTCTGCGGAGAGTTGGGTGAAGATGGTCATGGGCTTATTGTACCGATTTCTGGGCAAGCTGCCACCTGATTCTTGCGGTTCTGGCGAGGTAGTCCCGGTTCCAGCGTGGTAGTCCCGGTTCCTGGACGGGGCACGGGGCGGAGATAATCCGTAGGAACAGTGATCTTGGGAAAGCCGCGGATTTACCGTTCCTGTGTCATGCGAACAGACGATTGGTATGCTATAATATTTTTGTAAATTGACACTTCTTCTGAATGGAGTCAAAAGCCGCATCTCGAATTCTTACTGCTTCGTGCAAAAATTCATGAACTTTTCTATATCGAAGGGCACGAAAATAACGGGATTTTACTGCTTCTTGCATAAAACTGTGAACATTTATCGATCAAAATACAGGGATAAACATCAATACGGGTTTAAATCTTTGCGCAGTACCCTTTTGTTCGGATATTTAGGCAGTACTCTGTAGATATATGTAAAGGAGGAAAAATGCCTGCAACGATTATTACTGATCGGGTACTGGTCACAGACCACAGCCACTGGGAAACGATGCTCAGGCCACAGGAGCTCATTGACGGTGGTGTGACGGACGTGATCCTTAAGGCTGGGTCAGGCCTGGGGGCGGTTGACTCATCTTTTCAGAAACATGGGGAGGCGGTGGCGAAATTTTCCAAATATCTCCGCCTGCACGCCTATTGGTGGGATGATCCCATCGTAAGCGGGAATGCCCAGGCAGAGTTCGCTGCCCAGAAATTGAAGGCAAGCGGTCTGCCGGTGCTCTCCCTATGGGGCGACATGGAGCAGTGGTGGGCCAATTGGGGTAAATGGACAGCGGCTCGGGCGGGGAAGCTGCCCTGGAAAGCCGTACCGGTGTTTAAACCCTGGGCTCTGGATAGTCACTGCAAGGCGTTTGCTGAAGCCCTGGCCAAGGTATGGCCGGTCACCGGAATATATACGGGACGAGGGTACATCACATCTTATGCTCCCGCTATGAAAAACTGGTTGGGAAAATACAAGATCTGGTTTGCGGCATGGGGAAAACAGCCCAGTGTTGCAAAGAAGATGACCTGGCAGGAATTGCGCGATAAGTGGCTGCCAAATTACGACCCGATCTTTCGGGATACCGGGATTTTGAAAGAGAACATTGTTGGTCATCAGTTCACGGGCGACAGGTGTATATTGCCGGGCGGTTATCAGGATATCCTGGGATGGAAAGGCAAGGCAATGGATGTAAGCGTTTTCCAGAGGTCCTTTATGGAACACCTTGGAGAGGTCTCCGGACCCATTGAGGACCCGGTGGATCCCATTCCGGTTCCTGCCGGGAAGCCTTACATCTTTCTTGGGTCACATCTATGGGTACGGAATCTCCCGAATGAAACTACAGCCAGACTTATTGACAGTCTCACAAAAGACCAGCGGGTGCTTGTGGTGGAGATCCAGGGAGAATGGGCACGGTGTGAAAATCCAGCTGGTTGGGTGCGCCTGAACTGGTTAACCAAGCTGTAACAGCCTGCAGAGCGGGCACTTGCAGCCTGAGGGTGGGTAACCCATAAACAGCGGGGTCTGCTCCAAAGCAGACCCCGCTTTGTTTAGAAGGACGGGCATGTCCCCTCGGGGGTACCCTGTCTGTGCCAGACGTGGAGACCCGCCCTACCCTTTGGAGGTGAACCATTGGCAAAAACCACTCGTAAATTTTGGTTCACATTTTTGTGCAGTACCTTGTCGTTTATAATAAATGTTGGAAAGATGCACGCATTTCCCCCTTTTTCTTCTGTAGAAGATCTGAAATTCCAGCATGAAAACATCTTTTCAAGGAGTGGCATATGACCCAAAAGAAAACCGTCCATCCTTACATCCCCAACTCTGCACCAGAAGTCAAGGCGCAAATGCTGCGGGATGTGGACGCCTCCAGCACGGAGGCGTTTTACGCGGACGTGCCCGCCGCCCTCCGCTTCCAGGGGCTGATGGACCTGCCGGAGCCGTTCCTGTCTGAATATGCCCTGCGCCGTCACGTGGAAGGCCTGCTGCGCAAGAACACCACCACGCAACAGGTTCTCAATTTTCTCGGCGCGGGCTGTTACCAGCACCATGTCCCCGCCATCTGCGACGAGGTCAACCAGCGCGGCGAGTTTCTGACCGCCTACGCAGGCGAACCATATGACGATCACGGCCGCTTCCAGTCGCTCTTCGAATACTGCTCGATGATGGGCGAACTGCTGGAGATGGATGTGGTCAACGTGCCGAACTATGACGGCTTTCAGGCTGCGGCCACAGCCCTGCGGATGGCGTGCCGCATCACGGGCCGGAGGCGGGTACTGCTGGCTGCGGTCCTGAGCCGGGATAAACTATCGCGGGTGCGCGACTACCTGAAGCCTGAGATCGAGATAGAGATTGTGGAGCACGATCCAAAGACGGGCGGGATGGACCTGAAGCAACTCGAAATACTTCTGAAGACCGGGAGCGCGGCGGTTTATTTTGAAAATCCATCCTATCTCGGATGCCTTGAGACTCACGGCACAGAGATCACGGACCTGGCTCACAAGCATGCGGCACTGGCAATCGTCAGCGTGGACCCGATCTCATTGGGCGTGCTGGCCCCACCGGTGCGTTACGGGGCGGATATCGTGTGCGGGGACATCCAACCGCTGGGGATGCACATGCAGTTCGGGGGCGGCCAGGCCGGTTTCATTGCATCTCAAGACGATGAGAAAATCGTCATGCAGTACCCATCGCGCCTGTTCGGCATCTCTCCGACGCGCGTCCCAGGCGAATACGGTTTCGGTGACGTAGCATACGATCGCACCTCCTTTGCGAAAAGAGAAGAAGGCAAAGAGTGGGTGGGTACGGCTGCGGCGCTGTGGGGTATCACTGCCGGAGTCTACCTGGCGCTGATGGGACCACAGGGGATGAAGGAAATTGGCGAAGGCATTTTGTACCGCACCCGGTATGCCATGCAGGAGATCGGAAAGATCAAGGGCGTATGCACGGATGGGTTCAGCGCGCCGCACTTCAAGGAGTTCGTGGTCAACTTCGACGGCACCGGCAGGAAGGTCTCCGAACTCAACGCGGCGTTGCTGCGCAAGGGCATATTCGGCGGCAAGGACTTGAGCCGGGAATTCCCCTGGCTGGGTGAGAGCGCGCTGGTTTGCGTTACCGAAGTCCATACCCAGGAAGATATTGACCGGCTGGTTTCCACCCTGAAAGAGGTGCTGTCATGAAGAACATCACCGCCGAACGTTTTACGAATGGCAAGCCCAACCTGCGACGTTTTCACCAGGCGCGCTGGGACGAACCGATCATCTTTGAGTTGGGCCAACCTGGCCAGCGCGGCATCCTGGTCCCGGAAGTCGAAGAGGGGATCAAGTCCCAGGTTGGGGATGCGCTGGCGGGCATCCCGGATGGGCTGAGACGCACGGATCCGCCGAAGCTGCCGGAAATGGCACAACCGGCGGTTCTGCGCCATTATGACCATCTCTCGCAGGAAAATCTGGGCGCGGATTTCAACATTGACGTGGGCCAGGGGACCTGCACGATGAAGTACAGCCCGAAGGTCAACGACCAACTGGCGCGCATGCCGGAAATGACCGAACTTCACCCGCTGCAGGACGAGTCCACTGTGCAGGGCATCCTTGAGATCATGTACCGTTTCGAGCAGATCCTGAAAGAGATCTCGGGGTTGGAGCGCTTTACGCTCCAGCCGGGAGCGGGCTCGGCGGCGATCTACACCAACGCCTCCATTATCCGCGCCTATCATGAAGGGCGCGGCGAAGCAAAACAGCGCGACGAGATGATCACCACGATCTTCTCGCATCCCTCCGGCGCGGCCTGCGCCAAAGTGGCCGGATACAAGGTCATCACTCTCTATCCGGATCCAGAAGGGTATCCCGACCTGGAGGCGCTCAAGGCGGCCGTCTCGGAGCGGACCGCCGGGCTGTTGATCACCAACCCGGAAGACACTGGCATTTTCAACCCGAGGATCGCGGAGTTCACGCGCATCATCCACGCCGCGGGCGGGCTGTGTTCCTACGACCAGGCCAACGCCAACGGCATACTCGGCATCACGCGGGCGCGCGAAGCCGGGTTTGACCTGTGCCATTTCAACCTGCACAAGACCTTCTCCACCCCGCACGGTTGCGGGGGTCCGGCTGTGGGTGCGACCGGCGTGACGCAGGATCTGGCGCGCTTCCTGCCCGTGCCAACAGTGGATTTCGATGGGCAGAAATATTTCCTGAACTACGACTTGCCGGACAGCATCGGGAAAATCCGCCCCTTCTACGGGGTGGCACCGGTGGTGTTGAAAGCGTACGCCTGGGTGATGGCGCTGGGGGCGGCAGGCCTGCGCGAGGTGGCGGAAGTGGCGGTGCTCAACAACAATTACCTGATGAAGAAAGTGCTGGCAATCCGCGGTGTCAGCGCGCCGTATGCGGCGGGCAAGCGGCGTGTGGAACAGGTGCGCTATTCGTGGCAGAAACTGTATGAGGAGACCGGAATCCACTCGGAGGAACTCGGCATCCGTGCGGCCGATTTTGGCGTGCATTACTGGACCAGCCACCACCCGTACGTGGTGCCTGAACCCTGCACACTGGAGCCAACCGAGTCGTATTCGATGGAGGAACTGGACGAATATGCTGCCATCCTTGAACATGTGGCGGGAGAAGCGTACTCGGACCCGGACCTGGTGCGGTCTGCGCCGCACAACTGCACCGTCCACACGATCGATCATCACCCGTTCGATGATCCGCAGCAATGGGCGATCACGTGGCGGGCTTACCTGCGCAAGACCGGACAGGAACACTGATAATCATCACAGCGCTTGTGTCGTTCCCCTGCCCCCTATGGGGACCTTCCCGGAAGGACACCGGGACGATGGACGATAGCGGCTCGTTGCTGCCTCGACCAATGCGCTTATTTCTCCTCCAGTTTCTTGGTCAATAGGGTGTTCTCCCGTGGTAGTCCCGGTTCTCGTACGGGGCGTGGTAGTCCCGGTTCTCGTACGGGGCGAGGTAGTCCCGGTTCTCGCGATAGTCCCGGTTTTAGCATATCATCCCGAATCTCTTACGGGACGGGGTACGGGGCGTCGTCATCCTCGTCCACCAGCCCGCGTAGTACCCTCCGATTGTCCCTGCTTCCTGATCACTGATTACCCGATTACCCGATTTCCTGGTAGTTTGGTGCAGTATTCGAATTGAGTCGAATGCCTTTTTAAGTCCATTTCAGCCTGCAAAATGGTCTGACGTGGCTCTCCATGGCGGGGAGAGCGGGATTCGAAGATTCTCCCCTTCCGCCCCCTTCGGGGATGCTTCGCGAGGGGCTTACGACTGAAATGAGAACCGCGCCCAAACCGGACGCGGTTCTCCATGTTCATATATTTTTCGGCAGGGCTTGTCCCCTTCTGGGAACCTTGGCGAAGTGCCCGACCAAACAATCGCTAGCCGAAATGGAACCAAACCACGAATGCGATCGTCGTCAACAACAACTGGCCGGGCAGAACCTTGAAAATAATGGAGCGCGAAAGGAGCGGTTTACCCGCCTTGAGAAAGAACAGCAACAGTCCGCCGAGGCCGATCAGCGCCCCACCCACACCGACCAGGGAAAACGCCGGATGAGACGTGCCGCTAATTGCCATGACGATCGGTAACAGGAAAATTATCATCCCAGCGATGCCATGCACGATAGTCAACACGAGGACCGGCAGTTTATTGTTCATCGGCATAGAGCGGGTAATGACGATCGCCAGAAACCCGAGAATGGTAAAAACCAGGTAAAGGGTCCGGTTTGCAGCGAGGTGCTCCCAAACCAGTCCCAGCGACAGGCTGAGTGGGATGACCGTCGAGAGGATGACCACGATCGGGCTGTCCAGAACTTCGAAACCCAGGATGATAAGCAGAAGAGCGGCCACGAGCAAAACGCCAAAGCCGACGGTGTAGGCAATCATCGGGAGCGTGTCCATGCCGTTGATGCCCACCGCCACCTGCCAGGCGGCCAAAACCCCGGTGGCGAGAAGGAGGAGGCGGTCCAGGATGGTGATTTTCATGACATTGGGTGGTACGGGCGACCCGTCAGGGCTGGCCATGGTGATATGGTTTTCCCTGACGGGTCGCCCGTACGAAATCAAAGCGATAACAAAATCATGGCACTCAGCATGAACACTGAGGCGTACTTGAACAACCCGAAATTGATCCGTTCGGTGGGACGGAATACTGTGGCTGTGGCCAGGAGGATCAATCCGGCGGACAAGACTGCCAATACACGTACAAAGCCCCATTGCATGCCAATCAGGATGCCGGCCGCGCTGATGGACAGGGCGGCGATCACGCTCGAAACGGCAATCGTGAGGCGCGTGAATTGGAAACCGTAGGCGGAGGGGAAGGTCGGGATTTTTGCGGCATGGTAATCGTCGAAGTAGCGCATGGCAAAGGTCAGGATGTGGGTGGGGATCCAGAACAGCACTGCCAGTGCCAGCAGAATGCCGATGCCGTCAATGTGACCGGTGCCGAAGGCGCGCCCGGCCAGGATGGGCATCCCGCCTGCAATCCAGCCCCAGACGATGCTCCAACAGGTGAGCCGTTTGAGCCACAGCGTGTAAACCACCACGTCGAAGAACAGCCCGGCAAAGACGACCAGCCCGTAGAGCGGGGACATGGCAACCGCCATCCCGACACCAAGCACCGAAAGCACCAGTCCGAGACGCAGGGCTTCGGAGGGGGTGAGGCGGCCATCTGCCAGCGGACGGTGGTGGGTGCGGTTCATGACAGCATCGATGTCGCGGTCGTACCACATATTGAGGATGGTCGAACCGGCGATTGCCAGGAACAGGCTGAACCCCAGGCCGAGGAAGTCATACCAGTGCATGACCGGGCAGCGGGCGCTCATGTAACCGGCCAGGCCGGTGGAGAGCAGCAACATGGTCTGCAGGGACTTGGTCAGCGGCCAGTAGAGACGAAATTTGGCAATGATGGTTTTCAAGCTATGCTCCAAAAGGAAACAGGGATCAGATAAGCGGGCAATAAAGAACAGGGTGGCTCGATTATAAAGGATTTTCCAATCCCTGAACCCTGTTCATGGATTTCTCATACATCTGAATTCCTCTTCTGGGCTGAATTACGTGGTGTGGGGTTGTCCTTTATTATACATACTCGAATTTTTTCCCAGAAGTCAATTCAAATCCATACTTCAAGAGTCTGATACCCAATACAATTGGATTGCGTAAATTCCAATTGATACCCCTCATGCAGAAGGACCATGAGCGTTATTTGCAGCCCGCTTCTTTGGGATTTTGGGAGGTGAGGCGGAAAATTTGGGGTGTTCGGAGGAAACCCGCCAACATCCCAACCTCTGAGTTTGTGAAAACCGTGGACGCCTGGCGGGGAGAATTCAGAGAATAAAAAACGCCCTGTTCTTGATGAACCGGATGATGTATATTATCGGGCACTTTGACTTCGATCAGCACGGCGCAGGGCAGGAAGCAGGGCCGCCTCCAGGACCAACGGCTGATGAACCCGGTGATGGAGGCGAAAAAAACGATGATTCTTGCTGGTACAATTGCCCGCGTGAGCTCAATCTCCACAAAAAAACTCATCCTGCACGAAGATGAAGAACTTCTCATCGTAAACAAACCCGCCGGGATGCCGGTCCTGCCCGATGGCTGGGAAAAGGATGCCCCCTATCTGGTCAAGTTGCTCGAGGAGCAATATGGGAAAACCTGGGTCGTTCACCGGCTGGACAAAATCACCAGCGGCGTGATGGTCATGGCTCGCACTGCGGAAGCACACCGGGCGCTGAGTATGCAATTCGAACAGCATGAGGTGCAAAAAGTGTACCACGCCATCGTCGTTGGTGTACCAGAATGGGACCAACTCACCGCCCGCCACCCGCTGCGCGTGGATGTAGGTCACAGCCATCGCACGGTGGTGGACCACAGCAAAGGGAAATCTTCCGAGACAGCCTTCCGCGTCCTGGAGCGCCATACCGGTACCAGTTTGCTGGAAGCCATTCCCGGGACAGGCCGGACACACCAGATCCGGGTGCATGCTTATGCAATTGGATTCTCGCTGCTTGGCGACACGCTCTACAGCGCCCCCGCAACGGATTTGATTGCCCGGCCCGCCCTGCACGCCCAGTCGCTGACGTTCACGCATCCCGCCAGTGGCGAACGCGTGCCTTTTAGCGCCCCCTACCCAGACGATTTTCAAACCGCGCTGGAAAAACTACTGCTTCTTGCATAAATACGTGAACCTTGAAGGATCAAAAAACAAGCAATTACAGCAATTGGGGCTCACATCTTTGCGCAGTACCCTGTAAAAGCCGGTTCAACTGAGACCGGCTATTTTATTTTTTTACCCTACGTGATTAAACGATCTTTCTTGCTTCCATGTAGAACCGCTTTTCCCTGGCCTCGCCCATCGAGAAGGTCTTGCGTGGCAACGCCCCATCCAGAATGACCGTCTTGAACAAGTCGGACTTGTCCATGCAGTGGACGTAGAAACCGGCGTTGCCAGGCTGCGCGCCCAGCTTGCAAACGATCTCCTCGCCGTGGATGTAGTCAATTTTATCCGTGCCGCCCTCGTTGATGAACGGGTCTAGGAACGCTTGCAGCGTACCGACCGGCAGGTTGGACGAGGGGTTGGCGATTTCGAGGACGCCAAATTCCTTGCCACCTCCAATCAGACCGATGGCCTGCCGCGGCCCATGGGCATTGTCCACCACCTTGACCATTTCTTCTGCGCTGGCAACTGCTGTATACGTGAAGTTCGTCCCAAAGTGCGATTTCAGGCTGGCGAAGATGTCCTTCTTCAGGCCGAACAGCACCCGGTGGATGGGTTCGAACTCCAGCCCTTCGTCGTGGACGTTTTCCAACTCGATCAGGGCGTAACGCGCTGGATGGTCCAGGCCCACTTCGGGCTTCATCCTTTCCCAGATAGCTTTCGCCGTAGCGAACGAGTGATTGCCGTCGCCCATGGCGAACAGAAGGACAGGTCTATCCTGGCTGAGGCCATATTTAGCAGCAAAGACTTCCGGCTTCGCCAGCCCGCGCAGGGACGTGACCACCTGTGCCTCCTGCGCCTCACTGACGACGTAACCGGTCAGGTGGCCGGAACCGAGCATCAAATCGAAATCGTAGGCTTTTTCCAGCCCCCCTTTGGCCTGCTCCACCGGCTCGATGACTGTCCGTTCCGGGTCATCAATCAGCACAAGGATGTGGGGTAACTCCAGCACTGCGCCGGTGCGGATCTTCATGCGGGGTGGCAGGCGCTCAACGATCGTGCCTTCGGTGGCACGGATCAGGCTGGTGGAACCTTTTGTGAAGTCGTAGCGTTCCAAGTCGAGACACAGCACAATGCCACGGCGGACCTTGCCGAGGGCGGTCCGTTCAACGTAGATGAGTCCCTCGCGCGGCTGGAGGATGCCTTTGTCCAGATATATGCGCATGGTCATCTGGATGGTCTGGATGCGCGCGGCCTCGCCCGGCTTTTCGAGAAAGACCTCGGGCAGGACCAGGTTATAGGTGGAGGGCGCCTTGCCGACGAGTTTTTCCACTTCCTGCCAGTATTCCGGCTCGGAGGTGAACTGGTCGCAGGCGATAACCGCCCATTTGGTCAGGTTTGTACCCTTCCTGGGCAGGTAGATTTGGGGGATTTGGATCCCGATGTCGTCGTAGATTTTCATGAAAATCATCCCGGAGGGGCGCAGCAAGCTGCGCCCCTCCCATCGCAATCTATTTCCTGGCGAACTCGATGAGTTTCTCTGCCACCTCGGCGCCCACGCGTGCCTGGGCCTCCTTCGTGGCCGCGCCAATATGCGGCGAGCAGATGACATTATCCAGTTTGGCCAGTTTCCAGTCTGTGGGCGGTTCCTCGGCATAGACATCCAGCGCCGCGCCGGCGACCTTGCCACTGGTCAGGGCTTCGTAAAGAGCCGCTTCGTTGAGGATGCCGCCGCGGGCGCAGTTTACGATGCGTACGCCGGTCTTCATCTTCTCGAACTGGGGTTTGCCGATCATGTCCGCTGACTCTTTGGTCTTTGGCAGATGCAGGCTGATGTAATCGGAGCGGGCCAGCACATCATCCAGCGTGACCAGCTTGACGCCTTCGGCTTCCTTGACGTACGGATCGTAAACGATGACAGTCATGCCGAGGGCGTTGGCGCGGATGGCAACTTCCTTGCCGATGTTGCCGATGCCGATGAGTCCCAGCGTCTTCCCACCGATCTCGTCGCCTTCGAAGGCTTTCTTTTCCCATTTTTCAGCCTTCATGGTTGAGGAGGCTTTATAGAGATTGCGGGCCAGGGCGAACATGAAACCAATCGTCAGTTCAGCCACCGAAGCGGAGGAGGCCCTGGGCGTGTTCATGACGGTAATACCCTTCGAGCGGGCATAGTCCGCGTCAATGGTGTCCAGGCCGACTCCGCCGCGCACGATGACCTTCAGGTTGGGACAAACGTCAATCAACGGCTGGCGGATCTTGGTACGGGAACGCACTACGCAGCCAGCATAGTTCGGAAGAATGTTCGGGAGTTCTTCGGGGGTGATCTCGAAGTTCGTGTCCACCATCAGCCCTGCGGCGCGCATTTTCTCAATAGCATCGGATTCGGTTTTGTCGCAGACCAGAATTTTCATGAACTTTCTCCTTTTCGGGATGTCAAATTTAAAACAGAGACCCACGAGCCGGATGACCGTGTATCTCTGCTATTGGAATTCTGCTGTTCACGAAAATATTGTAACACGGCCTCTTTGGTTGTCAACAGATTTATCTCATTGGGTCTTTGGGAAATCCCGTGCTAGAGGGAAAGATAGTGGGTATTGGGCGAGCTTCGCTCGTCCAATACCCACTATTTACCCCTTCGCCACAGCGATTCCCAGAGAACCCAAGCATTGCTACAAACTGATTTCCTTCACTCCATTCCCAGGCCGATTGTTAATGTGCGAAAGACTGGGTGTGGACTATAATCTGAACGCACGAACTCGAAAAATTCCTTCTTCAATCACAGGAGATGAAAATGACCAGACGAATCCATAATTTCAATCCCGGCCCGGCTGTCCTGCCGCTGGAAGTGCTCCAGCAAGCGCAGGCGGAAATGCTCGATTACAGGGGCACGGGGATGTCGGTGATGGAGATCAGCCACCGTTCGAAAGAATTCGAAGCCATTGTCGCCGAAGCCCAGGGGAACCTGCGCGACCTGCTTGGCATACCGGCTAATTACAAGATTTTGTTCCTGCAAGGCGGCGCCAGCCTGCAATTTGCCATGCTCCCGATGAACTTCCGCCCGGCGGGCGCTTCGGCGGATTATATCGTCACCGGCACGTGGAGCAAGAAAGCCTTCAAGGAATCCCAAAAACTGGGGACGGCCAAAGTCGCGGCCAACATGGAGGCCGATAATTTCAACCGCCTCCCGGCCCAATCGGAACTCAAACTGGATCCGCAGGCTGCGTACCTGCACTTTACCTCCAACGAAACCATCCACGGCGTGGAATACTTTGCCGAGCCGGTCCCGCCGACGGGCGTGCCCCTCATGTGCGATGCCAGCTCCGACTTTGTCAGCCGCCCGATCGATGTATCCAAATATGCCATGCTCTACGCCGGCGCGCAGAAGAACGCCGGCCCGGCGGGCGTGGTGGTCTGCATCATTCGCGACGATATGCTGGTAAAAGTCCCGGCTAATTTACCCAACCTGCTCGACTATAAAATCCTGGCTGAAGAAAATTCCCTGCTGAACACCCCGCCTTGCTGGTCCATCTATATTGTTGGGCTGGTGCTGAAATGGGCCAAGGGCATCGGCGGCCTGGAAGGTATTGCCAAGCGCAACCAGACCAAGGCCGGGCTGGTATACAAAGCCATTGATGAATCCGGTGGGTTCTACAAGGGCCATGCCAAATCCGACCGTTCTGTCATGAACATCCCCTTCCGTCTGCCCAACGAGCAGTTGGAAGAACAATTTGCGGGTGAATCCAAGAAACGCGACATGATCGGTCTGAAGGGTCATCGTTCGGTGGGCGGGATGCGCGCCTCGCTGTACAACGCCCTGCCGGTGGAATCGGCCGAGGAACTGGTCAAGTTCATGAAAGAGTTCCAGCAGAAGAATGGTTAGTTGACTTCTCTTCCCTGCGTGGTATAATGTCGCCGCTTTCAGTAGGAGCGGCGACATTATTTTATGCTAAGCGTATCGGAAGCCCGTGAACGCATCCTGTCAGTTTTCCTGCCGGTCGAATCCCAGACCGTTTCGCTCAACCGCGCTTCCGGGCGCGTCCTGGCTCGCGACATCGTCGCTGAGACCGACCTTCCCCTTTTCGATAATTCCTCTGTAGATGGCTTTGCCCTGCATTCGGTAGATTTCGTCTCCCCCCGGACCCTGAACGTGCTTGCCGATATCCGCGCTGGCGAAACCTCCGAGACGCCCATCCAGCCCGGACAGTCTGCCCGCATCATGACCGGCGCATCCCTGCCGCCCGGAGCGGAGGCGGTGGTCATGGTCGAAAATACGGACTTCAACGTGCGCACTTCCGGCACGCCCGCCCCGCAGACAGTGACCATTCACAAGTCTGTCCAGCCGGGTGAGAACATCCGCCGCCGCGGCGAAGACCTGCACTCTGGCGATGAAGTCCTATCTGCAGGAATGCGCCTGCGGGCGCAGGAAATCGGTCTGTTAGCGATGCTGGGCGCGGCGGAAGTGCCGGTCTACCGGCAGCCACGGTTTGCCCTGCTCTCCAGCGGTGACGAACTTTTGCCAGTGGAGGCTCCCCTCGCTCCCGGTAAAATTCACGAATCCAATTCCTATGTCCTGGCCGCACTGGCCGAAGCGAGGGGCGTGGAACTCATCCGGCTGGGCATCGCGGCGGATACGGAAGCAGATGTCCGCTCCTGGCTGGAACAGGCGGTGGAAGCAAAAGCGGATGTAATCGTCTCATCAGCGGGAGTCAGTGTCGGTGCATTCGACTACGTAAAGTCTGTCATCGAAGAAGACGGCGAACTCGACTTCTGGAAAGTCAACATGCGCCCCGGCAAACCGCTGGCTTTTGGCAAGTACAACGGCGTTCCGTTCTTTGGGTTGCCGGGAAATCCTGTTTCGGCCTTTGTCGGATTCGAAGTCTTCGTGAGACCCGCCCTGGAGAAACTGAGTGGACTGGAACTCCGGCCCCGCCCGCACCAGATGGCATGCCTGACCGAGCCGCTGGAATCCGATGGGCGCGAATCCTACCTGCGCGCAGTTGTCAGCCAGGAGAATGGCCGTCTGGTAGCCCGTCTTACCGGTCACCAGGGTTCCGGAAATATCTTCTCTTTAGTGCGGGCAAACGCTTTACTGATTGTGCCCTCTGGTGTAAAATCGCTCCCTGCAAACTCGGACGTAGAGATATGGCCCATCGCATAAAACCCACTCATAACGATAAAACCGGTTCGGCCTTCTATTGGGCCACTATTGGACTCGCCTGCCTGGGCGCGTTGGATGCCGCTTATTTGCTCGTTTATAAGTTGACGAACAATAATGCCATGTGCCTGGGCAACGGCGGCTGTCATGATGTCAATTTCAGCCCTTATGCGGTAATTGGTGGGATCCCGGTCTCGGTGTTTGGGATGGTCGCTTTTCTTGTCATTACCGGCATCCTGATGCTGGAGCCGCGGCTCAAAATTGTGAAAGAAAATGGATCGCTGGCAATTTTCGGGATCAGCCTGGCGGGCGTGGCTTTTACGGCTTATCTCACCTGGCTCGAGATTTACGTTATCCATGCCATCTGCCCATTCTGTGTGGCTTCGGCGGTCATCATCGCCTTGATTTTTATCCTGGCCATTATCCGGCTAATCAAACAAACTGCATATTAGGAGGAATTCATGCCCCGCATCCGCTGCCATTACATTGACTGTGTGTTCGTAGACGACGGCTATTGCGGCGCCGCGGCGGTCGAACTGGACCCCGATACCGGCTGCGCCACTTTTACTCCCACTGAAGAAGCTGCTGCCAAAGATGATAATTGGGAAGAAGAGGAACTGGAGAATTGGGAAGAAGAGGAAACCGACGACGAGGATGACACTTGGGAAGAAGACGAGGACGAGATATAACAAAATGGGGCGGCAGAGAATGAACTGCCGCCCGTTTCGTTCCAGAACGGTAACCTGGTCCCGTACCTCGTAGGGGCGCACCTACTGAACTGCGCCCCTATTTGTTTTCCATCATCCGGTACAACAAAACCCCCGCGGCTACTGCCAGGTTCAGCGAACTGACTCGTCCCTTCATTGGCATGGACACGACCACGTCGCAGGCCGCGATTTGTTCCGGGGAAAGGCCCTTTTGCTCGTTACCGAGTAGCAGAATGGTCGGTTTATTTCCCCACTGGAACCTTCGACAATCGGTGCCGGCATGTGCCGAAGAGCCAACCAGTTGATAGCCGTTCTTTTGCCTCCATTGCACGAATTCGTCAAATGAAGCCTGTACAACCGGCTTCCAGAACAGAGTCCCCATGCTGGCCCGCACCACGGACGGGTGGTATAGCTCCACGCCGCCGTCCAGCAGGAATAGTCCGTCTGCACCGACCGCCTCCAGCGTGCGCAGGATCGTCCCGACATTGCCGGGGTCCTGCGGCGAGACTGCCGCGGCGCCAAAAGTAAAGTGTTCCGGTGTCACGTTTTCCAGTGCCACACGTCGCTGGTGGAGGATGGCGAGGATTCCCTGCGGGTTGTCCTTGTCGGCAATGTCGGCGAACAGGAGGCGGGAGAGAGCAACGCAGTGCACGCCTCGGCGGGACTGCCCGTCCACCAAGTGATGGGCGAAGTCGCTGGTCAGCAGGTCTGGAGCGTAGACCAGCGTCTCCAGGTGCCAGCCCGCTTCGACGGCTTCGCCGACGGGGTGGATGCCTTCGACCAGGAATAGTCCCGTCTCCTCGCGCCCCTTTTTCTGGCGCAGGGAACGGATTTGTTTGACGAGCGGGTTGGCATGGCTGGAAATCAATTCGGGCATGTGCTGATTGTACCTGAATCGGCTATAATTTTCTTATCTACTGGTGTAGAATATTTCGGTAAAGGAACGAGTTCACGTGACTACGACCTTCGAACGGTATTACCGTTTTGCCCTCTGGCTGGGGTTCTTTACTATCTTCTACAACCTGCTTGAGGGGCTGGTCTCGATTTTCTTCGGCGTCCACGACGAAGCCCTGACTCTCTTCGGCTTCGGCATTGACTCGTTCATCGAAGTAATTTCAGGTATCGGGATTGTCGGCATGGTCTACCGCATCCGGCGGAACCCGGATACGCCGCGCTCACAATTTGAACGCACCGCCCTGCAGATAACCGGGATGAGTTTCTACTTACTGGCCGCCGGACTGGCAGTAACAGCCATTTTCAACATCGTAATCGGCCATAAGCCCGAAACCACCCTGCCCGGCTTGATTATCTCGCTGGTATCCATCGCGATGATGTGGGCGCTGGTTTCTGCCAAGCGCAAAGTGGGGCGGGCGCTCTACTCGGCCCCCATCCTGGCGGATGCCAACTGCACGCTGGTCTGCATCTACATGTCGCTCGTTCTGCTGACAGCCAGTCTCATTTATGAGCTGACCGGTTTCGGTTTCGTGGACAGCATCGGCGCGCTGGGGCTGATCTACTTTTCATTCAACGAGGGCAAGGAATCCTTTGAGAAAGCCAAAGGAATGAAATGCGATTGTGAGGAGGAAAAATGAGTTTCTACGACGATCTCAACGACCATTTCCGCGAACTGCACGCAGATACGGCCAAAGCCATCGAAAGCCTGCCCAACGAAGCGCTGGACTGGATGCCCGGACCAGAGATGAACTCGATCAACGTGCTGGTTGTCCATCTGGCCGGCGCAGAACACTACTGGATCGGAGTGGCATTAAATGAGCCGCCTGCCCGTGACCGTGAATCTGAGTTCCGGACACAGGGTCTGAGTGCCGATGAGGTGAAGGCGCACCTGGTTTCTGCTGATGATTATGCCAGGCAAGCACTAGCCCGTTTCTCCTTACCTGATCTGGAAGCTGTTCGCCAGTCCCCGCGCAATGCCAAAGAATTCACCGTCGGGTGGTGCCTGACCCACGCCCTGAAACATACCGCCTTGCATACGGGTCACATCCAGTTGACGCGGCAGTTGTGGGGTCTTTGGAAATTTCCGTGACAGAGAGAAAGATATGGGGGTGTTGACTGTCGTCGCACCGGATGGACAGAAGACTCTCCGGGCTTCCGCCCAGATCGCGAGTTCAACGAGGAGCTGGTAACCGGCCTGGCAACCTGCTACCCGGCGCGCTTCTGGGTCAAGTGGCTCGGCAAAGACGAGATGACAGTTTACCAGGCCTCGGGGAATGGCAGGGTTGTACGCGCCAAACTGGCGGGAGAGCGGGTGCTGCTGTTGGTCCGGGCAGTGGCGGTGATGAAAAAATGGGTTAGAATAGGTTTACGGCACGGACAAAAACACCACATACAATAGTGTCATTCCATCCCCCAGTAAGGAAAGCTCCAAATATGCGATTAATTTACTTAAAATTTTGCATCCTGGCGATCTCGATAATATTATTGGTAACAGCTTGCACTTCTAAAAACGACAACCCTCAGGAATCAACATCTGGCGTCTCCGGATTATTAACAGAATCGCCGGTATTGTCACCACAACCTGGAAATCCAACTGGCAATCAATCAACCCCAATAAATGACCTCCCACCAACTCCAAATATGATCGGTCAGCAATCGACGGCACAACCAACCGCGGACACCGGAACTCCAGTATCACCGGAAATCGACTGGCGGGATGTCCCCATCATGCCCGAGGTGAGTCAACACGTACTTCAAATCTACCAAGAGGGCCAGGCTCAAGGCCGCAACCCGCACAACTTCTCTGTGATCGGCGACTGCCAGTCGATCCCCTTTGTTTTCATGGGTCCTTTTGGACGTGGCATTTTAGAGCCTGACAGCGCAGAAAGTTATCTCTGGGATGCCATTAACCAATTCAAAGATTCATTTATCCGCTGGAGTGTAACTTCTCGAGGCGGATTTACAGCCGCTTCCATCCTGAACCCCCTTCAGGCCGATCCACATTATTGCAAACCCGGTGAAACCCCGCTAACCTGCGAATACCGGCTGAACAACCCGGCTTTCGCATTTATCACCCTGGAAACCTGGCTCGATTTGAACACGGTAGATCGTTATGAGACATACCTTCGCCAAATTCTGGACTATGTGATCGAACATGGCACCATCCCCATTTTAATCACCAAGGCTGATTCTGCCGATGTGCTGAATGGCAGATACGTTATCAATCCAGCCATCGTGCGGGTCGCGCGTGATTATGATATTCCGGTGATCAATTTCTGGAAGTCTGCTCAATACCGTCCCAACGGAGGAATCGACCCTGCCCGCGAAGGATTCCACCTGAGCCAGGATGGCTACAACCTCAAAAACACCCTGGCCCTGCGAGCCTTATATAACATCTGGCAAGCGGTCGAACAGTGGAGCACTAATGGAAGCTCTGGATTGGCCAATCCAACCACCACCCCTACACAACAAACCACTTCCAACTCCGAGCCCGCTCCACAGGTCACCGTGCCGGATTGTGAGGGAGGCTGTATATTTTTTGCAACCGCCTCCTCCCAGGATGGCGAAGTGGCTACCCAGGGAGTCTATGCGTACAGTTACGTTGACCAAAAACTGACCCTGGTACTTGGCGATGGGTTTGACCTGCAAGACGTCAGCAATGATGGCCAACGGCTGCTGGTGAACAAGACCAACCGTCTGTATGAAATCAACCTTGCAAATGATTCAGCCATCCTGCGTAGCGAATCGTTCTTCTCTAATGGTAAACAAGATGCCTACTGGAATAGTGACGATAGTGTGGTTATTTTCATTGATCAAAACCATCCCTTCCAAACCGATACAGGTGCGGAGTTCAATCTTTTCCCGTCTACGCGTGATGGAGAACGCTATTTCGAGGTCGGGTCTTGTACATCCAAGGATTATTGCCAATCCAAAGGGATTTACCGTCTCGACCCAGATCAATCAACTACCCTTCTTGATTCGTTCTCCCGGCCGGTTTTCTCTCCCGACGGCAAGTTAGTAGCCTTTCTGAACCCTGCCGCTGCCACCAAAGATAATTATTACCATATCGGCTACCTTCTGCTTGAAGAACCCGACCGAGGCATCCGCAGCCGCCGGATATTCTATTTCCCGGAGGAAGGCGGTTTTATGATATACCCGGAGGTGCGTGATTATGCCTTCTCACCGGAAAACAATAATCTTTTCATCATCTATGATGTGTACAGTGCCTATTTGGAGAAGTCTATACGTCTTCAAACTTACGTGCTGGATTTAAAAACCAATATCTTAATCGACTATGGCAACCTTAACGGTGCAAGTGGCTCATTAAATCCACGATTGGTATGGGCACCTCAAGGAAATATGGTCCTGCTTTTCCTCACCGATGTGACCCCCGATAATAAATATTCGCTTAGCATTTTCCAGACCAAGCTAAATACCGCCGAGAGATTGATCCCTTACGACCAAGAAATCATGACAAGTAATGATTATTTTTATATCACCAATCTTTACTGGCGATAGAAAATATGAAATCCTGGCCTTCTGTTCTTTTCACGCTGCTTTCATTGCTAATCCTCGGCTCCTGCCAGAGGATTAACACCACTGTCACCCTCCTGGTGGATGGACAGGTATATACACTCGCGACCCCCCTCCAGCGTCTCCCGGCAGACGTCCTTTCCGAAGCCGGGATCACCCTTGGGGCGAACGACCGCCTCTTTTACCTCGGCTCTCCCGTCCCGCCCGACCAGCCGCTTCCAGAAGCCGCCTCTTATACGCTCAGTGTCCGCCGCGCCGTGACGCTTACCCTCCTCACGCTGGAGGGACCACAAACCTTCCAGACTTCCGCCCTCACGGTTGGCCTGGCACTGACGGAGGCCGGATTCACGCTCTACACCGCCGATCTGTTCGACCCGCCTGCCGAAACTCCCATCACTGGTGCGCTGACCGTCACCTACCAGCCGTCGCGCCAATTGGTCGTCACTGCGGACGGGAGGCAAATCCAGGTGCGCTCCGCGGCGGCAACGGTGGGGCAGGCACTGGCTGAGGCTGGCGTTCCGCTCGTTGGGCTGGATTACGCCGTCCCACCTGAAACTGCGCCGCTTCCCGAAGATGGTCAAATCCGCGTTGTGCATGTCGTCGAGTCGGTTGCACTGACCCAGAAAACCATCCCGTTCAACACCCGCACCGAACTCTCCGCGGATCTGGAAATCGACCAGCAGGCGCTCCTGCAGGGCGGAGAGCCGGGCCTGGCAATTGCGCGCCTGCGCACCCGCAGCGAGGACGGCATGCAGGTCTCGCAGGAATCTGAAGGTGAGAGTATAGTCCGTCCAGCGCAGGACCGCATCCTGGGAATAGGGACGAAGATAGTCATCCGCACGGCAGTGGTAGACGGCGTGACCATTACATACTGGCGCGCCCTGAATTTATTTGCCACT
>Ga0209746_1000313_pt1 | contig 26128 bp, 12 predicted proteins | sample BarGraNGADG00211_3_FD_184496 | JGI IMG/M metagenome (GOLD analysis project Ga0209746, IMG submission 184496) | Arctic peat soil microbial communities from Barrow, Alaska - Barrow Graham LP Ref core NGADG0011-211 (SPAdes) (version 2) | ecosystem: Environmental > Terrestrial > Soil > Wetlands >... | reverse complement strand
TATCAGCCGGGATTGAGTGTGCGCGTGCGGCGTGCGCTGCTCGCCTCCCCCACCGCCACGTATCTGGGGAGTATCGCCATCCTTTCTGTGCTGTTTGTTTTGGGGCTGCTCACCTACGCAACGCTTTCGGGCGGCTCGCTTGCCCAACTCATCATCGTCGGCGTACTTGGGTTTGGATTGGCTTTGGAGGCTGCCATCACACTCGTACACTGGAATGTGACCCACCTCATCAAGCCTCAAAGCCTGCCGCGCATGGATTTTTCGGAGGGCATCCCGTCGGGCAACCGCACAATGGTGGTTGTCCCAACCCTGCTGGAAAGCGCCGGCTAACTCAACCATCTCCTGCAAGAGTTGGAACTCTATTATCTATCCAATCCCGACCCGCAACTGACCTATGCCCTGCTGACCGATTTCGGTGATGCTCCAAAAGAGCACATGCCGGAGGATGAACAACTGCTTGCGCTGGCAATTTCTGGAGTTGAAAATCTCAATCAAAAATACACGCAAGCAGCGCTCTTTTATTTGTTCCATCGCCAGCGCGAGTGGAATCCGTCTGAAGGGGTCTGGATGGGCTGGGAGCGCAAGCGCGGCAAACTGGCGGATTTTAATCGCCTGCTGCTCAACCTGGGCGAAACAGCCTACACGACCCAGGTTGGGGATGCGAGCAGTCTGCCCGGCATCAAATATGTTATCACGCTGGATGCAGATACCTCCCTGCCGCTGGGTAGCGCCAACCGGCTGGTTGCCACCCTGGCGCATCCGCTTAACCATGCCGAATTTGCCGCAGACGGACGCTCGGTTGTCGCAGGTTATACCGTGCTGCAACCGCGCGTGGCAATCAAGCCGACCAGTGCGAACCGTTCGCTCTTTTCGCAAATCTTTGCCGGGAACGCCGGGTTTGACCTGTACTCCTTCGCCGTGTCGGATGTGTATCAAGATTTATTCGGCGAAGGCAGTTACGTTGGCAAAGGGATTTATGATGTCGCGGCTTTCGAGCGCAGCCTGGCAGGTCAGGTGCGCGAGAATACCCTGCTCAGCCACGACCTGTTTGAAGGGATCTATGGACGCGCGGCGCTGGTCACGGACATCGTCCTGTACGAGGAATATCCGGCGCGCTATCTGGTCTACGCCCGCCGCCTGCGCCGCTGGATTCGCGGAGATTGGCAGTTACTACCCTGGTTGTTCCCCATCGTCCATACCGAAAAAGGGATGGCCCCCAACCGCTTATCCACCATCAATATCTGGAAAGTTTTCGACAACCTGCGACGCAGCCTCCTACCGCCCACATTGCTGGCGCTGCTCGCCGCAGGCTGGCTGTTCCTGCCCGGCTCGCCTCTGGTCTGGACTCTAGTGGTGCTGCTGCCTTCCGCCCTGCCCATTGCGGCGCAAACTGTCCAGCATGGGAAGCACAATTTCGAGCGGCTGACCCTCAAACAACTTCTTAAACCAACCCGGCTCCCGTTCATACGCTGGGCGCTTGCCGTTCTTTTTTTGCCATACGAAGCGCTGCTTATACTGGGCGCAATCGGCACGACGCTGACCCGCCTGCTGATTGCGCGCAAAAACCTGCTGCAATGGACAACGGCGGCGAATGCGTCGCGCTCGTTTAGATTGAACGCGCATTACGAAACCTGGGGCGCGATGGCGGCGTCTTTGGTTTTGAGCGTTCTGCTGGGGATAACTATCGCCATTTTCAATCCCGCCGCGCTGTGGGTGGCACTGCCTCTGCTGGCTGGATGGCTTATCGCTCCACAAATCGCCTACGTTATCAGCCAGCCCGTGACACGCATCACCACGCCGCTCTCGGAGACTCAGCGCAGACAAGTCCGCCGCCTGGCGCGACGCACCTGGGCATTTTTTGAGCAGTTTGCCGGTCCCGATGACCACTGGCTGCCGCCCGATCATTTTCAAGAGTCGCCGCTCGGCAATGTGGCGCACTATACCACGCCGACCAACATCGGTCTATTCCTGGTGTCCACGTTATCGGCATATGATTTGGGCTACCTGGGCCTGCCCGAACTGGCAGTCCGTTTGCGCTCCACCTTTGAGAGTCTGGACAAGCTGGAACATTACCGCGGACATCTGCTGAACTGGTACGACTCGCAGACGCTGGCCGCGCTCCCGCCCCGCTACATCTCCACGGTGGATAGCGGCAACCTGGCAGCCTGCCTGATTACGCTCAAACAGGGCTGTCTTGCCCTGACGGATACGCCGGTGCTGGGCGACAAGCAGTGGCAGGGTTTGCTCGTCATTCTGGATATTCTGGCAGAAGCACTGCAAGCGCTGGAAAAAAACAACCCTCACGCCTCGCTCGAATCTTTTGATGTCGAATTGACCAGCATTTACGAGCGCGTCAGCGCCATCCAGAACCAGCCTGCAGCGTGGACAATGACTCTCGCCTGGCTCTCAGATGAAGGCTGGAAAAGAGTCTCGCAGCGCGTGATGGAACTGCTCGAGAGTCATCCCAATCTCAATCCCGAATCCCTGACCGAACTCCAACTCTACCTCGCTTTGATGCACCACCACCTGCAAGACATGCAACGCAGTCTGGATTTGTTCGCGCCCTGGCTCCGGTGCCTGGATGCACCGCCAGCGCCCCGTGCTGAACCCGGGACTACCCCGCTGTTTATGCAAACACCCGCCTGGCAGGAATTTCGCAACAGCCTGCCCGCTGAACTGCCCACGCTGGGACAGGCGGCAGCAGCGTATGACCGCATCCAAACGGCATTGAACCATTTCAAGGCACAACTTCAGGATGAAGCGGCGCATGAATGGTGTCAAGAATTGGATGAGGATGTATCGTTGGCGCGCATGACGGTAACGCCCCTGCTGATTGGCTTTCGAGACCTGGCAGAGAAGGCGAACTCCGCTGTGACCGGCATGGATTTTCGCTTTTTGTTCGATGAGCGCCACCAGGTGTTCCACATCGGCTACAACGCCAGCACCGAACAGCTCGACCCGAGTTACTACGATTTACTGGCATCCGAAGCCCGGATTGCGAGCCTGATTGCGATTGCCAAAGGCGATGTGCCGCAAAGCCACTGGCAGCATCTGGGGCGACCGGTGACGAAGGTGAACGGCAAGCAGGTACTGCTCTCATGGAACGGCACCATGTTCGAATATCTCATGTCGAACCTGTTTACCAAAAACTACGCCGGGACATTTCTCTCGGATAGTTGCTACGCCGCGCTCGACGCGCAGGTGAGTTACGGACAGGCGCAGCAAGTGCCCTGGGGCATCTCGGAATCAGGCTACTTTGCCTTCGATCTCAATCTGAACTACCAGTACCGGGCTTTTGGCGTGCCTGACCTGGGCTACGAACGCGAGCTGCATGATGATTTGGTCATCGCTCCTTATGCGTCGCTGATTGGGCTCTCTCTGCAACCGCAGGCAGTGCTGAAGAATATGGCGCACCTGGAGCAACTGAACATGCTCGGGCGTTTTGGTTTTTACGAGTCGCTCGATTACACCAAAACGCGCCTGCCAACCGGTCAGGCACATGCCACCGTGCAATCCTACATGGCCCACCACCAGGGCATGATCCTGCTGGCAACCTGTAATTACCTGTCGGATGACGTGATGGTGCAGCGTTTCCACGCCGACGAGCACATCCAGAGCGTGGAACTGCTGCTCCAGGAAAAGATTCCGCAAAACCCACCCATTGAATATCCCCATCCCGATGAACGGCTGGATTTGCCCCAGGGGGTGGAGGTGCGCCTGGTCAGGAGTAAGCCGTGGCACGTGCCTGTCGACAGTCCCATTCCGCAGGTGCATGTACTTTCACAGGGCGACACCAGCGTGCTGATCACCAACGCCGGGGGCGGATACAGCCAGTGGCGCGAGTTTGCGCTGACGCGCTGGCAAGCCGACTCCACCCTTGACCAGTGGGGCACGTGGATTTATCTGCAAGACCGCGAGAGCGGAGCGCACTGGTCAGCCACCTGCCAGCCGATCGGATGCGCGCTGGAGAATGGGGTAACCCCGGTTCCAGCACGGGATCAGGAAGTGTTGTTTTATCCGCACAAGGTGGAGTTCCAGCGTTCGGAAAATGGCATTTCCCTGCGCACCGGAATCACCGTCAGCACGGATGGCGTCGAAATCCGGCGGGTGAACATCTTGAACGACAGCGACCGCCCCCGGCGGTTAAAATTGACCAGTTACGGCGAAGTGGTGCTGGCGGTTCAGTCTGCCGACCGGCGGCATCCGGCGTTCAACAAACTTTTTATCGAGAGCGAATATCTCCCCAAAGAGAATGCGCTCCTGTTCCAGCGCCGCCCGCGCTCTGCGGATGAAAAACCTGTCGTGCTGGCACATGCGATGGTCATCGAAGCCGGGCGCAAAGTGACCGGCGACCACGAGAGCGACCGCGCCCAATTTTTGGGCCGGTCACGGACGACCCGCACCCCGCTGGCGCTGCAGGATGCCAACCGCCACCTATCCGGTACCACCGGCGGGACACTCGACCCAATCCTGTCGCTGGCGCAGGAAATTGACCTGAAGCCGCATGCGAAAACCAGAGTCACATTCCTGACTCTTGCGGCCCCCACCCGCGCTGAAGCGTTGGAAAAGCTGTCTCATTACCAGACTGGGCAGGCCATCTACCGCGCCTTCGATGAAGCCCGCGACCTCTGCGAAAGCGAACTGCTCGATCTGGGGCTGAACGTGTCCTCCGTCGAAAACATCCAGCGCCTTTACTCTGCCCTGCTCTACCCGGTGGGAGTATTGCGCGCCGCGCCGCATGTCCTGGCGCAAAACGAGCAGGGGCAGTCCGGCTTGTGGGCGTTCGGTATCTCGGGCGACTACCCTATTTTGCTGGTGCGCATCCGTGATGGTGAATCGCCCCTGCTGCCCGAAGCCCTGCAAGCCTTCACCTACTGGCGCAGCCGCCACGTCACGGTCAACCTAGTCATCCTGAATGATCAGGATACAAGCTACGCCCTCGATTTACACAACGCCATCCAGCGCCAGATCCGGCGCATTGGTGCGGATGCCTCGCTGAACCAGCGCGACGGCATTTTCGTTCTGCGCACAGACCAACTTAAGCCTGCCGACAGGATTCTGTTTGAAACGGTGGCGGGTGTTATTCTGGATGAAAAAGGCGGGACGCTGGCCGAACACGCCCTGCGTTTAACTGTCCAGCCCACCCGCTTGCCGGGGTTCACCCCGGCACTCTCCCCGGCGCTTGACCCCGAGCCGACGCCGCCGCTTCAACTTCCGGGCGATTTGCTGATGGAAAACGGTCTCGGCGGCTTCAGCCGAGACGGCATGGAATACGTCATCCATCTCAGGCCGGGTCAGCACACGCCGCACCCTTGGGTCAACGTCATCGCCAACCCGCAGTTCGGCTTTCTGGTCTCCGAAGCGGGTTCCGGCTGCACCTGGGCAGAGAACAGCGGCGAGAACCGCCTGACCCCCTGGCATAACGACCCGGTTACTGACATGCCGGGCGAAGCCCTCTACCTGCGCGATGAAGAAACAGGGCTGGTCTGGAGCCCTACGCCAATGCCCGCCGGGGCAGAAACGGCGCATGTGATTCGTCACGGGGCGGGCTATTCGGTCTTTGAGAGCCAGAGTCATGGCCTGAACCAGAACCTGCGCCTGTTCGCCGCGCCCGATGCCCCGGTCAAAATTGCGCACCTGTGCCTGCAAAATCTATGGGAGCGTCCACGCCGCATCACCGTCACCTACTACGCCGAATGGGTGCTCGGCACATCACGTGATACGTATCAAGCCCATATCATGCCGGAGTTCGACCCCGATAAACATGCTTTGCTCGCCAGCAACCGCTTCAATGGCGAATTCGGGGAACGCGTGGCTTTTCTGGCCGCCAATAAAAAACCGCATGGCGTGACGACCGACCGGACGGAGTTTTTGGGGCGATTGGGCAGCCTGCGCAACCCAGCGGCGCTCGGGCGCATTGGTTTGGCGAGTGCGGTGAATGCCGGGCTGGACCCGTGCGCCGCCATCCAACTGCACGTTGACCTGGCGCCCGGTGCATTGGAGGAAGTCTTTTTCTTAATCGGCGAAGGGGCTAACCGGGCCGAAAGCCTGGCGCTGATTGGGCGGGTTCAGGCACAGGGGCAGGTTGAATCGATATCGCAGGTTGTCCAGCAACAGTGGGATGACATCCTGAATGCCATAACGGTTGAAACGCCCGACCCCGGCATGAATTTAATGCTCAACCGCTGGCTGCTATACCAGACGCTGACCTGCCGCCTGTGGGGACGCACCGGGCTGTATCAATCCAGCGGGGCGTTTGGGTTCCGCGACCAAATCCAGGATGTGCTGGCGCTGCTGCATACCCGCCCGGGTATCGCGCGCGCACAGATTTTGGAAGCGGCGCGGCATCAATTCGAGGCGGGCGATGTACTGCACTGGTGGAATCCGCCCGCGGGGCGCGGGGTGCGTACGCGCTTTTCGGACGATTTGCTCTGGCTGCCGTTTGTCACCGCCGAGTACGTTGCCGCCACCAGCGACGCATCCATTTTGATCGAGAGAATCCCGTTCCTGAAAGGCGAAGTTCTCAAGCCCGAGGAAATTGAGCGTTACGCTCAGTATGAAGCATCAACCGAGGTGTTTTCGCTCTATGAACACTGCCGCCGGGCACTTGAAAAGGGCTCGACGGCTGGCGCGCATGGCTTGCCGCTGATGGGCGCGGGCGACTGGAACGATGGGATGAACCGGGTGGGCATGGATGGGCGCGGCGAAAGCATCTGGCTGGGCTGGTTCCTGCACGCCACGCTCAAGCATTTTGCGCCGCTGGTTGCGCTGATGACGGATGATCCTGCTCCGTACCTTCAACAGGCTGAGCAGTTATCCCGGGCACTCGAAGCCCACGCCTGGGATGACAACTGGTACCTGCGTGCCTTCTATGATGACGGCTCGCGGCTGGGTTCGCGCGAAAATACCGAGTGCCAGATTGATTCAATTGCCCAATCGTGGGCGGTTTTATCGGGCGCGGCAGACCCGGCGCGGGCGGCGCAGGCAATGGAATCCGTCAATAAGCTGCTGGTGAAGCAAGCTGAGCAGATGATTTTGCTGTTTACCCCGCCCTTCGACAAGACTGAGAGCGACCCCGGTTACATCAAAGGCTACTTACCGGGCGTGCGCGAAAACGGCGGGCAGTACACCCATGCCGCCATCTGGACAGCCTGGGCATTTGCCGCCCTCGGGCAGGGTGAGCAGGCCGGAGCGTTGTTCCGTATGTTGAACCCCATCAGCCATGCCGATACGCCCGAGAATACGGCGCGCTACAAGGTGGAGCCCTACGTCATCGCCGCCGACATCTACAGCCAGTCCTCGCACACCGGGATGGGCGGCTGGACGTGGTACACCGGCTCCTCCGGCTGGATGTACCGTCTGGGCCTCGAAGCCATCCTGGGCCTCACCCGCCTAGGGAATACGTTAAAGATCGACCCTTGCATTCCCGGGAATTGGCCGGGGTTCCAGCTCACCTACCGGTTTGGCAGGACGCCTTACCTGATCCGCGTGGAGAACCCGGATGGGGTTAATCGTGGCCTCCGGCAGATCATGCTCAATGGTGTCTCCTTGCCTGACAACCGGATTCCATTGACCAATGATGGGCGCCAACACGAAGTTCGCGTTTTAATGGGATCCGCGCTTCCCTCTCAGGGGGAGAAAGTCGGCGAAAAATGATTGGGATGATCTCTTGTCCAGCGGTGTAAAATGAATGCGATTTCGAATAAATCGATGCGCCAGGAATTCGGACCAGACCCGTTTTCAAAAAGGAAAACATGATGAGCGAAGAACAAAAAACACAACACGATGAGCAGGAACAGGAACGAATAAAACGCCAGCAGGAACAGCAGCATCTGGAGCAGGAACAGGAACTGGAACGAACGCCGCAACAAGAGCAACAGCAAGAGTCGGGTCAGCAGCAGGAACAGGAACGAAAACAGCGCCAGCAGGAGCAGCAGCAACTGGAGCAGCAATTGGAAGAGAAGCGAAAACAGCGCCAAAAGGAGCAGCAGGAGCTGGAAGGGCAGCTGAAACGCAAGCAGCAAAAGGGGTAGCCGCGCCGCCCGCACCACACATAATTGAAGAGTGCCCCCTAGCGGACTCGAATATCATCCCCTTGGGGATCTCTGTTTTTGGCTTGAGGCGATCACATCCCAGGTCATTAATTTACCCAGTACTTATACAGGCTTATTTCAAAAAGATGGTTATATTTTAGTAACCAGACAGCTTGGCTGACGTGAGTCATACCAGGCTGTCTGGTTTTAACAGCCATTAACAGCCTATCGGCAGACACTGGTGGGCTGTTTTTGTTTCCGGTCTCATGAAGCCAAAACTTTCCTGCCCGCAACTAAACCCAACCGATAGCGTTATAAAGACATACAATCCCCGGAAAATATTAACATGTCTAGTCAACTCTTATCAATAAAGCAGAAATTCTGATCTGCATTGGAGATCTATACCCATGAAAGCTACCTCGAAAATCACAAAACCTGCTCTAGAACAAAAACTACAGACCACCCCGATTGCCGTTATCGGTATGTCATCCATTTTTCCCCAGGCGCATAACCTTCAGGAGTATTGGGACAATATCCTTAACAAGGTTGATGCCATTGTTGATATCCCGGCTTCGCGTTGGAAGATTGACGAATATTACGACCCGAACCCGGCTGCCCCCGACAAAACGTACTGCAAACGCGGCGCCTTTATCCCCGATATTCAATTCGATCCGGCTGAATTTGGCTTGCCGCCGAATATCCTGGAAGTGACCGATGTCACCCAGTTGTTGTCGCTTGTGGTTGCCAAGGAATGCCTTGAAGATGCCGGGTACGGAGAAGGACGGGAGTTCTCGCGGGAAAACGTGGGCGTGATCCTCGGGTTTGTGGGCATTGGCAGCAAGCTAGTAGTTCCGCTGATGGCGCGTCTTCAATATCCGGTCTGGGAGAAAGTCTTACGCAGCTACGGGATTTCGGCAGAAGACACCCAGAAGATTATCGGAAAAATTAAATTGGCCTATCCGAACTGGGAAGAAAACACATTCCCCGGCTCGATAGGAAATGTCGTTTCCGGCCGGGTTGCCAACCGGTTTGACCTGGGCGGCACCAACTGCGTGGTGGACGCGGCCTGCGCCAGTTCGCTGGCCGCCATCCACATGGCCGCCAGTGAACTTATCGAAGGCCGCGCCGATATGATGATTACCGGCGGCGTTGACCTGGATAACTCGATTGGCGCGTATCTTTGTTTCAGCAAAACCCCGGCTTTCTCTAAGAGCCAGAATCCCAGTCCTTTCGATAAGGATTCGGACGGCATGATGGTAGGGGAAGGTATAGGCATGGTGATGTTGAAACGTTTGGCCGATGCCCGGCGTGACCACGACCGGATCTACGCGGTCATTAAAGGGATTGGCACTTCCAGCGACGGGCGATTTAAGTCCATCTATGCACCACGCCCTGCTGGTCAATCTTTGGCCATGCGCCGCGCTTATATCGAAGCCGGTTACAGCCCGGTAACCGTCGGGTTAATCGAAGCGCACGGGACCGGTACATTGGCCGGCGATCCGGCAGAATTCCAGGGGATGAATGAAGTTTTCTCTGAAAACAACTTCAATAAGCAAACTATTGCGTTGGGCAGTGTGAAGTCCCAAATTGCACATACCAAGGCGGCTGCGGGGGTTGCCAGCCTGATCAAGATTTCTCTGGCTTTGTATCACAAAGTGTTACCTGCCACCATCCACGTCAATACGCCCAATCCAAAACTCGAAATCGAGAAATCACCTTTCTATCTGAATACCGAGATCCGCCCGTGGGTGAAACCGGCCAACTATGCCCGCCGCGCGGGTGTCAGTTCCTTCGGCTTTGGCGGGACCAATTTCCACGTGGCTCTGGAAGAAAACGAGAGCGAGCATACCGGACCCTATCGCCTGAGTTCCGCTTCGAAAGTTATCCTGCTCTCCGCTTCGACTCCGGACCAACTGCTGACGGGTTGCCAGGGATGGTCTGAAAAACTGCACGGACCGCAGGCAAAGCAGGAATTTGTAAATTTGGCGTCAGCCTGGACGGCCAAAACGATTCCGCGCAGCGATGCACGCGTGGGTTTTGTGGCTGCCAATGAGGGCGAGGCCGTCAGTCAACTTGCAGTGGCTGTGGACCTTTTGAAGGCCAAGGCAGGTCAGGAAAGCGCCGAACATCCAGCGGGAGTGTATTATCGCCGGAGCGGACTTGACCCGCAAGGCAAACTGGTCGCCCTGTTTCCCGGTCAGGGTTCGCAGTACGTGGACATGGGCCGCGAGCTGGCAGTCAGCTTCCCGCCGGTGCGCCAGGCTTTCGCCGATATGGACGCTCACTTCGACGCCGATGGATTGCGCCCGCTATCGAGTGTGGTTTATCCCATCCCGGCTTTCGATAGCGCTCAGAAGGAGTCACAGTCCAACATCCTGACTCGCACCGAGCACGCCCAACCCGCGATCGGGACGTTGAGCGCCGGGCTGTATAAGTTATTGCAGCAGGCTGGTTTCAAAGCCGACTTCACCGCCGGTCACAGTTTCGGCGAACTGACTGCGTTGTGGGCCGCCGGTGTTTTCAACGACAACGCCTTTTTCACCCTGGCGAAAGCGCGCGGCAAAGCCATGGCTCCGCCCGCCGACTCCGATTTTGACGCCGGGACGATGCTGGCCGTCAAGGGGGACCTGGCGGCGCTGCAAAAAGAATTAAAGGTCTTCCCCGAAATCACGCTGGCGAACTGGAATTCCAACAACCAGGTGGTGCTGGCCGGAGCCACGCCTGCCGTTGCCGCTGTCCAGAAAGTTCTGGTTGAAAAAGGTTATTCGGTCGTTGCACTGCCCGTCTCGGCGGCCTTCCACACACCGCTGGTCAACCATGCCCAGAAGCCGTTTGCCGAAGCGATCAAGAAAGTGAAGTTTAACAAACCCGGCATCCCCGTCTATTCGAACACCACCGGGCAGGCCCACGCATCAGACCCCGAACAGATCCGCCAGAGTCTGGCCGAGCATATCCTGAATCCGGTACGCTTCAAGGACGAGATCGAAGCCATTTATTCCCAGGGTGGCAGCATCTTTGTCGAGTTCGGCTCCAAGAACATCCTGACCAACCTGGTAAAAAATATTCTGGAAGGCAAGCCCCATTCCGCGGTGGCTTTGAATCCAAACGCCAAAAAGGACAGCGACCGCCAGTTTCGCGAGGCCGTTGCCCAACTGTGCGTTCTCGGCCTGGACTTGCGCCAGTATGATGCTTACGCTCTGCCGCCTAAACCTTTTATCGAAGCGAAGAAATCGGCCATCAGCATTATGTTGAACGGCGGGCTTTACCTGACAGATAAGACGCGCACCGCCTTTGAAAAAGCCGTAGCGCAAAAGGACACCCTGGACCTGGGCGCTGCCCGCCCGGAACCGAAGGCGTCCTCGTCAGCGGCTGGGCAGCCTCAGACCCAGGACCCGACTGCCAGGTCCGCCCAGACCGTTTACCTGGCTGGAACGGGTCAGATGGCGGACCGGCTTCAGGCGTGGCAGAACGAGACGTTGAAGTCCCACAACCAGTTCCTGTCGAATGACGGCGAATATACCCGCCTGTTTGGCCAAATCACCAAACAGGAACTTGACTTGCTCTCCGGCAATCCATCTCAACAAACGCTGGAGCAAGTCAATACCGCGCTGCAAACGCTGGACCGCAGTATGGCGCAGTTCCACCAGTATCAGGCCGAGACGCTGCGCGTGCACGAGCAGTATTTGCACAGCCAGGCGGAATTAATCAACAGCCTGATGCAGTTGCAGAATATCCCGGGGGGTTTGCCTGTGGCTTCGCCGGTCAGCAAACCGACCGAGGTTCAGCCCATCTCCTCCGCTTTGACAGAACCGGTTAGCCCAAAATTGAGCGATAACGGACATTCCCCGGTGGAATCGGCTGCTGTTTCAGAACCTGCGGCCCCGGCTGGCGCAGTCCCGGCAATCAGCCTTGAAATCCTGACCCAATCTTTGCTTGAGATTGTCAGCGAGAAGACCGGCTATCCCACCGAAATGCTCGAACTGAACATGGACATGGAAGCCGACCTGGGGATTGATTCAATCAAGCGGGTCGAAATCCTTGGAGCCATGCAAGCGCGCTTCCCGGAATTGCCCAAGGCGGATACTGCCATTCTTTCCGAAATGCGCACCCTGGGACAGATTGTTGACCACATGGTGGCTTCCGCTCCGGCAGCGCAGGTTTCTATACCGGCATCTGAACCGGCGGAAAATCCAACTATGGCAGTGAAAGCCCCTATTCCGGCCCCAGCGGGCATTGACGTGGAAATCGTCAAACAGGCTCTGCTGGAAATCGTCAGCGAAAAAACCGGCTATCCCACCGAAATGCTCGACCCCGGTATGGATATGGAAGCCGACCTGGGGATTGACTCCATCAAGCGGGTCGAAATTTTAGGCGCACTGCAAACCCGTTTCCCTGAACTGCCCAAAGCAGATACGGCCGCGCTGGCCGAACTGGACACGCTCGACCAGATCACGGAATACCTGACCTCAGCTGCGCCGGCAGGGGAACAGCCCGCGCCGCAGGCCCAATTGGCTATGGAAGAACCTCACAACCTGCCGCGTGGCGTCGTGGCTCTGAAATTCCTCCCGGCTCCAGACCACCTGGATATGATATTTCCCAAAGACCGCACCTGCATCTTGATGGATGGCGGCACTGACCTGACCCCGGCCCTGGCCAAAGCGCTCTCCGATCAAGGTATAAAAGTCGTGGTGCTGGGGCTGACCAATGCCCTGGTCAGCGACCAGAGGCCTATGCCCAAAAACATCCGGCGCGTCCTCATGGAAGACTTGACCGAGACTGGTATTCAGAACACCCTGGCAAGCCTTCAACAGGAATATGGACCAGCGGGCATGTATATCCATCTTGACCCGCCGGACACGTCGGCGGAGGCATTCTCGGAGAGCGAGAAAACAATCGCGCGCACGGCTTTCCTGGTCGCGAAATATCTGATGAAAAACCTGACCGAATCCGCTCAGTTGAATTACGCCGCATTTGTCACCGTCACGCATATGGATGGCGAATTCGGTCTGACAACCTCCGGGGTATTCGGACCGGTCAGCGGCAGCCTGTTCGGCCTGGTGAAAACCCTCAACCTGGAATGGGACAAGGTCTTCTGCCGGGCAATCGATTTATCCCCGGACGTCAATTTAGTGACGTCCGTCGAACACATCATGGCTGAACTCTACGACCCGAACCGGTTGATCAGCGAAGTTGGTTACAGCAGCAAGGGTCGTTTTACCCTGGTGGTAGAGCAGTCTGAATTGGAGAACTAAACAGTATGGTTGGAAAAACTTTGATCACCCCCGATACGGTCGTCCTGGTGAGCGGCGGGGCCAGGGGCATTACTGCCCAGTGTGTCATAAAATTGGCTCACCACATACCCTGTAAATTTATCCTGATGGGGCGCACACCCATCAATGACCCGCTGCCGGAATGGGCGCTGGACTGCCCGGACGACTCCGAACTCAAGCGCCGTGCAATGAACCAGCTTACGGCCGAGGGCAATAAGGTCACCCCGCAGGCTGTCGAGAAACTGTTCCGCCAGATACGCGCCTGGCAGGAAGTAGAAACCACGCTCCAGGCGATACGTCAGACCGGCGCGGTTGTGGAATATTTGAACCTGGACGTTACCGCGCCTGTACAGACTTTACAAAAGGGACTGGCCGGACCAGTCCAGCGGCTCGGGAAAATTAACGGCATTATCCACGGCGCCGGTACCCTGTCGGACCGGAGAATCGAGAAGAAAACCATCCAGGATTTCGAGACCGTTTTCACACCTAAAGTGGACGGTTTGCGCAACCTGCTGAAGGTCGCTCCGGCCGGGCAGCTCGACTTCCTGGTCCTGTTCTCGTCCGTTGTAGGTTTCTTCGGGAATATCGGCCAGGCGGATTACGCCATGGCCAACGAAGTTCTCAACAAAGCCGCCTACCAGATCAAGCGGGATAACCCAACCTGTCACGTAGTGTCCATTGACTGGGGCCCGTGGGATTCCGGGATGGTCACTCCCGAACTCAAACGCGCTTTTGCCGAACGCGATATGACGGTCATCCCGACCGACGCCGGGGCTGAAATGCTGGTAAAAGAAATCACCTCCCAACACACAGTTGATGACCAACCCGTGCAGATTGTGGTGGGCCAGCTTCCCATGCGCGCGGCCAGCGATATTTCGGGCGAATTGCAGAAATTCGAGATCCACCGCCACCTCAGCCTGGACGCCAATCCGTTCCTGCTCGACCATCAAATCGGGTTATATCCGGTGCTGCCTGCAACCTGCGCCGCCTCCTGGATAGCCAGTGTCTGCGAACAATTATTCCCCGGGTTCACTTTCTACCAGCTTGAAGATTTCAAAGTGTTGAAAGGGATCGTCTTTGACGAAAACCTGGCGCACGAGCATATCCTCGAACTGAATGAAATCGAGAAAGTTCCGGGAGAAAAGGTGAAGTTCGCTGCCCGCATCTGGAGCAAGAACAAAAACGGTCGTCCCCTGTACCATTACAGTTTGAATGTCACGTTGCTGCGGGAAATGCCGCCAACAACCATCCACAACGTGGATCTACAGCCCTCTGCCGGGACAAACGAAGGCATTCTGGGCGCAGCCCTTTACGAGGACGGCACACTTTTCCACGGGCCGTCGTTCCAGGGTGTGCAGCGCGTCATCAGCCTGGGCGAAGATCGGTTGGTCCTGGAGTGCCTGCTTCAGTCTATTCCCCCTGACAGGCAGGGACAGTTTCCTTTGCAGACCTACAATCCTTTTGCGTATGATGCGATTGTGCAGTCGTTGCTCATCTGGGCGCAGCGTTATTATCAGGCGCCTTGCTTGCCGTCGCACCTCGTCAGACTGGAGCAATTCCGGGCAATCCCCTTTGGCACATTAAGTCTCGTGGAAATGAAAATCATCTCCCATAACCAAACGTCAGTCGTAGCGGATATTATCGTTACCGATACTCAGGGTGCGGTACTCGCCAAATTCACGGGCCTTCAAGGCACGATCAGCCCGGCGCTGAAACGGTTTATCAGGGGGGATGCCGCGCCTGTGCAAGTCGGTGAAAAATGATCCGGCGACTTGATCACATTGCAAACCTGGCAATTGTCGGGATGTCCGTCGTTGTTCCGAGTGGGGGAGGCATTGACGAGTTCGGCAGGCTTGTGTATCGCGGCTTACCGGTGACCGGTCAATTCAGTGAGACGTTAACTCTCGAAGCCGCCGCCGTTCAGTCGGTCCGGCAACTATGCGGGGAGGCTCGTCTGGCAATTGGACGGGTGCCTGTTGTCAGTCTTTCGCCGTCCCTGGCTCGGATTCTCCAGGATAGCGGGACCGGCTCCCGGGTCCAGGAAGTTTCAACCGTACCGTCTGCCCTGGCGATGGCCTCAGACTGGCTCGAGAGCGGGGGCGAGGATGTCGTCCTGCTGGTCGAAGTCCAGAAAGACCCGCAGGCGGTTTGCGCGCTCTTGGTGGCAGAACGCAAGTCTGCGCTGGATAATGCCAGGCCGGTCTACGCGCTGGTGACTGGTGCCGCCGAAGCAGACGGCCCCCTGAGCGCTGCGACCATCTCCGGCGTTTTGCAGGAGGCGCGCCGGGCCTCCAGTGTCCGGCCGGAGGCAATCGGGCTGATCGAGGCAGCGACTTTGGCGGGCGCGGCAATCCGCGCCGATGAGGTGAATGGGTTGCTGGACGCGTTTGGCCCGTTGCATCCACTGACCTGCGCACTGGGCGGCAGCCTGGCGGGCCTGCTTGGGGTGGTGAAAACAATATGGTGCCTTTCACGGCGCGTCATTCCCGGCGCTCCCGGCTGGGGCGGATTGGCGCAGCCGGACGCCTGGCAGCGTTCGCCGTTCTACGTGCCGACCGAGTCGCGCGCCTGGTTTATCCCGGCCAGCCAGGACAAACGCTATGCCGGTCTGAATCTTCTCGCAAAGGACGGCGGTTTTACGCATATCCTTTTTTGTGACGCACCCTCTGTAGCTCCCCAGCGCGTCGAAGCGCCGAGGCAGGAGGATTTGCGCCTTTTCCCCCTCACGGCCAGTTCGGTCGGGCAGCTGCTCGAAAAGCTGACGGCTCTGCAATCGAACCTTACCGCCGGGTCAAACCTGGCCGTAGCCGCGCAGGACGCATACCGGCAGTACCTTCTGGAGAAACCTGCTGCGGAGTACGTGGCCTGCCTGCTCGGTCAAACTCCCGACGAACTCCTGCGTGAGATCGGGTTTGCCGTGAAAGGCATCCCGGTTGCGTTTGAGAAGCAGTCGGATTGGCAAACCCCGCTGGGCAGTTTTTTCACGCCGCGGCCGCTGGGTAAAGACGGCAAGGTGTCTTTCGTCTATCCCGGCGCGTTCAATTCCTACCCTGGTGTCGGGCGTGACCTCTTCTACCTTTTCCCGAACCTTTACGACCACCTCTCCGGGATTACCGGCGATATTGGCGATTTGCTGAACGAACAGCTGTTGTATCCGAGGAGCATGGTCTCTCTCACCTCCGCTGACCTGGCAGCCATCGAAGCCCAATTGACCGCGGATCCGATTACGATGCTTATTTCGGGAAGCTGCCTGGCGGTCCTGTATACCGACGTACTTCGGAACGTTTTCGAGATTCATCCGGCGAGCGCTTTCGGCTACAGCCTGGGTGAAGTCAGTATGATGTTTGCCAGCCGGGTTTGGACCGAGGCCGACGGGACCAGCAAAGCCTTGAGAGAGTCCCCGCTCTTCCGCACGCGTCTTACCGGCCCTCAAAACGCGGTGCGCGAATTTTGGAACTTGCCCACCCGGAGCGAAAGCGACCCGCACGAGGCACTCTGGGTAAATTACCTGCTAATGACCGGTCCGGAGAAAGTCAAAGAGGTTCTGGCTGACGAAACACGCGTCTATTTGACCCATATCAATACGCCCCGTCAGGTGGCAATCGGCGGCGACCCTGCCGGGTGCCGGAGGGTGATAGACAGGTTGAAATGCAAATCGCTCCAGGCGCCGTTTAATTACGCCATCCATTGCGAACCAATCCATTCCGAGTATGACAAACTGACCGAACTGCATTCCGTTCCGGTTATGGACCAGCCCGGCATGATCCTGTACTCTGCCGCCACCTACCAACCGATGCCCATTGACCGGCAAACGATTGCACAGCAAATCGCCCATGAATTATGCAATTGCCTGGATTTCCCGCGCTTGATCCAACTGGCCTATAACGACGGGGCGCGCATCTTCGTCGAACTGGGCGCGGGCAGTAATTGCGCCCGCTGGGTCAATGACACCTTGCAGGGCCAGCCGCATGCGGCTTATTCGATTAATCGCAAAGGAGTGGACGACCACTCTTCCATCCTCCGTCTCATGGCCCGGATGGTCTCCCAGCACGTCCCGGTCAATATGAGCGTGCTTTATCAGGATTAGCGTCATGCAAACACATACACCCGAAGACATCCTTGAGAATTACATGAAATGGTGGAATGGACACACCCGGCAGACCGGGCAAATCCACGACCGCTTCCTGGGTCTGCGCCAGGTAGGACTGCACCAGCTGGCGGGTACCATCGAACAGCAAGTGGAATCCTACCGCCCGCTTAATTCCGGGCCTGCACGCGCTCTGTTTACCCTGGATGACCTGAACGAGTTTGCCACCGGCTCTGTCGTGAAATGCCTCGGACAGGAGTATGCCGTCTATGCGGGCCGCCGCAGTTTGCGCATCCCAAACAGCGAACTCCTGTTGATGAGCCGTATCCAGTCCATCCGGGGGCGGAAGGGAGAGTTCGACCAGGCCTCCCGCATTATGGCGGAATACGACGTTCCAGCAGATGCCTGGTACTTTGACGGCGAACCGCTCGGCCGGCTGCCCTATTCCATCTGTATCGAAGTGGCGTTACAGCCATGCGGTGTTCTTTCCGCATATCTTGGAACACCGCTCCGATTTCCCGAGGTTGATTATTACTTCCGCAACCTGGATGGCGAGACTGTGTTCAACCGGCTGGTGGATGCGCGCGGCAAGACGGTCCGCGCCCGGGCGGAGTTGCTCAAGACCATTTTTTATGGCTCTACCATCATCCAGCATTTCTCCTTTGAATTGAATTGCGACGGGGAAGTTTTCTTCGAAGGAAAATCCTCCTTCGGTTATTTCTCCGCCGAGGCCATGGCAAACCAGGCCGGGCTGGACGGTGGGAAAACCGTCCTGCCCTGGCTGAAACAGGCCGGGCAGGAGAGCCGAATTGTTCCCATTGAAGGAACAACCCTGGAAACAGGCCTGCCGAAAGGGAAACTCCGCCTGCTTGACGGTGTGGTAATTAATAGCAGTGCAGGCGACCATCAGGAAGGATATGTGTATGCCAACCGGCGTATCAGCCCCCAGGATTGGTTTTACGCCTGCCATTTCCATGAAGACCCGGTCATGCCCGGCTCGTTGGGGATTGAAGCAATTGTCCAGGCAATGAAAGTTTTTGCTCAACAGCAATCAAATGACGCCGCGGCAGCAGTCCTTGTCACCGGGCAGAAAATGGACTGGAGCTATCGCGGCCAGGTGCTGACGCACAACCGGCAGATGCAGGTGGAGGTCCATTTCCACAAAACGCAGCACATTGGAAAAACGAGGCTATTTACAGGGGATGCCAGTCTATGGGCAGACGATTCCAGAATATATGAAGTGCGGAATATGGCAATTGCCATTGAAGAATAACAGGATTACAGAGTACTGCGTAAATAGCTGAATCAAAACCCCGCTATTTTCGAGCCCTTCGACACAGGAAAGTTCATGGATTTATGAAAGAAGAAGCAGAGATGAGCCAAAACTTAACGAAGAATTCTGCAATGCAATTTTTCCTTAGCCATAAAAAATCTCCGGCGGCTGGTGTCGTGAACCTAAACCAGGCTGCATATGAACCGCAGGCAATTGGCGTATATTTGCGTTCCATCAGCCGCCCGCTCTATGTTATCGAGCAGGAAGGCAAAATCGGCCTGATCTCAGCCGATTGCGACGAGCAGACTTTTCGCAAGCAGGCCGGCGCCCGCTATATCACCGGTGTTCCGGCCCTGCCCATCGAAGACCTGGGAGACCCCGGTTTCAAGAAAACCTACCGGGTACGATGCGCTTATTATGCCGGGTCCATGGCAAACGGGATCGCTTCCGTTGAAATGGTGGTTGCATTGGGCAAGGCCGGTCTGCTGGGCTCCTTCGGCGCGGCCGGGCTGATTCGCAGCCGGTTGGAATCTGCCATCCAGGGAATCCAGGCGGCCCTGCCGGACGGTCCTTATGCGGCCAATCTCATCCACAGCCCCAGCGAGGACGCCCTGGAAAGGAACGCCGTCGATGTTTACCTCCATTACGGCGTCCACGTGGTGGAGGCCTCGGCCTTTATAGACCTGACGCCCAGCATTGTGTATTACCGGGCGGCCGGACTGAGTCAGTCTGACGACGGCGAGGTCCAAATCTCCAACCACGTCATCGCCAAACTATCCCGGCGCGAAGTTGCCACGAAATTCATGCAACCGGCCCCGGAAAACATCCTCAACCAGTTGGTCAGCGAAGGGCGCATCACACCGCAGCAGGCCGGACTTGCCAAAAAGGTCCCGATGGCCGACGATATAACCGTCGAGGCCGATTCGGGCGGTCATACCGACAATCGTCCGCTGGTCTGCCTGCTCCCCACGATGCTGGCCTTGCGGGATGAAATCCAGGCAAAATACAACTACCTGGTCCCAGTGCGGGTCGGGGCGGCCGGTGGTATCAGCACCCCGGCCTCGGCCCTGGCCGCGTTTATGATGGGCGCCGCTTACATCGTCACCGGCTCGGTCAACCAGTCCTGCATTGAAGCCGGTGTATCCGAACACACCCGCCAACTTCTGGCGCAGGCTGGCATGGCCGATGTGGCGATGGCCCCCTCGGCGGATATGTTCGAAATGGGTGTGAAAGTCCAGGTACTGAAGCTTGGCACACTCTTCCCGATGCGCGCCCAGAAACTCTACGACATCTATTCGCGCTACGACTCTATTGAACAGATCCCGGCAGACGAGCGCGAAAAACTGGAAAAGCAGATATTCAAACGGGACATCGAATCCATCTGGCAGGATACGGTCAAGTTCTTCACCGAGCGTGACCCCGCCCAGATTGAACGCGCCCGGAACAACCCCAAGCGCAAGATGGCGCTGATTTTCCGCTGGTACCTGGGACTGGCCTCGCGCTGGTCCAACAGCGGCGAAGAAGGCCGCGAGATGGACTACCAGATCTGGTGCGGCCCTGCCATGGGCAGTTTCAACGACTGGGCGCGCGGCACGTATCTCGCCGGACCTGAAAACCGCCGCGTCGCCGATGTGGCGCTTCAAATCCTGACCGGTGCGGCCTGCCAGTACCGTTTGCAAGCCCTGAAACTCCAGGGCCTGCAAGTCCCGGCTGAACTCGAACAATATTACCCCGCGGAGCCGCTCCTGAAATGATGATCAGGCACTGGAGTGATTTACCCGAACCACCGCTTCTGGCTACCGGCGATTGTCAGCTCTGGCTGGCATGGCTGGATGAAGAAACCCCGGCGTCCTTCCGGAATTCCCTTTCCGATGACGAACGCCTCCGCGCCGGACGTTTGCTCAGCCCCCGGAGCGCGGAACGGTATACCGTTGCGCGCGGGATTCTGCGTCACCTGTTGGGCCGTTACCTGGCATCCAGGCCGGAACAATTGGTTTTCTCGTATGGCCCTCGCGGGAAACCGGAGTTGGCAGATGGGTTGCAGATCGGACTATCGTTCAATGTTTCTCACTCCGGCGGCCTGGCGGTTTTTGCGGTTGCAAATGGGTTTGAAGTCGGCGTGGATATTGAAGAAATCCACCCGGTAAGCGACCTGGAAGCCACTGCATCCATTTTCCTTTCGCCGGATGAACTTGCCGAATTCGAGGCATTGACTGCCTCCGGGAAACTGGAACGCTTCTTTACAGTATGGACGTGCAAAGAAGCCATCCTGAAAGCGCTCGGGGCCGGCTTTACCAGTCCTGTTAAAGATATTTTGGCGACCTTTTGCCAACCCGACCCACAAGTAGCTGTGCAAAATGTGACCTTTCAAAACAAGCGGTTAACTTTGCTCAACCCCGCGGAAGGTTTCAAAGGAGCGCTGGCTTGTGTGTAACCGCTATCCAAGGATTAAATTATGACAAATGAATTTGACGCGAAACTGGATGAACTGCGCTCGGCTGCGATTTTGGGCGGCGGTGCGTCCCAGATCGAAAAACAGCACGCCAAAGGAAAAAAGACCGCCCGTGAGCGGATCGAAATGTTACTGGACCCCGGCACATTTACCGAAACCGGCCTGTTCGTTTCCCACCACGCCATCGGCTTTGGCATGGAAAAAAGCCATCCGGCCACCGACGGCGTGGTGACCGGCTGGGGCAAAGTGGACGGTCGGCTGGTCTACGTGTTCGCCCAGGATTTCACCATTTTGGGCGGCTCTCTGGGCGAAGCCCATGGACGGAAAATCGCCCAGTTGATGGACCTGGCCTACCAGAACGGCGCACCGGTCATCGGTCTGAACGACTCGGGCGGCGCGCGCATCCAGGAAGGTGTGGACTCCCTGGCATCCTACGGCGAAATTTTCTACCGCAATACGCGCGCTTCCGGCGTCATCCCGCAGATTTCTGTCATCATGGGCCCCTGCGCAGGCGGAGCGGTTTATTCGCCGGGAATTAACGATTTCGTCCTGATGGTCAACCAGAACGCCTATATGTTCATTACCGGTCCCGAGGTCGTGAAGGCCGTGACCCATGAAGACGTTGACTTTGAATCGCTCGGCGGCGCTGAAGTCCATGGGAAGAAAAGCGGCGTGGCCCACATCACCGCCCCCGACGAGGAGGCTTTGCTTGGACAATTGCGCTGGCTGCTTTCCTACTTGCCGCCCAACAACCTGACCCCGCCGCCTCACCAGCCGTCCTCGGACGACCCGCGCCGTCTCCTCCCGGACCTGGAACAGATTGTCCCGCTTGACCCGCAGCGCCCTTACGATATGCACGCAGTGATCGAGGCGATTGTGGATGGCGGCGAATTCCTGGAGATCCAGCCTGATTACGCCGAAAACATCCTGGTCGGGTTTGCCCGCCTGGACGGTTACCCGGTCGGGATCGTCGCGAATCAACCCGGTTACCTGGCGGGTGTGCTGGACATCAACGCTTCCGACAAGGCGGCGCGTTTCATCCGCTTTTGCGACGCGTTTCACTTTCCCCTAGTCACGCTGGTGGATACGCCCGGCTTCCTGCCCGGCAGCGAACAGGAACATGACGGCATTATCCGGCATGGGGCGAAAATGATTTACGCCTATTCCGAGGCTACCGTTCCGAAGGTTGCCGTGATCCTGCGGAAAGCCTATGGCGGGGCCTATATCGTGATGAGTTCCAAACACCTGCGCTGCGACTATAACCTGGCTTGGCCGCAGGCCGAGATCGCGGTCATGGGACCGGAAGGCGCGGTAAAAATCGTATTCCGTAAAGAGATTAACGCCGCCAGCGACCCGGCGGTCATCATGAACGAATATATGCGCAAATATCGCGCGGAAATTTCCAATCCATACCTGGCCGCCTCGCGCGGCTATCTGGACGATATTATCCCCCCGGCTGAAAGCCGCCTGCGTCTGATTGCGGCTCTGGAAAGCTTGCGCGAAAAACGCCAGGAAACCCCGGCGCGCAAACACGGGAACATCCCGCTCTAGTATTTTCTCGAAAATTCGGCGGGGTTTTCGCAGGCGAAGACCACCAAAAACACGTCACTTCCCGCCATTTTTTATTGAGGTAGTACTCGATTTAGGAGGTAAAGAGATGAAAGTTCTAGTTGCCAACCGGGGTGAAATCGCCGTGCGCATCCTGCGCGCCTGCCGTGAATTGGGCTTCCCAAGCGTGGCGGTTTATTCGGAAGCGGACGCGCAGGCTTTGCATACCCGTTATGCAGACGAATCTGTATTCATTGGCCCCACGCCAGCCGCCGAAAGTTACCTGAATATCGAATGCGTGTTGTCCGCCGCGATAAAATCCGGGGCCGATGCGATCCATCCCGGTTACGGATTCTTGTCCGAGAATGCGGCCTTCGCCCAGGCGGTGGAAGACGCCGGTTTGATATTTATCGGGCCGCGCCCCGAGACGATTTCTTCGACCGGGGACAAACTGGTCGCCCGGCGCGTGGCGCGTGAGGCGGGTCTGCCCATCCTGCCCGGACCGGACGAACCCGTTGCCGACGAAATCCCGGAAAGCCTGTTCGAGCAAATCAAATATCCGGTCCTGATCAAGGCCGTGGCCGGTGGCGGCGGACGTGGCATCCGCCTTGCGCGCAGGCGTGACGAATTGGAACAGATGGTGGTGGCAGCCCGGCACGAAGCCCAGGCCGCTTTCGGCGATGGCACCGTCTATTTCGAGCCGCTGGTTCCGCAGGCCCGGCATATCGAGATCCAGATCATCGGAGATGGGTTCGGGCGGATTTTATGCCTGGGGGAACGCGAGTGTTCCATCCAGCGGCGGAGGCAAAAAATAATCGAGGAATCTCCCGCCCCTAGTCTCAGCTCCGATATGCGTCATCAATTGTATGAAATGGCTTTCAACCTGGGGCAGGCGCTGAATTACCGCAGCCTGGGAACGATTGAATTCCTGCTCGGTGAAGACGGCTCCTGCTACTTCATAGAAGTGAACCCGCGCATCCAGGTGGAACACCCGGTCACCGAAATGGTCACCGGGATTGACCTGGTAGGCACGCAGCTCAGGCTGGCGGAAGGACAACCGTTCAAATATGCGCAGGAAGATATCACAATGCGCGGCTCGGCCATCGAAGCGCGCGTCATCGCCGAAGACCCCGATAATGGCTTCATGCCATCAACCGGGGAGGTAACCCTCCTGAATGAGGCGGGCGGGCCGGGGGTCCGCACCGATTCGGCCCTGTACCCGGGTATGCCGGTCACCTCTGACTACGACTCTTTGATCGCAAAAGTGATCGGCTGGGGAGAAGACCGTCAAACCGCCATCCGCAGGCTCCGCCGGGCGTTGGGTGAATTCCAGATTGGCGGAGTCTGCACCGACATCGGCTTCCTGATCCAGATCATCGACTCCGAAAGTTTCATTCAGGCCAGCGCCAATACCACTTATCTTGAAACCTTTTTGCCTGTCTTTTCCGAAAGCGATGAAGAACTGGAGCGCGATTTGGCACTCACGGCGGCATTTTTTGAACACCAGGCGCGCACCAACGAACCCGCCAGATCATTGCAAGCTGCGACCAACCAGTGGCGGATGCAGGCCTGGCGCGAGCAAATGCGGAATTGAATTCAGGAGTAACCATGAGCATCTACTATGTTACGGTTGGAAAAAACGAGTACCAGGTTGAGATCAACGGTAAACAGTACAAGATCGATGGCGTGCTCGTGCAGGCCGCCCTGGTGGCTCTGAAAGAACGCGGCAAATACCTGCTAAACGGCGTTGCGCGCAAGACCGAGATCTATATCGAGTCGCTGGGCAACAGCCAGTATACGCTTAACGCGGACCGGCGGCATGCAATTGCAAAAGTGGAGCGGAGCAACAGCCGCCGGAGGAGTAAAATCAAAACGGCCAGCAGCGGCAGCCTCACAGCGCCCATCTCCGGCATCGTGATCAGCGTACACGTTACCCCGGGCGATACCATCGAGACCGGGCAGATCCTGGTGGTTCTGGAATCGATGAAAATGCAAATGGAAATGCGTTCCGCCTGCGCCGGTGTGGTGGACTTGGTCAACGTTCAGCCCAAAACCCAGATTGCCAAGGGCGAACTGCTTATCAAAATAATTCCCCGGGAGAACTGAAAAGTCTGCTACAGAGTACTGCGTCCCGTGCTGGAACCGGAACTACCACGTAAATATCTGAACTACAGGGTACTGCGCAAAGATGTGAACCCATATAGATGTATATCCCTGTATTTTGATCGTTCAAAGTTCACGTCTTTATGCAAGAAGCAGTAAAAATGGGGGCTTCTCAGCTTATACACAAAACCATTTAAAAACAAGAGCCGCCCCTTGTGGAGCGGCCCATGAATCGTATTTAGGTTATTTGGCAGGAGCCATGAGGGGTACAGGCGGCCATTTCATCCCGCCGCCGATTGATCCGGGACTGCTTTTCAGCGGATCGATCCATGATTGTATTTGGCGCGGATCAGGTCCTCGACATCGCTGACAGGGCGGTCGAACGGTCCCAGTTTTTCCATTTTCAGGCTGGTAACCGCCGCCGCCCAGATTCCGGCCTCGCGGGGGGGCTTCGACAGCCGCATGGCAACGTAGGTACCGATGCAGGTGTCGCCGCGCCCGCTGCGCCCGTTCAATTGGGCCGGATAAAAACCCATTTCGTAGCATTTGCCATCGGCGTAGATGAGCAAGCCGTCTTTGTGGGTGAGGACAATTTCCTTCGGCCCCATCCCCGCATAGATTTTGGCGGCCTTGAAAATGTCTGTCTCGCCGGTGAGAAATTCAGCTTCGACGGCATCGCTCTTCAGCACATCCAAATAGGCCAGGGTGGCTTTCATTTCCTCCCAGGGTGCGTAGACCAGGCTTTTGCCCTGCAGGATACGCACAAACCCCTGCATATCTGCAGCCAGGAAGACTTTTTTCTCTTTCAGCGCCCGGATCACGTCCAGGCCGACTTCGCCGCGCAGGCTGGACCCGATACATGCCGCTTTCATCTCCAGGTTTTCCACTTCACTGACGGTGATCGCGCCCGCCAAGCCGTTGACAGACAGGTTGCGAATATCCGGGTCGGTGGTGGGATATTCCAGGCACATTAATGTAGACTGGGGAGAATAGGCCGGATAGCAGGCTATGCCAGCCTGGGTGAACTTTTCCACCACGCGGTCATCTTCTTTTGCCAGCCGGGTGACCACAGCAATTTTCAGGCCGAGACGCGCGGCGGCATGGGCCGCATAGTTCGTTCCGCCGCCATCAACATATTTCGTGCCGGAAGGGGTAATGATTGTATCCTTCGTGTAATTGCCGATATAAACAACATCATAGATTTGAGCGGGTTTCATAAAGCCCTTTCCAAAAACAAAAGTAAATTATCGGATAACCTGGGCAAGCACCCAGTAGAGGCCCGCGGCGACCAGGGCGGTGGCAGGGATGGTCAATAACCAGGCGGTAGCGATCTCCTGCGCAACACCACAGCGGACTTTATTC
>Ga0209746_1000312_pt1 | contig 26167 bp, 28 predicted proteins | sample BarGraNGADG00211_3_FD_184496 | JGI IMG/M metagenome (GOLD analysis project Ga0209746, IMG submission 184496) | Arctic peat soil microbial communities from Barrow, Alaska - Barrow Graham LP Ref core NGADG0011-211 (SPAdes) (version 2) | ecosystem: Environmental > Terrestrial > Soil > Wetlands >... | reverse complement strand
TGGATGAAAAAAGGCCATAAAATGTGTGATTTACTCAAAACTAAAACGCTTCTCCACCGTCAGCATTCAACGTCTTTCCTAATCAGATAACTTTCGCAACAGTTAGTACCTTAAAACAAATTAGCTTGTTAAAAAACAAGTTAATTTGTTTTCTAAGGTAATTATCCTGCGCAGCAGGGTTTAAAATCGAGCGGAGAAGCCCGAGCTTCGATAGCGGCATGTTCCTTTAGCCCATGTTTGTGCAGCAGGCCTGCATATCGGGTTGAAGAAGTTGGCAAATTACTTTTTTTTGCTGCGCGGATGGAACTGGTCATAAACTTTCTTTACTTGGCCCATGGCCAGATGGGTATAGATTTCGGTGGTGGCGATGGATGAATGGCCGAGCAGCATTTGCACCGAACGCAGGTCGGCCCCTTTTTCCACCAGGTGGGTGGCAAATGAATGACGCAGCATATGGGGAGTCAAGCGGCTGGCCAAGCCGATCTTTTGCCCGTAAGCCTTGATCAATTTCCACAACCCCTGGCGGGTGAACATGGCCCCGGCGTAATTTAAAAAAACCTGTGTCGGTTTTGATTCTTTCACTAAGGTGGGACGGCTGTTGCTCAGATAATCCTGCAGACAATCCCGGGCTTTAGCGCCGAAAGGCACGATCCTTTCCTTGCCCCCTTTGCCCAATACCCGCAAAAAACCTTCATCCAGGTAAACATCATCCAGTTTCAACTGCACTACTTCCGAAATGCGCAAGCCGGAGGCATACATCAATTCCAGCACGGCCTTATCCCTTTTACCGATAACGGTTCTGCTATCCGGGGTGTCCAACAGGCGAAAAACCTCTTCGATGGCGAGATAATTGGGCAGCTTGAGCCACTTCTTGGGCAGAGCCACATTGGCCACCGGATTGAAATCCAGGCATTCATCATTCAATAAATAGCGGTAGAAACTTTTCAAAACCGAAATCAGATGCGCCTGGGAAGAGACGGCACCGCCTCGACGCCCTTCTTGCCTGACGAAATCAAGAATATCGTTTTCGCTCAAGCGCAGGTAATGCAATTTTTTTCCCCCCAAAAAAACAAAAAATTTTCCCAGCTCCTGGCGATAGGATAAAATCGTGTTGGCTGCGAGCCCCCTTTCATATTCCAGGTAAAGTAAAAATTGATCCAGGGGCGAACGCTGCTGAGCTGATTCAGCCATGTTCAGAGGTAGGGGTTTGTTTTCAGTTCCAGCTCCAGGGTGCTGGTTTCACCATGGCCAGGCAGTATAATGGTCATAGCAGGAAATTCTCTGATTTTGGCCAGTGAACGCTGCAGCTGCTCAGCATTACCGCCAGGCAGGTCGGTGCGGCCCACATCGTCTTGAAACAGAGTGTCGCCGGTAAAAAGTAGATTCCCGCTTTGCAGGAGAATGGATCCCGGAGTATGGCCGGGGCTGTGGATAACCGTCAGGACAAGATCATCGGTACCAATAGTTTCGCCGTCCGTCAGCAGGCGTTCGGTCGTTGGCGGCAAAGCCATGGCGAACATGGCAGCGAATTCGCGGTTAGCCTGCGCGCGCATGGTTTTTTCATCGGCTTCGTGAATCCAGAGGGGAATATGAAAATGGCTGAGCAGCTCAGCTGCAGCCCCCACATGATCGGCATGGCCGTGTGTCAAAATCACGGCTAATGGGTCCAGCTTTTCGCGCTCAATCAGGTCGATAATCTTCCCAGCTTCGGCACCGGGGTCAATGACAAAGCAACGGCGGCTGAGAGCAGAATAAAAAAGATACGTATTGGTCTGCAGTTCACCGACTTCAAGTTTCAAGTAGGGCATGAATCAGGCTCCGTATTTTTTGAACTTCAGCGCGTTGGCCATCATCATTGGCAGAACATCCATGGCATTGAAATTTCCTAAAACGCCTCCGGTACAGGTTTTTTCACAGAATTTCGCCCGGATTTCAACTGCTTGCCCTTTGCTGCGGACCGGGGTTATGTTGTCAGAAAAAGCAACGACATCCAGGAAACGTCCGGCAATCGGCATCTGTCTTTGAAAGGCAGCCTTGAGCAGCACCGGATTGGGATGCCAGGAATGGGCTTTCAACAACGCCGGAGTCGAATGGTCACCGGTAATTACCAACACATCGGGAAGCAATTCGAGAAGCGCTGGTAACCAGCGGTCAAATTCTTCAATGACCGAGACTTTGCCGGCGAAATTACCGTCTTCGCCGTAGGAATCGGTTTTTTTAATATGCACGAAAAAGAAATCATAATCCGCGTAATGTTTTTTCAGAGTGTTGATCTGGTCTTCGATGGCGCGGCCGGTTTCTAGGATATCCATACCCACCAGTTGCGCCAGGCCCTTGTACATGGGATAAACGGCGATGGCGGCTGTTTTCAGTTTGAACAGTTCTTTCAGGTGCGGAATGGCCGGGTATTGGGCATAACCCCGCAACAGGCAGGTGTTGGCCGGGTGAAAGGTCGCTAGCTCCGCGGTCAGTTTATCGATAAACAGATTGATGATGCGGGCCGTTTTGGCGGCGGCTTTATTTTTGGCCTGGGCATACATGATGGGCTGGCCGACGGCTTCGGGATCGGCGTCGGTTAACTGGTCACTCAGTCCATCGGCAGTTAAAACCAAAACAAATCGATGCTCTTCGCCTGAAGTCAGGTTGATTTCGACATCTTCTATTTTTTTTATTTTTTTATCAAGATAAGCGATGATTTCACGGTTTTTTTCAGTAGCGATGCGTCCGGCGCGGCGATCGGTAATCAGACCGTTTTCCAGGGTGGCAAAATTGCCGCGCACAGCCACATCCCTTTTGCCGACGGTAATGCCAACGCCCAGGGCTTCGAGTATGCCCCGTCCGATCTCATATTTGAGCGGGTCGTAACCAAAAAGGGAAAGGTGGGCCGGGCCGCTGCCCGGGGTGATGCCCGGAGCGATAGGATGACTCAGCCCAAGCTCGCTTTCAGAAGCCAGAAGATCCAGGTTCGGCGTCCAGGCTGTTTCCAGTTCGGTTTTGCCTTTGAGCGGCAGGCCACCCAGGCCGTCCAAAACCAGCAGCACCATTTTTTTTTCATTCTCAATGCTGATTTTTCTTAACAATTCTTCGCGATCCATGTTTTCTCCTGACCCCATTATCTCCGTAAAGCTGGCCAAAATCAAGTCCTGCCCGTCCGCAGGCAGGAAGGATAAACAGCATGGTCTGATCAACGGCTGGAAGTTTTAGCAGCAGGAGTGGAAATTAACGGTTTACTGTTCCTCGCCGCAATAGGGACACTTTTTTATGCGCCGGCCCAGGGCTTTGCGACAATTCCAGCACACATAGTCGGTGCGGTTTTCGCGGGCGCGGATCCGCTGCTGGATATCCTTAATTTCCGTAGTATAGTCACGGTTCTTGTTGGCCATTTGATCCAACTCGTTCAGCACTTCGCTGGCCAGGGAATAGCGTATCTTTAAATCGGCGGCCATGGTTTTCATGACCACCCAGTTCAATTCTGGTGATACTGAAGGAGTTTTTTGCATCAGGGGCGCCAACTGGCCGGCTTTGGCTCTTTTATAAATTTCCATGGGATTGGCCAGGACAATGGGCGGAAAACCGGTGACCATTTCATAAAAAAGACAGCCGGCCGAATAGATGTCCGAAGCAAATACTGCCTTGCCCTCGAATTGCTCGGGAGCCATGTAGGGCGGCGAACCGATTTTGGTTGTGGCATATTGCTTTTCCTGCAACAGGGTCGATGTGCCGAAATCGGCGATTTTCACATCATCGTCCAGGTTGATCAGGATGTTGGACGGCCGGATGTCGCGGTGAATGACCGATTTTTGGTGGGCAAAAGCCAGGGCTGACAGGATCTGTTTGAAGTACTTCAAGGCGGTTTTTAGTCCCAGAACATTGGTTTTATCCAATATTTTTTCCAGATCGAAGCCTTCAATGTACTCCATGACCATGATCAGGATGCCATCGACGATATCCACGGTTAAAAGTTTGACAATATTAGGATGATCCAGCAACCGGGTCTGCAGGATTGATTCCTGTAGAAGCTTGTCGGGCTGGGCGGTAGTGCGGTGAGGAATTTTTAACGCCCTCTGACATTTCAGGATAGTGTCTTCAGCCAGATAAACAGTGCCGAAACCACCGCTGCCCAATTTCTTTAAAATCTTGTATTTCCCGACCTGGCCTTTTAGTTCAATCATTTTTTAAATGGGGACATTCCTTGCCATCAATCAGCACCTGCTTTTTTTCAATTTCAGGCGCAGGGAAAAAACGCCGCTGGTCCATCAATTGAACGTATCCTTTTCGAAAAGAGCCTGATCCCTGTTTTTTTCAATTTCGCGCAATTTCTTGAATAACTCGGTTTCCTGGTGGGTGAGGTTTTGCGGAGTCTTAACATGAATTTGGATCAGCAAATCGCCGCGGCTCCAGCGATTGATTTGCCTGAAGCCTTTACCTTTGATTTTTATTACCTGACCATTTTGCGCCGACGGAGGAATTTTTACTTTTTCCACTTCCTCAAACGTCTTGACATTGATCTGGTCACCGAGGGCGGCCTGGGAAAAGCTGAGTTGCAACTGGCAAAGCAAATCATTTTCCTGCCTTTGAAAATTCTTGTCTTCCTTGATCCTGACCATCAGATACAAATCACCGGGAGATCCTCCCTGGCTGCCGCTTTCGCCCTCACCGGCTACGCGCAGACGATTGCCCTCATCGATCCCGGCCGGAAAGGTTACTTTTATTTTTTTGGCTTCCATTAACCGTCCCTGGCCACCGCATTTTTTGCAAGGGTGGGCAATGATCTTGCCGCTGCCCCGGCAAGATGAACAGGTAGTGGAAACAGAAAAAAAGCCTTGCGCCAGCCGGACATTACCTGTACCACCACATTTGGAACAAACGTCTGCCTGTTTCCCCGGTTCACTTCCCGAACCATCACAGTCATGACAGCTCCTTTCCCGTTCCACAGCGATTTCCTTCTCCACTCCGAGGAAAGACTCCTCCAGAGTCAAGACAATTTCCAATCCCAAATCACGGCCTTTTCGCGATCCCCGCCGCCCTTGCCTGCCTCCGGAAAAAGACTGACCAAACCCAAACAAATCTCCCAAAATATCGCCAAAATCTGCGAAAGTCGAGTCGGAAAAAAAACCGGAATCCGAACTGCCGCCGCCCATGCGCAAACCTTCGACACCATACTGGTCATAAATTTTTCTTTTTTCCCCATTTCCCAATACCGAATAGGCTTCGGAAGCTTCCTTGAATTTTTCTTCGGCTTCAGGTTTGTCGCGGTTGCGGTCGGGGTGATGTTGAAGAGCCATTTTGCGATACGCTTTTTTTATTTCTTCAGCGTTGGCGTTGCGGTGAACTTCCAAAATTTGGTAATAATCTTTTTTGGCCATATTGGAGGTTACTTGGAAAACTCAGCGGTTAAAATACTGTTGATTATGATGCGGTAGCTTTTCATTTTTTTTAAAAGCTGTTCGAGTAATTCCGCGTCATCGCCTTTCAGGGCTTTTTCAGTCCGAGCAATGAGCGCATCGATTTCGGCGCCATCATGAGGGCTTACTTTTTCAATATAACGTTGATAATAAAATTTAACGGTTTCCCATTCCTCCTTGAGCTGCAGCTTGTCTTTATTGATCCTTAATTCCAACTTGTCTTTTTCTTCGTATATTGTGGCATCCTGGATGATTTTTTCAATTTCTTCGGGCGCTAAGCCGCTGGCAGGCTGGATTTTCATGCTCTGGATGAGTCCGGTAGTCTTGTCCTGTGCAGAAACCCTGACAATGCCGTTGGCATCGATTTCGAAATTGACCTCAATTTGCGGGATGCCTTTCAAAGACTGGGGGATACCGATTAAATGGAAAAATCCCAAAGATTTGTTGCCTGAAGCCGTGTTCCGTTCTCCCTGAAGAACATGAATTTTCACCACGGCCTGGTTATCAGTAATAGTAGTAAACATCATGGATTTTTTTATAGGAATCGTAGAATTTCGATCAATTATTTTGGTAAACGTATCACCTTTTGTTTCCAGCCCCAGTGAAAGGGTGGTGACATCGAGCAAGAGTAAATCCCTAACTTTACCGGTGATGATTTCGGATTGCAAGGCCGCACCCTGGGCAACCACTTCTTCGGGATTGATCTGAATGTCGGGCGGATTGTTAAAGAATTCGAAGATTTTCTGATAGATGAGAGGCATGCGGCTCTGCCCCCCAACCAAGATGGCCCGTTCGATCTGCTCTGGTTTGATATTGAGATCGGTTAATGATTTTTTTATCATTTCCAGGGTGCGATCAATATAATCCATAGTGAAGGATTCCAATTGCGAACGGGTAATTTTTTTTTGAAAATGGTAATTGGTGCCTTCGGTAAAATGGTGCAAATATGGAATCGAAATCAGGGTTTCGTGAGCAAAAGATAATTCAATTTTGGCCTTTTCGGCGATTTGAATTACCCGCTGCACGATCTCTTTGCTGTCACGGAGATCAACCGCGGTCTCTCTCTCGACTTCACGGAATATCCAATTGCAGATCTGGGCGTCAAAATCACTCCCACCCAGGAACGTGTCTCCCAAACTCGAAATCACCTTGTAAACATCACCGTTGATTTCAACAACAGAAATATCAAAGGTCCCGCCGCCCAAATCATAGACAACGTACAAACCGTTTTTTTTGATCTTCTGGCCATAGGCGAGCAGGGCCGCGGTCGGCTCGTTGATGATACGGCTGACGTTCAATCCGGCGATCTCGCCAGCCACCTTGGTGGCTTGCCTTTGCGAGTCATTGAAAAAAGCCGGCACAGTGATGACCGTGTCTCCGATCGCTTCTCCCAGGTAGTTTTCGGCGATAGCTTTCAGGTATCCCAGGAACATGCCGGAAATTTCTTCAGGCGAATAAAGATTATCCAATAACTTGACCCGGATATCGTCATTGCTGGCTTCCACGATATCATAACCGACCCTTTTGCTGAATTCCCTGATTTTCGGATCGGTGAATTTGCGGCCCATCAGGCGTTTGATTCCCCAAATACTATTTTTGCTGTTGGTGATCATTTGCCGTTTGGCCACATTGCCAAAAATTCTTTTTTTATCATGAGTCAGGGCGACAACCGAAGGAATGACCCGGGCACCTTCTGGATTAGGCACTATCAAGGCATCCTTGCCTTCAAGATAACTGATGCAGGAATTGGTCGTCCCCAGATCAATGCCGATGTTTTTGGCCATTATGGATTTTTCTCGGATTCCTGATCGTTTCCATTTGCGCTGGGCATGGCCACTTTGGTTAAAACCGGACGCAGCAATTTGTCATTATAGGTAAACCCTTTCTGATAAATTTCCACCACCACCGGCTTGGCGATACCAGGCCGATCTTCCTTGCTTAAAGCTTCGTGAAAAAGCGGGTCAAAGTGTTTCCCCAAAGCGTCAATTTCCACCACATGGTATTTTTTCAATAAATCCAAGAGCTGCTTGCGGATGATCTCCACACCAGCAATGATTCCTTTTTCATTTTCAACACTTGTCGCTTTCAAAGCTCTTTCCAAATTGTCATATATTTGCAATAGATCGATCAAAAATTCGCTCAACACATATTTTTGAAACTCTTCCTTTTCTTTCTTGACTCTTTTGCGGAAATTATCTATTTCGGCCAGGCCGCGCAAATATTTATCCTTGAGTTCATCGCGTTCAACCACAACCTTTTGCAAGGTCTCTTCAAGTTCATGGACTTTATGATAGATTTTTTTGGCAACAATTTTTTTCTTCGGGTTTAAATCAATTTCGGCATTCTTTTCATCAGCCTGCGCTCCTTCCTTATCCTGATCACCATCATCTGGCACATAACCGATATCATCTTTGCTTTCCTCGGCCATTAATTAAACCTCCCGGTTTTTATTGCAATTGATTAACCACATTGTTAAAAATTTTAATATATTCGCCGCCAATTGTCAATTTAAAACCATGCATCTCAGCACTGGAAATAAAAATATCCGGTCATTAAACAAAAGGTTATTGGCTTTTTCAGCAAAAATTGGTTGCGGATCAGCTGTATTTATGCTATTTTTAAGCTGATGTCGGAGATAAAATTTGGCACAGACGGTTGGCAGGCCCGGATGGGAAAGGACTTCACCTTCCACAAGATCCGGCTAACTACCCAAGCTTTCGCCAATTTATTAAAACGGATGCATGGCAACAAAGAAATTGCGGTAATGGTCAATTACGACACCCGTTATCTTTCCGAAACATTTGCCCAAAAAGCAGCCCAGATTCTGGCACTCAACAAAATCCATGCCTTTTCCCCGCTCCGGGATGCTCCAACGCCGGCCATGGCCCTGGCTATTGTCCAAAAGCAAATGCAGGGGGGGATGTGTTTCACCGCCAGCAACAATGAACCAATATACAACGGCATTAAGATATTCAATGCCAAAGGTGCTCCCGCCTTGCCTTCCAAAACTCTGTTGCTTGAAAACGAAATAAAAAAAATCGCACCCGATTTTCATTTCAAGCACCAATATCCCGATTCGAGTCTGATTCACTGCCTGGATATCCGTTCACCATACCTGGATTATATCGCCACCATCGTCCGATTGGACATCATCAAACGCGCCCATCTTAAAATCATCGTTGACAATTTATACGGCACTTCCCGTGACTATTTAGACCGCTTGCTAAGCGATTACGGTATTGAAATCACAGCCATCCATAATTATTCCGACTCTTATTTCGGGGGGGTGATTCCATCCTGCAACAAAAGCAACCTGCGTGAGCTAGCCAGGCTGGTGGTAAGCAAGGGAACCGATATCGGGTTGGCCACCAATATCGACAGCGATCGTTTTGGCGTCATCGATTGCCGGGGTCGCTTCATCGATGCCAATCTGATCATGCCGCCCTTGATTGAATACCTGATTACAGTGCGGAAAATGAGCGGCGATATCATCAAATCGATTTCCTCCACCGACCAGATAACCCGCGTCGCTGACTACTATCAGCGAAAAGTGCACGAAACCCCGGTGGGCTTTAAATTCCTGGCTGATATGCTTTCCTCACGCAGCGCATTCATCGGCGTGGAAAGCACCAATGGAGCCGCATTAAACAGCGTCATTCCTTGCAAAGACGGTATACTGTTCAACCTGCTGATTACCGAAATGCTAGCCCATTACCAGCTGCCCATGCCGCTGCTTTTAAGTAATTTTTCCAAGCGTTTCCCGCCTTTGTTCAACCGGGAAATCCAGATAGTTAAGAACATTTTACGCCAAGGAAAATATCTGTCAATTTTGCAGGAGAAAAATTTTACTTTCCCAAGCCTGAATCTACTGAAAATCAAATACGTCGACGGCATTAAATTCATTTTCAAAGATTCCTGGCTTTTGCTCCGGGAATCTGGAACCAACAGCGTTATCCGCATCTATGCCGAATCTCCCACTCTCAAGCAAACACAGCAATTATTGCAAATAGGAAGAAAATTGCTTGAATAAAAAAGAAAATTCATTCTTCCAATTCCGGGGCATGGCCTTACTTTTGGTTTTTTTTCTCCTTATTTTGATTATGGCTTTTATATTCGGAGATCGCGGCCTTCTCGAAATAATTAAGATCCAAAAGCAAATCAAGGTCCTGCAGCAGACCATCAAGGAACTGGAATCCGAAAAGTTAAAATTAAGTAACGAAATTGACATGCTGCGGGAAAATCCCCTGGCGCTTGAAAAAGAAGCGCGCGAAAAATTGTGGTTGATGAAAAAAAATGAAAAAGTAATTGTCCTGATTAAAGGGAAGAAGGAGGCAAAACATGAATAACATGAAAACTGTTTTACTGCTCGGAGCACTCACTGGAATTTTTCTATTAATCGGCGGCATGGCCGGTGGACGGCAGGGCATGCTGTTGGCCTTGGTATTTGCCGGCCTGATGAATTTTATCTCCTACTGGTTTTCTGATAAAATCGTTCTCAAGGCCTACCGGGCAAACGAATTGCCTGAGAGTGAAGCGCCGCGGATATACGCCATGGTCCGCGAGCTTTCCCAGCAAGCGCAGATCCCCATGCCCAGCATATACGTGTTCGAGCAAGATTCCCCCAACGCCTTTGCCACCGGCCGCAATCCGGCCAAAGCGGTCATAGCCCTTTCCCGCGGGATCATCCAGTTGATGGGAGAAGCGGAATTGAAAGGAGTGATCGCCCATGAATTGACCCATGTCATCAACCGCGACACATTGCTGGCCACCATTGCCGCCACCCTGGCCGGCGCCATTATGTTCCTAGGTTATCAGATGCGCTGGTTGGGTTTATTTTCTGGCGGACGCGATGACGACAATCGCGGCGGCGTCATGGGCATGATCGTAATGGCCATATTGGCTCCCTTGGCTGCCACCATTATTCAAATGGCCATTTCCCGTTCCCGCGAATACAAAGCCGACGCCGGTTCAGCGGAATTGACCCACAATCCCGAGGGATTGGCCTCAGCGCTGGAAAAACTCACCGCCTATTCCAAGAAACTGCCCCTGCAGGCCACTCAGCAGACCGCGCACCTGTTTATCGTTTCGCCCCTGAGCGGCAAGAGTCTGCTGTCTCTTTTTTCGACCCATCCTCCGATCGAGGAACGGGTGGCCCGTTTGCGCCAGATGCGGCTGAGTTAAAGCAGAACTATATTTAGCTGTCAGCCGACCTGGGTGGTCAGGAAAATGGCAGCGCCCATCTGGGAAATCTGATCCTGCAATTCCTCAATTCTGTCAATGTGGGCATCTTCATCTTTTAAAATACCCTCTAAAATTTCACGTGTGGCAAAATCGGCGACTTCACCGGCCAACTTGATGGCGGCGTTATAGGAAACTATGGCATCCGCTTCGGAAGCATGATCGCTGGCCAACTGCTTTGTGATATCGGCACCGATGGTGATTTTTTTCAGAGTGGAAACCACGGGCATGCCTTCCAGGAAAAGAATCCGCCCGATAAGTTTTTCTGAATGCTTCATTTCATCGATTGCACGTTTTTCAAAATATTTGTGCAGTTTTTCATAACCCCAGTTCGCGTTCATTTCCGAATGCACCATGTATTGGTTGATGGCCGTCAGTTCATCGGCCAGCAGCGCATTCAGAGTTCCGATCAGTTTTTTGTTTCCTTTCATCTTAACCTCCTAATTTGGTTTGTCAGCAAAGGGATCACCCCATTTCCGCTATTTATTGTATATGGTTGCCGAAAAAATGTAAAGTAAAAAAATAGTTTCCAGTTTAAATTGAAAACTTTGTTAGACAATCACCAAGTTGTCGCGGGCCTTTTCAATGTTTCTTGCGGTTAAAAAACGAGGGCAGCGCTTTTTTCAGCAGCTTTTCTACTTTTTCTTTTATTAGATCCAAAAAATTTTTTTCAGGGCCGGTGATCTCGGCCAGTTTTTTTCGGGCCAAATCATGGTTTGGCTCGAGTTCGAGCGCTTTACGAAAAAAACTTTCGGCACGCTTCAACAGGCGTTCCGAATAAAAAAGCATGCCCAGGGCTACGACGGGTTCGGCATTCCAAGGTTCTATGGCGGCGGCCTTCGAAAGATTTTGCTCGGCCTGGCGTTTCATGGAGGGCAGTTCACTCTGGCACAAACCCAGCAACAAATAGTATTCGGCTTTAGCCGGATTCTTCTTGATTGCCTCTTCAACTACCACAATGGCTTTCTGAAAATTTTTCTGATTAAAAAGGGTCGCAGCCTTGCGATAGAGGGTTTTGGCAAATTCGATCCTGTCTTTCTTGGCATCGGGAGGGATGAACTCTTTATAGCCCCGTTTTTCATATTCGCTGCGCTTGCCGTAGTCACTTAGGACTTGGAAAGCGCGCTGCAATTTCTGGGCAAGCGCATGACCTTTGCGCGTAACTTCACTCTGCCCTAAAGCAGCAAGCTTCTCGCTTGACAACTCTTCGACCAGCTGGTAATACGCCGCTTCAATTTCCTTTTGTGTTGCCGCCAGTGTCAACCCCAGCAGGGTAAAATAGTTATAGCCCGGGGCGATCAACCGCGCCTGCAATTCATTGATGCGAGCCACCAACTTGGTATTCTGATTGTCATCGTTCATGCTGTGTCCCCTTCTTTATATTTTTTACTGTTATTATTGTAAAGCCAACAGAGATTTTTTTCAAGCAGCACAAATTATTCACCTATCCTGGTGAATCTAATTTGTCTGTCCCCGCAGGGGGCAGCACAAACTCAGAGTGCTTTGCCATTTTTTGTTTCTGAATTCAGCTTCCCTTCAAACCTGAAACCAGTCAGCAAGCGTTGATATAGTTCTTCCTGCCTTGAGACCATTACAGCGGCGTCCCATTCGCTGAAATCCTCACCATCATAACTTCCCAACTGCTGACGCAAAACCTTATCCGCGGCCAGTTTCAATATGACGGAAGCAAAACGCTCATGATCATTTACGGACACTAAGTAGCCATTTACTCCGTCGCGAATCACTTCGCGATTTCCAGGTATATCGCTGGCCACCACAGCTTTTTTTTTCAAACGGAACTGCACCAAACTTTGGGGAAGGCCTTCCCAAAGGGCGGCCGATACCCCGATGTCAAAACAATCGATAGCATTCTCCACATCATATAAAAACCCGGGCAAGCGAAAATTTTGAAAAATTCCCCGCCGCTGCAGTTCGTCTTCCAGTTCTTGCCTCTGCTCGCCGTCGCCGGCAATAAAAAATATCACCGCCGGATTTTGCCTGATGACGCGAGCTGCGATTTCGACCAAGTGCAAAAGGCCCTTTTGCGGTTTAAAGGGGGCAATGACGCCGCAGACAAAATGGCCATCCGGCAAATCATATTTTTTTTTCAGGACCACCAAATCTTCATGGTGGCCGATGAATTTTTGCAGGGGAAAACCGCTGCGGATGAGCGAAAAATTATCACCGACCAATTTTTTCCTGCGCGCCAGGTCGATGTCGCCGCGGGCGACAAAAATGAAGTGGCTGGTCAAATGGCGGCAGAGTTTTTCAAAAAACAAATAAAAATTGCGCTTAAAAAAAGACTGAAACGGAGAAAAAGAAAAACCGTGCACCGAATGGATAATTATCGGGACCCGAGCCACGAAAGCTGCCAAACGCCCCAAGATACCTGCTTTTGACGAATGAGTGTGAACAATATGGGGTTTAATATTTTTAAAAAAACGCAGCAAGGAAAATAAGGCCCGCAAATCCTTGCCCAAACTGATCTTTCTGGTCAATGTTGGAATAAAGATCATCCGCTCCGCGCCGGCCAGCCGGGCCGGCAGAACTCCGCCCGAACCACTGAGCAAATAAACATCAAAATGAAGCGGATCAAGATGTTCAACCGTATAAACCGTGTTTAACTGAGCACCGCCAAGTTCCAGCTTGGTAATCAGGTGGACGACTATGATTCGGGAATTGCTCTTCACTGGTTGATCAGGGCGGCCGTGTCCCAAGCCATTTGGATGTCATCGGTCATGGAAGAATAATTCCAACTGCCATAACGGCCAATGGAAAAAATTCGCTGCCGGCGCAAAAACTCGAGAGCCGGCGAAACCAAATGCGGCCAATGCTTGTCAAACACAATGTAGGAAACCGGAATTTTTTTCAAATCATGAAACAGAATTTCATGTTGCCCCGCAATCATCCCTGTTTTGTGGAGCGCATGCACCATATCCTGATATATTCCCTGGCTGTCAATTCGTTCGGTCGCGGCAATTGTTTTCTCTAAATACACGGTGGTCGTTTTTCCCCCCGGATAATATCCGATCCGGTAAAATGGCATATTATTTTCGGGAAGATAAAGCCAGTGAAAATGGCGGCGCCGGCGGGCAAGCACAGCATTGACCACCAGCGTGGAAAGGTGTTGCAGCTGCTGCCAAGGAAAGGGCGGTAAAGGATCAAGGATAGATAAAAACTCTTTTAAAGGCATGGTGTTGATCAAATTGTCATAAGCATAAATTCCTTTGTTCGTAAATAATTTTTTTTGACACAGATCGATCCGCACCACCTGTTCTTCAAAGCGGATCCTGTTGAGCAAAGGCCGGCTGTAACTTTGGATGAATTTTTGCATGGCCTGATGGGGATAGTAAAAAACCGGGTTATACCCTTCCGCGAAGCGCTTTTTTTCAACCGAACCACGCCACACATCTTCCTGCCGTGGGACCGGAATGCTGCCTTTATCCATGCCGGAAAGGAGTTCGGTCAAAGGCCGGAGGTAGAATTTTAACAAAAACGGTCTAAAAAACAAACCATATAGATGCTTGCCAAAATTAGCCAGCAGAAATTCTTCCAAATTGTCGGTTCGTGTTGCGTCCGGACGGTAGATTTCTCGCAAAATGATTTCAAGCAACCGCGAGGGCAAATAGGCGAGATGGTACTGCAATGAATAAGGGATAAAACGATTCAGCATAAAAATCTTGCTATTACGTTGAAAAACCTTGAAAGCATGGAATGTTTCCACATATTCCTTAACGGTTGCTTTATTTTGAAAATGAAAATAATGCCCGCCATAATCAAAAGCAAATCCATTGGCCTGATACTGTCCAGACAGCCCGCCCAAATCGTTTGTTTTTTCCAGAATCAAATATTCACCGTTCAGGATATGGCCCGCGCTTAAACCGGAAATCCCGGCCCCGATGACAATGTTCATTCCATTTTAACGCGCGCCAGAACCACGCCCAGAACCAGAAAAAAGCAGGCAAAAACTATGCTGCTGAGCAGGGTGATCTTGGGGGTAGAGAAGAAATTGATGATCACTGCTGCGGAAAGAAGCAATTGCAGCAAAACAATAACGCTGACGGTTTGCCGGGAAGACCAGTTCTTTTTTTTCTGCAAGCGTAGGGCAAAATGGTCAGGACTGCCCCAAAAAGGCATTTTCCCTTTCATGAGGCGTAAAATAATGACATAAACCAGATCGAACAACGGAATGCCCAGGATAAACAAGCTTGAAACAAAGGCCAGCTTGTTGAAGCGCGTATAACTGACCATCATGGTCAATGAACCGATGATCAATCCCAGGATCATGCTGCCAGCGTCACCCAGATAGATCCGGGCCGGCTCCCAGTTGAATTTTAGAAAAGCCAGCAATGTTGCCGCCAGACTGATGGCCAGGATGGAGACCAGAAAATCGCTGTTATAAAGAGAGATGATGAAAATCGTCAGGGCGCTCATGGCGCCGATCGAAGCGGCCAGTCCGTCCATGATGTCGATGATATTGAAAGCGTTGATGGTAGTCATAATCCAAATAAATGAAAGCAGAATGTCCAGCCACCTGGGGAAAAAAATCAAATCAATGGTGATGCCGCTTTTGAGTAAAATATAGGTGGCCATAATTTGAAAAAGAAACTTGATTCCTGGAGTCAGGGCTTTAAAATCATCAAACAATCCTACCAGCAGTAAAATGGAACTGGCAAAAAGAATACCCAGCAACTGCTGATTGAAATTAAACATCAAGCTGATCGGTGAAATAAAAGCAAAATAGATGATCACGCCGCCCATGTAAGGCACTGGCTGGGATTGTTTTTTCAATTTTCCGTCAGGCTGATCCAGGAGTTGATAGCGGAATGCCACGCGCTGGGCCAATGGGGTGCCATAAAGGGTCAAAAGAAATGACAGAATGAATGTCAAAACTAAAATAATCTCATTCATGGTCCCGAATCTGTCTCCTTTTTTTAAATGCCCGTTTGAAAATATCTTTGGAGCCGGGCAAAGCGATTATAATTTTCGGCGCGGCGATTGTCAAGGCGCTTACCCACAGCAGATCTTTGACAAGAATAAATGGCAATGTCCACCAAAATTGAACAAAACGGAAATTCTTGATTAAAGTTAAATAACGATTTTTAAGTAAATGAAAACGTAAATGCGCGGGCCGCGACAAAGCCAGAGAAAAACGTGCTAACCAGGTTTTTTTTAAGGTAGCGCTGCGGAAATGATAGGCCACGGCTTGAGGCACAAAAAAGGTTTTCAAGCCAAAAAGGTTGGCCCGCCAGCCGATATCGAAATCCTCCCAGAACATGAAAAAATCTTCATCGTAATATTCCGAGCCGATTTTCAATTTTTCCAGGGCCTTTCTTGAGAATACGGTCGCTGCCCCGCAAACTGAAAATACTTCCCTTTCGCGCAAATGCGCTCTGACCAGCTTTTGATTAAAACCGATTTCACGCGGATGCAAGGCCGGAGAATAAGTCTGACCGGCCGAATCGATCGTCTGGCGGTCAAAACGCAAAATCAAAGGCGCGAGCAGGGAAGTTTGCGGATGCTCTGCGAAGAAATGCAAAACCCGTTGATTAAAATCATCGGCCAAATAGATGTCGGCGTTAGCTACCAGCACCAGATCAGCGTTCGCGCTGCGAATTCCCAAGTTGGCGGCGGCGGCATAACCGATATTAGCCGCTGAAGTTATTTTTTCTAAGCGGGGAAATGCCTCGATAATGGCGGCAGATTCATCGCTGGAGCAATTATCAACCACGATAACCTGCTTAAAGGCAATGTTCTGCCGAAAAAGAGAAACAAAGTTCTGTTCTAGAAATTTTCCCGAATTATAACTAACGACAACCGCGCTGATATCCACTTGCCGGATTAAAAATGCCCTGCCAGCGGCCAGGTGAAATTAAAGCAACCCGAGGGCCTTCCCTCCCTGCTTGAAACCTTCCAGAATAAAATCCAGGTTATTGTCGGTATGGGTTGCGGTAAATGACGTTCTGATCAACGAATCTTCGGGCGGCACGGCCGGGGCGATGACCGGATTGGTAAAGATGCCGTAATCCCGTAAAAACTTCCACAACATGAAGGTTTTTTCCAAATCGTGGATAAAGACCGGAATAATGGGAGTCTCGGTGTTGCCGGTATGATAGCCCATGGCCGTCAGTTCTTTATTCATGATCCGGGTGATTTCCCACAAGCGCTTGCGGCGCCAGGGTTCGGTCTGAATGATCTCCAAGGCCTTATCCGCTGCTCCCAAAGCGGCAGGGGTGATGGAAGCGGAAAATATCAAGGCCCGGGCATGATGTTTGATATACTGGATAATTTTGCTATCCCCGGCCACAAATCCGCCCAACGAGGCGAATGACTTGGAAAAAGTGGTCATCACTATATCAACCTCATCGATAAGGCCGAAGTGTTCGGACGTTCCCCGGCCTTTTTCACCCATGACACCAACACCGTGGGCGTCATCGACCATAAGCCGGGCATTATATTTCTTGGCCAGCTTGACGATTTTTGGCAGGTTGGCAAGATCACCTTCCATACTGAACACGCCGTCGACAATGATTAATTTCCCCTTGTCTTCCGGCTGGTGCGCCAATTTTTCTTCCAAATCCTTCATATCATTATGTTTGTATTTGGCAATATGAGCATAAGAAAGACGTACCGCATCCATGATCGAAGCATGGACCATGCGATCCAGGATGACGATATCATTTCTGCTGGCCAAAGCCGATATGGCCCCCAGGTTGGTCTGCATTCCGGTTGAAAACGTCAGGGCTTCTTCTTTGCCCATGAATTGGGCCAATTTCTTTTCAAGTTCTACATGGAGCGAATAGGTACCATTTAAAAACCGGGACCCGCAGGTCGAAGTTCCATATTGTTTCACCGCTGCAATCGCGCTTTCCTTGATTCTGGGATCATCAAAAAGCCCCAGATAATTGTTGGAACCGACCATGAGGATTTTTTTGCCTTTGACCCAGACGTAATTGCCGTCGACTTTTTCAATTTCGGTAAAATAAGGGTACAGACCGGCTTTTTTCGCTTCTTCGGCCCGGGTAAACTCATAACACTTTTTAAAAACATCCATGTTTTACTCCTCGTTTGCAAATTTAAAGCGGATTATATAGAATTGTTTCATGAAGATACTGGTAACCGGAGGCACAGGATTCGTCGGCAGCCATCTGATCAGAGAATTGCTTAAAGAAAAAGAAAACACTGTGTATGCCTTGATCAGGGACAGAAAGAAATTGGAATTTTTAAACTTCCAAGAAGGAATCACTGTCATCGACGGTGACTTATTCGAATCAGGGGCATTTCCGGCTGATATTGAAGTGGTTTTCCATCTGGCGGCCTTAACCAAGGTTATTTCTCCTCAAGAGTTTATTCATAACAATCATGATGGTACAAAGTCACTACTGGACAAATTGCGGCCATTAAAAAAATTGCGAAAAGTGGTCCTGCTTTCATCTTTGGCCGCTGCCGGCCCCAACCGGCAAAGCGTTTGTCTAAGAGAAGACATGCCGGAAAATCCAATTTCACTATACGGGAAAAGCAAATTGGCCCAGGAAAAAATCTTCCAAGAATATTGCCCGGCCCCGCACATCATTATCCGGGCGCCTATTGTTTTCGGGCCAGGCGATTTGGATATGCTCGCTATTTTTCGGATACTTAGTAAAGGGATTCTGCCTTTACTGGGCCGAAAAGAACGCCAGTATTCAGTTATATATGTCAAAGACTTAGTTAGAGGCATGATTGCTGCCGCCAACAGCCGCTGGCAAAACGAAACATTTTACATCGCCAATTCCGAACCGATCACCTGGGAAAAATTCATGCGCGAAGCCTCTCTTTTGATGGGGAAAAAACGAATCCAAAAAATCATCATTCCGAAAATGTTGGCCAGGTCCCTGGCCGAACTTTCCGAAATGCATATTCGCGTTTTTAAAAAAAAAGCTATTTTCAACCGGGACAAATTCCGCGAAATGCGGTTTCCCATCTGGACATGCTCCACGGGAAAAAGCCAAAACCTGCTCCATTTTCAACCTTTAGTCCCAATTGAAACAGCATTGCGGGAAACTATCCGCTGGTACCAGGCGCAAAACTTATTATAAACAAATTTCATTTTTTCTTAAGCTTATAGCTTTTATAGGAAACAAAATTGGCGGTAAACTTTTGTGTGGTTTTGATTGACCAGTTATCCTGAAAGAGCATTGTAAAAACCACTTCACCGCTGACAGTCAAATTCCCAAGCAATGCGGATTCACTCAATTTGAACGGGACCTCAATTTCTTTTTGCGGATCTAAAAAAATCCCCCCTTTTTCCTGAGTGATTGGTAAATTCAATTCTGAACCGGCAAAAAATATTTTAGAAAAAGACAGGTTCTCATTCTTCTCATCCAATTTGATCATGAATTCGGGATTGGCGGATATTCTGATTCCACTGCGGACGACAATTTTGATTTTGAGTAAACCTTCATTCCCTTGCATGATGGAATGGGGAGAAACTGTGCACTCGACCTTTAAAAAATCGTCCTGGCAAAAAACACTGCCAAATAACAAAAATAAACTAATTAATAATAGTGCACCATATTTTATCATTATACCTCTATTGATATTACTATATTTTCAGCGAACTGTCAATCTACAAACGCCTGGAAACAAGGCCCGGGCCAAATCCAAAAAATCAGAGCTGGTCCACTTTATTGTCCAAAATATCACGTATGGATATCGGCAGGAAATGCATTTGCAAGGTTTTTTCCAGCATTTTCCACACTTGTTTGGCCTGGCAGGAATCCCTTAATTCGCATTTCTTGCCCAGCACACAGTCGGTCCAGGACAATTGTTCATGATAGGCGTCTAAAATCATGCGTATATTGATTTCCTCGGGATCTTTGTCAAGCTCATAGCCCCCATAAATTCCTTGCATACTTTTAATCAAACCGGCTTTTTCAAGAGGTCCGGCCAGCTTCCTGAGATATTTAGGAGAAACACGCATACTGCTTCCCAATTCAGTGGTATTCACCAGCTTATTGGCTTGGGCAATAGCAATTACCATGCGCAAGCCGTAACGGATCTTGGTATTGATTTTCATGTCCGGAAATATAACCTTTTCAGTTTGATCTGTCAAATGTTCTATTGTCAAGCCATTGATACTGAAAATTCGGGTAAAAAAAACCCCCAGTCTTTTGGAAAAACAGGGGGTTTTTATAATTACTTTTCTTTTGAAAGATCTTTCATGAATTGTTCAGAGGCCAGCTTCCGTTTGCGCAGTTCCTGGAATTTCTGCACCATATTTTCCGCTTCCTTATCATATGCGGCTTTCTTCAACGGTTCGGCAATAGTTTTTTGCCGGTAAAGCAAACTCATGTACGCCCAGGGATCGGGAAAATTGGGCGATAATTCGGTGGCTTTGGTCAAGGCATCAAAACCTTTTTGAACCACTTGAAGGCGTTCTACCGCACCCATAACATCGGCCGGGGTCTGATAACTCTTGTTCCAGCAAACAACGCCCAAACGATAATAAGCATCGGCCAAAAGTTCAGTCTTGGCTTTTTCTTCAATTGTGGTATTTTCGTTGATTTTTTGAATCCGTATTTCGTGGTTTTTAATGGCATCATCCCATTTGCGTTTGTTCTGGTAGAATCCGGCCAGGTAAAGGTACCCTTCCGGATTGGATGGATCCAAGGCGATTCGTTTCTCATACATCTCAATGGCTTTGTCATATTTGGCATTATTGTCGTAAAAACCAGCCAGGTTGTAATATGAGACGGGATCATTGGGCGTAAATGTCTGAATCTGCAAGTAGTATTTTTCAGCCTGCTCGAAATTCCTCATTTTATCATTGATGTCACCCAGTGATTGGATGATATCCTTGTTATCCGGATTCTGTTCTAAAGCTTTTTGTAAATATTCAGTGGCTTTTTTGCCGATTTCTTTGTTTTTTTCTGATTCATCCCCTGGTTTATAAACCGACACATAGCTACTGCCGAGATAATAAAAAGCGGCATTCAGGTCCGGGTTCAGTTTCAGCGCTGCCTCATATTCGCCGATCGCTTTCTTATACTTTTCCTCGCTGAAATACTTGTTAGCCAATTTGAAATGTTTATTGGCTTTCAAATTGCTTATCTTCAATTGCTCGCAGCCGGAAAAACTGATCACAATAAAACTGGTCAAAAACAATAAAAGCATGACCGACCATAGTTTTTTCATAGAAGACCTCCTAAGCAAGATAACTTTATAATTTAATATTGCGAAAAAGTCAAGTTCTTATTAAATATTTTTTGCAGAAATTTATTTTACGCGGTAAAACCACATTAAAAAAAGCCATAAATCCTGGATGTATGGAATCGACTTATTGTTTAAATAAATTTTAGTGGTTTCATGCTCTTTGACCAATTCGAAAAGGTTAAAAAGCGCCTCCACATCGGCAGGATAAAAGCTGGCGTAGGCTTTATAAAAATCACCATCTCCTTCCTCAAGGAAATATTTGTTTTTTCTGGCCAGAGCCAAGGCTTTTTCAAAATTTTTGGAAAAATGCTTTTGAAACCGAATGGTGATTTTAAATTCTTTATTTGCTTGGCGCGGATTGAGAATATTCTGCAGTTTTTCTTCTTGAATCTGTTGCCGGGGATCCATGTTTGAATTATATTACAGCCTGACCCTTAAGTAAAGCCAGGGAGCAGTTCTTCAACAGAAGCCATAACCTTTTGAGCAAATTTGATTATTTGACGCGCAATTTTTCTTTTATTTCAGGCGGCAGTGCATCTTTGTGAATCAGGACGGCCGTGGTTTTCAACCGGAAAAAAGAACGGGAGAGGTAAACGTAACCTTGGTTGGGTTGGTCGGTTCCGCCTGAATTCTTGGTTAAGTAGAACTTGGTCCCTTTTTGGTCTTGAGCAAGACCCACGATATGCATCAGGTGATCGTCTGTAGTTGAGAAATTGTCAAAGGTCTCAGTCCTCATTTCCTGTGATATTTCTCTCTCTTGCACCGGTTCGGTTATTTTTTCATTGCGTTCCGCTTTGGTTTTATCTTCCCAATCTTTTTCCGGAATTATAGCGTATCCAGTACCCTGGGAGGTGTCGCTCCTGCCGCTGGAGTAATCCTTTTCACTGACATCGCCATCCCAGACCAATGAGTGGCCGTTTTTTAAGGCGTGATCGACGATGTTTTCCAGATCATCGATGGGGATATTGTAATAATTTGCATTGTAGGTCCAGTTATCGGGAATTTCCAGCCGGCATTTTTGATAGTAGGGATAAATATCATAAGAAGTCAATTCGATGTAATCATCATACTTCAGCTTCAAATAATCGTCGGCGAAACTTTTAGGCGTATAGGTTGTGCCATTGTACACGAAGGATTGGGGAACTTTACCCAAGTATATATCCAGTACCACTTCGTACGCATCAAGCCAGCGGGGAGTGATGCGGGTTCCTGTTTTCTTCAGTATGCCGTCCAGGATACCTTGCAGTACCGAGACCATTTCACCGTGGTTATGCCGCTTTTCAGCGATATTCATGCCCGGATACGCAGATTCCGGAACGATTCCAAACCGCTGGATCTGTTCCAATACATCATGGCTCTGACCGCCCTGGCTGTGGTTGGCATTGCCATGCAAGCGCACATAATTGGCTGCTTTCAGGGGGTAGGTATTCCGTACCACGAACATTTCCGACAGGTCAAGTTCGTCTTTTCCCAGGCGCAGCAATTCGGATTCCAGGTATGAAATAGTGGAAAAACACCAGCAAGTACCTGTTCGATATTGGTTTTTCACCGGGGTCCGTTTGACTGCGTTTTCCACTTTGAAGACGTAAACCGGTTTTTCCGTCTTGCTTTCTTTGATTTTAGCGCTCACAATAGAAGGAAGCATTGAAAACAGCGCCAATAAAACAATCCAGCGGACCAAATTCTTTTTTGAATTCATATTTACCTCCCAAATGAAGAATATTAATACTTGCTTCTCAAACACTCCCCAATCCGATCCCCAAGCTCATGTTTTTTTTAGGGATTGAGGACGTTTTTTTCTTTTTTTCTCCACCGAAAATCCGAACTTGCCGAGGTGTTTCCCCATTTGGTAATAGTGACCGTGGCAGTAGCAGAGAGGGTCAGCGGCAGCCAGATCGAAAAATCCCGTGCTGGGGTTGAAATAAGCGGGGTCGGCATGAACCGCCAAAATCTCAGAGATGAACATATGGTGGGTTCCCAGCTCACGGATTTCTTTGACACGGCATTCCAGGTTTACGGGGGATTCGCCGATGAGCGGGGATTTGATGAATTTCGCCGGCAGCGGTGTGAGCTTCATTTCCCTGAACTTGTCAAACTCCCGGCCGCTTTTCACTCCGCACCAATCCACGGCCTTGGCCATGACAGCTGTGGTCAAGTTGATGGCAAATTCACCGCTTTTGCGGATCAATTGATAAGAAAAGCGTTCCGGGCGGATGGAAACAGAGCACATGGCCGGGTCCGAACAGATAACACCGGTCCAACCGATAGTGATGATATTACGCACTCCGGCATATTCCCCGCAGCTCACCAGCACGGCAGGAACGGGATAGAGCATGGTGCCTGGTTTCCAGAGCAGTTTTTTAAAATCCCGGGGCATTGAACCTCCGCGAACGAAATCTATCACAAGCAGATGCGGGTGTAAAGCAGCTCAAATTATCCGACTCCACAAGAGGCGGATCTAATTTGACCGTCCCCCTTGGGGAAAACATTTACTTGCAGGCCAGAACACCATAGGCGAATGGTTTGGGGATAATGCGGCGAAAACCGGCTGACTGCAGGCGCTTGACAACCCCTTTAGTTACACGACCGCCTAAAGCACTGTTGGGATCGCCGAGATAATGAAACATGCGGCCATTACCAGCCAATACCCGCCACGCCTGCCGGTAAAATACCTCGGCATAGAGATCACCCGCCAGGTTCATGCTGGGCGGATCATGAATAATAATGCTAAAATATTCGTCCGGAAATTTGGCAATCTCTTCGCTGCTGTCACCGGTGATACGACTGATGCCGGGATGATTGAACAACTCCTGCGACCAAGGGTTTGCCCGGGCCATTTCCAGAGAGCCAGGATCGAGCTCAATGGTAATCACGGCTGCAGCATTTTGGGCAGCGGCGATGGCAGTATAACCGAGGCCGGTAGCAGTATCGAGCACCCGGCCATGGATCGGTGCGGCAGCTTTGATCATCTCCAGGGCAGCCCGACGCGGCAAGATATCCTTGAAACGATGCATGGTAAAACCGGAAATCAAAAGCGCCGGAGCTTCCGCGGTGGGGAACAGACTAAAAGTGCGGTGGGTAGATTCCGAATAGCCACGAATCTCTTCGATGGTGCCGTTTTGCACCCGGAAGCAGCCGTTTTCTGAATCCACAATGGTCTGTAACTGCTCCCAAGCGAGCAGCGGCTGATTGTCCGTACCAATGCCAACCGGGTCGAGCCAGACTTCTTGCTGGCTGAGCCCAAGGTCAAGTGAGGCTATGGTCCTTTCCAATCCATTGGCTTTAGCCTGCAGCAACTCTGCAGCCTGAATCCGGGACAACACAGCGTAATGAAGCGGGAAATGATTGGACTTTTCCATGAATCACCAACTAAGGATGAATCGTCAGCATTCGCTTATTTGGCTTTTTTCAAAACCGCCATGATGGATTTCAATCCAGCAGTGGGTTCAGCGATCGTGTCGCAGACTCCGCCGGTGGTTTTGGCGATTTTGCTGAAGGCAGCATACATATCGCCCGAATTTTCAAATGTGGCTCCCGATGTGAAATTGCTTTTCGACTTGATATAGAGGAAATGGAGGGTCAGTGGGATCTGCTTGAAGAGTTCACCGATGGCGTCGACATCAACGGGCGCTTTCAGGTTGTCTGAAGCGAATAGCTCGTTGGCCCGCATGGCGAAAATGGGGGTTTCGCGCAACTGGTTCAGTGCATCGCGATTTGGAATCGGCCGGAATTCGCGTTCAAACAGCAGGATAATGTGATTCTGTCCGCGCTGATTGCGAAACAAGCCGGCGGTCTGACGCAACGCGGTTTCATTGACTTTTCGCAATTGCTGCAGGTCGCCAAGACCTTGACTATAACGCATGAACAGGTTACTCAAATCGCTTTCATCGTCTGCGGGCCCTATCCCCAACACTTTGGTTTCAATGGTGCGAACGACGCCTTCCATATCCTTGATGACCTGCTTGTAATTCTGCGCGGCCTGGGAGGTATCGCCACGCAGCTTGTCTTTCATCATGGCAATCAATTCGGCTTTCGGACGCGCCAATGTGGTCTTGGAGAAACTGTAGAGCCGTACCGGCGAATAGATGATCAGCAGGTCATCCGGCCCCAACATATCATTGAAAATATACTTAAGCGCATCGTCCACCCCGCTGGAATTATCGAGGAATTCAAAGAAGACGACAAAATTCCGTTGGCTGTCAGCAGCCTGCAGAACGCCGGACCCCACGGATGCGAGAACGATCAACGTGGCCAGGAAAAAAATGGAAACGAGTCTGAGCCGCATGTTTTCCTCCTCTAAAAATCAAAACAGAAAAATAATACCACAATTCCCTTGTCAAGAACAACTTTCACATGGTCGGGGACGCAAAACAAGTAATTTGTTCAAAAAACTAATGCTCCTTTGCCGACAGTATTCAACATCCCTGAGTGATTTTACATCATTTCAAATGGGAAGAAACAGAGAATTTCTCCAACAGTTTGAAATCGAGCGGTGAAGCCCCGGCTCCGTCCCCGATTTCTCGCGATTGCGTCGCTGCGGATCATCAAGATGAAACGCCGGGAGCTGATCAAGGAGCCTTGACGAGGAGCGGGTACGGGTTGATCGGCGTCCCGGTCCACCACTTCTTGTCCGGGTCGAGACGGCTGACGGCAAAGTGGAGATGGGGCGTATCCTTCGGCGCGTTGCCGGTCGTCCCCACGTAACCGACCAAATCTCCTTTTCGAAGCAGCTGACCTTCGTGGAGCCCGGGCGCATAACCATCGAGATGCGCGTAGTAGTAGCAATACCGTTCCTCCAGGTCGAACTCGTAGACCGTCAGTCCACCTGGCACGCTCGTAAAGAGCTTCCTCACGACCCCGTCGTCCGCGGCAAGCACCGGCGTCCCCCGCGGCGCGAGGATGTCGAGCGCCTCGTGCCGTCGGGTGCCGCCGCCTCGCGTTTCCGAGAAGGTATCGTTCAGCGTGCGGGGATCGACACCGGCCACCGGCATCAAGAGCTCATGTGGAGACGGAGCGGCCCTCGTGTCGCCCACGCTTCGGTGTTCCGCCACCGCTGCCGCCGCTACCATATGAGACGATCGGTCCTTCAGGGAGATCGTTTGTTCCCTCGTGCGGGGGTCAGCAGTTCTGTTGCGCAGGAAGAGCCAGCCCAGAAGGGCGAAGAGCAAGGCCCCGAAAAGAAGCGGGATGAGCCTCGCTGAACGTGCCGCCGCCCGCTTCACGGTCACCAGCGTGCCCGTTTGCCGCGCGTGTCGATGTGAACGACCGGGCCGTGCGCGGCCGTCGCGGGATAGATGCTGATCCCTCCCACGAGATCAGGATACTTCTTTTCC
>Ga0209746_1000311_pt1 | contig 26210 bp, 33 predicted proteins | sample BarGraNGADG00211_3_FD_184496 | JGI IMG/M metagenome (GOLD analysis project Ga0209746, IMG submission 184496) | Arctic peat soil microbial communities from Barrow, Alaska - Barrow Graham LP Ref core NGADG0011-211 (SPAdes) (version 2) | ecosystem: Environmental > Terrestrial > Soil > Wetlands >... | reverse complement strand
CGGCGTCCCCTCACCTGCTTGGCATACTGCACCGGGATGCGCCGCTCGCCTTTCTCCATGTAAACGACGCCCACCACGATCGCGAGCGCCGCTGCCGCGATCACAATGACCCACACCGGGCTCCTCTGGTACGCCAGGGTGACCATGTTGCGGCCATCGGTCGGCATGACACTGATGATCCCAGCGAAGATGAGTATCGACATGCCGTTGCCGACCCCGCGCTCGGTGATGAGCTCGCCCAGCCACATCAGGAGGGCCATCCCCGCCACCAGCGTGAGGACGATCAGCGCCCCCTTCGCGAATGTGAGGTTCGGGATGAGGTCGGTCATCCCGGAAGTATTGTGTATCGACACGATCAGACCGGCAGACTCCATCATCGCCAGCACCATGGTCATGTACCTGGTGATCTGCGTGATCTTGCGCCTGCCGACCTCACCCTCCTCGTGCCACTCCTTTATCTTCGGGATGACCGCGGAGAGCAGCTCCATGATGATCGAAGCCGTGATGTAAGGCATTATCCCCAGGCCGAAGATAGCGAGCCTGGAGAGGCCGCCGCCGGTGAAGATGTTCAGGAACCGCAGGAGGGGTTGGCCCTGGACCTTGCCGACCATGTTGACGACGTCGACGCCGGGGCTGGGGATGAAGCACCCGACCCTGTAGAGAGCTAGAATACCGAAGGTGAACAGGATCTTTTTCCTCAAGTCCGGGATCTTGAAAGCATCCCGGAACCCGGAAAATATCCGCAACCTAGATCACCTCTGCCTTCCCGCCCGCGGCCTCTATCTTCTGCCTTGCCGCGCCCGTGAAAGCGTGCGCCCTCACGGTCAGGCTGCGTGACAGCTCGCCGTCGCCGAGGATCTTCACCCGCTCTCTTTCCTTCTTGATGAGCCCCGCTGCCGCAAGCGCCTGCGGGTCGACCACGGCGGAGATCTCGAACCTCTCAAGGTCCGCGACGTTTACTATGGAGAAGACGTTGCGCTTCCTGGGGGTGAAACCCGGCAGCTTCGGCACTCGCCGCGCCAGCGGCATCTGCCCGCCCTCGAAACCTGGCTTGCTGTGCGACCCCGAGCGGGCGTTCTGCCCTTTCGTCCCACGACCGGAAGTCTTGCCGCTGCCCGAGCCCCTGCCGCGCCCGATACGTTTCCTGTCCTTGCGCGAGCCTGGCGCCGGGCTCAGGTTGTGCAGTCGCAACTCTTTGTCTTCCACTGATCTATCCCTTCGCAACCGGTCAGCCGGACGACCTTGCCTGCTTCCTGGTCTGTTTCTCGGGGATCTCCTCGACCTCCAGCAGGTGCTTTACCTTGAAGATCATGCCCCTGATCTCCGGGCGGTCTTCCTTGTCAACTGTATGTCCGATGCGCTTGAGCCCGAGGGCCCTTACGGTGCCGCGCTGGTCGGCGGGCCGCCCGACAAGTCCCTTCTTGAGCGTGACCCTAAGTATTGAGCTCATCTGCTGCGTTCCTTCCGAAGATCTCGTCGACCGTTTTGCCGCGGAGCCTGGCGACGTCGCGGGCGCTCTTCAGCGATTGGAGACCCTGGATGGTCGCCTTAATTACGTTGAGCGCGTTGTCTGAACCAAGGCTCTTCGCCAGCACGTCCTTGATGCCCGCGAGCTCCATCACGGGCCGGACCGCCCCTCCGGCGATGATCCCGGTGCCCGGGGAAGCCGGCTTGAGCATCACGCGCGCCGCTCCGAACTTGCCCACGACCTGGTGGGTTATCGTGCCCGCCACCATCGGGACCTTGAACATCGCCTTGCGCGCCTTCTGCGCTCCCTTCTCGATGGCTAGAGGAACCTCTCGAGCCTTGCCGTAGCCCACCCCGACGTTGCCGTGGCGGTCACCGACGACCACCAGAGCCGTGAAAGAGAACCTGCGCCCGCCCTTCACCACTTTGGCGACCCTGTTGATGTTGACTACCTGCTCGGAAAGCTCTTCGGTCTCCTGGACCTCTTTCCGGTCCATGCCACCTCCTAGAATTTAAGTCCTTTTTCCCGCGCGGCATCGGCCAGCGCTTTGACGCGGCCGTGGTACTTGTAACCGCCCCTGTCGAACACCACCGTCACGACGCCTTTCTCAAGCGCCCTCGTGGCGATCTCCGCCCCGACTGCTTTGGCGGCATCGGTCTTGCTGGCGCCCTTGGCGGGTTTCAACCCTTTCTCGACGGTCGAGGCGGACGCTATGGTCACGCCCCTCGAGTCGTCGATGACCTGGCAGGCCATGTTCCTGTTCGCGCGGAACACGGACAGCCTCGGCTGCTCCGATGTGCCGCTTATCTTCTTGCGGACCCTCTTACGCCGACGGTCCCGTCCGGACACGTTCCTGTAAACACCACGAGCGCTCACTTTATGGCCTTCCCCACTTTTCTGCGGACCTTTTCGTCCCTGTACCTGACGCCTTTTCCCTTGTAGGGGTCGGGCTTGCGCATCGCCCTTATGTCGGCGGCCACCTGGCCCACCAACTGCTTGTCGCACCCCCGCACGATGATCCTGGTCGGGACGGGCAGCTCGAACTCGATCCCCTCCGGTGCATCGTAGATGACCGGGTGGGAGTACCCGAGCGCCAGCTCGAGGGTCCTGCCCTTGAGCGCGGCGCGATAGCCGACGCCCTGGATCTCGAGTATCTTCTCGAAGCCGTCGGTCACGCCCCGCACCATGTTGTTGACGAGCGACCTCGTCAGGCCGTGGAGCGACCTGTCGACCGGAGCGTCGGACCTGCGCGTGACGCGCACCTGGCCCCCCTCCTGGACGACCTCGACCCTGTCAGAGATCGACTGACTCAACTCGCCCTTCGGCCCTTTCACCGTCACCAGTCCTTCGCCGATGGTGACGGTGGCGCTCGAGGGCACCTCTATCTGCATCCTCCCAACACGCGACATCTGCCTATCCTCCGGGATTTATCACCATACGTAACACAAGACCTCGCCGCCCACTCTCTGTACCTTGGCCTCTTTCTCGGTCATCACGCCCTTCGAAGTCGAGAGGATAGCTATCCCGAGACCACCCAGCACCCTGGGCATCAAATCCTTCTTCGCGTAGACCCTGAGCCCGGGAGTGCTTATCCGCTTGATGCCGGTTATGACCCCCTCGCGGTTCGGGCCGTACTTGAGGTAGACGACGATGTTGTCGAAACTGCCGTCCCTGACGACCTCAAATCTCTTGATGTAACCCTCGCGGTCAAGGATGCGCGCTATCTCCTTCTTCATCTGGGACGCCGGTATCTCCACCCTGTCCTTGCGTGCCCCTGAAGCGTTCCTGATGCGCGTAAGCATGTCCGCGACGGGATCCGTCATTGTCATGTCCTGCCCCCTTACCAGCTGGCCTTGGTCACACCGGGCAGTTCACCGCGGTGGGCCAGTTCCCGCAAGCATATCCGGCATAGCTGGAACTTGCGGAAGTAGCCCCTCGGCCTCCCGCAACGCTTGCACCTGTTGTAGTGCTGCGTGCTGTGCCTGGGCTCTCTCTGCTGTTTTACGACCAGGGACTTTTTCGCCAAGCCTTCCTCCTAGTGATCAAGCCTGCTTGAACGGGAAGCCCATCGCCTCGAGCAGGGCCTCCCCTTCCTCGTCAGTCTCAGCGGTCGTAACCACTGTTATGTCCATCCCTCGGATCTTGTCCACCTCGTCGTACTCGATCTCCGGGAATATCAACTGCTCCTCGAGACCGGCCGAGTAGTTGCCATTGCCGTCGAACGATTCCCTCGCGAGGCCGCGGAAGTCCCGCACCCTCGGCAGGGCGATAGAGAGGAGCCTGTCGATGAACTCGTACATGCGCCAACCGCGCAGCGTCACCTTGCAACCGACCGTCATGCCGGCCCTGAGCCTGAACCCCGCGACCGACCTCCGCGCCTTTATTATCAGCGGCTTCTGCCCCGTTATCAGGGACAGGTCCTTCGCCGCCGTGTCCACGGACTTGGGGTTGGTGATACCTTCCCCGACACCCATGTTGACGACGACCTTCTCGAAGCGCGGCACCTGGAGTCGGTTCTTGTACTCGAACCGCTCCATCATCAGTGGCACTACCTCTTCCTCGTAGTCCACCAGCAGCCTAGGGACGTACCCGTTGTCGTCCTGCTCGTTTTCCGCCATCAGATCTCCCGCTCGCACTTCTTGCACACCCTGGTGACCGATTTTTCGCCGCTCCTGACTCTCTTCACCCTGACCGGCTTCTCGCAGCCGCCGCATACTATCATCACGTTGGAGGCCTGCACCGGGAGCTCCCAGTCCACCACTCCGCCCTGGGGGTTCAGCCTGCTCGGGCGCATGTGCTTCTTTCCCCTGTTGATCCCCTCGACTATCAGGCGGCGCTTCACCGGGTCGACCTTCAGGACCTTGCCCCTTCGGCCCTTGTCCTTGCCCTTGATGACCTGAACGGTGTCGCCTTTTCTGACGTGAAGTCTTTTCATTCTCGCCTACCTTGCTATAGGACCTCGGGGGAGATGGAGACGATCTTCATGAAGTTCTTCTGCCTCAGCTCCCTGGCGACGGGTCCGAATATCCTCGTACCCCTGGGGTTCATCGCGTTGTCTATCAGGACCACCGCGTTCTCGTCGAACTTGATGTAAGAGCCGTCCGGACGGCGCTTCTCCTTCTTGGTCCGCACCACCACAGCCTTCACCACCTCGCCCTTCTTGACGGACGAACCGGGAATAGCCTCCTTGACGGTGCCCACCACGACGTCCCCCAGGGACGCGTAGCGGCGCCCGGAACCGCCGAGCACCTTGATTATCAGTACCTGTCGAGCCCCCGTGTTGTCGGCGACCTTAACCCTGCTCTCCTGCTGAATCATGCCACTATCTCCCGCACCCCTACACGGCCTTCTCGACCACCTCGACCAGTCGCCAGCGCTTGGTCTTCGAAACGGGCCGCGTCTCCATGACCTTGACCAGGTCGCCGACCCTGCACTCGTTTTCCTCGTCGTGCGCGTAAAGCTTCACGGTCCTCTTCATGGTCTTCCCGTACAAGGGATGCCGGACCATCGTCTGGACGGCCACCACGATCGTCTTGTCCATCGCATTCGAGACGACCCTTCCGACCCTGACCTTACGCGTTGCCCTCTTCGCCATTTATACCTGCCTAGATATCCTTGAGCTCGTCTTCGACCTCTTCCTCGAGCTGCTCCTCGGACTCGGCCACATCGACGGCTTCCTCGGCGAGCTCCTCGGCATCCTCCAGCTCCTCGGCCTCTGTCTCGACCGCCGCCATCTCCTCGGGCTCCTCTATGGACTCGAACTCGGGAAGCCTTCCCGCCTCCTCGAATGCCTCGGGGTGGATGCCGTACTCCCGCTCGGTCATGACCGTGCAGACCCTCGCGATGTCACGCCTTGTCTCCTTGATCTTCATCGGGTCGTCGAGCTGGCCAGTAGCATGCTGGAACCTCAGGTTGAACAGCTCTTCCTTCAGCTCCTTGAGCCGCGTCTCGAGCTCCTCGGCGTCCATTCCCCTCAGGCTTCTTGCCTTTATCATCAAAACCCCCGTAAGAGCCTGCTACTCTTCCCTCTTTATAAACCGGCACTTGATCGGCAACTTGTGCGAGGCCAGCCGGATAGCTTCCCGGGCGATAGGCTCGCTGACGCCCGCAAGCTCGAACATGACCTTGCCGGGCTTCACCGGGGCGACCCAGTACTCGGGGTTCCCCTTGCCGCTCCCCATCCTTGTCTCGGCCGGTTTCTTCGATATCGGTTTGTAAGGGAAGATGTTGATCCAGACCTTCCCGCTCCTCTTGATGTGCCTGGTCATGGCGACTCGGGCGGCCTCTATCTGTCGCGCCGTTATCCAGGCCGGCTCGAGGGCCTGCAGCCCGTACTCACCGAAATTGACCCTGGTGCCGCCACGGGCCGAGCCCTTCAGGCGTCCCCTCTGCACCTTCCTGTGAGGAGGCCTCTTTGGCTGAAGCATCTTACTCCTCCACTTCCCCGGTCACGGGCTCCGTCGCCTCGCCGGCCTGCTCGACCGGCTCGGCTGCCGACGCCTGCTCGGGCAGCGTTTCGGCAGGCTCTGGCGCCCGGGCGTCAGGTGTTTCCGGCGCGGTCGGCGCCACGGCCTCTTCAGCGGGCGCGGGGGGCGCGGCTTCAGGCGCAGCCGGCGCTACGGCCTTTTCAGCGGGCGCGGGTGCCGCGGCCCTGGGAGCCGCCGGCCTGCGTGCGCCCGGAGCCTTTTCTCCACGCGGGCCGCCGGGCCGGGGCCTGGAAGAGCGCGCCGAACCCAGGGAGGCGGGCATCGCCCGCTCGTCCTCACGCTTGCCCGTGATGTCGCCCTTGTATATCCAGACCTTCACACCTATGCGTCCGAACGTCGTCCTGGACTCCACGAAACCATAGTCGATGTCCGCCCTCAGGGTGTGAAGCGGCACCCTGCCTTCCCGGTACCATTCTCGCCTCGCCATCTCGGCGCCGCCGAGCCGTCCCGAGCACTGGACCTTGATCCCTTCGGCCCCGAGCCGCATCGTGTTGCTGACAGCCTTCTTCATCGCCCGCCTGAAGGAGACCCTCCCGGATATCTGTTCCGCGATGTTCTGGGCTACCAGCATGGCGTCGAGGTCGGGCACCGGCACCTCGATGATGTTTATCGAGACGTTGTGGCCGCATATCGCGACGAGGCTGTCGCGTATCTTGTCGACCTCGCTGCCCTTGCGACCGATGACGATCCCGGGCCGGGCGGTGTGGATGTCTATGGAAGTTTCTTTTGCCTTACGCTCTATCTCGATCTTGGACACGGCGGCGTTCCTGAGCCTCCTGTCCAGAAACTCGCGGATCTTGATGTCCTCCTGGACGAGGTCGGGGTACTCCTTGCCCGCGATCCAGCGGGACTTCCAGTTATTGATGATCCCGAGCCGCAGCCCGTAAGGGTGGACTTTCTGACCCACGTCAATCCTCTTTTCCGTCGTCGTCCGGGGCCTCGGGCTCCGCGGGGCTCTCGCCCTCGCCCGGTGACCCGGGCTCCGTGCCAGGCTCTTCCTCCAAGTCTTCTTCGGCCTCGTCTTCTTCGGCCTCGGCGAACTCATCGAGAGCCTGCTCGAGGGCCTCCTCGTCGAGCGCCTCCGCCTCGAGTTCGCCCTCTTCGATGGCCTCCTCATCGGCCATCGCGGCCAACTCCTCCGCCTGGGCGGCTTCGGCCTCGAGTCGCTCTTCCTCGGCTTCCCGCTCGGCGGCAGCCTTCTCCTCGGCCTTCCTCTGCTTTGCCTTGCTTACCTGCCTGGGTCGGACCCGGAACTTGCGCTTCGCGGCAGCCTTCTCGGGTTCCCTCTCCTCCAGCACGACCGTGATGTGACTGGTCCTCTTGTTTATCCTGGTCGCGCGCCCCATGGCCCGCGGCCTGAACCGCTTGAGCGTCGGCCCCTCGTCGACAAAAGCCCTGATCACGTACAGGCTGTCCGGCGTCAGGCCGTTGTTGTTCTCCGCGTTCGCGGCCGCTGAGGCGAGCACCTTCGCGACTATTCGGGCCGCAGCTTTCTCGTTGAAGTCGAGTATCTGCTGGGCCTCGGCCAGGTCTTTTCCTCTTATCAGGTCGGTTACCAGGCGAGCCTTTCGGGGGCTGACCCTTACGAATCTCGCTACGGCTCTGGTCTCCACGTCAGGTCCTTTCAGACTCGGTTATTTCTTGATCCGGGCGCGCTTCTCTTTTGCGAGCTTGCCCCCGTGGCCTCGGAACGTCCGGGACGGCGCGAACTCTCCCAGCTTGTGACCGACCATGCTTTCGGTGATATAGACGGGCACGTGCTTCTTTCCGTCGTGAACAGCGATAGTGTGGCCGACCATGTCGGGGAAGACGGTCGCATCGCGCGACCATGTCTTCAGTACCGCTTTGTCGTTCCTTCGGTTGAGGTCCGCGATGCGGGCGAGCAGCTTCTCGTCTGCGTACGGGCCCTTCTTCAGCGAGCGGGACAAATCTGCCTCCCCGTGTCGGTGACCGTTACTTCTGTCTCCTGGTCCTTACTATGTACTTGCCCGACTTTTTCTTCTTGTTGCGCGTGCGGTACCCGAGGGTCGGCACGCCCCAGGGGGTCACCGGGTGCCGCCCCGACTTCGACTTTCCCTCACCCCCGCCGTGCGGGTGGTCCACAGGGTTCATGGCCGCGCCCCTCGTCTGGGGCCGGATCCCGCGGTGCCTGCTGGCGCCCGCTTTGCCGAGCACGACCAGCTCATGCTCGACGTTGCCGACTGACCCGATGGTCGCCCTGCACTCCTGCCGCACCTTCCTCACTTCGCCGGACGGGAGCTTCAGATGCACGAACCCGCCCTCGCGGGCCATGATCTGCGCCGAGGTGCCGGCGGAGCGCACAAACTTGGCCCCGCCCCCCGGGTTGAGCTCGACCGCGTGCACCGTGCTGCCCAGCGGTATGTTGGCTAGCGGCATCGCGTTCCCCGGCTTGACGTCCACGCCGGGCCCGGACTCGACGGTGTCCCCGACCATCAGGTCGACCGGGCAGAGGATGTACCTCTTCTCACCGTCCCTGTAGTTCAACAGCGCGATCCTCGCCGACCGGTTGGGGTCGTACTCGATCTGGGCCACCTTCGCCGGGATTCCGTCCTTGTCCCTCTTGAAGTCGACGACGCGGTACTTGCGCTTGGCGCCGCCACCCCTGTGGCGCGACGTCTTGCGCCCGTAGCTGTTGCGGCCCCCCGTCCTGGTGACCGGCGTGAGGAGCGATTTCTCGGGCTTGTCCCTGGTGAGCTCCGCGAAGTCGGACACCGTGGCGAACCTGCGGCCCGGTGAAGTCGGCTTGTATTTCTTTACGCCCATCTGGGGTTCACGTCCCCTCTCCTCGATCCTCTCCCCCGCCTGGGAGTGACGGTCTCGCCGCCTCTTACCTGCTCTCGAAGAACTCTATCTGGCTTCCCTCCGCGAGCATGACGACCGCTTTCTTGCCTGCCGCCGTGTGGCCTTTCGTCAGACCCCTTCGCCTGGGTTTGCCCTTGGTCCGCGAGGTATTCACCCTGGTGACCTTGACGTCGAATATCTCCTGGACCGCGTCCTTTATCTCTGACTTGTTCGAGCGGGGGTCGACCATGAAGGTGTACTGACCCTGGTCTATCGCCGCGTAGCTCTTCTCGCTTATCACCGGATAGAGCACGACGTCGTGCGGGTCTTTCACTCTGCACCGCCTCCATGCAGCGAATCCAGGGCGCCTCTGAGGAACAGCAACCTGTCGAACCTCAGGATGTCGTATACGTTCAACTCCCTGGGCAGGAATGTCTCCGCCAAGGCGAGGTTGCGGAATGACTTCTCGACGTTCTCATCGTCCTCGGAGACGACCACCATCACCCGCCCGACCAGCTCAAGGTTCTCAAGTATCTCTTTTCCGGTCCTGGTGCTCGGCCTCTCCAGCTCGAAGTCCTCTACCACGAGCACCCGCTCGTCGCGCGCAGCCGCCGACAGTGCGGAGCTGAAGGCAAGGCGCTTCACCTTGCGCGGCACCCGGAAGGAGTAGTCCCTCGGGCTGGGGCCGAAGACCGTACCACCGCCCTTCCAGAGCGGTGACCTCGAGCTCCCGGCTCTCGCGCGTCCGGTCCCCTTCTGGCGCCATGGCTTGCAGCCGCCGCCCCGGACCGCGCTGCGCGTCTTCGTCGAGGCAGTGCCCGCACGGGCTGCTGCCCTCTGCATCCTGACGACCTGGTGAACGGCGTACGTGTTGGGCTCTATCCCGAAGAGCTCCTCGACCAGGTCGACCTCGCCAACCTTCTTGCCCTCGGTATCCATGATTGGAACTCTCATCGCGCTCACCGCTCGCCCTTATGCTTGGCCTTGACCGACTCGCGTATGAGGAGCAGTGAGCCTTTCGGTCCCGGCACCGCTCCCCTGACCAGCAGCAGGTCCTTATCCCTGTCGATCCCCACAACCAGCAGGTTCTGGACCGTCACCCTTTCGCCGCCCATGCGGCCCGGCATCTTCTTGCCTTTGAAGACCTTGGAAGGGGTGGCGCACTGTCCTACCGAGCCCGGAGCCCTGTGGAGATGGGACCCGTGAGAAGCCGGGCCACCGGCGAACCCCCATCGCTTGATTACGCCCGCGAAACCCTTGCCCTTGCTCACCCCGGTGACGTCGGTATGGTCGCCTTCCGCGAACACGTCCACTTTGATCTTCTGGCCGGCCTTGTAGTCGCCCGGGTCGAGGGCGACCTCGGCGAGGTATCGCTGCGGAGGGCAGTTCGCCTTCTTGAAATGCCCCTGCTGCGGCTGGTTCACCTTCTTGGGCTTGATCTGTCCGTACCCGAGCTGTACGGCCTCGTAGCCATCCTTTTCTTTCCGCTTGAGCTGGGTGACGACGCACGGTCCCGCCCGCAACACCGTGACGGGAATGACCACGTCCTCCCTGAGTATCTGGGTCATGCCCAGCTTCTCTCCCAGTATCGCCTTCATCGTCCTCCTGCCCCCTCTGCCGCCAGTATCATCGGGCGGCAACTCAAAGCTTTATCTCGATGTCGACGCCGGCGGGCAGGTCCATCCCCATCAGCGCATCGACGGTCGCGGGCGTCGGGTCGAGTATGTCTATAAGCCGCTTGTGCGTCCGGATCTCGAAATGCTCTCGCGAGTCCTTGTCCACGTGCGGGGAACGGATGACGCAGTAGACGCTCCTCTCCGTAGGAAGCGGCACGGGGCCCGATATCGCGGCACCCGTCTTCCTGGCCGTCTCCACGATCATGCGCGCCGACTGGTCGATGATCTCGTGGTCGTAGGCCTTGAGCCTTATCCGTATCTTGTCTCTGCTCACTTCCGTCCCTTCCATTAGGCTTTCGCTACCCCCGACCGCGTCTAGGGGCGCGCCCTCCCGTACCGCGTCGTTATTTCTCTATCCTGATGACCCTTCCGGCCCCGACGGTGCGGCCGCCCTCGCGGATGGCGAAGCGCAGGCCCTCGTCCATCGCGATTGGGATTATGAGCTCGACCTCCATCTCGGTGTTGTCGCCGGGCATCACCATCTCGACCCCCTCGGGGAGGGTGATGGAGCCGGTGACGTCGGTGGTGCGGAAGTAGAACTGGGGGCGGTAGCCGGAGAAGAACGGTGTGTGGCGTCCGCCCTCGTCGCGGGAGAGCACGTAGACCTGGGCGCCGAACCTTGTGTGGGGGGTGATGCTGCCCGGCTGGGCCAGCACCTGCCCGCGCTCTATCTCTTCCCGGCCCACTCCCCTGAGCAGCACGCCGATGTTGTCGCCGGCCTGGCCCTCGTCCAGTATCTTCCGGAACATCTCGACCCCGGTGCAGACGGTCTTGCGGGTCTCTTCCTTCATGCCGACCATCTCGACCTCGTCGCCCACGTGGACCTTGCCCTGCTCCACGCGGCCGGTGGCCACCGTGCCCCTGCCGGTTATGGAGAAGACGTCCTCCACCGGCATCAGGAACGGCTTGTCGATGTCGCGCGCGGGGGTGGGGATGTAATCGTCGACGGCCTCCATGAGGTCGATGATCGGTTTGCACCACTTGCACTCTTCCTTGCCGCAGGCGCACTCGAGGGCCTTGAGGGCGCTGCCGGTGATGACCGGTATGTCGTCGCCGGGGAACTCGTAGTCGCTGAGGAGCTCGCGCACCTCCAGCTCCACCAGCTCGAGCAGTTCGGGGTCGTCCACCATGTCGGACTTGTTGAGGAACACCACCATGGAGGGGACCTCCACCTGGCGGGCGAGCAGGATGTGCTCGCGGGTCTGGGGCATCGGGCCGTCGGCGGCGGACACCACCAGGATGGCGCCGTCCATCTGGGCGGCACCGGTGATCATGTTCTTTATGTAGTCGGCGTGGCCCGGGCAGTCCACGTGGGCGTAGTGGCGCTTGGCCGTCTCGTACTCCACGTGGGCGATCGCGATGGTTATCCCGCGCTCCTTCTCCTCCGGGGCGTTGTCGATCGAATCGAAGGTGCGCACCTCCACCGGGAGGCCCGACTCGTGGAGGACCTTGGTGATGGCCGCGGTGAGCATGGTCTTGCCGTGGTCGACGTGCCCTATGGTGCCGACGTTCACGTGCGGCTTGGTCCTCTCGAACTTCTGCTTGGCCATTGTGCCTCCTTGTCCTAATGTCCCTTGGCCCGCGCGACTATCTCGTTGGAGATGTTCGCCGGAACTTCTGCGTACTTGAAGAAATCCATGTGGTAGGTGGCTTTGCCCTGGGTCAGAGACCTCATATCGGTCGCGTAGCCGAACGTCTCGGCCAACGGTACCGTCACGGTTACCTGCTGGCGCGAGCCGGACGCCGATTCTATGCTCTCTATCCTTCCCCTGCGGCCGTTCATGTCAGCTATCACCTCGCCGACGAACGCCTCCGGGACGATTATCTCCATCCGCATGATGGGCTCGAGCAGCACAGGCGCGGACCGCTTCACGGCCTCCTTAAGCGCCATCGAACCCGCCACCTTGAACGCGAGCTCGGACGAGTCGACCGCGTGGTACGCCCCGCCTACCAGCTCGGCCTTGACGTCGACCAGCGGGTAACCGGCCACCGGGCCCGACGTGGCGGCCTCCTGGATCCCCCTGTCCACCGCTGGCACGTACTCCCTCGGGACCTCGCCGCCGTGGACCTTGTTCTCGAACTCGTAGCCCTCGCCGCGCTTGACGGGCAGCAGGTTGATCACGACGACGCCGTACTGCCCGCGGCCCCCGCTCTGACGGACGAACCTGCCTTCCGCCTTCATGGCGGGCCTGGTTATGGTCTCCCTGTACGCCACCTCCGGCTTGCCGACGTTCGCATCGACCTGGAACTCCCGTAGCAGGCGGTCGACGACCACCTCCAGGTGGAGCTCGCCCATGCCACTGATGATGGTCTGGCCGCTGTCTTCGTCGTACTCCACCCTGAAGGTGGGGTCTTCGTCGGACAGGCGGCTGAGTGACTCGGACAGCTTGTCCTGGTCCATCTTGGTCTTGGGCTCGATGGCCACCGCGATAACCGGCTCGGGGAAGCTCATCGCCTCGAGCAGCACAGGGTGCGAAGGGTCGCAGAGGGTGTCGCCGGTGCGTGTCTTCTTCAGCCCTACGCCGGCGACTATATCGCCGGCACAGACTGCTTTCATGTCCTCGCGGTGGTTGGCGTGCATCCGCAGCAGCCTCCCGATCCTCTCCTTGTGCCACGAGGTCGAGTTGAGTACGAACGATCCGGAGTCGAGGCTACCGGAGTAGACCCTGAAGTAGGTCAGCTTGCCCACGTAAGGGTCTGACATTATCTTGAAGGCGAGCGCCGAGAACGGTGCGTCGTCGGACGCCGGCCGGTCCTCGACCTCGTGGGTGTACGGGTTCTCGCCTTCGACAGCGGGAACGTCCGCCGGGGAAGGCAGGTAGCTGGTAACGGCGTCGAGCAGTGGTTGGATCCCGCGGTTCTTGAGGGCGGCTCCGCAGAAGACGGGCACTATCTTCGCCGAGAGCGTGCCCCGCCGTATGGCCCTCCTCAGCGTATCCGCGCTGACATCGTGGCCGTGTACATAGGCGTCGAGCACTTCGTCGTCCAGGTCGGCAACCGCCTCGATCATGCGGTGCCGCGCCTCGTCCGCCTTCTTCGCCATGTCTCGCGGTATCTCTTCGGAAGCCCATTCCTCACCGAGGTCGTCCCTCCATACCATAGACTTCATGGTCACGAGGTCGATCATCCCTGTGAACGTCTCTTCGATCCCGACTGGTAACTGCATCGCGACCGGCTTGGCCTCGAGGTCTTTCTCGATACTCTCGAGGCAGCGATTGAAGCTGGCCCCGGTCCTGTCCATCTTGTTGACGAAACAGATGCGCGGGACCTCGTACCTGTCGGCCTGCCTCCATACGGTCTCGGTCTGCGGCTCTACGCCCTCTACGGCGTCGAAAACCGCCACCGCTCCGTCCAGGACGCGAAGTGACCTTTCCACCTCGATTGTAAAGTCCACGTGGCCGGGCGTATCAATTAAGTTAATCAAAAAGCCGTTCCACTCACAGGTTGTTGCCGCCGAGGTTATCGTTATTCCGCGCTCCTGTTCCTGGACCATCCAGTCCATCACCGCCGCGCCGTCGTGCACCTCGCCCATCTTGTAGGTCTTGCCGGTGTAGTACAGCACCCGCTCGGTGACCGTGGTCTTGCCGGCGTCGATGTGCGCCATTATGCCTATGTTTCTGACGTGCTCCAGGGGAAAATCCCGCTTTTCCTCGCCGTTCATGACCTCAGCCGGCACGCCTTTCCTCTTTACTGCTGCACTTTTCATACGGTTACCACCGGTAATGAGCGAAAGCCTTGTTGGCCTCCGCCATCCGGTGCAGATCCTCTTTCTTCTTGATCGAGATCCCGGTGCGGTTTGTCGCGTCCAGCAACTCGCCCGCGAGTCTCTGTGCCATGGTCTTCTCGCGCCGCGTCCGGGAGAAGGTGACGATCCACCGGACAGCCAGCGTCCGGCTTCGTCGCGTCTTCACCTCGACCGGGACCTGGTAGGTGGCGCCACCTACGCGCCGTGACCTGACCTCGAGCAGCGGCCTGACGTTCTCGACGGCTTTCTGCAGCACCTGGACGGGGTCGACGCCCTCCCTCTGGCCGATCACGCTCAAGGCCTCGTACACGATCTTCTCGGCTTTGCTCTTCTTGCCTTCGACCATGATGCGGTTTATGAACTGCGATACCAGCACGCTGTTGTAAACCGGGTCCGGTTCCAGGCTTCTTTTCGGGGCAGGTCCCCTTCGCGGCATACTTACGCCTCCGCCTTATTTCGCTTTCTTTGCGCCGTACTTGGAACGGCTCTTCGCCCTCTCCTCGACGCCCGAGGCGTCGAGCGCGCTTCGTATGATCTTGTACCGGACGCCCGGCAGGTCCTTGACCCTGCCGCCGCGCACCAGGACGATTGAGTGCTCCTGGAGGTTGTGCCCGATGCCCGGGATGTACGCCGTGACCTCGATCCCGTTTGTGAGCCTCACCCTCGCGATCTTTCGCAGCGCGGAGTTCGGCTTCTTGGGAGTCGTGGTCTTGACCTGGGTGCATACGCCGCGCCGCTGGGGGCTCCCCTGCAGTGCCGGCGAGCTCGTCTTCTGCACCTTGCGGTTTCTGCCTTTCCTGACGAGCTGGTTTATCGTGGGCAAATGGACCTCCGGTGTCTTGTCGAAAAATACACCCCGCCTTGGATGCCGGGGCGCATTTCACAGTAAAAACGGCGCGCTAGCGCCGAAAAGTGAATGTACCATCACTCCTCGACGCTGTCAACTTCCTCCTCCAGATCTTCCTCTTCTTCTGTAACCTCGCCCGTTATCCCCCTGAGGAGGTCCATAGCGTCCAGCGATGGCTTCGTCTCGAGCTCGGGGAGTATCTCTCCCGTGTAGAGCGGCTCCCACTCCTGGCCCACGGGCTTCACCTTTATCCCCCGGTAGAGGTGCATCCCGGAGCCGGTCGGGATCAGCTTACCGATGATGACATTCTCCTTGAGGCCCCTCAGATGGTCGACCTTGCCGGAGAGCGCCGCGTCTGTCAGGACGCGGGTCGTCTCCTGGAAGGAGGCCGCCGACAGGAAGGACTCGGTGGCCAGGCTGGCCTTGGTTATGCCGAGCAGTATCTCCTTGAACCGGGGCGGCTTGCCGCCGTCGGCCACCACGCGCTCGGCCTCGGCCTCGAACTCCATGTAATCGGCGAGCTGCCCGGGGAGGAACTCCTCCGAGTCGCCCGGGTCCGTTACGGTCACACGCTTGAGCATCTGCCGGACGATTATCTCGATGTGCTTGTCATGGATATCTACGCCCTGGTCCTTGTAGACCTTCTGGACCTCGCTCACCAGGTAGAGCTGGACGGCCTCGCGGTTCCTTATCTCGAGCAGGTCCTTGGGGTCGGCCGAGCCTTCCGTGATCTGGTCGCCGGCGGAGACGGTGTCGCCGTCCTTGACCAGGAGTTTCAGGCTGGCCGGTATCTGGTACTCGTAGGAATGAGACACCATCTTGCCGTCGTCGTCGAGCTTCTCACCGTGGAGGATTATCTCGTGGTACTTCTCGCCCCTGCGTATCTCGATCAGGCCGCGGCTGTCCGCAAGGTAGGCCTGGCCCTTGGGCTTGCGCGCCTCGAAAAGCTCGACCACCCGGGGCAGCCCGTGTGTGATGTCGCGCCCGGCGCCGGCGTAGACGCCTCCGAAGTGGAAGGTCCTCATCGTAAGCTGTGTGCCCGGCTCGCCGATCGACTGTGCTGCGACGATGCCGACGGCCTCTCCCATCGGAACGTTCCCGCCCGTGGCGAGGTTCCGCCCGTAGCATGCGCCGCATACGCCGTGCTTCGCACGGCACGTCAGCACCGAGCGGACCTGCACCTGCTCTATGCCCGCCTCCGCGAGGGCGATGGCCTCGCTCTTACCTATGTGCTGGTTTGCCTTGACAATGGCCGCGCCCCTCTTGACCTTGACGTTCTCGAGAGCGTTGCGCGACATCACGCTGGGGTTGATCTCGCCGTCGACCACGACATCGACCGGGATGCCGCGGTCACTGCCACAGTCTTCCTCGCGCACGATGACATCCTGGGCAACGTCGACCAGCCTGCGGGTCAGGTATCCCGAGTCGGCGGTCCTCAGCGCGGTGTCGGCCAGGCCCTTTCGCGCGCCATGTGTGCTGATGAAGTACTCGAGGACGGTCAGCCCCTGCCTGAAGTTGGACGTGATGGGGGTCGCGATGATCTCACCCTTGGGGTTCTCGACAAGGCCCTTCATCCCGGCCAGCTGCTTGATCTGCTTTAGATCGCCGCGGGCGCCGGAACGGGCCATCATGTAGATCTGGTTGAACTGGTCGAAGTTCTCCTCCATGCGGGTCGCCACCAGGTCGGTGGCCCCGTGCCAGACGTCGACCACCCGCGTGTGCCTCTCGTCCTCGGTGTAGAAGCCGCCGCGGTAGCGGTCCTCTATCTCGATGATCTCTTTCTCGGCGTCGGCCAGTATCTTGGGCTTTTCCGGCGGGACCTCGATGTCCTCGACGCCGATGGTGATGCCGGCCTGGGTCGCGTACCGGAAGCCGGTCTCCTTGATCTGGTCGAGTATGCGTTCGATGACGTCGGAGTCGTACTGGTCGGCGACCTTCTCGACTATCTCCGCGACGTCTTTCTTGCCCACCGGGTGGTTCTGGTATTCGAAGTCCTCCGGGAGCGCCCTGTTGAAGATGATGCGGCCGACTGAGGTCTCGACGATTTCGCCGTCCATCCTTATCTTGACCAGTGCCTGCAGGTCGACCTTGCCGAAATCGTAGGCGAGGACGGCCTCCTCGGGGTTGGCGAACACCTTGCCTTCGCCCTGCGCTCCCTCCTTAACCGCATTGAGGAAGTAGCAGCCCAGCACCATGTCCTGGGTCGGGGTGACGATCGGCTTGCCGTGGGCCGGCGAAAGGATGTTGTGCGAGGACAGCATGAGGATGCGGGCCTCGGCCTGAGCTTCCGCGCTCAAGGGAAGGTGGACGGCCATCTGGTCTCCGTCAAAGTCCGCGTTGAACGCTGTGCAAACCAGCGGGTGTATGCGGATCGCCTTGCCCTCCACGAGCATCGGCTCGAACGCCTGGATGCCCAGCCTGTGCAGGGTCGGCGCCCTGTTGAGCATGACCGGGTGCTCCTGGATGACCTTCTCGAGCACGTCCCAGACTATCGGCACCATGCGGTCTATCATGCGCTTGGCGCCCTTGATGTTATGGGCGAAGCCCAGGTCCACCAGTCGCTTCATCACGAACGGCTTGAACAGCTCGAGCGCCATCTGCTTGGGCAGGCCGCACTGGTGGAGCTTGAGCTCGGGACCGACCACGATGACCGAGCGGCCCGAGTAGTCCACGCGCTTGCCAAGCAGGTTCTGGCGGAAGCGGCCCTGCTTGCCCTTGAGCATGTCCGAGAGTGACTTCAGGGGCCGGTTGCCGGGGCCGGTCACCGGCCTGCCGCGTCGGCCGTTGTCGAACAGCGCGTCGACAGCCTCCTGGAGCATGCGCTTTTCGTTGTTTACGATGATCTCGGGTGCCCCCAGGTCCAGCAGCCTCTTGAGGCGATTGTTCCTGTTTATCACGCGCCGGTAGAGGTCGTTCAGGTCCGAGGTCGCGAACCGTCCGCCGTCGAGCTGCACCATCGGGCGCAGGTCCGGGGGGATGACGGGAACGACGTCCATTATCATCGCCTCGGGGCGGTTATCGGTCTTGAGGAACGCCGATACCACCTTGAGCCTCTTGGTCGCCTTGTTGCGCTTCTGGCCCTTGGAGGTACGGATGACTTCGCGCAGCTCCTCGGCCTCTGTCTTGAGGTCGAGGTTCAGGAGCAGTTCGCGGACTGTCTCCGCGCCCATCCCCCCGCGGAAGTAGTCTCCGTAACGCTCGCGGAGGTCGCGGAACTTCTGGTCCTCGTCGATGAGCTGCTTGGCGTCCAGGTTCTTGAACTCGTCGAACAGGCTCCTGAGGTAATCCACCTGTACCTGGACTTGTTCCCTCTGCTCGTCCTTCTCTTTCTCCAGCGAGTCGGCGAGCTTCTTCGCCTTCTTGTCGTAGGCCGTGTTCTCCTTGTGGATCTTCGCCTGGTAGCGCTTCTCGAGCTCCGCGACGCGTTCTTCCTTGGTCTTGGGATATTCAGCGGCCTTCTTCTTCGACTCGCGTTTTATCACGTTGATCTGCTTGTCCCGCTCGGCTTCGAGTTCCTTGACCTTCTTGTCGAGCTCTTTCTCCTCCTCTGTCTTCCGGTCGGCGAGCCGGTCGTCCATCTCGTGCAGGTGCTCGTCGAGCTCGGTCTCTATCTCCCCGACCTCATCCGCGAGGCGCTCCTCGAGCTGCGGCCACTCCTTGTCACGCTTGTCCTTCTTGACGTCGACGACGATGTACGACGCGAAGTAGAGCACCCTCTCGAGGCTCTTTGACGGCAGGTCGAGCAGGTAACCCATGCGCGAGGGTACGCCCTTGAAGAACCAGATGTGCGATACCGGCGCCGCCAGCTCAATGTGCCCCATCCGCTCCCGGCGGACCTTGGAGCGTGTCACCTCGACGCCGCAGCGCTCGCAGATCATGCCCTTGAACCTGACACGCTTCTTGTACTTCCCGCAGGAGCACTCCCAGTCGCGGGTGGGCCCGAATATCTTCTCGCAGAAGAGGCCTTCCTTCTCCGGCTTGAGCGTGCGGTAGTTGATGGTCTCCGGCTTCTTCACCTCGCCGTTGGACCAGCTCCTGATCTGTTCAGCGGTGGCGAGACCTATCCTCAGGCTTGAAAACTCGTTGACGTCGAGCAAGTGATCCCTCCTAGATGAGGCTCTGGTGGCTTTCGTCTTCCTCGGTGCCCGCGTAAGGCTGGTTGGTCCGCAGGTCGATGCCCAGCTCCTCGGCAGTGCGGAATATGTCCTCCTCCGCCTCCTGGATCTCGATGGGCTTGCCGTCCTCCGCGAGGACCTCCACGTCGAGACCGAGCGACTGCATCTCCTTGACCAGGACCTTGAAAGACTCCGGTATGCCCGGCTCCGGTATGTTCTCGCCCTTTACTATGGCTTCGTACACCTTGACGCGCCCTACCACGTCGTCGCTCTTCACGGTGAGGAGCTCCTGCAGCGCGTATGCAGCGCCGTAGGCCTCGAGCGCCCACACTTCCATCTCGCCGAACCGCTGGCCACCGAACTGCGCCTTGCCGCCGAGCGGCTGCTGCGTGACCAGCGAGTACGGACCGGTCGAGCGTGCGTGGATCTTGTCGTCGACCAGGTGTATGAGCTTCATGATGTATATGTACCCGACGGTGACGTCGTTGGTGAACGGCTTGCCGCTCCGTCCGTCGAAGAGACGCGCCTTGCCGGTCTGCGGGAGGCCCGCCCTCTTCAGCGTCTTGATTATCTCGACCTCGGTGGCGCCGTCGAAGACGGGGGTGCTCATGAAGACCGGCTGTTCGCCGTCGAAGCCCTCGTGGGCCGACCAGCCGAGGTGGGTCTCCAGTATCTGCCCGATGTTCATGCGGGACGGCACGCCAAGCGGGTTGAGGACGATGTCGACCGGGGTCCCGTCCTCGAGGAAAGGCATGTCCTCCACGGGCAGGATCTTGGAGATGACGCCCTTGTTCCCGTGCCGTCCGGCCAGCTTGTCGCCCTCGCGTATCTTGCGTCGCTCGGCCACGTTCACGCGGACGAGCTGGTTCACGCCGGGTGAGAGCTCGTCGCCGTTCTCACGGGAGAATACCTTGACCCCGATGACCTTGCCGGACTCGCCGTGCGGCACCTTGAGGGAAGTGTCGCGCACCTCGCGCGCCTTCTCCCCGAAGATGGCTCTCAGGAGCTTCTCCTCGGCAGTGAGCTCGGTCTCGCCCTTGGGAGTGACCTTGCCCACCAGCACGTCGCCGGCCTTGACCTTGGCGCCGAGCCTGATGACGCCCTGCTCGTCGAGGTCCTTGAGGACCTCCTCCTGGACGTTGGGGATGTCCGCGGTTATCTCCTCGTCGCCGAGCTTCGTGCTCCTGGCCTCGACCTCGTGTTCCTCAATGTGAATGGAGGTGAGGATGTCGTCCCTGACCAGGCGCTCCGATACGACGATGGCGTCTTCGAAGTTGTAGCCCTCCCACGGCATGAAGGCCACCAGCATGTTGCGCCCCAGCGAGAGCTCGCCCTCGTCGGTGCAGGGGCCGTCCCCGATGACCTGACCCTTGATGACGGTCTCGCCCTCGCGGATTATCGGCCGCTGGTTGATGCAGGTGCCCTGGTTCGAGCGTTCGAACTTCTGGAGATGGTACAGGTCGGTCTTGTCCTTGTCGGCCTTCTTCTGGCTGCGCGGCTTGATCTCGATGGAATCGGCATCGACGTGGACGACCGTGCCGGCCATCCTCGCGGAGACCACGTCGCCGGTGTCCTTCGCGGCGCGGAACTCCATGCCCGTGGCGATCAGCGGGGCCTCGGGCTTGACCAGGGGGACCGCCTGCCTCTGCATGTTCGAGCCCATCAGCGCCCTGTTGGCGTCGTCGTGCTCGAGGAACGGTATCAGCGCAGTCGCCACGCTGACCGTCTGCCGGGGCGATACGTCCATGTAGTTGACCAGCTTGGCCTCGACGGTCGAGACCTCCTCCACGAGAATGGGCGCCCGGCAGAGGACCCTGTCCTCCTTGAACCTGCCGGTCTTGGTCAGGGGGGCGTTCGCCTGGGCGATGATGAAGTCGTCCTCCTTGTCGGCCGTCAGGTACTCGATCTTGTCGGTCACGACCCCTTTCTCGACCTTGCGGTACGGGCTCATCAGGAAGCCGAACTGGTTGATCTTGGCGTAGGTCGAGAGGTTGCCGATGAGGCCGATGTTCGGCCCTTCCGGGGTCTCGATGGGGCACATCCGGCCGTAGTGGGACGGGTGGACGTCCCGAACCTCGAAGCCCGCGCGCTCCCGCGAAAGGCCGCCGGGACCCAGGGCCGAAAGCCTCCGCTTATGGGTGAGCCCCGCCAGCGGGTTGGTCTGATCCATGAACTGCGAGAGCTGGCTGGAGCCGAAGAACTCCTTTATGGCCGCCACCACAGGCCTGATGTTAATAAGCGTCTGGGGGGTGATCGAGTCGATGTCCTGCGTCGTCATGCGCTCCCTGACCACGCGCTCCATCCGCGACAGGCCGATGCGTATCTGGTTCTGGATGAGCTCTCCGACGGTGCGCACCCGCCGGTTGCCGAAGTGGTCGATGTCGTCGATAGTGCCGGTCTCGCCCTCGTGGAGGTTGACTATATAGCGCACCGCTTCGAGGATGTCCTCGCGTGTCAGCACGGTGATGTCGAGCGGGACTTTGAGGTTCAGCTTGTTGTTGAGCTTGTATCGCCCTACCTTCGCAAGGTCGTAGCGCCTGGGGTTGAAAAAGAGGTTCTCGAGCAGGCCCTTCGCGCTTTCAACGGTCGGGGGCTCTCCGGGGCGCAGCTTGCGGTAGATATCGATGAGCGCGGCCTCCCGGCCGGCGGTGTGGTCTTTCTCGATCGTGGCTTCGATGCACTTCGAGCCGTTGAAGAGCTCCATCAGTTTGTCACCTTCGTAGCCGAGCGCCTTGAGCAGCACGGTCACAGGCTGCCTGCGCTTGCGGTCTATGCGGACTCCCAGAGTGTCCTTCTTGTCGAGTTCGAGCTCGAGCCACGCTCCCCTGGACGGGATTATCTTGCCCGTGAACAGTTCCCGGTCGGACTCCTTTTCGATCTCGACATCGAAGTAGACCCCCGGTGAGCGCACCAGCTGGCTCACTACCACCCTCTCGGTGCCGTTGAAGATGAACGTCCCCTTTTCGGTCATGAGGGGAAAGTCTCCCATGAAGACCGACTGCTCTTTTATCTCGCCGGTCTCCTTATTGATGAGCCGTACGTCCACGAAAAGGGGCGCGGCGAAGTTCATGTCCTTTTCTTTGCACTCCTCGACGTCGAGCTTGGGGTCTCCGAAGGTATGCGAGCCGAACTCGACCGCCATTGTCCCCGTGAAATCCTCTATAGGAGATATGTCACGGAAGATCTCGGCAAGGCCGTCGGTCAGGAACCATGCGAACGAGTCTTTCTGGATTGCGATGAGGTCCGGTACGGGCAGGACCTCGGGTATCTTGGCGAATGTCAGTCGCTTGCGCTTACCCTTAAGTGCTGGCGACAAAAAAATCCCCCCTGTCGGCTTGAGAAATGAACTGAAATGGGTCTACAAGCGTACCTCTCGAACGTGCGAACGTCATCATACCGGCGCAAACTTGTATAATACCAATATTGGTTCTATGCGTCAATCAGGTTTCTACGGCCGTGTCCACATTCCTTCAGTTCCCCTGAATTTTACTTGTGGTCCGTTTGTGGCGGGCCCGACCGCTGTCCTTGCGGGAGCACTGTCGACTCTGGATAGCCGCGGCCCGCCGCTCGCGGGAGCGCGGCGGCATGCTATTCGGCGCACGATCGGCCGCGGTGGTGGCTGTCTGGTGATCCGGGCACGGCTGGCGCGTCGCCCTACTTTACCTCTACCGTGGCTCCAGCCTCTTCGAGCTGCTTCTTGAGCTTCTCCGCCTCGTCCTTGTTAACGCTTTCCTTGACGGGCTTCGGCGCCTCTTCGACGAGGGCTTTGGCTTCCTTGAGGCCAAGGCTCGTGATCACCCTGACCTCCTTGATGACGGGGATCTTCTTCTCTCCCGCCGAGACAAGTATCACGTCGAACAGGGTCTTCTCTTCCTCGGCGGCCCCTCCAGCTTCGGCGGACGTCGGCGCGGCAGCCGCCATGGCCACTGGCGCGGCCGCGGTAACACCGAACTCGTCCTCGAACATCTTGATGAACTCGGAGATCTCGAGCACGGTCCATTCCTTGATGCCTTCGATGGCGTCCTTGGGGGTCAACTTCTCGGCCAAGACAATCACCTCTCCTGATCAGTTCCTTAACTCTGTTCGTCCCCGGGGGCTTGCTCCTCGCCGGCCTCGACGGCCTTTTCGGCCTCTTCGGCCTCTTCGGCCTGCGGGGACTCATCCTCCGCAGCCGCGACTCCGGCCTCATCGATCGGCTCCGCGGTTTCGGGTCCGGCCTGAGCCTCTTCGGCCGGAGGCGCCTCGAGTGCCGGGGCAACCTGTTCGGGAACCACTTCAACGGGCGCGGGCTCCGCAGCCGTCTTCTTGTCGGCAAGCGCCTGGAAGAGCCCGAGCATCTTTCGGGCCGGCGCGACGACCGCCGAGACGATCTTCGCGAGCGGCGCCTGCATGACACCCGCCATCTGCGCAAGGAGCACCTCGCGCGCCGGCAGTGTCGCCACCGCCTCGACCTGGCGGCCGTCGAGCAGCCTCTCGCTGACGAGACCACCCAGCATGTAGAACTGCTTCCGACCTCGCGCAAAATCTCTCAAGGCGCGCGCCACCGGCGTCGGATCCGGCCCGGCGAAGACCACCGCGACGGGCCCCTCGAGCAGTTCGGTCAGCCGCTCATGCGGCGAGCCGGACAGCGCGATCCGTGTGAGGGTATTCTTGAGGACACGGAGCTCAGCCCCGTTCTGCCCCACTATGCCGCGCAGGTCGTTCGCCTCGGAGACCCTGAGCCCCGAGTAGTGCAGCACCAGCACCGACTCCGCGCCGTCGAACCACTTCCTGATCTGGCGGACCTTGTCTTTTTTCTCCTGGCTGGGCATCTCGACCCCCAATAAAAAAGCCTCTTGCGAGGCAACCACGATAAAACGTCGCCTCGGCAGGATTATCATTAAGCCTTACGGCACCTGCTGTCTCAGGCCTGCTATTCAGTTAGCGCCAAACGACTGTACCAGACCAACGGAAGGCTGTCAAAATCAGCTTCCGGCCATCGCCGACTCCGGGATGAGGTCCCTCGTGACCGAGGGGTCGACCTGGATCCCGGGACCCATCGTGCTCGAGAACGTTATCGTCTTGAGGTACCGGCCCTTGGCCGCCGCCGGCCTTGCCCTTATGATCTCCTCCAGCACCGCCTGGTAGTTATCGAGCAGGTCCTCCACGGCGAAGGACATCTTTCCGAGCGCCAGGTGCACGTTTGACTGTTTGTCGACGCGGTACTCGACCTTGCCTCCCTTTGTGTCCCGGACGGCCTTCTCGATATCGAAGGTCACGGTCCCGCTCTTGGGGTTCGGCATAAGCCCACGCGGGCCGAGTATCTTGCCCAGCCTCCCTACAAGGCTCATCACGTCCGGCGTCGCGATCGCCGCGTCGAAGTCCGTCCAACCCCCCTGCACTTTCGCGACCAGGTCCTCGCCACCGACAAAGTCTGCGCCCTCGCGCTCGGCTTCGGCGGCCTTGTCCCCCAGCGCGAAAACAGCGACCCGCACTTCCTTGCCGGTTCCCTTAGGCAGCATTACAGTGCCCCTGACCATCTGGTCGGCCCGTCGCGGGTCGACGCCGAGCCGGATCGCCGCCTCGAAGGTCTCGTCGAAGCCGGCAGTAGCCAGCTCCTTGGCCAGCAGCACCGCATCGTACGGTGTATACAGTCTCCCAGGCTCTATCCTGGAATCGCTCTCTCTGAAGCGTCGGCTTCTTTTCTTCAATTCAAACCTCTTTCTGGAGCGACCGGCGGGTGAACCGCTCAGTCCGCTTCCACCTCTATCCCCATACTGTTCGCGGTGCCCTCGATGATTCGCGCGGCCGCCTCGATGTCGTTCGTGTTCAGGTCAGGGAGCTTGACCTGCGCGATGTCCCTCACCTTGTCGCGCGAGATGGTCGCGACTATCGTGCGGTTTGGCTCACCGCTGCCCTTCTCTATCCCGGCGGCCTCCAGAATGAGCCGCGACGCGGGAGGGGTCTTGGTGACGAACGTGAAGGAGCGGTCCTCGTAGACCGTAATCTCCACGGGCACTATCTGGCCGAGCTGGTTCATGGTAGTGGCGTTGTACGCCTTGCAGAACTCCATGATGTTCACACCGTGCTGCCCCAATGCGGGACCCACCGGTGGAGCGGGGTTGGCCTGTCCCGCGGGGATCTGCAGCTTTATGACTGTCATTATCTTCTTGGCCACTCTGGGGCTCCTTCCCTATAGCTTGGAGACCTGGTCGAACGTCAGCTCGACGGGCGTCTCCCGCCCGAAGATCGAGACCAGGACCTTGAGCTTGCTCTGGTCAAGGCTCACGTCGCTTATGATGCCCGTGAAGTCGGCGAAGGGACCCTCGATCACCTTTACGCCCTCGCCGGCCGAGAACTCGGCCGACACCTTGGGCTTCTCCGCCTTCTGGCGGGCAAGGATACGGTCGACCTCCTCGTCCCATATGGGCGTCGGGCGCGCGGATGTGCCCACGAAACCGGTTACGCCCGGGGTGTTCCGCACCACGTACCACGAGTCATCGTCCAGCAGCATACGGACCAGCAGGTACCCGGGCAGCAGCTTCTTCTGGCTCAGTTGCTTCTTTCCGGACTTGTACTCGAGTACGTCCTCGGTGGGCACGATGACCTCGAATATCTTACCCTCCATGTGCATGGACTTGATGCGGTGCTCGAGGTTTGCCATCACCTTGTTCTCGTAACCGGAGTAGGTGTGTACAACGTACCACCTCTCTCCTTTTCTGCGGGGCATTTATCCTCCCGGCGCCCGTCCCTTCAGAACAGGCCTTTGGTTATCAACTGAAGCAGGTGCGTGAGTATATAGTCGATCACGAGCAGGAAGGTCGATACAACCGCCACGGTCACCAGGACCACCGCGGTATAGTTCGTGACCTCGTCCTTGCTTGGCCATATGACCTTCTTCAGCTCGATGCGGACATCCTTCAGGAACTGGGTTGTCCTTTTCCACCAGCTGACCTTCTCAGCCTTCTTCTGTGTGGTCTTCTTCTTCTGCTGCGCCGCCACTCGCTGCTTCTGCGCCGCAGCCTTGGTCTTATCCTGGGACCTGCGCAACTCTCTGTTAATCATCTCTAACCCCTGTTACCTGCTGTGCC
>Ga0209746_1000309_pt1 | contig 26243 bp, 26 predicted proteins | sample BarGraNGADG00211_3_FD_184496 | JGI IMG/M metagenome (GOLD analysis project Ga0209746, IMG submission 184496) | Arctic peat soil microbial communities from Barrow, Alaska - Barrow Graham LP Ref core NGADG0011-211 (SPAdes) (version 2) | ecosystem: Environmental > Terrestrial > Soil > Wetlands >... | reverse complement strand
CCTTCGGCGACCGCTTTGCCGGCCAACCCGCCAGCGACGGCTCCCACCACCGCACCCGCCGTAGCGCCAACGACAGTACCGACGGGGCCTGCGACAGTCCCGATCGCCGCACCGGTTGCAGCGCCGGCTGCCACGGCGCCGGCTGTCGCGCCGACACCCGTTCCGACCGGGTGAGCACCAGGCGCGCCGCTGAGCGGGTCGGCATTCGCATCCTTGCGGGCTTGTTTCTCGCTGCCACTCTTAGGGGCTTTGTCTTGCTTGTTCGTCGACATAATTGTCCTCCTCGGAGAAACTGATAGGAAAATCAATTTTCTCCATAATGGGATTTTAAAGAACTTTTATTGAAATAGCAATAGATGGCAGCACAAATCATTAGCCGACTTTGGCGAATATTTGAAAAATCTCATGCAAACTTTTATTTACCCTGGCCATTTTCCTTCAGCCCATGTTTGTGCAGCAGGACTGCATATCGGGTTGAAGAAGTTGGCAAATTACTTTTTTTTACTGCGCGGATGAAACTGGTCATAAACTTTCTTCACTTGGCCCTTGGCCAGATGAGTGTAAATTTCGGTGGTGGTAATCGATGAATGGCCGAGCAGCATCTGCACCGATCTCAGGTCGGCCCCTTTTTCTACCAGGTGGGTGGCAAAGGAATGGCGCAGCACGTGCGGGGTCAGGCGGCTGGCCAGGCCGACCCGCAACCCGTAGGCCTTGATCATCTTCCAAAGCCCCTGGCGGCTGAATATTTCACCACTGTAATTCACAAAAATCTGTTCCGGCCTCGCCTGTTTCACCAGAGCCGGGCGGCTGAGGTCAAGGTAGTCCCGCAGGCAATCCCGGGATATTTCATTGAAAGGCACGATCCGTTCCTTGCCCCCTTTGCCAAAGACACGTAAAAATCCCTCGGCCAGATACACGTCGGACAATTTCAAATGGGCCACCTCGGAAATGCGCATTCCCGTGGCATACATCAACTCCAAAATCGCCCTGTCCCTTTTTCCGATTATGGTTCCCGTATCTGGCACTTCCAGCAACCGTAAAACCTCTTCGATGGAAAGATACTCGGGCAGTTTGATCCACTTCTTGGGCAAGGAGACGGCAGAGACCGGGCTGAATTCCAAAAGCTCGTCCTGGAGCAGGTAGCGGTAAAAACTTTTCAACACGGAGATCAGGTGCGCCTGGGAGGAAACAGCGCCACCCCGCTGTCCCTGCTGGCGGACGAAATCCAGGATGTTCTTTTCATCCAAACACAGATATTCCAGGTTATTCTTTTTTAAAAAGTCGAAAAATTTTTCAAGTTCCTGGCGGTAGGACAGGATGGTGTTGGTCGCGAACCCTTTTTCAAACTCTAAATAGAGCAAAAATTGATCCAGGGGCGAACGCGGGTGAGCGGTTTCAGCCATGCTCAGAGGTAAGGATTGCTTTTCAGCTCCTGTTCCAGGATGCTGGTTTCGCCATGACCAGGCAAAATGACCGTTGGCGCTGGAAATTTTTTGATCTTGTCGAGCGAGCCCTGCAGCTGCCGGTTGTCCCAGCAGGGCAGATCGGTGCGGCCGACATCATCCTTGAAAAGAGTATCACCGGTAAAGAGCAGCCCTTCCCCGTAAAGCAGGATGGAGCCCGGAGTATGGCCGGGGCTGTGGATGACCTCCAGCTTCAAGTCGCCGGCGCTGACGGTTTCGCCGCCGACCAGTAGACGGCTGGCGGCCGGAGGCAATTCGATCCCGAACATGTCGGCAAATTCACGGTTGACCTGCGCCCGCATCCCTTTCTCGTCCGCTTCGTGCAGCCAAAGGGGGATGTGGAAAGCCTTGAGCAGCGCCGCGACCGCCCCCACATGGTCGGCATGCCCATGGGTCAGGATCACGGCTTGGGGGTGCAGCCTTTCCCTTTCGATCAAGGCGAGTATCCTTTCCGTATCCGCGCCGGGGTCGATGACAAAACAATCACGGCTGGCAGCGGAATAATAAAAATAGGCATTGGTCTGCAGGCCGCCGACTTCCAGTTTCAGATAAGGCACTGGTTCAGGCTCCGTATTTTTTGAATTTCAAGGCATTGGCCATCATCAGGGGCAAAACCTCCATGGCGCTGAATGTTCCCAAAATACCACCGGCACACATCTTTTCACTGAATTTTTCATGGCTCCCCGCGCTCCGTCCCTTGCCGCGGCTCAGCGCCGTATCACCATCCAGGGCAACGGCGTCCAAAAAATGTCCGGCCCGCGCGGCCTGTCTTTGGAAGGATGCCTTGAGCAGCACCGGGTTGGGGTGCCAGGAATGGGCTTTCAACACGGCCGGAGTGGAATGGTCGCCGGTAACGACCAGGACATCGGGAATAAGTTCGAGAACTTCGGGCAGCCAATGGTCGAATTCCTCGATGACCGAAACCTTGCCCGCGAAATTTCCGTCTTCCCCGTAAGAATCCGTTTTTTTGATATGCACGAAAAAGAAATCATGGTCGGCATAATGCTTTTTCAGGGTAGCGACCTGGTCCTGGATGGTGCGGCCGGTTTCCAGGATATCCATTCCCACCAGCTGGGCCAGGCCCTTGTACATGGGATAGACCGCAATGGCCGCCGCCCGCAGCTTAAAAAGTTCGCTGAAGGGAGGAATGGCCGGGTATTGGGCAAAGCCCCGCAGCAGGCAAGTATTGGCCGGGCGGAAAGCGGCCAGCTCCGCGGTCAGGCGGTCGATGAACAGGTTGACGATGCGCTCGGTTTTGGCGGCGGCTTCACTCCTGGCCTTGGCGTATAAGATCGGCCGGCCGGTTACTTCGGGATCGGCATCGTTCAGTTGGTCGCTTAGGCCCGCGCCGGTCAGGACCAAAACAAAGCGGTGCTCTTCCCCGGAGTACAGGCCGATCTCGACATCCTCGATCTTTTTTATCTTCCCGCGCAGATACTCAATGATCTCGCGGTTTTTCTCGCTGGCGATGCGGCCGGCGCGGCGGTCGGTGATCAGGCCGTTTTCCAGCGTGGCAAAATTGCCGCGCACGGCCACGCTGTTGGCTCCGACCGCAACCCCAACCCCCAGGGCCTCGAGTATGCCCCGGCCGATCTCGTATTTAAGCGGGTCGTAGCCGAAAAGAGATAAATGGGCCGGGCCGCTGCCCGGGGTGACGCCCGGGGCGATGGGATGGCTGAGCCCCAGTTCGCTTTCCGAGGCCAGCAGGTCCAGGTTCGGAGTGCGGGCGGTTTCCAGTTCGGTCCGGCCTTTAACCGGCAAGCCGCCCAGGCCGTCCAAGACCAGCAGCACCATTTTCTTTTCGTTGGCAATACTGATTTTCCTGTGCAATTCTTCGCGTTCCATGGTTGCTCCTGGTTTCATTATCACCGCAAGGACGGTTTAAATCAAGCCCGGCCCGGGAGGAAAGTTCTTTCTCGCGGGAGGGAATATGATTTTTTAGGGCAGACGCCCGGCTACTGCTCTTCGCCGCAGTAGGGGCATTTCTTTACACGCCGGCCCATGGCCTTGCGGCAATTCCAGCAAACAATATCGGTGCGGCTCTCCCGGGCCTGGATGCGCTTTTGGATATCCTTCATTTCGGTAGCGTAGTCGCGGTTCTTGTTGGCCATGCTTTCCAGATCGTTCAAAACGTCCGTGGCCTGGGCATAGCGCTGCTTTAGATCGGCGGCCATGGTTTTCATGATCACAAAATTCAATTCCGGGGATACGGAAGAATTTTTTCGGACCAGGGGCACAAGCTGGCCGGCCTTGGCCTTTTTATAAATTTCCATGGGATTGGCCAGGACGATGGGAGGAAAACCTGTCACCATCTCATAAAACAGGCTGCCCGCCGAGTAGATGTCCGAGGCGAAAACCGCCTTGCCCTCGAACTGCTCAGGGGACATGTAGGGCGGGGAGCCGATCTTGGTGGTGGCGAACTGCTTTTCCTGAAGCAGGGTCGAAGTGCCGAAATCAGCGATTTTCACTTCATTATCCAGGTTGATCAGAATATTGGAAGGACGGATATCGCGGTGGATCACCGATTTCTGGTGGGCGAAGGCCAGCGCCGAAAGGATCTGCTTGAAGTATTTCAACGCGGTCTTGATCTCCAGGGTGCTTGATTTGTCGAGGATCTTCTCCAGGTCCGTGCCTTCGATGTATTCCATGACCATGATCAAAATTCCGTCAATGATGTCCACGGTCAGCAGCTTGACGATGTGCGGATGGTCGAGAAGCCGGGTCTGCAGGATGGATTCCTGCAGCAACTTGTCGGTCTGGGTGCTCGTGCGGTGGGGGATCTTCAACGCCCGCTGGCATTTCAAAATGGTATCTTCGGCCAGATAAACCGTGCCGAAACCGCCGCTGCCCAGTTTCTTCAATATCTTGTATTTCCCGATCTGCCCTTTCAGTTCAATCATTTTTCCCAAAGGCCGGCGGGTCGCCGCCCATAGCGTTCGCCGGCAAGAAACGCCGTTGTCCCATCAATTGATCCGATCATTCTTGAAAAAAACCTGGTCCTTCGCCGCTTCGATCTCGCGCAGTTTTTTGAACAGCTCGGTTTCCTGGCGGGAAAGGTTTTGGGGAGTCACGACATTGATCTGGATGAGCAGGTAGCCACGGCTACAGCGGTTGACCTGCCGGAATCCCTTGTTCTTGATTTTCAACACCTGCCCGGTCTGGGACCCAGGGGGGATATTGATCTTTTCAGTACCCTCGAATGTCTTGATGCTGACATTGTCGCCAAGCGCAGCCTGGGAAAAGCTTACCGACAGCTGGTAAAGCAGATCATTGCCATGCCTTTGAAAAAACTTGTCCGGCTTGATCTTTACCATGATATATAGATCCCCGGGGGAGCCGCCATCCCTGCCGCCCTCGCCTTCCGCCGTTACCCGCAGGCGGTTGCCTTCGTCGATCCCGGCCGGGAAGGTCACCTTGATCTTTTTGGCTTCCTGCTGCCTCCCCTGGCCGCGGCATTTTTTGCATGGATGGGCAATGACACGGCCGCGGCCCTGGCAGGAAGAGCAGGTCGTGGCCACCGAAAAGAAACCTTGCGATATGCGCACATTGCCGCTGCCGCCGCATTTGCGGCAAACATCCGCGCTTTCTCCCGGCTCACTTCCCGATCCATCGCAGACATCGCAATTCCTTTCCCGGTCGACGGCCACTTCCATTTCCGCTCCCAGAAAGGATTCCTCGAGGGTCAATGCCACTTCCAGTCCCAGGTCACTTCCCTTGTGCGGTCCACGCCGCTGCCGGCCGCCTGAAAAAGATCCGCTAAAACCGAACAAGTCACCCAGGATATCACCAAAATCGGAAAATATGGAATCGGAAAAAAAACCGAAATCCTGGCCGCCGCCGCCGGCTCGCAACCCTTCCACACCATATTGGTCATAGACCTGCCTTTTTTCACTGTTCCCCAAAACCGAATAGGCTTCCGAGGCCTCTTTGAATTTCTCCTCGGCTTCGGGATTGTCGTGGTTGCGGTCAGGATGATGCTGCAAGGCCATTTTGCGATAAGCCTTTTTTATCTCCTCGGGGCTGGCATTGCGGTTTACTTCCAAAATCTGGTAAAAATCCTTTTTGGCCATGCGCGGCTACTTTGAAAACTCAGAGGTGAGGATGCTGTTGATCATATTGCGGTAGTTTTTCATTTTTTTTAAAAGGTTTTCCAGCAAATCTATATCATTACCTTCCAGGGCTTTTTCGGTGCGGGTGATCAGGGAATCGATTTCAGCTCCATCATGGGGAGACAATTTTTCAATATAACGCTGATAATAGAATTTAACGGTTTCCCATTCCTCCTTGAGCAGCAATTTGTCTTTGGTCAGCCGCAATTCCATCTTGTCTTTCTCTTCAAATTTTTTGGCATCCCGGATGATCTTGTCGATTTCTTCAGGCGACAAGCCGCTGGAAGGCTGGATCTTCATGCTTTGGGTAAGTCCGGTCGCCTTGTCCTGGGCGGAAACCCTGACAATGCCGTTGGCGTCGATTTCAAAAGTGACATCAATTTGCGGAATGCCCTTCAATGTTTGGGGGATACCGATCAAATTGAAAAAGCCAAGCGATTTGTTGCCGGAAGCCGTCTCCCTTTCTCCCTGAAGCACATGAATTTTGACCGTTGTCTGGTTGTAGGTGATGGTGGTGAAGACCATGGATTTTTTTGTGGGGATAGTGGAGTTGCGCTCAATGACCTTGGTGAACGTGTCACCTTTGGTCTCCACTCCCAGGGAAAGGGGGGTGACATCCAGCAGCAGCAAATCGCGCACCTTGCCCTTGATGATTTCGGCCTGCAGTGCCGCTCCCTGGGCAACCGCTTCTTCGGGATTGATTTGAATATCGGGAGGTTTGCCGAAAAATTCGGATAATTTTTGAAAAATGATGGGCATGCGGCTCTGGCCGCCCACCAAAATGGCCCGCTCGATCTGTTCGGGCTTGACGCTGATATCGCTCAGCGATCTCTTGATCAACACCAGGGTGCGGTCAATGAAATCCATGGTGAAAGATTCCAATTGGGAACGCGTCAATTTTTTCTGGAAATGGTAATTCGAACCATCGCTGAAATGGTGCAGATAAGGTATCGAAACCAGGGTTTCCTGGTCAAAGGACAATTCGATTTTGGCTTTTTCAGCGATCAGGATCACCCGCTGCACGATGTCCTTGCTGTCCCGCAGGTCGACCGTGGTCTCCCTTTCCACATCATGAAAAATCCAGTCGCAGATCTGGGCATCGAAATCGCTGCCTCCCAAAAAAGTGTCCCCCAGGGTGGAAACAACCTTGTAGATGTCGCCGTTGATCTCCACGATGGAAATATCAAAAGTGCCTCCGCCCAGATCGTAAACCGCATACAAGCCGTTTTTTTTGATTTTTTGCCCATAAGCAATCAGGGCGGCAGTGGGCTCGTTGATGATGCGCGTGACATTCAGCCCGGCAATTTCTCCGGCCACCTTGGTGGCCTGTCTTTGGGCATCGTTGAAAAAAGCGGGGACCGTGATGACCGTATCGCCGATGGCCTCACCCAAATAATTTTCAGCGATGCTTTTCAGGTAGCCCAGGAACATGCCGGAAATTTCTTCGGTCGAATATAAGTTTTCTCCAAGTTTGACCTTGATATCTCCGTTCTCCGCCTCGACAATATCATACCCGACCCTTCTGCCGATGCCCTTGATTTCGGGACTATCGAATTTGCGCCCGATCAAACGTTTGATCCCCCAGATGGTATTTTTGCTGTTGGTGATCATCTGCCGCTTGGCGGCGTTGCCGAAAATTCTCTTTTTATCATGGGTCTGGCTGATCACCGACGGGATTACCCTGGCACCCTCGGGGTTGGGCACGATCAGGGCTTCACGCCCTTCCAAGTAACTGATGCAGGAATTCGTAGTGCCCAGATCGATTCCGATATTCTTGCACATTATGGTTTGGCTTCGGTTTCCTGCGGGTTGGTTTTTGTAACCGGGATCGCCACTTTGGTCAGAACCGGACGCAACAATTTGTTGTGGAAGGTGAACCCTTTCTGATATATTTCCACGACCACCGGCTGGGTAATATCTTCCCGCTCCTCCTTGCTCAATGCCTCATGAAAAGCGGGATCGAAGGGTTTGCCCAGGGCATCGATCTCCAGTACGTGGTTTTTCTTCAACAAATCCAGGAACTGCCTGCGGATCATTTCCACCCCGGAAAGTATCCCTTTGTCAGTTTCAAGGCCTTTGGCCTTCAACGCACGATCCAAATTGTCAAATATCTGCAGCAGGTCGATAAAGAACTCGGTTAGCACATATTTCTGATATTCCTCTTTCTCTTTCTTCATGCGCTTGCGAAAATTGTCCATTTCGGCCAGGCCGCGCAGGTATTTGTCCTTGAATTCATCACGTTCGGACTGAATTTTCTGCAGGGGGTCTTCGGGTTCATGGATTTTGTGATGGATTTTTTTGCTGACGGTTTTTTTCTTGTGGCTACCATCGTCGTGACTATTTTTCTCCTGGTTTTTGGCTTCATCCGCTTCCTGCTCGTTCTCATCCGGAACGTAACCGATGCCTTCCTTGTCTTCATCCCCTTGCATTTAACCCTCCCCGTTGTTGTCCGAAAAAATCACCATTGACCAGAGAGTAAATCCCAGTGATGAATCAAAAAGCACTTGGCTTTCATTTGCTTCCCGCATAAAAAAATTTTAATATAATATGAGCCGCTTGTCAATTTATCAGCCTGTCGGCAAACGCAAAAAAAGAAAAAACACAAGCAAACAAATCAAATGCCTACTGGCTTTTTCAAAGACCGGCAGTTGCATCCCGCCGGAATTTGTGTTATTTTTAAAACGATGTCGGGACCAGATTTGTTAAAAAAAGAAGGAATCCAATTGAATAAAAAAAAAGAAAATTCGCCGTTGCAATCGCGCGGCCTCGTCATGCTTTTGATTTTTTTCCTGTTCATTTTGATCCTGGCATTCATATTCGGTGACCGGGGGATCGTCGAAATCATCAAAACTCAAAAGCAGATCAAAACCCTGCAGCGAACCATAAAAGACCTGGAATTGGAAAAACAAAAACTGACCAAGGAAATTGAACTGCTGAAGGAAAATCCCCTGGCCCTGGAAAAGAAAGCTCGTGAAAATTTGTGGCTGATGAAAAAAAATGAAAAAGTGATCGTCCTGGTCAAGGACAAAGCGAAGGCAAAACATGAATAATATGAAAACGGTTATACTGCTTGGAGCACTCACCGGAATTTTTTTGTTCATCGGCGGCATGGCCGGGGGGCGCCAGGGCATGCTGCTGGCCCTGGGATTCGCCGCTCTGATGAATTTTGTCTCCTACTGGTTCTCCGATAAAATCGTTCTCAAGGCCTACCGCGCAAACGAATTGCCCGAGGCGGAAGCACCTCGGGTTTATGCCATGGTTCGCGAGCTTTCCCAGCAGGCGCAGATCCCCATGCCCAGCATATACGTGTTCGAACAGGATTCCCCCAATGCCTTTGCCACCGGCCGCAATCCGGCCAAAGCGGTCATAGCCCTTTCCCGCGGCATCATCCAGTTGATGGGAGAAGAGGAATTGAAAGGGGTGATCGCCCATGAATTGACCCATGTCATCAACCGCGATACATTGCTGGCCACCATTGCCGCCACCCTGGCCGGCGCCATCATGTTCCTGGGCTATAAGATGCGCTGGCTGGGTTTGTTTGCCGGAGGACGGGATGACGACAACCGCGGCGGCGTCTTGGGCATGCTCCTGATGGCCATATTGGCCCCGCTGGCTGCCAGCCTTATCCAAATGGCCATTTCCCGTTCCCGGGAATTTAAGGCCGATGCCGGTTCCGCCCAGCTCACCCATAACCCCGAAGGCCTGGCTTCGGCGTTGGAAAAGCTAACTGCATATTCCAAGCAGCTGCCGCTGCAGGCCACTCAGCAGACCGCTCACCTGTTCATTGTGTCGCCCTTGAGCGGCAAGAGCTTGCTTTCTCTTTTTTCAACCCATCCGCCGATCGAAGAACGAGTAGCCCGCCTGCGGGCAATGCGCCTTACCTGAACCGAAATTGAATTTCGGGGTCAACCAACCTGGGTGGTCAGGAAAATGGCTGCTCCCATCTGGGATATCTGATCCTGCAATTCCTCGATTCTGTCAATGTGGGCATCTTCATCTTTTAAAATCCCCTCTAAAATTTCACGCGTGGCAAAATCGGCGACTTCACCGGCCAACTTGATGGCGGCGTTATAAGAAGCTATGGCATCCGCTTCGGAAGCATGGTCATTGATTAACTGCTTGGTGATATCGGCGCCGATGCTGATTTTTTTCAGGGTGGAAACCACGGGCAGGCCTTCCAGGAATAAAATCCGCCCGATAAGCTTTTCGGAATGCTTCATTTCATCAATTGCACGTTTTTCAAAATATTTGTGCAATTTTTCATAACCCCAGTTCGCGTTCATTTCCGAATGCACCATGTATTGGTTGATGGCCGTCAGTTCATCGGCCAGCAGTGCATTCAGTGTCTGAATTAGTTTTTTGTTACCTTTCATCTTTTCCTCCATTAAAATATTTGCCACCAGAGGATATTCCCCTCTTTACCAACCATTGTACGCGGTCGGGGAGAAAATGTAAAGTCGGGAATCAGTCCGCGGCACGATTGGGGAAAGTTTTCAGGATCCCGCCAAACTTGTCGCCAGCAGTCGTTGGTACAAATCTTCCTGACGCGCCACCATGATTGTGGCCGACCAATCGGAAAAATCCTCGCCAGAGAAATTTCCCAGTCTGGAGCGCAATTTTTCATCCGCGGCCAGCTTCAGGATGGCGGCCGCGAATCGTTCATGGTCAGCGACCGGCAGCAAAAAGCCGTTCTCCCCGTCACGGATCACTTCGCGATTCCCCGGGATATCACTGGCCAGCACGGCTTTCTTTTTCAGTCGCAATTGCACCAAGCTCTGGGGCAGCCCCTCCCAGAGGGCAGTGGAAATGCCGATGTCGAAGCAGTCTATGGCGTTTTCCACGTCCCTGATGAATCCGGGCAGGCGGAAATTTTGCCGGATATTCCGCCTCTGCAGCTCATTCTCCAGTTCCTGCCTTTGCGCGCCGTCGCCGGCAATGAAAAAAACGACCTTTGGGTTTTGGCGAATGACGTGGGCCGCAATGGCGATCAGGTGCATCAGGCCCTTTTGCGGTTTAAAAGGCGCAATGACGCCACAGACAAAATGGCCAGCCGGCAGATCATATTTTTTTTTCAGCAGCAGCGGATCCTCATGGCGGCCGCTGAATTTTTCCAGGGGAAAGCCGCTGCGGATCAGAGAAAAATTATTTGCGACCAGTTTTTTGCGCAAAGCCAGCCCGATATCGCTTTGGGCGACAAAAACGAAATGGCTGGTCAAGCGCCGGCAGGCTTTTTCCGCCAGCAGATAAAAATTCCGTTTGAAAAAAGACTGGGCTGGAGAAAAAGAAAATCCGTGCACCGAATGGATGATCAGCGGCACGCCGGCCAGGCGAGCGGCCATGCGTCCGAGTATGCCGGCTTTGGCTGAATGGGTGTGAACGATCTGCGGCCGCAGGCGCTTAAAAAGCCGCAGTAGCGAAAAAAACGCATGCAAGTCCTTGCCTAAACGTATCTCTCTGCCCAGAGCCGGCACGACGACCAGGCGGTCATGATCGGCCAGGCGGCTTTTCAACATGCCTCCGGGACCGCAGAACAGATACACATCGAACCGCAGCGGATCAAGATGCTCGGCGGTATAAATCGTATTGAGCTGGGCCCCGCCCAGTTCCAGCTTGGTGATCAGGTGCACCACGATCGCTCTGCCGCTTTTCATTCTTGCCCGATCTGTCCGGCCGTGACCATGGCCATCTGTATATCATCGGCCATGGAACTGTAATTCCAACTGCCATAGCGGCCAATGGAATAAATGTCATGCCGGCGCAGGTAAGAGAGGATCGCCGGCACCAGGCGCGGCCAGTTGTGGTCAAAGACCACATAGGAAACCGGGATCTTCTTCAGGTCGTGAAACAGAATTTCACCCGGCCGGGAAATCATCCCGGTTTTCTGCAAGGCCTGCGCAGTTTCCCGCAATATCCCTGAGTCATTCAGCGGTCCGGCTGCAGAGACCGTTTTCTCCAAATATACAGAAACAGAACGCCCGCCGGGATAATAACCGACCCGATAAAAGGAAAAGTCTTTTTCCGGAAGATAAAGCCAGTGAAAACGGCGGCGGCGGCGGGCCAACACCGCATTGACCACCAGGGTGGAAATATTCTGCAGCAGCTGTCTGGGAAAAGGCGGCGCCGGCGTGACCATGCCCAGAAGTTCCTTCAGAGGCATGGTGCTGATCAAGTTATCATAGGCATAGGTTCCGCGGTTGGTAATGAGTTTTTTTTGCCGCGCATCAATGCGCATAACCGTTTCAGAAAAACTGATCTTGTCCAGCAACGGCCGGCTGTAACTTTCAATAAATTTCTGCAACGAGTGGCGCGGATAATAAAAAACCGGGTTGTAGCCTTCGGAAAATTGTTTTTTACCCCGGGAACCCGACAACACGTCCGCCGGATCGGGAACCGGGATGCTGCCCTTGTCCATGTCCGCGAGCAGGTCCGCCAATGGCCGGCGGTAAAATTTTGACAGATAAGGCTTGAAAAACAGCTGATAAAAATGCTTGCCGAAATTGGCCAGCAGGAATTTCTCGAGATCTTCCTGGCGCCCGCTTCGGTCGCGGCAGATTTCGGCCAGTATGGCGCGCCGCTGGCGGGCGGGCAGAAAAGCGAGGTGGTACTGCAGCGAATAAGGGATGAAACGCTCCAGCATGAAAATTTTGCTGTTGCGCCGGTATCTCCTGAAATCCTGGAACTTTTCCACGTGTTCCTGGATGTCGGGTTTGTTCTGAAAATGAAAGTAATGGCCGCCGTAATCAAAGGCGAAACCACCGGCCCGGTATTGCCCACACAAACCACCTGGCTCGGCATTCTTTTCCAGGACCAGCAATTCACCGCCAAGCGCCTGGCCCGCACTCAGGCCGGATATTCCCGCCCCGATGACTATGTTCATTCCATTTTAACGCGCGCCAGGACCACGCCCAGGACCAGGAAAAAACCGGCAAAAACAATGCTGATGAACAGGGTTATCCGGGGGGTAGTGAAGAAATTGACTATCACGGCTCCGGAAAGCAATAGTTGCAGTCCGACAATGGCGCTGACGGTTTGCCGGGAAGACCAGTTCTTTTTTTTCTGCAAACGCAAGGCAAAATGGTCGGGGCTGCCCCAAAAGGGCATTTTCCCTTTGCTGATGCGCAAAATGCTGACATAGGCGAGATCGAATAGCGGGATGCCGAGGATGAACAGGCTGGAAACAAAGGCCAGCTTGTTGAACCGCGTGTAGCTGACCATCATGGTCAACGAACCGATAATCAACCACAGGATCATGCTGCCGGCGTCTCCCAGGAAGATGCGGGCCGGCTCCCAGTTGAACTTGAGAAAAGCCAGCAAAGCCGCGGCCAGGCTGATGGACAAAATAGAGATCAGGAAATCGCTCGTATACAGGGAGATGATGAAAATCGTCAGGGCGCTCATGGCGCCGATCGAAGCGGCCAGCCCATCCATGATGTCGATGATATTGAAGGCATTGATCACGGTCAGGATCCAGAGAAACGAAAGTCCCAGATCCAGCCAGTGCGGGAAAAATACCAGATCGATGCCGATGCCGCTCTTAAGCAGAATATAGGTGACCACGATCTGAAAAAGAAATTTTATGCCTGGGGTGAGCGCCTTGAAATCATCGAACAATCCCACCAGCAGCAAAATGGAACTGGCAAAAAGAATTCCCAGCAACTGCTGGTTGAAGGCAAACATCAGGCTGATCGGAGAAATAAAAGCAAAATAAACGATCACCCCGCCCATGTAGGGCACGGGCTGGGCATGCTTTTTCAGTTTGCCGTCGGGCTGGTCCAGGAGCTGGTAGCGAAAAGCCACCCGCTGGGCCAAAGGGGTGCCATAAAGCGTCAGCAGGAAAGAAAGGATGAACGTAAAAACAAGTATGATCTCATTCATTTTTTTTTATCATTTCCCTTTTTTTAAATGCCCGTATAAAAATATTTCGCGAACGAGCCAGGGCGATTATAATTTTGGGAGAGCGGATTGTCAATGCACCGACCCACAGCAGGTCTTTGGCTATGACAAAAGGAATTGCCCACCCGCAGCGGGCGAACCTGAAATTCTTGATCAAGGTCAGGTAGCGATTTTTTACAAGATGAAAGCGCAGGGATGCCGGCCGCGCCAGAGCCAGGGAAAAACGCGAGCCCAAGGTCTTTTTCAAGGTGGCGCTGCGAAAGTGGTAGACCAAGGCCTGGGGGGTAAAAAAAGTTTTCAAACCCAGGAGCTTGGCCCGCCAGCCAATATCAAAGTCCTCCCAGAACATGAAAAAATCCTCGTCATAATACTCATTGCCGATTTTTAATTTCTCGAGGGCCTCTCGCGAAAAAACGGTCGCCGCTCCACAGACGGAAAAAACCTCTTTTTCGCCTGGGCGGATCCGCGACAGTTTGCGGTTGGCGCCAGCCTCCTTGGGATACAAAGCCCAAGAACAGAGTTGACCGGCCGAATCGATCGTCTCGCGGTCAAAACGGAGGAGCAACGGCGACAGCAACCCCGCTTGCGGGTGGTTGGCAAAAAACTGCAGAACCCGGCGGTTGAAATCACTATCCAGGAAGATATCGGAGTTGGCCACCAATACCAGTTCGGAATCCGCCCGGCTGATCCCCAGATTTGCCGCCGCGGCATAGCCGATATTGACCGGCAACTCTATATTCACAAGTTTGGGAAAAGCGCCCAGGACGGCGGAGGACCCGTCTTGGGAAGCATTATCCACGACGATCACTTGCTGGAAAGCGACGGTCTGCCCGAAAAGAGAATCGAGATTCTGCTTTAAGAATTTCTCCGAATTGAAACTGACGACGACCGCGCTGATATCCACTTGGCAGCTGATTTTTCGGATCAGCCCTTGGATACTAGATCAACCCCAACAGCTTCCCGCCCTGTTTGAAACCTTTCAGGATGAAATCAAGGTTATCATCGGTATGGGTAGCCGTGAAGGATGTCCGGATCAGGGAATCCTCGGGCGGAACGGCCGGCGCGATCACCTGGTTGGTGAAGATCCCGTAGTCGCGCAAAAACTTCCACAGCATGAAGGTTTTTTCGATATCGTGAATGAAGACCGGGATGATGGGGGTTTCGGTGTTGCCGGTGTGATAACCCATGGCCGTTAGTTCCTTGTTCATGATCCGGGTGATTTCCCACAGGCGCTTGCGCCGCCAGGGTTCGGTCTGGATGATCTCCAAGGCCTTGTGCGCGGCTCCCAAGGCGGCCGGGGTGATGGAAGCGGAAAAAATCAGCGAACGGGCGTGATGCTTGATGAATTGAATGACCTTGCTGTCGCCCACCACGAACCCGCCCAGGGAAGCAAACGATTTGGAAAAAGTCGTCATGATCAGATCGACTTCGTCAATCAAGCCGAAATGTTCGGCCGTTCCCCGCCCTTTTTCGCCCATGACGCCGACGCCGTGGGCGTCATCGACCATCAGCCGGGCCTGGTATTTTTTGGCCAGCTTGATGATCTGCGGCAGGTTGGAAAGGTCGCCCTCCATGCTGAAAACTCCGTCCACGATGATCAATTTCCCTTTGTCTTCAGGCTGATGGGCCAATTTGTCTTCCAGGTCCTTCATGTCATTGTGTTTGAACTTGGCGATATGGGCATAGGAAAGACGCACGGCATCCATGATCGATGCATGGACCATGCGGTCCAGAATGACGGTATCATTGCGCCCGGCCAACGCCGATATGGTCCCCAGGTTAGTCTGCATGCCGGTGGAAAACGTCAGGGCTTCGTCTTTGCCCATGAACTGGGCCAGCTTTTTTTCCAGCTCGACATGCAGGGAATAGGTTCCATTCAAAAACCGGGACCCGCAGGTCGATGTGCCATATTTCTCCACCGCGGCAATGGCTGACGCCTTGATTTTGGGATCATCGAAGAGCCCCAGATAGTTGTTGGAACCAACCATGAGAATTTTTTTTCCGTTAACCCACACGTGGTTGCCCTCAACTCTTTCGATTTCGGTAAAATAAGGATAAAGACCGGCCTTTTTGGTATCTTCCGCAAGCGTGAATTCGTAACATTTTTTAAAAACATCCATGTTTCACTCCTCGTTTGCATATTTAAAGCGGATTATATAAAATTGCTCCATGAAAATACTGGTGACCGGAGGCACGGGATTCGTGGGCAGCCACCTGATCAGAGAGCTGCTCAAAGATGACCGGAACCAGGTATACGCCCTGATCCGGGACAGCGCCAAATTGAAAAGCTGCGACTTCAGCGACAGAATTTCCGTCATCCACGGCGATCTGTTCCGGTCAGAACCATTCCCCGCTGATATCGAACTGGTCTTCCATCTGGCCGCTTTAACCAAGGTCATTTCTCCACAGGAGTTCATCCGCATCAATCATGAGGGCACGCGATCCCTGCTGGAAAGATTAAAACCACTAAAAAATCTGCATAAAGCTGTCCTGCTCTCTTCTCTGGCCGCTGCCGGCCCCAACCGCGAACAGGGGATTTTGCGGGAAGAAATGCCGGCCGACCCGATCTCCTTATATGGAAAGAGCAAGCTGGCCCAGGAAAAATTATTTGTTGAACAATGCCCGGCTCCCCATGTCATCATCCGGGCGCCGATCGTATTCGGACCCGGCGACATGGACATGCTGGACGCTTTCCGCATGGTCCGCAGGGGGATTGTTCCGTTGCTTGGCCGCAAAGAACGCCGGTATTCGGTGATATACGTAAAAGATTTAGTGCGTGGCATGATCGCTGCCGCCGCCAGCCACTGTCAAAACGAAATTTTTTATATCGCCAACGCGGAACCCGTTGAATGGCAGGACCTGCTTAAGGAAGCGGCCCGGATGCTGGGCAGGAAAAAAACAAGGAAAATCGTGATCCCGGAAATCCTTGGCCGCAGCTTGGCCGAACTTTCCGAAATCCGCATTCGCGCCTTTAAAAGAAAAGCCATATTCAACCGGGACAAATTCAAGGAAATGAAATTCCCAGCCTGGGTTTGTTCCGCCGCCAAAATCGACAGCCTGGTTCATTTTCAGCCCCAAACCCCTTTCCTTGAAGCTTTGCAAGAAACAATCCGTTGGTACCAGGAACAAAAATTGCTGTGAGCGAATTTCATTTTTTCTTGATTTTGTAATTCCGGCGGGAAACAAAATCGGCCGTGAATTTCTGGGTGGTTTTCACGGACCAGTTATCCTGAAAGAGCATGGTAAAGATCACTTCGCCGCTGATGGTCAGGTTGCCGATCAACGCTCCTTCATTTAGCTTAAAGGGGACTTCGATCTCCTTTTGCGGGTCCAGGAAAATTCCTTCTTTTTCCTGAGTGGTCGGCAGGTTCAACTCCGAGCCCGCAAAAAATATTTTGGAAAATGACAGGCTTTCATTTTCGTCCAGGCGGATCATGAATTCCGGGTTGGCGGATATTTTGATGCTATTGCGCACATTGATCTTGATCTTCAACAACCCTTCATTGCCCTGAAGGATTGACCGGGGGGAGACCGCGCACTCGATCTTTAAAAACTCGTCCTGGCAAAATGCAGTGGAGAAAAACAGGAATAAGCAGATTGGTAATAAAGTGGCATATTTGGTCATCGTTCCTTCAGGTGAATTTAGCATATTTCAGCCGAAAAGTCAACCCGCCCTGGCCCGGAAACGAGTTCCCGGTTTGAATCCCGGAAAAATCAGCGCTTTCCCACTTTGTTGTCAAGAATATCACGGAGAGATATCGGCAAAAAGTGTTTTTCTATGGTTTTTTCCAGCATTTCCCACACCTGCTTGGCCAAACAGGAGTCTTTGAGTTCACATTTTTTCCCAAGCAGGCAGTCGGCAAGCGACACCCTCTCATTAAAAGCATCCATCAGCATCAGCAATGTTATTTCCTCGGGCTTTTTGTTCAACGCATAACCGCCATAAATGCCCTGTACACTTTTGATCAGCCCGGCCTTTTCCAGGGGGCCGGCCAATTTCCTGAGATATTTCGGGGATACGAGCATATGCTTTCCCAATTCGGTCGTATTGATTAACTTGCCACCCTGGGCAATGGCGATCAGCATGCGCAAACCATAGCGGATCTTGGTATTGATTCTCATGCCCCGAAATATAACCTTTCCAGTTTAATCTGTCAAATCCGCCATATTGACAAGCTCTGCTTATGCCGCTATCATGCCCCAATAAACCACGATGCCGGAGTTCAGCGCATGAAAAAAACCCTGGTGATCTTGCTGGCGGCCGCTGCTGTTTTTTTCATCCTATTTGTTTTTATTACCCAAGAAAAGACCGAGCACCTCCTGCAAAAAAACGAATCCCGGATCAGTGTGCGGACGGTTCCCCTGCAAATTTCAAGGGAAAAACATAGGGAAGACGACAAAGGGCAACTGCTCCTTTCTGCAAATGCCATCCATGACATAGAATATTCGGAGCCGAATTACTATGTGGCGACTTCGGGCGGAATCCATTTGCTGAACGCCGATTTCCAACCCGCAGGGCACTTGACCACCTTGTCAGGATTGCAGGCTGTTGATGTCCAGCAGATAATCAAAAGCCCGGAATATTTGTATTTTATTTATAAAGACGGCCGGTTTTCAAGATTCACGGACAATGCCTTCGATCATTTCCAAGCCCCAGGCCTGGTGATCCGCCACGGTCTTTGCCTGAAAGACAAGGTCTTCCTGGCCGATCAGGACCATGTTTATCAATTTCAGGATGACCGCTTGCAGGAAATCGTTGAGCACAAACATATTAAAAGAATATTCGGCCGGGAGAATTTGTACATCATCGATACCGAAAATAAGGTCTTTAAAGTCGGCCGCGGCAGCCAGAACATTGCCGCCGCGGACCTGCAACTGGTCAGCAGTGCCAGGGACACGGCCGCTGCCATCTATATCGCCTCCAGCCGCGGGCTCTATTCAAGCGCCACCAAGGCCTTCCTGTTTCCCGGGCACTATATCAAAGACTGTGAATTGCTGGATGGGGTCCTTTTTGCATTGACCGCCGAAGGAGATGTTTTGACCGGCCTGGGCTCGGTCAAGGTCTTTTCCGAGCAATCACATATTTTTAAATTGAAAAAAACCAATGGTCGCCTTTTCGCTTTGAGTTCCGAGGGAATTTTCATCCGGGAAAATGAAAAATGGCGGCGGATAACGATCTCGTCCGCATTGCCCAAAGCATTCTTCACTACCCTATGCCAAAGTGATGGTACCCTGTGGGCCGGGACTCTGGACCGGGGTATTTTGGCGATCCGCGACCGGACCCTGGTCAAGCATTTGGAAAATAACGCTGAAATAAACGATTCTCTCATTTTTCAAGGCAAGTCATGCTTTGCGTCGACCTTGGGAGTTCTGGCCGTTTCCGGAGTCAAAACGTCTTGCCTGCCAGGCACGGAAAAAATATATTGCAACGCCTTGCTGGCTGAAGCGGCCGAGCTCTACGCGGGTTCGACCAGGGGACTGCTGCGCCTGCGTGGCGGAGGTCTCGAACTTTACAACCTGTTCCAAAAACTCTCCAACCACAAGATCTTCTGCCTGGAAGAAGAAAATTCCGGCATCTGGTGCGGGACCATGGGCGGATTGCAATATTATGATGGGCACGAGTTTTCCAAAAGCTTGAGTTCCCTGAACACACCGCTCCAGGACAATTGGATTTCAAATATCAAGAACGTCAATGGCAGAATATTCATCAGCAGCTATAACGGGGAACTGGGGGAAATTCGCGACCGCGGCATCGAGATCATCAGCCGGCAAAACTGCAAATTCAATTTCAACAACATGGCGATATACAGGCAATACCTGCTCTTGGGAACATTCGATCAGGGAATTTTTGTCATCAACCTCGAAACAAAACAATCCGTATTCCTGCGAAAAAACCTCCCTTCGACCAACATCACCGACCTGATCGTCGACGGGGAAAAACTGATTGTTGCCTCGGATTCCGGTATTTATCTGACCGATTTGGTTTCAGCACTCAACGGTTTGAATATTTGAATATATAAAAAAAACCCCTTGTTTTTTGAGAAAAACAAGGGGTTTTTATCGCTATTTTTCTTTAGCCAGTTCTTTTATAAATTGTTCGCTGGCCAGTTTGCGTTTGCGCAGGTCCTGGAATTTCTGCACCATTTGATCGGCCAATTTTTCGTAGGCCACCTTTTTAAACGGTTCGGCAACTACTTTCTGCCGGTAGAGCAAGCCCATGTAAGCCCAGGGATAGGGGAAATTGGGAGACAGATCGGTCGATTTTTTCAATGCTTCAAAACCTTTGTCCACCACCTGCACGCGTTCGACCGACCCCATGACATCGGGAGGAGTCTGGTAGCTTTTGTTCCAGCAGACCACGCCCAGGCGGTAATAAGCGTCAGCCAAGAGATCGGTTTTCGCCTTTTCTTCCATATTGGATTCGCTGATCTTCGTGATCCTTATTTCGTGGTTCTTGATGGCATCATCCCATTTGCGCTTGTCCTGGTAAAACCCGGCCAGATACAGATAACCTTCGGGATCGGCGGGGTTCAGGGCGATGCGTTTATCATACATCTCAATGGCTTTGTCAAACTTGCCGTTATTGTTGTAAAAACCGGCCAGGTTGTAATAGGTCAGCGGATCATTGGGAGTAAATTTCTGCACCTGCAGATAATATTTTTCCGCCAGATCAAAATTCTTCATTTTGTCGTTGATGTCACCCAGGGCCTGGATGATGTCCTTGTTGTCAGGATTCAATTCCAGGGCTTTCTGCAGGTATTCCGTGGCCTTGGCGCCGAATTCCTTGTTTTTGTCCGTTTCGTCGCCGGGCTTGTAGACCATGATGTAACTGGAGCCAAGATAATAAAAAGCCTCATGCAGATTGGGGTTAAGCTGCAGGGCTGCCTCGTATTCGGCGATCGCTTTTTTATATTTTTCCTCGGTATAAAGCTTGTTGGCCGTTTTAAAATGCTTGTTGGCTTTTAAATTGGTTATCTTCAATTTGTCGCACCCAGCAAAGCTGGAAACAATCAAGGCGGTCAAAAACACTATAAGCAGGATCGACCATAGTTTTTTCATGAAAACCTCCTAAACAAGATAACTTTATAATTTAATATTGAGAAAAAGTCAAGTTGTTGAAGCTATTTTTTGGTGATTTTATTTTACCCGGTAGAACCAGAGCAGAAAAAGCCACAGGTCTTGAATGTAGGGGATGGCCTTGTTGTTCAAGAAAATTTTCGTGGTTTCATGGTCCTTGACCAGCTCGAAAAGATCAAAAAGATCCTCGACCTCGGTCGGATAAAAACTGGCATAGGCCTTGTAAAAATCCCCTTCGCCCTCCTCCATGAAATATTTGTTCTTCCTGGCCAGTTCCAAGGCCTTTGCGAAATTTCTGGAAAGGTGTTTTTGAAAGCGGATGGTGATCTTGAATTCCCGGTTGGACTTGCGGGGGTTCAGTATGTTCTGGAGCTTTTCTTCCTCGATCAGCTGCCGGGCGTTCATGGGCGGATTATATTACAACCTGGAGCCATAGTAAAGCCGGCCCGTGCCGGACTTGGTCCCCGGGGAACCGATTTCTGCTATTTCAGCGTTTTGTTGTCCTTATCGACCAGCATTTTTTCCCAGGTGGCGCGGAAGATCTCCGGCATGTTCAAATGGTACGGGCACTTCTGCACGCATTGGCCGCAGGCAGCGCAGTCCTTGTAGGTCTTGGTCAGGGCGTTCAGGCGCTCCCAGACCCAGTCTTTCAAGTCGTAGAGAAAATAATAATTTTTTAGAACATGTAAAAATGAGATCGGCAAGCCCTGCGGGCAGGGCATGCAGTATTCGCAGCGCCGACAAAAGCTGTCGCCCAAACGGTCCTTTTCCTTTTGCAGGCGAGCGGTTTCCGCAAACGTCAAAGTCGACAGGTCGGCCAACGCCGCAACATTTTCCGCAACCTGCTTTTCGGAATCCATGCCCGGGATGGCTATGTCCACACCACGGTTGAAAATGAAGCGGAAGTTCAGGGCGGTCTCGCGGATGTTGCCGCCGCCCACCGGCTTCATGGCGATGATGCCTATCCCCAGCTTTCGGGCCCGGGGAACGAGGTCCGGGAAAGCATCGGTTTCCATGAAATTGCAGGGGACCTGGATGGTTTCGAACGCAAAGCGCTCAAGCGCCATGGTCACGATCCGGGGTTTATGCCCGGAAAGACCAATGTGAAGGATCTTGCCCTGTGCCTTGGCCTGGAGCATGCCGACCATGGCGCCGTCGGGAGCAAGAATTTTTTCCAGCTCGCTTTCATTGGCGATGTTGTGGCACTGGTAAATATCGATATGATCGGTTCGCAACTGCTCAAGGCTGGTCTCGATGTCGCTCAGGATCTCCTTGGCGCCGCGGCTGAAGGATTTGCTGGCGATGACCACGCGGTCACGATAGCGGGGGAGGATGCGACCAAACTTGCTTTCGCTGTCGGTGTACCCGCGCGCCGTGTCGAAAAAATTGATGCCGGCGGCCACGGCGCTTTCCAACACCCGGTCCGACTGTTTCGCATCCAGGCGCTGGATCGGGATCCCGCCCATGCCCATGCGCAAGACTGCCCTGCCGTCCGGAACAAGATTCACTGTTTTGCCGAGTCCCGTCTTTAGAGCATTCATGCAAATACGTCCATGCTCCGCTCGCGGAGCATGCGGTAAAACAGGTTCAAGGGGAAACCCATGACATTGAAATAACAGCCGTCTATCCGTTCCACAAAAATGGCGGCCCGCCCCTGTATGGCGTAGGCGCCGGCCTTGTCCATGAAATTTTCGTGATCAAGATAAAAATTGATTTCCCGGTCATCAAGCAGTTTGAAATAGACATGCGTCCGGGAAATGGCAAAACTGGTCTCCCCCTGGTACATAAGCGCCAGGCCGGTCAGGACCTCATGCCGCTGACCGGAAAGCCGGTTCAGCATCCGGTAGGCATCTTCACGATCCGCGGGCTTGCCGATCAAGGAACCGTTAAGCAAAACGACCGTATCGGCGCTGACAAGCAAATGGGAGAAAAATCTTTTTTTGTAAACCTCGATGCCCTTGGCAATGGTCACCCTTTCCAGAAAAGCAGCGAGCGCTTCCGCGGGCCGGGGGGCTTCATCGATATCCGGTGGGATGATCTCCGGGTTCAGGCCGATCAGTTGCAGCAGTTCTTTCCGCCGCGGCGAAGCTGAAGCCAGAACAATTTTCATATTTTAAAAAACTCTTTGATGCGGCATTCATAGGGGGAAGCGATGGCCAGTTTTTCTCCGTTCAGCACAAACTGTTTCAGCTCGCCCAGGGATTTTATTTTGTGAGCGTCGAAGATCTTCAAAATTGTCTTGGGTCCGATCCCCTTGATCTGGGCCATTTCATACAGGCTGTCGGGAAATTCCGCCAGCAATTCATTTAAAATTTTCAAGGAGCCGATGATGACCAGGTCTTCCACCTTCTGAGCCAGAATTTTCCCGATGCCTTCGATATTGGTCAGGTCTTCTCCGGCCAGCAGCATGTCTTCGATCGAAACCGGATAATCGCGGATGCTCTTGGCGGCTTTGATATAGGCGTTGATCTTGAATTCATTCTCATCTTTCAGGGACAGAAAAAAGGCGACTTTGTCGAAAGCCCGGGCAATTTCCTGGTTGGTCATTTTTGCAGTTTATTATGAAAATTTTTTTTCCACGTGAATAACATCGGCCGAATCATAGCAAAAAATTCAATAAAAGTAAATTTGACATTGCCGCGAATGTTGCATAAAATTCGGCCATGCACAAAATCGCTTTTTCGGGAATCCCCGGCAGCGGCAAAACATCCATTTTGGCCGAGGTAAAAAAATTACTGTCACTGAAATTCAGAGTTGAGGAAGTCCCGGATTCCAAGCTGAACAGCCCCTTTGATTTCAACCAGCCAGCCGGATTCGTCAGCCAATTTTATTTCTGCAGCAACCAGATCAACGAAGAGAATATCCGCTCGCTGGCTCATCCCGACTATCTCCTCAGCGACGGCTCAATCCTGGATCATTGGTTGGAATGGCAGAGATCCTTGGCTGAAAAAAAAAGCAACGGCCAAACTGCGGAAAAAATTAATTTGCTGGAAATCCTCTTCCGGTTCTGGATGCCGACCTATGCCGTAACGTTCAGGATCCGCGTGGATGCGAAGATCCTGAAGAACAGAATCCCCAAGGCCGGACTGCGCGATTACCATCCGGACCGCTGCCAGCAACTGGATGAACTGTACGATCAGATCATCCGCGCCAACCGGATTCCTGCTTGCGATATCTGGAACCACCAAACCGTTGACCAAAGCGCCCAGGATGTCATGGCACAGATAGCGAACCTGAAATTAATTTAATGAATCCTTTGCCGACAAAATGCACTGGGGAGGAAAAATTGCGGGTCAAACTTGCCGGTTTTAACATCGACTCGGGCATCATGGAACAATTGAATCCCCGGGGCCGCTGGCATCTTACTACGGAAACACTCAGCGCCGCTTACGCCCGCATCAGCCGCAGCCCTCTTTCTATCGACCAGCTCAGAAAAAAAGCCTGTCTGGACGTGGCAAAAGCCAGGAAATCGAATCAAAAGATCATTTTTGAGATGGGCCACCATTCAGTGGCCGAGCATGCGGTTTTCAATTTCGACATCATGGGAGTTTCCCGGCTGGCATTGGAAGAAATCGAAAAATTCCGCCTGGTTTCTTATACCGAGAAATCACAGCGCTATGTCACCCTGGAAGGAGACTGCGTCACTCCCACAGAAATTAAAACCGCTCGGTTCAAAAAAATTTTCCATGAAATCATACAAAAACAAAACCGCTTTTATTTCAAAGCCTTTGCCATTTTAAACAAAAGGCTGCAGGAGCAATACCGGGAATTGAGCCGCAGTGCCGCCGGCCAGAAACTCGTGGAGGGCTGGGCCAAGGAAGACGCCCGCTACATTCTCTCGCTGGCTACCAGCGGCCAGGTCGGCATGACCATCAATGCCCGCAATTTGGAACACCTGTTCCGCCGCTTTCGGTTCAGCCCACGGGCAGAAGTGCGGCTGCTCGCCGAAAAATTATATGCCCTGGTTCTCCCCATCGCCCCCTCCATCATTCTTTTCCCCGAACCCTCTGCTTTTGAGCGGGAAGCTTTCTCCGCCATGGACAAAGGTTTTCAATTCCTTCCTCGAAAAGCGGCGGCCGCAGCCAACCATGGGCCTGAAATTGTTTCCTGTTCGGAAAACGGCGACGACCTTATCCTGGCTTCTTATTTAAGCGTCCGCAACAATCTCGGATTTGCCCGGGCCATGGAAACGGTAAAAAAAACAAGCGGCGCGCAAAAAAAAATCCTGTTCATGGACTTCTTTAAAAAAATCCAATTTTTAAACGCCCCGCCTCGGGAATTCGAAATGGCCGATATCACATTCCAGGCCATCGTCAGCGCTTCCAATTTCGCCCAGCTCAAACGCCATCGCATGGCCACCCTCCTATCCGGGCCCTATATTCCGGAATTGGGCAGCACCGTACCGGCAAGCTTGACCGCAGCCGGTTTGTGGAGTGAATTTCAGGAGATCATTGAGGCGACCAACCGCGCCCATGGCAAGATCAAGGAAAAATTCGACGCCGCGGCCGACTACGTTCTTACCAATTCCCACTGCCGCCGGGTCTTGATGAAGATGAACCTGAGAGAAATGTACCATTTTGTCAGGCTGCGCGACGACGAGCACGCCCAGTGGGACATACGAGACCTGGCTCACCGCCTGGCTGAAAAAGTCAAAGTACTCATGCCGCTGACCGCCATGATGCTTTGCGGCAAAAGCGGCTTTGCGGAAGAATATAAAAAAATATTCCAGGCTCCGCCGCCCGATTGATCGCCGGATCTGCTCCCGGGACCAGCTTCATAAAATTTAGGACAAATAAAAATCAACAGCGAACAAAATGGCCCCCACCGCCGCCCTATTTCCCCTTGCTGCCAAAATCATGCATCATATGCCCAATTATCTCCGAAACCTGCGAATGTAAATGAATTTGACCATTACAGGAAGCGGATTTTGATTGACTGAGGCCGGTATTTATGCTATTTTTCAAGGAACATGGCTGATATATTCCGCATCGTGGTCCAATTCGCCGTCGTGCTTTTCGCCATCTCGATCCATGAATCGGCCCATGCCTGGACCGCCAACAAATTCGGCGATCCCACCGCGAAACTGCAGGGGCGGGTCACCCTCAATCCCCTTGCCCATATCGACCTGATCGGCACCATCATCTTCCCTATCATGCTGGCCGTTATCGGCGCGCCCGTGTTCGGCTGGGCCAAGCCGGTCATGGTCAATCCCTATAATCTGCGCAACCCTCGCCGCGACGGCATGTTCATTTCCGCGGCCGGACCGATTTCCAACATACTGGTTAGCCTGGGGATCATCTTTCTTCTTTTGCTGTTCAGTCAGCCGATCCTGGCCACGACCAACCGCCTCGGCAGGCCGCTGGTATACCTGGATAGCGCCGCGACCAGCCAGAAGCCGCTGGCCGTGATCGAGGCAGTGTACGCCTACAACCGAGAATACGCCGCCAACATCCACCGCGGCATCTACGAGCTCGCCGAGCGAGCGACCACCGCGTACGAGGGTGCCCGGGCGATAACGGCACGGCTCATCAACGCCCCCGACTCGCATGAGATCGTCTTCGTTCGCAATGCCACCGAAGCGATCAACCTCGTCGCCTATTCGTGGGGTCGACGCAACATCGGTCGCGGCGACACCATCGTGCTGACCGAGATGGAGCACCACGCCAACCTCGTGCCCTGGCAGATCCTAGTCCAGGAGAAG
>Ga0209746_1000308_pt1 | contig 26246 bp, 17 predicted proteins | sample BarGraNGADG00211_3_FD_184496 | JGI IMG/M metagenome (GOLD analysis project Ga0209746, IMG submission 184496) | Arctic peat soil microbial communities from Barrow, Alaska - Barrow Graham LP Ref core NGADG0011-211 (SPAdes) (version 2) | ecosystem: Environmental > Terrestrial > Soil > Wetlands >... | reverse complement strand
CCGGTTATTTGCCAAATTTGATTGAAGCCTGGGCTGCTGCCAGTCTTGCAATCGGAACCCTGAATGGAGAACAGCTTACATAAGTTAAACCTGCTTTGAAACAGAATTCAACAGAAGCAGGATCGCCACCCTGTTCCCCACAGATACCAACTTTAAGATCGGGCCTCGTAGTGCGGCCTTTCTCAACCGACATTTTGATAAGCTGGCCAACACCATCCTGATCAATTGTCTGGAAAGGATCAGCAGATAATATCTTTTTGTCGAGATAATCGTGAAGGAATCCACCTGTATCATCGCGGCTGAAACCGAAAGTCATCTGGGTAAGGTCGTTGGTTCCGAATGAGAAGAATTCGGCGCTTTTTGCCATACGGTCTGAGAGAAGGCATGCACGAGGTATTTCTATCATTGTACCATATTTATACTCAATAGTTTTCACCCCAAACTTTTTGCAGACTTCGTCATAAACTCTGTCAACAACCTTTTTAGTATAGTCTAATTCGTTGACTTCACCAGTTACAGGAACCATTATCTCGGGATGAGGATGTTTCCCTTCTTTAATAAGTTCCAGGGAAGACTCAAATATTGCGCGAATCTGCATCTCTGATATCTCGGGGAATGTGATACCAAGACGTACGCCCCGGTGCCCCATCATTGGGTTTGATTCGTGCAGAGCTTCACCACGTTTAGCAATATCTTCTTTTTTAATGCCGAGAGCTTTTGCCAGTTCTTCCTGTTTTTCTGCACCCTGAGGTACAAACTCATGAAGAGGAGGATCAAGAAGCCTGAAAGTAACTGGTAGACCATCCATGGCAACCATGGTGGCTTTCATATCTTTTTTAACGTGTGAGAAAAGTTCGTCGAGAGCTTTGCGGCGTTCCGTTTCATTAGCACTGAGGATCATTTTACGAAGAAGAAACAAAGGTACCTCAGACCCTTTACCATAAAACATATGTTCGGTACGGAACAGACCGATTCCCTCTGCACCATAATTACGTGCAATTACAGCATCTTCAGGAGTTTCAGCATTGGTACGGACACCCATTTTACGATACTTATCAACAATTGTCATAAATTCCTTAAAACGTGGGTTTTCTGTTGCGTCCATCAGGGTAACAGCTCCGGTATAAACGTTACCTTTAGTACCGTTAAGTGTAAGGACATCGCCTTCCTTAATTATTATGTCTGAGCCGGTAATTTTAGCAATCTTTTTTGAAGCGTCAACATGAAGACCTCCTGCGCCGACAATACAGCATTTCCCCCAGCCACGGGCAACCAGAGCAGCATGAGATGTCATACCTCCACGTGCAGTCAGGATACCTTCAGCAGCGCGCATACCTTCAACGTCTTCAGGATTAGTCTCTTCGCGTAAAAGAATAACTTTTTCACCTCTGCGGAACCATGCAACAGCATCCTCAGCATTGAAAACAACTTTTCCAACTGTTGCTCCCGGACCTGCAGGTAAACCTTTTACTACAGGTTTAACTTTCTTCTCAGCATTAGGATCGCAGATCGGATGAAGAAGCTCGTCGAGCTGTGCAGGATCAACACGCATAACAACTGTTTTTTCATCAATCAGTTTTTCGTGAAGCATGTCCATTGCCATGATAAGTGCGGCTGTTCCGGTTCTTTTACCAGTACGGCATTGAAGCATATAAAGTGTACCTTCCTGAATTGTGAATTCTATATCAAGCATATCGTGGAACGACTTTTCAAGAATATTCCGGATATCCCATAGCTCCTTGTATGTACCGGGCATTGCCTCCTGCATACTGTGAAGATGCTGATTCTGATCATTTTTTGTATCATCATTAAGAGGACTCGGGGTACGGATACCTGCTACAACATCTTCTCCCTGAGCATTTACAAGCCACTCGCCATAGAAAAGGTTTTCGCCCGTTGCAGGGTTACGGGTGAATGCAACACCCGTTGCGGATGTGTCGCCCATGTTGCCAAATACCATTGCCTGTACGTTTACTGCAGTTCCCCAATCATCAGGAATGCCTTCTATACGACGGTATGAAACAGCTTTTTTACCATTCCAGCTTTTAAATACAGCTTTAATACTGCCTTCAAGTTGTTCTTTTGCATCATCAGGGAAAGGTTTTCCAAGAGCTTTTTTAATTATTGTTTTAAATTCTTCCGAGAGAAGTTTAAGTTCATCAGCCGAAATTTCAGTATCTGATTTATAACCTTTCTGCTTTTTAAACGCATTAAGTTTTTCGTCAAGCTGCTTACGTATTCCTTTACCTTCACCAGGATCAATCCCTTCTGCCTTTTCCATAACAACGTCGGCATACATCATAATAAGCCGGCGATATGAATCCCATACAAAACGCGGATTGTTGGTCTTCTTAAGAAAGCCCGGAATAGTTGCCGGGCAAAGACCGATATTAAGGACTGTATCCATCATTCCTGGCATTGAACTGCGTGCACCTGAACGACATGAGACCAGTAGTGCGTTCTGCGCATCACCATATTTCATATTCATTGTTTCTTCAGTCTTCTTCATAGCTGCCCAAACTTCAGGCATCAATTCTGCCGGAAGAGTAAGATTGTTCTTATAATATTCATTACAAGCTTCAGTTGTAATTGTGAACCCTGCAGGAACTGGTAAACCTAACAGACACATTTCAGCAAGGTTAGCACCTTTACCTCCAAGGAGGTTTTTCATGTCGGTTTTACCCTCTGCAGTTTTCTTTCCAAAGGAGTAGACTCTTTTAAGTTGTGACATAATTTTATTGATTTGATATAAGTTTAAATTATAGATTTTGCAAAATAAGCCGCAAAGTTAATATTTATAATTGAATTTTTTAAAAGTGAAAAACTTTAAGCTCTCGGATGGAACATAATAAGAGTATCGCGCAGGAAACTCCTGTCGATATGAGTATAAATTTCGGTTGTAAGAATAGATTCGTGCCCGAGCATTTCCTGAACTGCCCTGAGATCTGCACCTGCTTCTATCATATGAGTTGCGAATGAGTGCCTGAATGTATGAGGGCTGATATTTTTCCTTATTCCGGCCCTGGCCGCAAGGTCTTTAATAATGGTGAAAATCATTGCCCTGGTAAGACGCTTTCCGCGACGGTTTAGAAAAAGAATATTCTGATCAGTGATTACAGCAAGTCTGTTCCTGTCCTGTTTATATTTATCCATCTCATTCAGTGCCTTTTTGCTGACCGGAACAAGTCTCTGTTTATTGCCTTTCCCTGTTACAACAACATATTCTTCATTGTAATGTATATCTGTCATACGAAGGTTCACGAGCTCTGAAACCCTTAGTCCGCAACCATAAAGCGTTTCAATGATTGCTTTATTCCTTTGGCCCTCCGGTTTAGTTAGATCAATTTCATTGATTATCCTGTCAATCTCAATTACCGATAGTACCTCAGGAAGCTTAAGTCCGATTTTTGGCGATTCTAATAGCGAAGAAGGATTCTCTTCAATTTCACCTTCAATAAGAAGATATCTGAAGAAAGCCCTGACACCCGAAAGTACTCTTGACTGGGTTCGTGTATTTTTATTGTTAGCGCCATACCAGACCAGAAATGCTTTAAGATCTGAGTATAACACACTGGCTGGTGAAATATCTATTCCGGCCTCTTTAAAGTATTTTTCAAGTTTATAAACATCACTCAGATAGGCTTCGACACTATTGTCCGACAACGACTTCTCCAACCTGAGATAGGTTTCAAAATTTCTGAATGACTGTTTCCAGGTTAAACTCATATGTAAATCTAAAATATCTGACCACAAAGTCCCTTGCAAAGTAACACAAAGTAAGACAACCGTTATAAGTTCATCTCTTTAAATATTTTTTCCTATTTTTACAGTATATTAATGGTAATGTCAAAACTCTACATATTGCTATAATACACTTAAATGCAGATGATTATTGAAATTATTAATGGTCCAAATCTGAATCTTCTCGGCACGAGAGAACCTGAAAAGTACGGTCATTCTTCTTTTGAAGATTATCTTTTGGTTCTTAAATCGCGTTTTCCGGATATCGGATTCAAATATTATCAGTCGAACACAGAAGGTGAAATAATTAATGAGATTCAGAAAACAGGCTTTTCATCGGATGGGATAATTCTGAATGCTGGTGGTTACACTCATACTTCTGTATCAATTACTGATGCAATAGCTGCCGTAAAGGCACCGGTTATTGAAGTCCACATTACTAATATTTCTGCCAGGGAGGATTTCCGTCACATAAGTCTGATTGGGAGGAATTGTTTGGGAAGTATATCAGGTTTTGGTCTGGATAGTTACAGGCTAGCCGTGGAGGCACTTATTGAAATAATTAAAACAAAGAAGATATAATTTATGGATGCTAAAAGGACTAAGATTGTAGCTACTATCTCTGATAAACACTGTGAATCAGGTTTTATTAAGGAATTATTTGAGGCTGGAATGAATGTGATCAGGATAAACTCAGCACACCTTGATATTGAGGGAGCACTCCGGATAATTAAGAATGCCCGTGAAGTCTCTGATAAAATTGCAATTCTTATCGACACCAAGGGTCCTGAAATACGTACTACTATCTGTGATTCTCCTATTCAACTGATAAAAGGGGCCACAATAAATATTATCGGTGACCCTGGGAAAAAGAGTTCTCCGGAAGCAATATATGTTAGTTATAAGGCATTTTCTTCAGATATTCCACTTGGATCACTGATTCTGATGGATGACGGGGAATTAGAGCTGAGAGTTTTAAGAAAGCAGGGAAATGCACTTGAATGTATTATTGAAAATGATGGAATCCTGGGATCAAGGAAAAGTGTTAATATTCCGAGTGTAAAGATTTTACTCCCATCTCTGACTGAGAAGGATAAAACCTTTATTGAAATGGCTGTTAAGAATAATGTCGATTTTATTGCCCATTCATTTGTGCGATCAAAACAGGATGTGCTTGATGTCAAGGCTGTTCTCAATTCTTTTAACAGTAAAATTAAAATAATTGCCAAAATCGAAAATCAGGAAGGTGTGGACAATCTTGATGATATCATTGATAATGTTTATGGTATTATGGTTGCCAGGGGAGACCTTGGCATAGAAATACCTTATGAAAAGATTCCGGGTATCCAGAAGATGATCATCACGAAATGTATAATCTCGAGGAAACCGGTGATTGTAGCAACTCAGATGCTTCACTCGATGATTAACAATCCAAGGCCTACCAGGGCTGAGGTAAGCGATATCGCCAATGCAATTTATTCACAGACTGATGCGATTATGCTCAGTGGTGAAACAGCCAATGGAAAATATCCGGTTGAGTCGGTAAAAACCATGACAAAAGTTGCTCTTGAAGTTGAGAAGAATAAGGAGAAGTTCATGAATATTCCATACCTGAATGTTACAGGAGAAATCTCGGCATATCTTGCCAAAGTAGCGGTCAAAACTGCATTCAGGATAGGAGCAAGGGGAATCATTGCAGATACTTTAGGAGGAAGAACAATCAGGGATATGGCTTCATACAGAGGAATAAATCTGATCCTTGCACAATGTTACTCAGAAAATACGATGCGGGAACTTGCGTTGTCATATGGAGTATATTCTAGCCTTCAGGTCAAAAAGAAGTCCGTAGATGAGTTCATTCATATTGCTCTGAAAGACCTGACAAAAACACATAATCTCAAAAGCGAGGATATTGTGGTGGTACTTGCAGGAAACTTTTCAGGAGGTTCAGGTTTTTCATTTATTGAGGTTGGATCGGTTCATTATCTGAAAGATCGGGTTAGTATAAAAGATGATTTATAATTGGTCTGATTTTTGATGATTAAATAAGGCCTGAAACTGAATAATAATGTTAAGAGTTCTGTTTTTTAGTATGGTTTTTTTTCATCCGGTTCATATAAGTTTATATGCAACCAGTGTGTTCCGCAATTGTTTCTTTTAGAGTGCTTGTGAGAATGTATTTTGATGATTTTGAAGAAGTAGTTATATTAACTTCGGAAATTACTGAGCGAACTTTTAAAATAAAATAACCCTAGGCGTGAAAAAACTTATTTCAAAGAAACTTTTTTTACTGGTACTTGTATCATTTTATTTTGCCAGTCTGAATGCTACCCATAACCGGGCTGGTGAAATTACCTATATCCAGTTGTCGGACCTCACATACAGGATCACGATAACTACATTTACTTATACCTTAAGTTTCGCAGACAGACCTCAACTCGATATTGAATGGGGCGACAATTCGATATCAACCGCCCAGAGACAAAGTACTTTAATTCTACCGAATTTTTACAAGAGGAATATTTATGTTATAGATCACACCTATCCTGGCCCGGGAATATATAAAATTGTGGTTCAGGACCCAAACAGGAACGCGGGAGTTAAAAACATTCCTAATTCAGTTAATGTCATTTTTTCAATATCAACAATTCTGACAGTTAATCCGGCAATGGGGCGTGACAATTCGCCAGTACTGCTTAATCCCCCTTATGATAAAGCAGCTTATCATTATTTATTTATTCATAATCCCTCAGCCTTCGATCCTGACGGTGACAGTCTCTCATATAAGCTTACTGTCTGTACACGTGAAGATGCAAAACCAATAGTTGGATATACCTTGCCGCCTGCAACTCGCTCAATAAGAGTAGATTCTATAAGTGGAGACCTGATTTGGGATACCCCCGCAGATACCGGAAAATTTAATGTGGCGATGAATATTGAGGAATGGCGAAACGGGAAAATTATCGGATTGTTGGAACGGGATATGCAGATCGAGGTCTTTAATACCACCAACAAACCCCCTGAAAATGGTCCTCTCAAAGATTATTGTGTAGAAGCAGGTGATAGTATTGATTTCCTTTTTACCGCTACGGATCCTGATAAAGATTTTTTGGCTCTCCATGCCACGTCAGGAGTATTTGGTCTTAACCCATGCAAAGCCTCATTTACAAAAGTTGATTCTGTAGCTGGATTTGCATCCTCAAGATTCAAATGGAAACCATGTCATGAGGCAGTCAGAAAACAACCTTATAATGTAATTTTTAAATCGGATGACTCCAATCCCGATGTCAGGCTTTCTGACATCCACAATATAAATATCAGGGTGCTTGGACCTGCTCCTCATCTAATTAATGCAGTTCCGGTAGGTAAATCAATCAGTTTAACCTGGTCACACTATGTTACCAATGTAATATCAGGATTTAACATCTACAGAAGAGATGGAGCCTCTACTTTCAAACCCGATTCATGCACAGAGGGTATTCCTTCATCCACAGGTTTTATAAAAGTAGGGTATATTGGTGGCAGTTCTACTACATCTTATTCGGATAATGATAACGGACAAAGTCTGCAGTTTGGTAAGGAATATACTTACAGAATAGTTGCTGTTTACCCAAATGGAACCGAAAGCAAAGCTTCAAATGAGATCACATCAACTCTTGTATCCGGAGTTCCGATAATTAAAAATGTGAGCGTAAGAAATACCGATGCTGTAAAAGGATCGATTTTTCTTTCATGGGAAAAGCCAAAAAAACTCGATACTATCCCTGCAATTGGCCCTTATGAATACCTGATTTACAGGGCAGATGGAATTGGCGGGACAAACTTCAATCAGATTAAGTCAATTCAAACAGTTAATCTGAACGACACTGTCTATATAGATACTTTGATAAATACTTCAACGACCGGTTATATTTACAGGATAGATTTGTACAATAACGCCACCGGTAACAGATTTCTCATCGGAGACCCGGGGTATGCATCCTCTGTTTTTCTTTCTGTAGCACCCGGTGACAGGAAAGCTCGTTTTACTATTAGTCGTAATGTGCCATGGATTAATACAAGGTATGATTTCTTCAGATTGAACAATGCTACCAGCGCTTATGATTCAATTGGCTCAACGAATCAGTTGACTTATGTCGATAACGGTCTGGTAAATGGTAAGGAATATTGTTATTTTGTCAGATCTACAGGTGGTTACCTTGCTAACAATATGCCTAAGAATCTGATAAATCTTTCAGAGATCATCTGCACTACTCCTGTTGATAATGAACCACCTTGTCCTCCAGTGCTGAAGGTCACCAGTAAATGTGATAGCTTATACAATTCACTAACATGGGCAATTGCTGACACAGTTTGTTTTGCAGATGTTGCAGGTTACAAGATCTATTCCAGAATGAAGTCAGAAGATAATCTTTCCCTGCTTATTACTATCAACGATAAGAATACTTTTACTTATAAGCATTTTCCGGGGGAGACTATTTCCGGATGTTATGCGGTTTCAGCATTTGATATAAAGGGAAATGAGAGTGTTAAATCCCCGACAATTTGTATTGATTCCTGCAACTTTTATGAGATACCAAATGTTTTTACTCCGAATGGAGATAATATTAATGATAACCTGGTGGCAAAAACATCAGGATTGGTTACAAAAATTGATTTTAAATTATTTAACAGGAACGGATTGCTTTTATTCAAGACTGAAGATCCCAGAATCAACTGGGATGGCACTTATAAGGGTAACATTGTATCACCCGGAGTATATTTCTATCAATGTGATGTTTATGAAAACCACATTTCAGGAGTGGAAATATTCCATCTTTCGGGTTTTGTTCATGTCATTACCGAATCAGATGCGAAAATAAATAAACAGCCTACGAAATGATTTTGAAGAAATTATAAAATGAAGAAGATTATTACTCTGTTTTTGTTTTTATCAGGTGCCGGAATAATTTTTGGGCAACAAACGGTTGATTATATTCTTAAAGCCAGAGCGCTTGCCGAAGCAGGGAAACCTGAACAGGCAATAAACCTGCTAAACGAGGCAATAAATGGTACAAAAGAGAGTCGGTTATATACTGAAAGAGCTGAAGCAAATATTCTGAGTGGCGATTATTCAGGGGCGATAAGTGATTATAATGAAGCAAATAAGATAACTCCATTCTCAGGTGAATATGGACTGGCAAGAATTTATGCTTTAAAAGGCGATGCTGCCACAGCACTTTATCATCTGGAACTAAATCTTAATTCGGCTGATAAGAAAAGTGAAAAAGATATTTTGCTTGACCCTGCATTTGGAACCATTGATAATAGACAGGAATGGCGTCAGTTCTGGAAGAAGGAATGGTACAGTATTACTGAAAAAGGTATTTCGGAAATAGAATATTATATCTCAGCCGGGAAGATCGATGAATCAAAAAATGTCCTATCAGAACTTAAAAAGAATATTGATAGCAATGATGATATACTTTATGCCGAAGCATTGGTCAGCTTTGCATCGGGAAATTATTCTCAGGTAATAAAGGTTATCTCCGGACTGACAACCTTGTATCCAGGGAATGAGAAGTATTTACGTATTCTTGCAAAAGCACAGACGGGAGCATCTGATCCTGCTGGTGCATCAACAACCTATTCTCAACTGCTTGCTTCCGGTGTTGCAGATGCCGGATTACTTCTTCTGAGATCAGATTGTTACAGAAAAACCGGGGAAACAGATAAAGCTCTGACTGATATTAAGAAATACCTTGAATTCTATCCTGAAAACAGAGTAGCATTGAGTTTGGCCGGAAAAGCAGAGGCAACATCAGGTGACAATCTTAAAGCGCTTGAGTACTTTTCAAATAACCTGAAACTTCATCCTAATGATCCTGAATGTTACGTGGACCGGGCAAATTCCTACTTTGTTTCCAGGTCATGGGAAATGGCTATTAATGACTACAGCATGTCACTGGATCTCAAGCCGGGCAATTCTGAGGTATGGCTTAATAAAGGTATAGCTTTGCTGAATTCAGGAAAGGTGGAAGATGCCTGTCACGATTTCAGAAAATCATTTAGTCTTGGAAATAAACGAGTTACGGATTATATCAGCAGGAATTGTATAAAATAAATAGATTTCAATCTTCGTATATCTTACCCCCCAACCCCCCTAAAAGGGGGTAAATTCGCTCACATTAAGAAGAATATGCTTAAAAATCGAGGATTAGCCCCTCTTTAGGGGGGTTGGGGGGTCGAAATAGCAGAGAATTAGATGGGGTTGTGGGTCTTTTTACCTGATATGTTTAAGTATTCTCTCGAATAGATCATGAGGCTTAAATGGCTTGAGGACATAATCATTAATTTTCAGATCCTGAATCTTATCGTGACTCTCCGACATAATCGCTGCTGTAAGGGCAACAATTGGTATGTTCTTAATCTGAGGATTATCTGAATTTCTGATAATGCGTGTTGCCTCGATGCCATCCATAACAGGCATTTGTAAATCCATCAGAATGAGATCAAAATCTTCCTTTGCAAGAATATCAAGAGCAATCTGACCGTTTTCTGCATGAGTAACTGATATTCCCCAGCCAATCAGAAATTTATTTGCAACAAAGAAATTTATCTTATTATCTTCTGCTACAAGAATCTTCTTTCCTTCGAGACCGAAATAGCTCTCAGGTACCTCAACAGCCAGAGACTGAATTGCCTTATCCGAAATTCCAAAGGATAGTACAAAACGGAAAGTGGAACCTTTTTGAGGTTCACTTTCGATTGTAATCGTACCTCCCTGCATCTCGATCAGTTTTTTACAGATAGCCAATCCGAGTCCGGTACCCCCGAAAAGTCGGGTTGTATCTGGAGAAGCTTGTGTAAAGCTGTCAAAGATGAAGGAGTGTTTATCTTTTGGAATACCTATACCTGTATCGGTAACGGTGAATTCCATTTTCGACTGGTTTGATGTTCGGTTTAATTCTTTTACTATTACCTGAATACTTCCATGAATAGTGAATTTAAATGCATTTGAGAGAAGATTGGAGAGTATCTGATTCAGTCTGATCGGATCACCAATAACTTCAGTAGGCAGATCACCTGCTTTCTTTATATCGAAACTCAGATTCTTTGCTTTCGATCTGAATGAGTATGTTCTCATTATTTCGTTCAGAAAGTCACTTAGATTAAATTGTGTCTGTTCGAAAATTATTTTACCCGATTCAATTTTATTGTAATCGAGGACATCATTTACGAGGGTGAGAAGGTGATTTCCTGAAAACTTCAGAGCTTTGATATAATCCATCTGGTCTTCACGCGGATTTCCCTGAAGAAGAAGATTTGTAATCCCGATTACTTCATTAAGCGGGGTTCTGATCTCATGACTCATGGTTGACATGAACAATTGCTTGGACTGTGCTGCATCTTCAGCTTTCTGGCGGGCAAGGATGATGTTATCAAGCATCATTCTGCGCTGAAGCGCTATAGCAATCTGATTTGCAATAAAACCCATTATAGAAAGATCATCCTGCGAAAACTTATCCTCAGAATAATAATCCTGCAGACACATTACACCTATAATATCATTTTCCACCTTAAGAGGGACACCCATCCATACTTTACATGGTGTTCCCACGAGGTCAATATCTCCTGACTCATCGAGCTGTTTCAGATCCTTTTCTTTAAGAAGAACTGATTTGTTGTTCTTAATTACCCAACCCGTTATTGTTTTTTTGGTTGGAATTTCAAAGAAATTATCCTTCTCGTCTGCAAAAAAAGGCAGTGACAGAGTTTCAGTAGTCTTATCGTAAAGGGCAATGAAAAAGTTGTTTGTATCCCAGACTTTACTTAATTCATGGACAATAATCGGATAAATTTGTTTGATATCATATTGTTTCAGGGCAGCCGTTGATATATTAAAAAGAATCTCCTGCAAAAGCTGATTTTTCCTTTCAACTGTAATATCTCTGTAGATGCCAAGGTTCGCAACTATTTCATTATTTATGACAATTACAGTTGCAATAAGAGTAACATGAATCTTGTTGCCATATTTATCCTTTCTTATTGTTTGTCTTACCTCTTTCTGGTTAATAGATGCAAGGTTATTGATTTTTATGGCTTCCTCTTTAAATTCAACAGGAACAATAAGATCGTTAATGTTTTTATTCACTGCCTCTTCTAATGTAAAGTTGAAAAGATCGGTGAACTCATGGTTGATCATCGATACGACTCCTGATGGGCTGGTAATTGCTATAGCAACAGGAGTTGAATTATATAAATGTTCAAGAAATGCTTTTTCCCTGATTATCTGATTCTCATATTCTTTTTGTTTGCTGATATCGGTTATAACTCCTCTGTATCCCGCAATCTTGTCGTTAAAAAAGAGTGCAAAAGAATGAGTAACCACCGGAATAAGTATTCCATCTTTTTTTCTGGCAAAATACTCATTGGTGGAGATTTGTCCGGGAGATGTCAATGCCTTCAGATTTTCAATCATTTCCTGATAACTTTCAGGAAATATTTCGGCTATATAAATACCTGTTTCCAGGTCTTGTTTTGTGTATCCTAAAAAACTGAGACCGAGCCTGTTGGCATATAAGATTTTTCCCGTAAGATCTACCTCATAGACCATCTCAGGAAGCATATCTGCAAACTTCTCAAAGACAACTCCCTGTTTATTCTGATCATCCTTGTTTCTTTGGGAGCTTCCTGGTTCCCATGTTATTACGAAATTTCCAGAGGTAAGAAGAAACCCCATATAATACCCTTCAGAATCGTCTCCAGCCGGAGAAGCTGCTAATTTATGCGCATCACCGGTTAAGCGAAGATGGTTCAGAAGTTCAATGAGTTTTACTCGGTTATTCAGGGGTGTTTCCCCAATATATTTACCAATTACTTCATTTTTTCTGATAAATTCTACTTCTTCTACTTTTCTGTTTAAATCAATTATATAAAACCTGTTATCATCATCAACACCGAACAATGCCAGGTAACTACTGACAGTTTCAAAGATTTCTTCAAGTAAACTGCCATTCGTATCTTTTATCTTTCTGTCTTTTAATGTTTTGATCTCACTGAATATTGTAAGCAGGTAGATCTCATTTTCGAGTTGTACTGTATCAGCCGAAAAAAGATAAGACTTTTCTTCACCTGTTCTGGTTTTAATGGTTACCGGATAGCCTTTGATGCTTTTAAGTTTGGAAATGAGTTTTATATACTTATTGCTTTCTTCAAAATCTGCAAAAAATTGTATATCATCAGAGGTATGACCAATAATCTCATCTCTCGAGTACCCCAGTGTTTTACAAAATGTGTCATTAACATCTACATACTGACCTGTATCTAACCTGCTTATTGCCATTAAATAGGAGGCTGAGTGAAAAATCTTGAAGATTGTTTCTCTGACGATCCCGGTTTTTTCCTGATTTTTTGAATGTAATAAGTCAAATTCCTTCTCCAGTCTTCTATTTTTTTCCAGCAACTCGATATAACTCTCTTTATAATCCATCAAACAGGTGTTTTCAATTATATTTTAAAAATAACAAATATTGATTCAATCCGCGTATCCGGTTCTTAATTTTCGTCTGCTGTTTAACTTTTTATTACTACTATTTTCTGCCTTGTTATATCTATTTCTACTAATTTCTGCTTACTTCTATATTTTTTAAAGTAATCGCAGAAATCAGTAAGTCCACATTTACTGCAATTAGGATTTCTGGCTGTGCAAGTGTATCTGCCATGCAGGATCAACCAGTGATGTGACTCATGAATCAGTTCAACAGGAATATGTCGGGTAAGCTGTATCTCTACACTAAGTGGTGTTTTTGCATTTTTAACCAGACCTATCCTGTGAGAAACTCTGAAAACATGAGTATCAACTGCCATAACCGGTTTTCTGAAAATTACTGAAGCAACAACGTTAGCACTCTTTCGTCCGACTCCGGGGAGACGCTGCAAAAGCACAGGTTCAGAAGGCACAGTTCCTCCAAAATCAGAAACCAGCATTCGCGACATACCTGAAAGATATTTTGCCTTGTTATTTGGATAAGTACATGATTTTATATATTCAAATATATCTTCCGGTTCAGCTTTGGCCATCGATTCAGCATCCGGGAATCTTTTCAGCAGTGGTGGTGTTATTATATTGACTCTCTTATCAGTACATTGAGCTGACAGGATGACTGCCACAAGCAATTCAAATGGACTTCGGTAAGCGAGTTCGGTTTCTGCTACCGGGTAGACTTTCTGAAAATATTTTATTGTACGACTAAATCTTTCATTGATAGTCATAGGACTGAAATTAATAGTGCAGGTAAGGTAACACTTTTTATCTTTGCACAATATTGATTTTTTATGATAAGTTACCTTCAGGCAGAGAGTATTGCCAGACGAATCGGAGACAATCTGCTTTTCGATAACATAAGTTTTAATATAAACAAGGACGATAAGGTTGCTCTTATTGCAGTAAATGGAGCAGGCAAATCATCATTACTTGATATCCTGGCTGGAAAGGAAAATCCGGATAAAGGTTCACTCAGTATCAAGCGCGATTTGAGCATAGCATATCTTCAGCAATCTCCTGTCCTGAATGAATCGAACAAAATAATTGATGAACTTTTCAGTACCGGCAGTGAACTGGTAACAGTAATTCGGGAATACGAAGAATGCGTTCTTACCGGTTCGCCAGGGATGTTGCAGGTTATGATCCAGAAAATGGATGATCATAAGGCATGGGATTATGAAGTGGCTGTTAAGCAGATTCTTTTCAAGCTTAAACTTACTGATCTGAATGCAGTTATAAGCACATTGTCAGGAGGACAGAAGAAAAGAGTTGCGTTAGCAAAAATACTCGTGGAAGATGCTGATCTTCTTATACTTGATGAACCCACTAATCATCTTGATCTCGATATGATCGAATGGCTGGAGGAGTATCTTATAAAGTCTAAAAAGACACTTCTGATGGTTACGCACGACAGATACTTTCTTGACAGGGTCTGTAATGTGATACTGGAACTAGCCGATAACGAGCTCTACAGGTATGAGGGAAATTATGAATATTTCCTTGAAAAAAAGCAGAGCAGGGAGTATTCGGCTAAGATGAATTCAGAAAAGGCAAAAAACCTGTTAAAGACTGAACTCGAATGGATGAGACGGATGCCAAAAGCAAGACGGCATAAGGCCAAATCAAGGATTGAATCATTTTATGATCTAAAGGAAAAAGCCGCGAACAGACCTGATGAAAAGAGTATCAACATAAATGTAAACATTTCAAGAATGGGGAGTAAGATCCTTGAGATAAAAAATGTGAGCAAATCGTATGGTGACAAGTTGATCCTTAATGACTTTACCTACCTCTTTAACAGGTTTGAAAAAGCAGGACTTATCGGCAGGAATGGAACTGGAAAAACAACTTTGCTCAATATAATTACCGGGTTAACTGAGCCTGATAAAGGTACAGTTGAACGCGGAGAGACAATTGTTTTTGGCTATTACAGGCAACAGGGTATTGAATTTGACAACGATATGACTGTTATCGATGCAGTGAAGAATATTGCAGAAAAAGTTGTGATAAGTGATGGTAATGTGCTGTCAATAACCCAGTTCATGAACTATTTCCTGTTCCCCCCTGAAAAACAGTATACCTTAATCAGAAAACTATCAGGTGGTGAGAAGAGACGTCTTTATCTGCTGACAGTACTTATGAAGAACCCAAATTTTCTGATACTGGATGAACCGACAAATGATCTTGATATCCTCACACTTAATGTTCTTGAGGAATACCTCGCAGGCTTCAGAGGATGTGTAATAGTTGTCTCTCATGACAGATATTTTATGGATAAGGTCGTTGATCATATTTTTGAGTATAAGGGTGATGGTATTATTAAGGATTTTCCGGGGAATTATACTCAGCTGAGAGAAAAGCAGAAAGAGAATGAAAAGCAGGTTTCAACCGTTAAACTATCAAAAAATTCAGATTCGGGGGAATCATCTGAAATTCCGGTTAAAAAGGAGAGAAAACAGGGCCTGACATTTAAAGAAAAGAGGGAATTAGAACTTCTGTCAAATGAAATTGAGAATCTCGATTCGGAAAAAAAACTTATTGAATCTGAAATGAGCAGGGGAGAACTTAATAATGAGGAATTAATATCTAAGTCTCAAAGGCATGGTGAATTAATGAAGATATTGGATGAAAAGGAGTTTAGATGGCTTGAATTAAGTGAGAAGTGACTCATAAATCCCAATTTTATAAAAATAAGTTTTGAATTAGGTCAGAATTTTTAACTTTAACAATCAATAAGTTGCTCTATTGGAAAAAATAACAATCAATACGACTGGTTTCAAATCCGAAATACTGGTTGGTGGGAAATGGGAATCAGTATCCGGATTACTCCCTGATAAAGGTGTTGTAATTATTACTGATCATAATGTAAGACGGTTATATGGCGACAAATTTCCGGGAGTTCCCGTTTTTTCCTTATCACCGGGAGAAGGAAGCAAAAAGCTGGAAGTCATTGAACATCTTGCTGATCAGCTTCTTGAAGCAGGAATAGATCGCGCAGGTTTTGTTCTTGCAGTAGGCGGAGGTGTGGTTTGCGATGTTGCCGGTTTTCTTGCTTCAGTATATATGAGGGGCATCCGTTGTGGATATGTTTCTACAACATTATTGTCGCAGGTGGATGCCAGTACTGGTGGAAAAAACGGAGTTAACCTGGGAGGTACAAAGAACATGCTCGGTACAATCAGGCAGCCTGAATTCGTTATCTGTGATCCTTCAATGTTGGAAACCCTTCCTGAACAGGAGTATTTATCAGGACTTGCTGAACTGATTAAAACGGCTGTCATTGGTGATAAAGAATTATTTGACCTGATTGAAAGAAGCTATGATAATATAATGTTGAGGAACTCTGACCTTCTGACTCACCTTGTAGCTAAATCAGTGAGATTTAAAGGTTTGGTGGTGTCGGAAGATGAAAATGAAACAGGATTGAGGCGGATTCTTAATTTTGGACATACTTTCGGGCATGCTGTTGAATTGCAGAAAGCCTTGAAACATGGTTTTGCTGTTGCGTCAGGAATGGAATTAGCAACAGCCTTTTCTTTTGAAAAAGGATATATAAGTCCTGAAGAAAAAGAGAGGATAATCAGTCTGCTAAAAAGATTTGTGCTGCTTGATGAACATGATTTGACAGATGATCAGTTGGAGAAGATTGTTCTCCATGATAAAAAGAAGACAGGTACAGATATACATTTTGTTTTTACACATGGAATTGGAAAAGCAAAAGTCGAAAAGATTCCTGTTGGTGAAGTACTAAGTTTTTATAAAAGATTCAGAGATAAAAAATAGAATTATGAATTCGTTTGGAGTTGTTTTCAGAGTTACTCTCTTTGGTGAATCACATGGTCCCGCGATAGGTGTGATAATAGACGGATGTCCTCCGGGCATGGCCGTTAAAGCGGAAGATTTTATGACGGATCTCAGGAGACGACAAAGCGGGAGCCCGGGAACAACTAAACGTCAGGAACCAGATCTGCCTGAAATACTAAGTGGTGTCTTTGATGGGGCAACAACCGGAGCTCCGGTTGCAATTGTCACACGAAACAGTGATAAGATTTCTTCCGATTATGATGAATTTAAAAATATTCCACGACCCGGTCATGCAGATTTCGTGTCACGCGTAAAGCATTCCGGTTTTGCAGATATGAGAGGAAGCGGTCATTTTTCAGGCAGGATAACATGGGGCCTTGTTGCTGCCGGGGTTATAGCTAAAAAGATTGCAGGGTCAGCAGACGTAGCGGCAAAACTCATCTCTGCCGGAGGCTCTTTTGATATTGATAAAGCGATTAATGAGGCCATAGCACAAAATGATTCAATAGGAGGTATTATTGAATGCATTATTAAAAATCCGCCTTTGGCAATCGGTGAACCATTCTTTTATTCTTTCGAATCTGCGGTGAGTCATATAATATTTTCTATTCCTGCAATTAAGGGAATTGAATTTGGTTCAGGATTCGCTGCTGCTGCAATGAAAGGTTCAGAACATAATGATCCATTTAAAGACAGTAGCGGCAAGACTTCAACCAATAATGCCGGAGGAATTAACGGCGGTATTACAAACGGGAACGAAATCATATTCAGAATTGTAGTCAAACCTACTTCATCTATCGGGATCGATCAGACTACTTTTAATTTTAAAGAGGGAAAGTTGACAACTCTCGTAGTAAAAGGAAGACACGATACCTGTATTGCACTGAGAATGCCTGTCATAGTTGAGGCAGCTGCCGCGATAGCTATGGCCGATCTTATGCTTATCGACAGGGGGATTCATGGTCAGAGAAATGTCTGATTGTCTTGCAGTCTTACGGTCTGGCATTCATTTATCTTACCGGTTTGATTATCATGGCTTTTCGTTTTGATTTAAGGAGAAGACCTTTTTTTGTTGAGCTTGTTATTTTGAACCTGTCATCAATTCTGTCACCGATTATCCAGACAATTTTTCCATCTGATTCCAGGATAAAAATATTTTCCTTGTCAAATCTTGAATATTTATTGTCAATAAAATAGTCACTCAGCTTTTTTTTCTGGTTCATTCCCAGTGGATAAAAATAATCTCCTGCCTTCCATTTCCTTATTATCACCGGGAAAGAGACCTTTTGGGAATCAAGACAAGCTATATGAGGATCGGATGGGATTTCATAAGTATCGGAGATTCTAACATTTCTTGCAGAAGAAATTCCAGGGAAATTACAGAATGACTCTGTGTTATTAATTGAATATGAAGTTTCCTTAATAAATTCTTCATCTGACACTATTATCTCTTTCCTGTTTTTAATTATTCTATGGCTATCTGTAATGATCTGACCACCGGTTTCACCTTCAATTACTTTAATAAGATCAATTAATAGTGCATTGGTTATGCCATACGGTTTAAATAATTCAAAAAGGACAACCTTATTATGAAGATAGTTTTTAAGAAGGCTTATATTAAAGGTGATATGTTGTTCTTTTTCCTCTGAAATATTTTCCCTTAAATGGGCAATGTATTCCGTTACAATTTCATTAAACCCCGAAAATCGTTCAGCAGCTTCGTTAAGAGTTTGCTCTATAGAGGGATTGATTTCTTTAAGCACAGGGATCACCAGATGTCTAATCTTATTTCGAATGTATTTTGTATCGGCATTGGATCTGTCCTCGCGGAAGACAATATTATTCTGGTCACGGTAAGTTTGAATTGCCTGTCGTGAAGCAAAAAGCAATGGCCTTATAATATAGTTACTTGCAGTTTTCATTCCTGCCATTCCTGCCAATCCGGTTCCCCTTGTAAGGTTTATTAAAAGAGTCTCAATATTATCGTTAAGATTATGGGCAACTGCTATTAAATCGTATCCGTTTTCCTTTCTGATCTCTTCAAACCATTTGTATCTCAGATCTCTTGCTGCCATCTGAACAGACAATCTGTTCTTCTTTGCAAATGTTTTCGTTTCAAACCGGACAGTAAAGAATGGGATATTATGTTCAGAGGCAAATTTACGGACCATCTCCTCATCTTTATCTGATTCTGCGGCTCTCAGGGAGAAATTGCAATGAGCAATTCCAATTTTATAATCCTGTTTGAGAAACAGGTGAGCCATAACCATTGAATCAATACCACCACTGACAGTGATCAAAACTTTATCCCCTGGTTTTATAAGATTGTTTTCAAAAATGAACTTTTTAAACTCATCAATCATATTAAGATGCATTGAACTGTAAAAATAGAAAAAGGTATCCTTTCCGTGGATACCTTTTCATTAAAATTCTGAAGAATCTATTTTTTTGAGAGATACTCAGCCACACTTTTCTGAGTTTCCTTCATTGCTTTATCTCCTTTGTGCCAGTCGGCGGGACAAACTTCCCCGTTTTCCTCAAAGAACTGTAGAGCATCTACCATTCTCAGTGTTTCAGCGACACTTCTTCCAAGAGGCATATCATTTACAGTCTGATGTCTTACAATCCCTTTTTTATCAATAAGAAATAATCCTCTGTAAGCCATTGGAGTACCGTTGAATGTAACTTCTCCGTTTTCTGAATAATCATAATCGCCTGCGAGGACATCATAATTTTCTGAAATGGTCTTAGAAAGGTCTGAGACAATCGGGTACTTAACACCCTTGATTCCACCCTCTTTTAATTCTGTCTGAAGCCATTTCCAGTGAGAGAACTTTGAATCGACTGAACAGGCAACAACAGCAACATTCTTTTCGTTGAATTCACTAAGCCTTTCCTGAAATGCAAGAAGTTCTGTAGGGCAGACAAAAGTAAAATCAGCAGGGTAGAAGAAGAATAAAACATATTTTTTCCCAAGGTATTGCTCAATTGAGAACCCTTCTACAATTTCACCGCCTTTTATCACTGCAGATGCAGAAAAAGCCGGTGCTTTTTTTCCAACTAAAACAGCCATTTTTTTTGATTTAATTTAATATTAATAACTAAAGATACTATGATGATTACAATTCTGAGAATGTTTTGTTCATTATCTGTAGGGAATAATTGCAGGAGGGCCAGGTTCAAAATTAGCAGGTCGTAAAAGCTGCTCCGCCGAGACAGTGATCGGGGAGATTCTTGAGTATACCGGAGGGTTTGGAAAATATCCGATCCTTATCTGAAGTGTATTAAATACCAGGTTGTCATTCCTGATCCTTATGCCGATTCCAATACTTGAAAGCGAAGAACCTCTTCCCAGCATTTCATTTGTACCGGAAAGAAAGGATAAATCGGTAAAACCGAAAAAGGCGAATCTGAAACCATACAGATTGACCGGACTGAATAAGACAGATTCAAGGCTAACAGATAATCTCTGGGTACCGTTTACAGAGTCATTCTTAAAACCGGAGAATCCATTATAATTAGTGAATTTCAAAAGTTCATTTGAATACCTTCCGAATCCTCTGGTATAGTGAATATAAACAAAATTCCTGACCTTGGCATTTCCCAGATTTAGAAGGTTTGAAAAATAATTCATGCCAACCGATAAGAGTCCCTGTTCGGTACGATTCTTATTTAAATATGTTGATAAACCGGTATATGAATAAAAATAACCAAGGGATTTGATCGACTTTCCAAAAGATATCTCGCCACCAATATATGTTCTCTGCTTGAATTCGTTAAACTCTCTTCCGGTGGTGATTTTGAATAAGGCTCCATAGGGAATATCCTCGGCACGGCCGTAACTATAGATCAGGCTGGTTTTAGTGTATTTTTGTATAGAAAGAGCAGCGGATCCCATGAAAATCATGTATTTCTGAAGATTATAAAAAGACTCAGGTAATATCAGCGGATGATTGAATACATTATTATTAGTATAGCGTGCTCCAATAATAATTCTTGATACAGATTCTTTATTAATCAGGATCGATCTCGATAACCAGTAATCCTGCAGATTATATCTGAGAGGCGCCGGAACTATGAGCGTATCAAGATTCTCTGTGGTGTACATCATCCGGACAGAAATTCCCCCGGCATATTTTGTGGTTGAACTGATAAGCTTTCGACTGAGATCAAATCCATACGTTTTTTCCCCAAGTCCATGGAGAAAGTAAATATTCAGGTTAATAAAAGATTTTAAAATATTATTTGCGAGATAGTGGGCTCCAAATCCGGGGGATTCAGGGAGTGTGTTATCAAAAGGCATATCTAATCCAAATTCATGTCCCATTCCGAAAATGTTTTTATCAAAAAGTGAAACAGAGCCCTTTTTTAGACCTCTGTAATCATAGGAGCCACCGAGTGAATAAATATCCTTAGTGAAAACTACAATATCGGCTTCTTCGTCAGATACCGGAACAACTATTATTCTGGCATCATCGATGTAGGGAAGCTGCCTTAAAATTCGCTCATTATCGCTGAGTGCCAGAGGAGAAATCTTATCGCCCTCTGAAAAAAGAAGGTTCTTTCTGATAATATTTTCATTTGTATTGAAATGGGTCTTATTTAAAACTTTTTCAATCTTGTTAGGTTCTTTCGATGTTGGATTATTTATATTGGCTCCGAATACATTAAGTCTTTGTATAACAATTTTTCTGATCTTTTTTCCTGCATATCTGATATAATTGGCATCGCTCGTTCCTGTGAACCTCTTTTTAAAAGTAGTGTCAGTGTTAACAATTACAAAATTGTAAAGTCTTTTTGTCAGTTGATTCTTTGATGCTCTTGATTTAAGTGAATCGAAGAACACAAGGTTTCTGTCTCTTATCACGATGTGGGTAGGGATTATTGTAGCTGGGATACTTAATAATACCCCCTTTGAAAAAAGAGTTATTGTGTTAGTGATTTTATTAATGACATCAGGCGGAATTTTTTTTATAGAGTCGTTTTCCGTATGGTATTGAGGATATGCAATATTACACGATAGAAGAAGGGCCAAAAAGAATAATGATCTAAACCAGAACATGTATTTTCCCGGATATTTGCACATCAGGTTTTTTGAGGATTGCTAATCAATACATCATCAGAATTAAATTGAAATCCAAGCCGTTTCCCGGTGATTACCCTTGAATGTTGGATTTTTGCTTCGGCCTGACCGACGGTGGCAATTTTAACTGTGTCATAAGGTGGCACAAGCAGATCAAATTCGAGCGCATATTGAATTGCAGTTGAAATAATCAACTGCAATGATTGCTTGCTGATCTCTTCATTCCCATAATTTGTAAACAGCATTCCCATCTGTCTTTTCCCTTCAACAAAATACTGTTTCTCATGGTTAATGAAAATCCTGGCTATCAGGTATCCCAGATCATCTAATCGCGAATATTTGAAAGAATCGTTGAGAAAGTTATAAATATTAATGATTCCGGAATATGCATTGTATTTATTTTTCTGTATGTATGCAGTTTTCCAGGCTGGATGGTCCCTGTCAAACTGAAAGATGTTGGAATGCATACTGAAAAGCAATATATCTCCGGCAACCTTAATCTGGGCATCAAAATTACTCCTGTCAGTATACTCCAGTCTTATCCTGGAATCCACTCCGCTTAAACTGGTATTTACCTCTTTTGATAGATTTTTAAGAACCTCCTTTACAACAAAAAATGATTCCAGTGTATTATCAAATACTTTTTGTTTCAGAAGTGATTTTTCTTTAAGTGTTACTATTATTGCCACTTTTTTATCATCCTGATCTGTCATGGTAAACGTAGTATTAAGTGTAATATGGGCTTCTAAAATAAGAAATAACCGGAATATATAAAATTAATAGGATCTTGCAAAAAGAACTCTTCTGTTCGACGGTTTTCCTGAATACACACATTTCCCTTGTTCTTCAGGGCTATCGAAAGGAATACATCTGATAGTGGCTTTACTCTCCTCTTTAATTTTTTCTTCTGTTTCAACTGTTCCATCCCAGTGAGCCATAATAAAACCACCCTGGTTATCAAGCACTTTCAGGAAATCATCCCAATTATCAACATAAAAAGTATTTTCTTTTCTGAAATTCAGAGCCTTATTATAAATATTTTCCTGGATGTCATCAAGAAGTTTTGGAATATGTTCATATATCTTATCAATCGGGATAGTTTCTTTTGTCAGGTTATCTCTGCGTGCAACTTCGATGGTATTATTTTCGAGGTCGCGTGGTCCGATTGCAAGACGGACAGGAACTCCCTTCAATTCATAATCAGCAAATTTCCATCCTGGTTTATTATTATCTCTGTCATCATATTTTACTGATATCCCTAATACCTCCAATCCGGCTTTGATTTTTTTTGCTGTGTCGGATAAAACACCGAGTTGTTCAATATTCTTATAAATAGGTATAATTACAACCTGTATAGGAGCAAGTTTAGGTGGCAATACCAACCCATGATTATCGGCATGACCCATAATTATGGCACCCATAAGCCTTGTTGATACACCCCATGATGTAGCCCAGACATAATCAAGCTTTCCTGTCCTGTCAGTAAACTGAACATCAAATGCTTTTGCAAAGTTCTGTCCCAGAAAATGGCTTGTGCCGGCCTGTAAAGCTTTTCCATCCTGCATAAGTGCTTCTATGGCATAAGTGTCGAGTGCTCCCGCAAACCGTTCGTTTTCACTCTTATACCCTTTAATTACCGGAAGGGCCATCGAATTTTCAGAGAAACCAGCATATACATTGATCATCTTCTCGGCCTCTTCCAGAGCTTCCTCACGCGTTGCATGAGCTGTATGCCCCTCCTGCCAAAGAAATTCTGTAGTTCTGAGAAAAAGCCTCGTCCGCATTTCCCATCTTACAACATTGGCCCATTGATTAATGAGAATTGGCAGATCTCTGTATGACTTAATCCAGTTTTTATATGAGTGCCATATAATAGTTTCTGAAGTAGGACGGACAATAAGTTCTTCCTCAAGCTTTGCAGTTGGATCAACAACAACATTGCCATTTTCATCATTTTTAAGACGATAATGCGTCACAACTGCACACTCTTTGGCGAATCCTTTCACGTGTGCTGCCTCTTTACTGAAGAAAGATTTTGGTATAAATAATGGAAAATAGGCATTAACATGCCCGGTGGCTTTAAATAGTCTGTCGAGTTCAGCCTGTATCTTTTCCCAGATTGCGTAACCATAAGGTTTAATTACCATACATCCGCGTACTGCTGAATTTTCTGCCAGATCAGCCTTGATAACCAGATCGTTATACCATTGTGAGTAATTCTCGTCCCTGTTAGTTAAAAACTTCGCCATTTTTTCGGTACGGTATTTGTTTCATTAGTATTAAATAAATAGATTGCGTAAAAATAAATAAAAAGATCAGTTATTACTCAAAAAAGAAAGGGAGGTTCATCATGAAAGCAAAATACTACATCGGAATCTTATCACTACTTCTCCTTAGTTCTTCAACGCTAAAGGCACAGAGAGACGATTCAAGAGATTACAGAAATGATGACGCCAGGGTAGTCGTAAATAATTATTATGATGATTATGATTATGATTATTATTTTACCTCGAGAATAAACAGGTTTCACAGATCTTATGCCGCATTCGATTATTATGCCCCGGTCTTTACAGATTCATACTGGTATAATAACAGGCCATTTTCATGGGGAATAAGCATCTATGGCGGTGGCGGATTCGGATTGGGATATTCAAATAATTACCCGGGTTATGATTACGGATATGGAAATTATTACGGATACGATCCTTATTTCGGAAACAATTATTACGGGGGTTATGATCCTTTCCATTACAATAACTGGTACTCACCGGGAATATTCAGCTTCAGCTTCGGAAACAGATGGCACAATAATTATTATGGTTGGAATGGTCATAACCATAATGGCTACAATAATTACAGATCAGATTACTATACAAATAATGATTATCATAACAATAACAATAATTCGAACAGATATTCTTCCTCAGGATATTCTTCGAGAAGGAACCCGGGCAATAATTCTGAATCTTCCACGCGTAATAATGTATCCCGGAGGGAGGTATCTTCTGTTAACTCTTCCCGCAATGTTGTAAACACTAACAGTAGCCGTAGTAACGGTAATAATTTCAATAGCGTCAATAATAGAAGTAATAGAAGTAACAGAAGTATCGACAATAACGTAAATAGAGTAAATAGTAATAATCGTAGCTACAACGGCAGTAATGTACGCTCGAATGCAGGCAGTGGCAGTAATGTACGCTCGAATGCAGCCAGTAACTCACGGTCATCCAGAACGATGAGTGCTCCCCAGGTACGCTCTTCTTCCAGATCAGTTAGTTCAGGATCTGCAACAAAAAGTAGGTCATCACATAGTGTATCCAGGTCATCAGGCTCTAAATCAAGTTCCTCAAGGCAGAAATCCTCAGGACGGAGATAAATGATGGGAAGCAATATATTTTCTGAATTGTAACAATTAGTTAATTAAATTTGTTTCTTTGGTACAATATTTGCGTGTTATTAAGAAAATAAAATAGGGGGAATTTAAAATGAAAACATTATATCAAATATTTATTCTTGCACTTCTTACCCTTAGCTCTTGTACCTCAACTCTTTATAGGGGAGCAGAATCCGATGATTTATATTATTTGCCTTCAGATAAACCAATTGCTAAAGACAAATCATCTGTAAATGAACAGATTGCCGAGGGTAATTTGAAGGGGAATGACTATTACAATAACATCTATGCGGCTGATACTCTCGTATCGGAACAGTATTCAGATGCCGTTGATTATGACACTCAGGTTAATAATAATGACTTTAATAACAATCAGGGATACGATTATTATAGTGATTACCCATATTCCAACAGGTTAAGAATGTTTTACGGAAACTATTTTGATCCTTACTGGAGAGATCCATTCTATCTTGACTATGGTATGGGCATGGGTTATGGTATGGGCATGGGTTATGGTATGGGTTATGGTATGGGCATGGGTTATGGCATGGGTTATGGTATGGGCATGGGTTATGGTATGGGCATGGGTTATGGTATGGGTTATGGAGGATTATACGGTGACTATTATGGAATGTACCCAGGGTATTATGGTGGTTATTTTGGTGGCTATAATTCATTTTATTCCCCTTTCTATGGTT
>Ga0209746_1000305_pt1 | contig 26335 bp, 24 predicted proteins | sample BarGraNGADG00211_3_FD_184496 | JGI IMG/M metagenome (GOLD analysis project Ga0209746, IMG submission 184496) | Arctic peat soil microbial communities from Barrow, Alaska - Barrow Graham LP Ref core NGADG0011-211 (SPAdes) (version 2) | ecosystem: Environmental > Terrestrial > Soil > Wetlands >... | reverse complement strand
AAGCCACGATGTACTTGCCAATGTTGTTCACGCCTCGCTCTAAGTGGCTGACTCCTGGCTTCTCCTCGGCAAGCGAGGCCGTTCGACCAAAGAATGTCCTGTCTCCGGTCTCCACAACAAGGGCTTTCATCTCACCCCGGCTCACAAGTGAGGAAGAGTAGATGAGTTCATCTAAGCCCTTCTCTACGGGAAGGCTTTCACCGGTAAGAACGGACTCGTCCAGTTCGAGTGTCTTTCCATCGAACAGCTTCGCGTCCGCAGGGACTACGTCTCCGCCCAGCAGAAGGACCACATCCCCAGGGACGAGGGCCGCCGATTCAACGGTCTTCCATTCTCCCGAACGCGTCACACGAGCACGCAGAGCCATCTTGCTCCGCAGGCTGTCGAGCACTCCTTCAGATTTGCGTTCCTGGATGAAATCGACCGATACGTTTAGCGCAAGCAGGCAGGAGATAAGGACGACGTCGGGCCAATCCCGAAGGAATGCCGAGACTATGATCGCAAACTCGATCATTATGGCAAACGGATGAATGAACCGTTTCAGAAACGAGACGAAGGGGCTCTCGCGCTTTTCCGTTATTTCGTTGGGGCCATATTTGTCGATGCGAGCTGCCGCTTCGACGACACTGAGCCCGTCAGGCGTCGCGTCCAGGAGTTCGAACGCCTCGCCCGAGGTGATGTCTTTGTACTGAGGCAAATCAGTCACACGATATCTCCATCAGCATTGTCAATAGAATCTTATCAAACATCCTTTAAAGCGAATTCTAAAACGGCAGCATGGTCGTTTTGGGCTCAGAGACAGGCGAAGGATGTCACGTTCTGTTGGCCTTCCCCGTCAACAAGGTCCGCAGACTTACTGACGTGTTGATGAGGGCACAGACATCACTCATGTTTATCGGCACTTCAAGAGCGTTCATTCCCAGTTCCCAGAAGCATATCAAGCACAGCCTCCGAGATGTGCTTTGAAACCCTTGGCGTAATGACCGTGTTCGAACCCTCTGCAATGTCGTCAGGTGCAGTCCTTATGTCACCAGCGAGTACGATCCCGAGGCTCGGGAACGCTCCGGCGACTTCACGAAAACTCTTATAATCCTCTTCTTTCCAATCCAGTAAGTCAGCTACCAGGACGTCATAATGTTGTTGTGTTGAAAGTTCTTTACCGAGTGCGGCAAAATCGCTGACGTTATGGATTGACAGTGGATAGTCCCTCAACTCACCCTCAAGGATGCTTTCAAGGATCTGCGCGAGGAAAGGCTCTTTTTCAAATACCAGTACGGAATACTCCATCAAGAAGAGCCTCCTTGTCCTCTGGTTCTATATGTTAAACTATTTAATAATTAAAGATTATAATATATATGGCATAGGGTCAAGCTAGAGACACGGGTTAAGCAGCGTTGAATGAGAAGGCCGATTTGAGGGAGTCACGCATGGACAACTCGGTAAGCGAAGAGCTTGGTGAGAAGATCCTCGCCGCCTCGAAGATCATGGTAAACGTCCTGGCCGAATCCCTCATGCATGCGGGGGTGCAGGGCTTGTCCGCCCCCCAGTTCAGGATTCTTGACATGATCTACCATGGCACGAGCAAACCCGCAGACATTGCCCGGATGCTTGATGTAAGCCCTCCGGCGATATCCTGGCTACTCGGGAAACTCGAAGAGGGGGGATACATGGAGCGGAGTCTTCTGAAGCAGGACAGGCGCAGGGTCGGTCTCGAGCTCACCGGCATGGGCAAAGATGTTGTAAGGAGGGTTAATGCTTACAGGAGGAAGCTGTTGAACGAGGTCCTTTCCGCCCTTGATGATGAGACAGTCAGCCACCTGGAAGATTCACTTGGAGCGTTTGCGGACGCTTACCTTGCCAGAAAAAAGGGACACCTGAAGGCCAGTGCTTAAAGATATCATTCCGCGAGACCCTAACTTCATAGCGATGGCGATCGGTCTGGCGCTCCTCCTCGGCTGGGGCGCCGGGCTCCTCTGCAGGAAGATCAAGGTCCCGATGGTTGTCGGCTATCTCGTTATGGGCATCATCCTCGGTCAATCGCTGCTCGGCGTGTTTAACAACAAGAACATTCCCGGGCTTTATATCTTTACCTACATCGGCCTCGCCTGCATCGGTTTCGACATAGGTGGTGAGCTTGCTTTCCACAAGATGCGCAATCTGGGCAAGCCGATAATCTGGATTTCCGTCCTGGAGACAGTTGCTGCAAGTGCACTTGTGACAATCGCTATCTATCTCTATACCAGGAAGTTATACATCGCGCTGATCTTCGGTGCTCTGGCATCGGCCACCGCTCCGGCGGCAACCGTGGACGTACTACGCGAATACCAGGCTTCCGGACCCCTGACCACCACGACCTTCGCGGTGGTGGGAATAGATGACGCTTACGCGGTGATGATCTACGCTTTCGCGAGCTTCCTCGCGAAGGTACTCATCTCTAACAAGGATGTACACGTTGCCGAGGCCATCCTCAGGCCAATAGGGGAGATTCTGGCGGCACTCGGCATTGGCCTGGTTATCGGTCTTATCTTCCTTTTCTTAACACGCAATTACACCGCAAAACGCGGTTTGCTCGTGCTGACCTGGTGGGTGATCCTCGCTACCACCGGGCTCGCGAACTGGCTCCATCTTTCTCTGATACTCGCCAACATGGCCCTAGGCCTGACAATAGTAAACTTGACCAGATGGAAGCGAGAAGATGTCTTTGAGCTGCTACGCTCAACTACCCCACCGCTGTTCGTGATCTTTTTCGTACTCGTCGGCGCCCAGTTACAGGCCGGCAAACTGGTCAGCCTGGGCATGATCGGCCTTCTCTACATAGTCTTCAGGACGGCGTGAAAGATGTCCGGAGCTTATCTCGGCGGAATAATTTCGGATGCACCTCAGGGAGTCCGCAAATACCTCGGGCTGTGCCTGTTTTCTCAAGCGGGTGTGGCGATTGGGCTCTCCATTCAGACCATGATAACCTTCGGAGGCGGAAAGTACGGCAGTGCGGGCACCGAACTCGGCGTTATGGCGATCAGCGTGATCGCCGCCACTTCGCTCTTCTTCCAGATAATCGGCCCGCCCAGTACCCGCATCGCCGTAATCAAGGCCGGGGAAGCAAATATCTAGGAGGCAAAGAGCGTGGAGCAGGAATTTAAACGGCCTTACCTCTCCGGCAGAGTAGAGGACGTGATGACCGAGAATCCTCTAACGGTTTTGGAAAGCCAGCCAATCTCGGACCTTGTCGACCTCTTCCTGGCACACCATTATCACGGCGTTCCCGTCGTAAATGAGAATAAGACGATTGTTGGCATCGTCAGGGATTCGGAGATACTGTCGATGTTCGCAACCAGGGACCCGTTCGTCGGTGAGTACCGAACAGTAAAAGACATAATGCATATTCCCCCACTGGTGATAGGTTCATCGGAGACGATCCAGAGGGCGGCGATGAAGATGTTTGTCGATGGCACTCGGTTCCTCGTGGTCGTCGGAGAAAAAGGCGCCATCCTCGGGGTAGTCACCCGAATCGACCTCATCAGGGGCATAAGGTGGAAAGACACGGACCTCTAGGATAAGACGCTACGCACCTCCATCGTTTTGCCTACAATGACGGTGGACTGCTGGCAGTTGGCTTCGACCGTGTGCGCCAGGTTTTCAGGATATTCGGAGGTGATCCAGGATGATGCGGATAGACTACGCCACCGACTCACTGGTTATCGAGGAAGAACTCCCGAGGGTCTTCAACTTCGTGTCCAGGGGCGCTCAGTACGACAGGTGGCACTTCGATTATCATCTCGCCGCCAAGGTTCTGGACATGAAAGAGGAACTGATCGGCTCGGTTTTCTCGATAGAGGAACTCATCGGCGGCTTCTACCTGAAGCATGTCGGGAGGGTAGTGGAGTTCGAACGCAACCGCCGGTTTGTCTGGTTGGGACGGTTTGCGATATTTCCTTTGGTCTGGATAGGGACAGACTTTACGTTCGAGGAACACCCCAGAGGCTCAAAGGTGACAGAGATTCTCTACTTCAAGATGGCGCCATGGTGGTTGCTGCTCGTCCCCTTGCTGGGTTTTCGACCGTTCTTCACGCGGCCAGCCTGCAAGGGGCATATCAGAGATGAGTTGACAGGTATCAAGAAGCTCATTGAATCGGGCGATTATGATCCGTGCGACATTGTCTTCCCGCTTGATGATCAGGATCTGATGTCACGGGTCAAGAAATACGAGTAAACCCGAGGCGCTCTTCCTAACGCACGTTTATCCACCCCTCAATCCTGTGGGGGTTAAGACGGGTCGGGCCTCCGACACCAACCCCCACCGTTCGGTGCTTGTTCTGATGACCTTGTGCGCGATACCTAAGCAACCGTTCTTGAGACGTCGTAACGTGGGTCGTAACGTGTCGTAACGCGGGGCGTAACGTTACGTTACGCCCTGTGCGCACAAAAACAGCGTCGCACCGGGCTTTTCTCGAGGTGCCCACCCGCGACAGACACTCGCTCGACCTTGGATGGTCGAGAGAGCCAACTATCGGAATAGTGGTCACAAACGGGAGGGTCTGTCGCGGGTGCGCCCTCTTCTCTTCGTGTTGACGGTGCTGATTGTGTGCGAACTAGATCAACTGGTGCGACGGAGGGGAAGCTCGACAGCCGTGTTCTATGGGGTTTGGTGCCTGTCCGAGCTCCGCTGCTTTCTTCGGTTACCCAACTCAACGGTGATTCGAAGCGTAGGTAACAGAACACGCCTGCCTCGCACATGCAGAACAGTGAGTCCAAGGACACCTCGCAGAATGATTCTCACGGCTTGCGTTGGGTGCTATCTACCAACCCTCCTCCATGCATCACAACGCGTCTTACTCTGCGCGCGAGGCGACCACTCCGCGGTTTCAGGTACGTCGCTCCAGCAGCGGGGGCCTCATCGCTTGCCTAGCAAATCGTCTTACTTTGTAAAACCTACATTGGTTTGTCGCCTGGGCGTGATACGCTGTTCAAAGGGCTACATTTCCGTGATGCGGCCGGGGGGATGGACAGTAAGAAGCTCCCCTCCAGCCAGAAGGCTTCTCAGGACTCCAGAGGTGCATCAGGAATTGGAGTCACGGAATCTGGAACCAAAAGAGATCAGCCCCCGATCAGCAGGAGTCGCGAATGGGTTACATAGCTAACAAGCCCGGCAAGGACGGAAGCCCCCGGGACTCCGCGGTCTACAAGGACCGAGCTGGCAGGCGCAGGTTGTAGTCCGCTGGGCGCTACAAGAAGAGCGCCGAGAAGCTGCTGCACCGACGTGAGATCGAGGTTCAGGACGGCGTGAAGTAGGAAGACATAAGGTTCGCCGAGTTTGCGGACAAGTGGTTGCGGGAATATATTGCCGCTCACGTCAAACCGCGGACTTATGAACATTATGAATCTGCAATAAGGATCCATCTGAAGCCGGAGTTCGGCAAATACATGTTGAAGGACATATGTCCCGAGCATGTCGACGCCTTTAAGACCTACAAACTGCTACCGGAGGCCAGCGAGGGAGCAGGTGAGCGCCTGGACGCCCTTGTCTTCTCCGAAAACGTGATCCCCTTCCCCACAAGGAAAACCGTTCAGGCCAGGCAGCCAGAGCTTCCCGGGATCGAGCCGGTAGAAAATAGGTAGAAATAGCGTAGCAAGCTCATGTTGCTTGGATTGGTGAATGTCGCTTTAAACTGCTGGAGCCGGCGCGGGGATTCGAACCCCGGACCTGCTCATTACGAGTGAGCCGCTCTTCCGACTGAGCTACACCGGCTGAAGTGAATCTTAGCACTATTGGTTTTCGGCGGAAACGCACGCAGAACCATGACGACAGGGCGTTGCGGCGCTCCTCAAGATTTCAATGTACATGCCGAAGGTTACTATGACGAGTGCATAACCGTTCAACTGGACGAAGAAGAAGGGGAAAAGCGGTCTTTGCCTGCGGGCCCGTAACGTGCCGGGCTGCCACGGCCGTCAGGGCATCGTTCGTGTTGCCGCCGTCACCCCTGGAGTCTTTTGATGGAATTCCGCGAAGAGATAGATGGCTTTAACCCCGAAGCTGAAGCACCGGGCGAAAGCCTTCTGATAGACCCCGGCGTCGCAGATGAGGTCGCACAGAATGCGGCCAGCGAGGCAGCCCCCGGCGAAGCGGAGGAAGTCCCCCCCGGCGAGCCATCGCCGGAGCCGGACCTGGAAAGCGAGCCGCCCGTTGCGGCGGACATCCCTGCTCACGCGACCGTCACACTCGACCAGTTCGGCGCCATCCTTTCGGTGAGCGCGGGCACCGAGGGCATGACGGGCTACGCTCCGGCGCAGCTTGGCGGCAAGCATCTCTCGATCCTTTATCCGGACGATGTGGCCAGGAAAGGCCTGCCTTCCGAACATCTGCACGTGGCCGAAGAAGACGGCTCTTCCGAGAGCGAGGGCTGGCGGAAGCGCAAAGACGGGACAAGCTTCTGGGCCGAGGCCACGACGGTATCCCTGCGAGATTCGGAAGGAACCCTGACCGGTTTTGCTTCATCCGTCCGATACATCGGCGAGCATGAGCCGGAACCCGGCGAGCCGCCGGGGCCGACGGTCAAGCTCGAGCCCGTCCTGGAGGCAAACCCTCTGATCGCGCTCCAGGGAATGGAAAGGGACGGCACTGTCAGCCACTGGAACGCCGCCAGCCAGAAGCTCTTCGGATACGAGCCCCACGAGGCACTCGGCAAGAGACTGCAGAAGCTCATCCTCGCGCCAGAGGCGGTTGTGGATTTCAACAGAGAGCTCAAGGAGGTCTGGGACGGAGGCCAACCGTCTCCACCGGGAGAGAGGCGTGTCCTGACCAGGGACCGTGAAGAGAGATGGGTCTTCTCGACGATGTTCCCGGTCTCCTACAACGGGAGTACCACCGAGGTGTTCTGCATGGACGTCGAGGTCACCGACCGCAAGCGGGCCGAGCAGAAGCTGTCGCGGCTCGACCGCCTGTACTCGGTGTTGAGCAAGGTCAGCGAGGCCTCAGTTCGCATAAGAGAGCCCGAGAAGATGTACGAGACAATATGCCGCATCGTGGTCAAGGAGGGCTTCTTCAATATGGCCTGGGTAGGTATGGTAGATCCCGACACCCAGAGGGTCATCCCCGCGGCGCGGTGGGGGGAAGAGAACGGTTACCTGGACAACTCGCAGTTCTCGGCGCTTGACATCCCGTTCGGGCGGGGCCCGGAGGGGACGGCCATCCGCGAGGACCGCTATGACATCTGCAACGATTTCGAGCGCGAGGTGCGGGCGGCGCCGTGGAAGGACGAGGCCCTGAAGCACGGCTACCGCTCGAGCGCGGCATTCCCTCTGAGAGTCGGTACCCGCCCCATCGGCGTCCTGGCGCTGTACGCGGACAAGCCTGATTATTTCGACTCCGAGCAGATCCACCTGCTCGAGTCGCTCGCGGAGAACGTGTCGTTCGCCGTGGAGGCGATCGACAGAGAGGAGAGGCGAAAGCGCGCCGAGCGCGCCCAGGCATCCAGCGAGAAGTACTTCCGCTCGCTGCTCGACAACGCGCTGGACCTCATCGCGGTCATCGACCAGGACAGGACCATCAGGTACACGAGCCCCTCGGTCGAGCGCATCCTGGGGTACCGCCGCTCGGAGCTCCGGGAACGGAACGTGACGGACTTCATCCACGAGGAGGACACCGGTGAGTTCGTCGACGCCTTCGGTGAAGTCATGACGAACCCGGGGACCGTGAGAGAGGTCGAAGGCCGCTTCAGGCACAAGGACGGTTCCTACAGGACCCTCGAGCTCGCGGGCAGGAGCTACACCGACGAGTCGGGCTCGCGGATGGTCGTGGTGAACGCCAGGGACGTGACCGGCAGAAAGCTGGTCCAGGAAGAGCTGCTCAGGAGCGAGGAGACCGCCCGTGCCCTTATGAACGCCCCCGAGGATATCTCGCTCCTGATAGACAAAGAGGGCGTGATGCTGGCCATCAACGAGAGGGGCGCCAGGCAGCTGGGCAAGCCCGTCGACCAGTTGATAGGAAAGTTCGCCCTCGACATGTTCTCCAGCGCGGTAGCCGAAGGGCGTCGGAGAAGGGCCGGGGAAGTGATCCGCACGGGCAAGCCGGTGCGCTTCGAGGACGAGGACATCGGGGGCGTGATCTTCGACAACACCATATATCCGGTCTTCGACGGCGGAGGCCAGGTGACGCGGCTCGCCATCATAGCCAGGGATGTCACCGAGAGGAAGAAGGCCGAGGAAGCTCAGCGAAAGGACCGCGACCTGGTGTCGGCCGTCATCGAGACGACCGGCGCGCTGGTGGTGGTGCTCGACCGCCAGGGCAGGATCATCATGTTCAACAGGACCTGCGAGCACACAACCGGGTACACTTTCGATGAGGTGAGGATGAAGCACGTGTGGGAGGTGCTGCTCCTGCCGGAAGAGAGCAAGCCCATCATCGCGGTGTTCGAGGACATAGACTCCGGCGGGATCGCCGCCAAGTACGAGAACCACTGGATCACCAAGCGCGGGGGGCGCCGCCTCATCGAGTGGTCGAACACCGTCCTGTACGACCGGTCTGGCTTGAGCGAGTACGTGATATGTACCGGCATAGACGTGACGGAGCGCAGGAAGGCCGAGGAGGGGCTGCGCGAGTCCGAGGCGCAGTACCGCACCGTCTTCGAATCGACCGGCACCGCCATGTGCATCGTCGGCGGCGACCTGATGGTCTCCTTCCTGAACAAGGAGTTCGAGAGGATGACCGGCTATAACGAGGACGAGGTCGAGGGGCGGATGGCGTTTACGGACTTCCTCCCCGAAGAAGACGTCGAGGGCTTCCAGGACTACTACCGCGAGGCGCGCACCGGGCCGCGCGGAGTCCAGGGTCACTTCGAGTGCAGGATCCGGGATCGCGGCGGCAACCTCGTCAACGGCCTGGCCAGCACGGGCGTGATACTGGGCAGGAACAGCGTGGTCATCTCCCTCATCGATATCACGCGGGAGAAGAGCTACGAGAAGGACCTGCGCGAGACGGCGGAGAGGTTGAGGCACTTCCTGACCGTCGCGTCGCACGAGCTCCGCCACCCTATAACGATCGTCAAGGGATACGTGAACACGTTGATGGAGTACATGGACTCGATGCCCAAGGAGATGCTGCTGGATATCTTCGGGGACATCGACAGCTCCGCCGACAGGCTGACTCACTACGTCGACGAACTGCTCGACGTGTCCAGGGTCGAGGAAGGGCAGTTCCCCGTCGAGAAGCAGCGGGTCGACCTTGATTCGATGGTCCAGAAAGCGTTCCAGGACATGGAGGTCATGGGGTGCCGGCAGCGTTTTACGATGACCGCTCAGCCTGACGCGCGCTTCGCGGAAGTCGACCCCGAGAAGCTCGTGCAGTTGATGGTCATCCTGCTCGAGAACGCCGTCAACTTCTCACCCCCGGATTCTCCCGTCGACACGCAGATCGAGAGCAGGGACGGCGATACGCTCGTATCGGTCCTGGACCGGGGCATCGGGATAACATCAGAACACCGGGATAACGTGTTCGACAGGTTCTACCAGGTCGAGGACGCCCAGCACCATTCGACGCCGGGGCTGGGGCTGGGGCTCTACATCGCCAGGGAGATCGTCTGCGCCCATGGAGGCGAGATCTGGTGCGAGCCCAGGGAAGGCGGCGGCACGGTGTTCCGGTTCACCGTTCCCCGCGACTGACGCGCCCCGGGCGCACCACCACAGCGTTCATCCTCAATCACCGCGCGGTTCACTGCCGCACCTCTATTACGTATAGTAAGAGCCACAGGGCTGTTCTCGAGGAGTTGAGTGCGTGAGCCCTTCTCGCCCGAAGCGAAAAACTGAGACAGGCATCGCCTGGGCCGCGCTCGATGTGATTATCGCGCTGCTGCTTGCGGCCGGGGCCGGATGCGGCGGTGGCCCCGGGAGCGCGACGCGCCCCCTGGTGCAGGCCACCACTCACTCGTCGGCCATCCGGGACCTGAAGGAACTGGCCGGCAATACGGTGGCGATCGCCGGCGCCGGAGACGTGAACCTCGGGGACGGTGTGGCGCCCTACCTGGCCTCCGACGGCGATGACTACCCATGGCCGGACGCGAGCGAGGTGTTCTCCATCGCCGACCTTTCTGTCGTGAACCTGGAGTGCTGCATCTCCAACGGCGGCTCTCCCGTGGCGGGAAAGGAGTACACCTTCCGTGGCACGCCCCAAGCGGCCGCCGGGATCGCGGGTGCCGGCGTCAGCGTGGTCTCGCTGGCGAACAACCATTCGAAGGATTACGGGACGAGCGCCTTCCTGGACACCCTGGCGAACCTGAAAAAGGCGGGTGTCTCCTGGTGCGGGGCGGGGAATAACGCCGCCGAGGCATACGCGCCTACGGTACTGCGGGCAAAAGATAAGCAGGCGCGGGTCGCGTTTGTCGGGTTCACGGCGATAGTTCCGGACGGTTGGCCGGCGACCTCGACAGGCCCGGGTTGCGCCATCGCCTGGGACGGCGACAGGGTCGCGGATACGGTCCGCAAAGCGTCGGAATCGGCTGACTACGTGGTCGTCTCGTTCCACTGGGGGACGGAGCTCGCCACCTCGCCCGGGGGCGATCAGAGGTCCCTGGCGCACCTGGCGATCGACAACGGCGCGGACCTGGTGCTCGGACACCACCCCCACGTTGTGCAGGGGTTCGAGCTCTACAAGAACCGCCTGATAGCCTACAGCCTTGGGAATTTCATCTTCAGCCCGCCCAGAGAGATATCCGCAAAGACCGTGTCGGTGATCGCTGTGCTCGGGCCGGGTGGCCTGGTGCAGGCGAAGGTCGTCCCTATGGTAATAAGCTCCTGCCGTCCCGCGATCATCGACGGCACCGCCGCGGAAAGCTGGCTGGGCGCCGTCCGCTCCTACTCGTCGGATCTCGGGACACAGATGGCGATACGTTCGGGGAGGGGCTTCATCGACGGGGCCCCGCGGGCATCGACCGCCGCGGAGTGACTATCATGAGAGACGACAACCCCCTGGAGGACAAGGCGCTCGGAACGATCGAGAAGCACCGCATGACCGAGCGCGGCGACCGGGTCGTGGTAGGCGTCTCCGGCGGACCCGACTCGGTCGCGCTGCTGCTGTTCCTGTCACGGGTATCGGGACGCCTGGCGATCGACCTCAACGTCTTCCATCTCGACCACATGTTCAGGGGCGCCGATTCGTCCGAAGACGCGTCGTTCGTCGCCCGGCTGGCCGAGAGCCTGGGGGTGCCCGCGAGGGTCATCGCGGTGGACTTGCCCTGTATGCTGGATGGGTCCGGCCGGTCCCCCCAGGACCTGGCCAGGGAGGTGCGGCTCGCCCGGCTGGAGGAATACGCCCGCGAGGTCGGCGCCGAACGCATCGCGCTCGGCCACACCGCGGACGACCAGGTCGAGACGTTCCTGATGCGCGTCGTACAGGGAGCCGGGCTGACCGGGCTGTCGGGGATGGCGCCGGTTTCGGGCAGGAAGATACGCCCGCTCATCGGGGTGTGGCGAACCGAAGTGCTCGAGTACTGCCGCTACCTCGGTGTCGAACCGCGCTGGGACGCCAGCAACGAAAGCTCCGTATACCTGAGGAACAGGGTGCGCATCGAGCTGGTCCCGCGCCTCGTCGAGGAGTTCGGGAACTCGGTCAAGGAGGTCATCCTCCGCGAGGTGGAGTCGCTCGCCGCCGACAACGAGCTCCTGGGCTCGATGGCCAGCGAGGCTTTCGGGCGCGTGGCGGTCGCCGGCGTCGGAGAAGTCCGCATCGACCTCGACGGCCTGATGGGCCTGCCGCTGTCCCTGCGGCGGCGCGTCATCCGCGAAGCCTGGTCGGCCCTGTTGCCTCGAGCGACGAACCTGTCGTGGCAGCATGTGGACGACACCCTGAGGAAGGTGGCTCTCGGCGCTTCGGGGGCCAGCCTCGACCTGCCCCACGGGGCCGCGGTGGAGCGCCGCTATGGAGAGCTCGTGATCGGGGCCTCGGGCCGCGCCGTCGACCGCGCGCAGTGTCTCGAAGGCGAGGTGTTGCTGACGGTGCCGGGCCGCGCGCGCATCCCGGGAGCTTCCCTGGTCCTCACCGCCGAGACGGTAACGGTGGCCGGCGAACCTTTCGCCCGCGGAGCCGACACCGCACTTGTCCGTGCCGACGCGGAGGTGCCGTTGAGGGTACGCGCACCGGTTCCGGGGGACCGCTTCCACCCGCTGGGGGCACCCGGGCCGAAGAAGATCTCAGATTTCTTCACGGACATCAAGCTCCCGCGTGACCGCCGGGCGGCCTGTCCTCTGGTGCTTTCCGGCGGAGAGATAGTATGGGTGGCAGGATACAGGCTGGACGAGCGGTTCAAGGTCCCGGAGGGCGCCGGGCAGGCGATAGAGTTGCGGATGCTGCCCGAGGATTAATATTATTGTCGGTGCGCGCGTGGTGGCGCTGCGGAGACAGGTCCGCGGAGGAGACGAGAGGCAGGCGGGAGTCGATTGGCTTTACCCAGGGTCGACGAGATAATGTTCACGGAGGAGCAGATCCACGACAAGGTCTGCGAGCTCGCCGCCAGGATAAACAGCGACTATGCCGGACGGCCCCTGCTGCTGGTGGGCATCCTGAAAGGCGCTTTCATGTTCATAGCCGACCTCGCGCGGCACGTGGACCTCCCGATCGAGTTCGACTTCATCGCCCTTACTTCCTACGGTTCTGCGAAGAAGACGTCGGGGGTCGTGCGCATCCGCAAGGACCTCGATATCGACGTGCGCGGCCGCGACCTCCTGGTGGTCGAGGACATCATCGATACCGGGCTGACCCTGAGGTACCTTACACGAGACCTGAATGCGAGGGGGCCCGCTTCCCTCGAGATATGCGCCCTGCTCGACAAACAGATAGAGGAAAAGGTGGAGTTGCGGGTCAAGTACGTCGGCTTTACCATTCCCGACGTGTTCGTCGTAGGCTACGGTCTCGACTGTGCGGAGTCATACCGCAACCTTCCTTACATCGCTACGGTGGTCGACGACGTCCAACCCTGAAGCGATCGCCGATCCCGCCCTCGTCCCGACCCGACCGTCCGCGCAGATGTGTCACCCTGCCGGACAGGAGAAGACCGGAAGTGGTCGAAGTCGACCTTTGCGCGACAGGAGGCGAAATATCGCTTGAGAGCGAAACCGTGACCGGGTGCGGAGGCGTCTGAACGGAGGGCCCCGAACATAGGGTGTTGAGGCTTATTATGCTAGAATAAAGTTGGGAAAAAAGGCAAAAGCTACTGAGCCGACTGGCTGTCGGCTATTTTATTGAGCAAGATCGGGCCAAATGAAAAAATATGCTAAAACAGCCATCTTCTGGCTGGTCATACTGTTTCTGATCATCCTCCTGGTGGTCAACCCTCCGTGGCGCCAGCCGCCCAAGGAGATGGACTTCTCGGCGTTCCTGTCCAACGTGCAGAAGGACAGCGTGAAGGACGTCAAGATAAACAACCGTGACCAGACCATCGACGGCACCCTGAACAACGGCGACAAGTTCAAGACCGCCTTCCCGGCCAACTACGACGTCGTAAAACAGCTCCAGGCCCAGAAGGACATCAAGATCACCGTGAACCCCCAGACGGGGACGAGCGTCCTGTCGGTGATAATAAACATACTGCCCATACTCCTGCTGGTGGGATTGATACTCTTCTTCATGCAGCAGATGCAGGGGGGCGGCAACCGCGTCATGTCGTTCGGCAAGAGCAAGGCCCGCCAGGTCACCAAGGACATGCCAAAGGTCACTTTCGACGACGTGGCGGGGGTCGACGAAGCCGTCGAAGAACTCCTGGAGATCAAGGAGTTTTTGGAGAACCCTGCCAAATTCCAGGCGCTCGGGGCCAAGATCCCCAAGGGCGTCCTCCTGTACGGGCCTCCCGGATCAGGCAAGACCCTGCTGGCTCGCGCGGTCGCCGGTGAGGCGGGGGTGCCTTTCTTCAGCATCGCGGGCTCCGACTTCGTCGAGATGTTCGTGGGCGTCGGCGCCGCCCGGGTGCGGGACCTCTTCGAGCAGGCAAAGACGAACGCACCCTGCATAGTGTTCATCGACGAGATCGACGCCGTCGGCCGGCAGCGCGGAGCCGGGCTCGGCGGCGGTCACGACGAGCGCGAGCAGACCCTGAACCAGTTGCTGGTCGAGATGGACGGCTTCGACATGAAGGCCGGCGTAATACTGATCGCCGCGACCAACCGCCCGGACATCCTCGACCCGGCCCTCCTCCGCCCGGGCAGGTTCGACCGCCAGATAGTCGTCGACAGGCCGGACCTCGAAGGCCGCAAGGGGATACTGAGGGTGCACACCAAGGGCAAGCCTCTCGCCCAGGGCGTGGACGTCGACATTCTCGCGCGCAGGACCCCCGGCTTCACGGGCGCCGACCTGGCGAACATGGTCAACGAGGCGGCGTTGCTCTCGGCCAGGCACAACAAGAAGAGCATAGACATGTACGAGATGGAGGAGGCGATAGACCGCGTCGTGGCGGGCCCCGAGAAGAAGACCAGGCTCATCAGCGACAAGGAGAAAGAGGTCATCGCCTACCACGAGTCGGGCCACGCGCTGGTGGCGCACACGCTGCCCAACGCCGACCCGGTTCACAAGATCTCCATAATCCCGCGCGGGCGCTCGCTGGGCTATACCCTGACGCTGCCGATGGAGGACAAGTACCTGGTGACCAAGTCGGAGCTGGTCGACGAGCTGTCGATGCTGCTCGGGGGCAGGGTCTCCGAGGAGATGGTCTTCGGGGATATAACCACCGGCGACCAGAACGACATCGAGAGGGCGACCAAGATCGCGCGTCAGATGGTCATGGAGTACGGGATGAGCGACAAGCTCGGCCCGATGACGCTCGGCCACAAGCAGGACCAGGTGTTCCTCGGCCGCGATTTCGTCGCCGAGCCGAACTACTCCGACGAGGTCGCGTATGAGATCGACCAGGAGGTGCGCAGGCTCATCGAGGAGGCGCACCAGGAAGCTCAACGCATCCTGACCGACCAGCGGAATCGGCTGGACGTGATCGCCAGGATACTGATCGACCGCGAGACCGTGGACAAGGACGAGCTCTCCGAACTGCTGGAAGGTGACCACGACGAGGTCCTCGCGAAATTCCTGGCGGAGAAGAAGAAGGAAGAAGAGGAAGGGGCGGCCAAGCCGGTGGAGAGGGTTGCCAAACTCAAGCCCAGAAAGGCGTCCAAACCCGGCGCGCCCCCGAAGCCTGAAGTCCAGCCCGAATAGGCCACGCCTGCCGAAAAAACGCCGCCTCCAGGGGCGGCGCTTCTTTTTTCTGCGCCGGCCGCATGGCCACCGTCGGTGACCTTCGCGGCCGTGCTTGCGGGGCCGCGGCAATCGCTATACCCTTAATCGAACCGCTATCATACGAAGCGCCCCGCCGACTGCCGATTGCGCGGGGTGGAGTCCTGGACGTCGGGGCTTCAAGGAGAGAAAAGTGGACCGTGAAAAAGTGGAGCAGGCCGTCAGGATGATCCTGGAAGCGATCGGGGAGGACCCCGACCGGGAAGGCCTGCTTCTCACGCCCTGCAGGGTCGCCAGCATGTACGAAGAGATCTTCGCTGGTATAACCGAGGACCCGAAGGCGGTGCTCCAGGCCCAGTTCGCCGAAGAGCACGAAGAGATGATCATCGTCAAGGACATCCCTCTCTACTCGGTGTGCGAGCATCACATGATGCCCTTCGTTGGAAAGGCGCACGTCGCGTACGTGCCTGGCAAGTCAGGCCAGATCACCGGCATCAGCAAGCTGGCGAGGGTGGTCGACCTGCTCTCCAAGAGGCTTCAGGTGCAGGAGCGGTTGACCACCCAGGTGGCTGATACGCTCATGGAAGGCCTGGATGCGCTGGGCGTTCTGGTCGTCATCGAGGCCGAGCACCTTTGCATGTCCATGCGCGGCGTGAAGAAACCCGGCACTGTCACCGTGACCTCCGCGGTCAGGGGCTCTTTCTACACGAGTACGGCGAGCCGGGCGGAGGCCATGTCGCTGATCATGAACCACGGATAGAGTCTCGAAAGAGGGTCGGCGAGTTTGCCTGAGAAGGGGGAGGGGAAGGGCCGCGGGACGGCGTTCAACCCGCGGGTCATAAGGGTCGAGAGCCAGTCGGACGCGCGGAGGCTCCTCGAGGAGCTGGGCTCTGACCGGGGCGGGGTGCTGATCATGAGCCGGAAGATGCAGCACGCCGCCATCGCCGTCGAAAACGTGCAGGCGCGCGCGGCACACATCGTCAAGCAGGTGATGCTGTCGAAGGGCGGCGAGTGCGCGACCCCCCGGGACGTATTCCTCAAGACCACCGAGCCCGTCTCCGTGATAATGATGGGCACGGTCGGCCAGTTGCGCGCCGCGACTCGGAACCTTTCCGTCCAGCCCTTTGGACTCTCGAGGCTCGCCCGGGAGTTGAAGGCCCTGCTCGAACGCGAGTTCCCCGACAGACCTTCTCTAAAGAGCATGCCGGCGGGCCGATTCGCCCTCGAGTTCGGAGGGCGCACGCTCGTGATGGGGGTCGTCAACGTCACCCCGGATTCATTCTCGGACCCCGGCGAGCTCTTCGACCGTGCCATCGCGAGGAAGAGGGCGATCGATATGGCCCACGCCGGCGCCGACCTGGTCGATATCGGCGGCGAGTCGACGCGGCCGAAGGCCGATCCCGTGAGCCTCGACGAAGAGATCGAACGCACGGTCCCGCTGATCGAGTCGCTGGCCGGCGAACTGGAAATCCCGATATCGATAGACACCTACAAGGCGGAGGTCGCCCGACGGGCACTGGATGCCGGCGCATCGATAGTCAACGACGTGAGCGCGATGCGGTTCGACGCGGGCATGGCTTCTCTGGTCGCCGAGCGCGGCGCGCCGGTGATACTCATGCACATGCAGGGCGAGCCCAGGAACATGCAGGAGAACCCGCTCTACGACGACGTGGTGGCCGACATCTCTCGCTTTCTGCTGGATCGAGCCTCGTTCGCGCAGGAAGCGGGCATAGACGGCGGCCGCATCCTGGTGGACCCCGGCATAGGGTTCGGGAAGACCCTCGAGCACAACCTCGAGATAGTGCGGAGGCTCGATGAGTTCAAGAGCCTGGGCTTCCCGCTGCTGCTCGGGACCTCCCGCAAGAGTTTCATCGGGAAGGTTCTGGAAATGCCCGAGGACCGCAGGGTACTCGGGACCGCCGCGACTGTCGCTATCGCGATAGCGCGCGGGGTGGACATGGTCCGGGTTCACGACGTCGAGGAGATGGAGCAGGTGGTCAGGATGGCCGACGCGGTTGCCGGCCGCGACAGGTCGGCCGGGGCTTCCTGATGGACGCCGCCACACCACGGGTGATCGATCGTGCCTGACGACATCATCAAGATAGTCGGGCTGAGGGTCTTCGCATATCACGGAGTCCTGGCTTCGGAGAAAGAAGAAGGACAGGAGTTCCTGATCGACGTCGAGGTTGTGACCGACTTCTCGCGGGCGGCGGCCGACGACAGGCTATCCGATACCATCGATTACGCGTCGGTAGCGCGGTCCGTGGCGATGATAGCCACCGACGAGCGATACGACCTTATCGAGTCGCTGGCGGTGCGGCTGGCCGAGCACCTGCTGACGTTCGGGGGGGCGTCGAAGGCCACCGTCACGATCGGGAAGCCGGAAGCGCCGCTCGATGTGCGGGTAGACTGGGTAGGAGTGACCGTCAGCAGGACCGCCCCCGGAGGTCCCACTTGAGCCGGTCCTACCTCGGTATCGGCTCGAACTTGGGCGACAGGCTCGAGAACCTTGAGTCTGCGGTCAGGGGGCTCTCGGTGGCGGGCTCGGTGGTCGTGGCCGTGTCCAGCGTCTATCGTACCGAGCCTGTGGGTTTGAAAGAGCAGCCGGAGTTCCTCAATGCTGTGGTCGCCGTCGACACCGAGCTCACCCCTCGAGGCCTTCTCGCGCTCGCGCAGGAGGTGGAGAGAGCCGCGGGCAGGGACAGGTCCGTGCGCTGGGGCCCGCGGACGCTGGACGTCGACATACTCCTCTACGAGGATGCCGAGGTCGACGACCCGGACCTCGAGATCCCACACCCGCGACTCGCGGAGCGGAGGTTCGCGCTGGAACCGCTCGTCGAGATAGCCCCGGACGCGACGCTCCCGGATGGGACGACGGCGAGGGGTCTCCTCGAAAGGCTCGGCGCGGGAGGCGCAGTGGAAAGGGAACCGGGGATGGTGATCGCGCTGTGAGTGGCTCGTACGGCAGGGAGGTCTGCATAATCGGCGCCGGCCGGGTGGGGACCGCGATGGCGCTGCTGCTGTCTGCCCGGGGTTATCACCTGGCGGCCGTATTCGACCCCGTCGGGGAAGCCGCCGCACAGGCCGCGCGCCTCGTCGACGCCCGGCCGGCCCAAAGCGCCTCGGATGCCGTGTCCGCCGCCGACATCGTGCTGCTGACGACGCCCGACCACGCGATTTTGGAAGCGTGCGAGGCAGCTGTCTCGGGCGATGCCACAGTGTCGGGAAAGGTCTTCGTGCACATGAGCGGCGCCCTGGGACTCGCGGTTCTGGCCCCGGCGGCCGATGCCGGCGCCGCAACCGTCGCCGTTCACCCCCTGCAGACTTTTCCCGACACCGAAGGCGCCGTCCGTGCGCTGCCGGGCTCCTCTTTCGGGGTCACGTGCGTTCCCGAGATGGACGAGTGGGCGAGTGGATTCGTAGCCGACCTCGACGGCAAGGCGCTCACGGTGCGGGAGGGCGACAAGCCTCTCTACCACGCGGGCGCCGTCGTCGCATCAAACCTTCTCGTGATGATCGAGTACGCCGCGTGCGAGATCTTCGGGATGCTCGGCCTGGAGCGCGGTGAGGCGCTGGCCTCCCTGATGCCTCTTGTTCATGCGACGGTAAACAATATCGGGCGTCTCGGGCCCGAGGAAGCCCTCACAGGGCCTCTGGCGCGAGGCGACGTCGAGACCCTCGAGGTCAACCTGGAGGCCCTTTCGGCCGACCCCGAGCTGGAGAGGCTGTACCGGGCAGTCTCCCTGTGGGGGTTGCGCCTGGTCGAGAGACGGGGCGAGCCGGATGCCGGGACCATCGAGAAGATGAGGGAGCTCCTTGGAAAAGAGCTGACCCCGGAGGATAGATGAAGGTCATCGAGAGCGTGTCCGATATGAGGGCCGAGGTGGAAAGGCACCGGGCCGAGGGACGCAGCGTCGGCCTCGTCCCGACCATGGGGTTCTTCCACGAAGGGCACCTGGAGTTGATCCGGCGCGCCGCGGGGGAGTGCGACGTCGTGGTCGTAAGCCTGTTCGTCAACCCCACCCAGTTCGGCGAGGGAGAGGATTTCGAGGATTACCCGAGGGACTTCGAGCGGGACATCCGGCTCGCGGAAGGTGCGGGCGCCGACTGCATCTTCGCGCCGACTCCCGGGGCCATGTATCCCCCCGGGTTCGCCACCCACGTGGAGGTGGAAGGCCTGTCCGACGTGATGTGCGGGTGTGAGCGGCCCGGCCACTTCAGGGGCGTGGCGACGGTGGTGGCCAAGCTGTTCAACATCGTTCCCGCCGACCGCGCCTACTTCGGACAGAAGGACGCCCAGCAGCTCGTCATCGTCCGGCGGATGGCCGCCGACCTCGACTTCCGGGTGGACGTCGTCGCCGTGCCCACCGTGCGCGAGACGGACGGCCTGGCGATGAGCAGCAGGAACACTTATCTCCTGCCCGAAGAGCGGGCCGCCGCCACGGTGCTCTACCGCTCGCTGGAGGAGGCGCGACGGCTGATCACTTCAGGCGAAAAGAGCCCCGCGGCGGTGAGGTCTTCGATGGAACGGGTGATCGCGGGAGAGCCGCTTGTCGAACTTGAGTATATAGCCATCTGTGATAATATCTACTTGAAGCCTCTCTCAGAAATATCGGGAGAGGCCGTTATCGCTATTGCGGCCAGAGTCGGAGGGGCCAGGCTGATTGACAACGTGCTTTTCGAGGTGAAGTAATCCTCATGGGCGAGACCCGCAGGCGCATGCTCAAGAGCAAGATACACAGGGCGGTCGTAACGGATGCCGACATCCACTACGAGGGCAGCATAACCATCGACAAGAAACTCATGGAGCTCGCCGACCTGGTGCCCTACGAGCAGGTGCACGTGTGGGACCTCGACAACGGGGGCAGGCTGGTCACGTACGTCATCGAAGGCGAGCGGGACTCCGGCCAGGTATGCATGAACGGCGCTGCGGCGAGGCTGGTCCACAAGGGGGACAGGGTCATCATCGCTTCGTTCGTCTCGGTCCCCGACCCGGACACCCGGGGCTACCACCCCCGCATCGTCTTCGTTGACGAACACAACCGGCCCGAGATGATCGAGGACCACCTGACCGCGGACGACTTCTGCTGATCTCTTTTTTACCTGCTGGTGCTCAGTCCTCACGAGGTGACATGGCAAGCAGGAACATCGACCTGGGCCAGATCGAAAGCATCGACGAACTCCTGCTCGACGACGAGGCGATCGCCGAGCAGGTCCGCAAGGCGAAGACCGAGCGGAACGCCGTTATACTGGTCCACAACTATCAGCGGCCGGAGGTCCAGGACGTCGGCGATTTTGTAGGTGATTCGCTGGGCCTGGCGCGGCAGGCCGCTACCACCGACGCCGAAGTGATAGTCTTCTGCGGCGTTCACTTCATGGCCGAGACCGCGCACATCCTCAGCCCCGGCAAGACCGTACTGCTCCCCGAGCCGCGCGCCGGCTGCCCGTTGTCCGACATGGCTACCGCCGGAGCGGTCCGCGAGGCAAAGGAGCGCCACCCGGAGGCCGTGGTGGTCTCGTACGTCAACACCTCAGCCGCGGTAAAGGCGGAGAGCGACTACTGCTGCACCTCCTCGAACGCGGTCCAGGTCGCCGCTGCGGTGGAAGGCGACACGATCCTTTTCGTGCCGGACCGAAACCTGGCGAACTTCGTGGCGGGCCAGGTCGACAAGGAGATAATCCCCTGGGAGGGCTACTGCCAGGTCCACGACGAGATCACTGTCGAGAACGTGCTCGACGGCCTGGCGGCTCACCCCGAGGCCGAGGTGGTCGCGCACCCCGAATGCAGGCGTGAGGTTCTCGCGGTGGCGCATCACGTGCGGAGCACTTCGGGCATGGTCGACGCGGCGCTCGCGTCCCCGGCCGACGAGTTCATCGTGGCCACAGAGGCCGGGATGCTGTACCCTCTCGAGAAAGCCGTGCCCGGCAAGCGCTTTCATTCGCCCGCGGGTGAACACATATGCCCCAACATGAAGCTCATCACGCTCTCCAAGGTCCTGTGGGCTCTTCAGACGCTGGAGCCCCGGGTGACGGTACCCGAGGACGTGAGGGTCCGGGCTCTGGGCGCGGTCGAAAGGATGCTCGCCCTGGGATGATTCCTCGCTATCTGCTCTCCTTTAATACCAGGACCCTTCCGGCGCTCGACTGCGACGTACTGGTCGTCGGGAGCGGTGTGGCGGGGCTCTCGACGGCCCTGTGGCTCTCGCGCCGCTTCAAGGTGCTGCTGGTGACGAAATCAGACCTCCAGGCCTCGACGACCAAGCACGCCCAGGGTGGCATCGCCGCGGTCATCGACGAGCACGACTCGCGCGAGTCACACGTGCTGGACACGCTGGTGGCCGGAGCCGGCCTATCGGACCTGGATGCCACAAGCGTGCTGGTCGACGAGGGCCCCGCGAGGGTTCTCGAGCTCCTCGACTATTATGATGTTGAGTTCGACATGTGCGGAGACAGGCTCGACCTGGCAAAGGAAGGCGGCCACTCGTGCGCCCGGGTGGTACACGCGAGGGGCGACGCCACCGGTTCCGAGGTCGAGAGCGCCCTGGGCCGTGCCCTCACAAAGGACACCAGGGTGAACGTGATGGAGCACTCCTTCCTGGTAGACCTGCTGCTCGACGAAGAGGGCTCGTGCAGGGGCGCCCTGGCGGTCGACGCCAGCAACACTCTCCGCGCGATCTGGTCCAAGGCCGTGGTGCTCGCGTCGGGCGGCATGGGCCAGGTCTACCTGGTCACGACCAACCCGCCGATATGCACCGGGGACGGGCTGGCGATGGCGTTCCGGGCCGGGGCGCGCGCGAGCGACGTCGAGTTCGTCCAGTTCCATCCGACCGCGCTGCACATCCCGGAGGAGCCCAAGTTCCTGATAAGCGAGGCGATCCGCGGCGAGGGGGCCCTGCTGGTCGACGTAGAGGGCGAGAGGGTGATGAAGGGCATCCACCCGCTGGCGGAGCTGGCGCCCAGGGACATCGTGGTGGCGCGCATGGTCGAGGTGATGAAGGAACAGGGTTGTAACCACCTGTACCTGGACGTGCGGCACCTCGAGCCCGACACGCTCAGGTCCAGGTTTCCGCACATATACGAGCACTGCCTGCAGGCCGGAATAGATATAACCCGCCAAAGGATACCCGTGTCGCCGGCGGCCCACTATATGAGTGGCGGAATCGTGACCGACCTGGAGGGGAAGACGGACATCCGGGGCCTGTATGCCTGCGGAGAGGTCGCCTGCACGGGGGTCCATGGAGCTAACAGGCTGGCCTCAAACTCCCTGCTCGAGGGCCTTGTGTTCGCCAGACGCATAGCGGACTCGATCGAAGGGTCGGTAACCGCAGGCGGAGGCGCCGTCCAGGCCGACGTCGCGTACGAGGGAACGTCCAGCGGACAGACAGCGAGGGAGGACCTGCTGGCCGGGATGTTGCGAGAGGTCATGCGAGATTCGGTGGGTATGGTCCGGTGCGAGAAGGGGCTCGGAGAGGCGATCGATTTTCTGAGGGGCAACGCCGATGTTCTGAGCGCCCGTTACCTCGACACGCCGGGCATGGAGCTCCAGAACATGTTCACGGTATCCTACCTGATAGCGACCGCCGCGATGGCGCGTCAGGAGAGCAGGGGATGTCACAGGCGGCGCGACTACCCCGACGTCGACGACTGGAACTGGCACAACCATGCGGACCTCAGGTTGGAAAAAGGCGACGTCAGCATGGCCAAACGGCCGCAGGCGTCGCGCGCGCAGTCGAGGCTCAAGCTCGCCGGAACGAGAGAGTGAGGGAAATGGACGTTGTTCAAAGGGCGGAGGGCGTTATCAGGCTGGCCTTGTCTGAGGACCTGGGGGTAGAGGGCGACATCACGACGAACGCGGTTTGCCCGGTCGGCGGCGAAGGCCGTGGCGTCATAGTCTGTCGCGAGCCGTGCCGCGTCGCCGGCCAGCCGATCGCCGCGCGCGTATTCGAACTGGTGGGGCCCGGCGCGGACTATACGCCGCTAGCGCGTGACGGCGATGCAGTGAAGAGGGGCCAGGAGATCGGACGCGTTGAAGGGCCTCTGTCCGCCATCCTCGCGGGCGAGCGGACCGCGCTCAACTTCCTCTCCCACCTTGGCGGGATAGCGACTCTGACCGCGCGGCTCGTCGCGATGGCGGAACCGTACGGCGTCAAGGTGATGGATACCCGCAAGACGACGCCGGGGCTCCGCGCGCTGGAGAAGTACGCTGTCAAAGTCGGAGGGGGCGTCAACCACAGGGAGGGGCTCTTCGACGGCATCCTCATCAAGGACAACCACATAGCGTCGTCCGGCGGCATCGAGATCGCCGTGCGCCGTGTCCGGAACCTGCTGGGCTACAAGTACCCCGTTGAAGTCGAGGCCGCGGACCTCGCCGAGGTCCGTGATGCGCTCGATGCCGTGGCCGACGTGATAATGCTCGACAACATGGACACCCCTGCCGTCGAAAAGGCCGTCGCACTCATCGCGGGCCAGGCGAAGGTGGAGGTCTCCGGGGGGGTCAACCCCGAGAACCTTCAGTCTTTCGCAAGGCTGGGGGTGGACCAGATCTCCATGGGCTTTCTCACCCACTCGGCCCCTTCGGTGGATATCTCGCTGGAACTCGAGCCGGGCGCTACATAGCGCCTTGTGCCGGCGTTGGGCCGAAGAAGCCCTGATGGTAAAGACGGGTTGCTCTCTGACGACCCTGGGTAGACTGCAAGCGGGCAGGGATTGCGGACATATAAAGGAGACCAGATGCTTCTCGGAATAGACGTCGGAAACACCCAGACGGTTATCGGGGCATACACCGACGACGGGCTCTCGAACCACTGGCGGCTCTCGACCCAGCGGGAGCGGACCGCCGACGAGATCGCTCTCGAGCTGGGCGGCTTCCTCGGCTTCAAGGGCAAAGGCCTCGGCGAGGTCGACGGCGTGATCATCTCTTCGGTGGTCCCAGAGATGACGTCCGCTCTCCAGCACATGGCCCGGGACATACTGCACCTCGAGCCCCTGGTGGTCGACAGCGAGACCGAGACCGGGGTGCCCATACTCTACGACGACCCCAAGCAGGTAGGCGCCGACCGCCTGGTGAACGCGGTGGCGGCGATCCACAAGTACGGGTCGCCGTGCGTGATCGTTGATTTCGGCACGGCAACGACACTCGACGCGATAACCGCCAACGGCGAGTACCTGGGCGGCACTATCATGCCGGGGATCGAGATATCCGCGGACGCGCTGTTCAGGCACGCGGCAAGGCTTTCGAGGGTCGAGCTGGTCGAGCCGGCGAAACCCATAGGACGCAACACCGTCGAGTCGATCCAGGCCGGGATCGTGTTCGGCGCCGTAGGCCAGGTGGACTACCTGGTCGAGCTTTTCAAGGATGAGCTGGGGGAGTCCTCCGGGGTCATCGCGACAGGGGGTCTGGCCGAGGTCGTTTTCGGCAGGTGCCGATCGGTGGAGACCTGGGATCCGCTTTTAACATTGGACGGTCTCAAGTTAATATATGACAGGAATCGGGGCGGGGGCGGCCGATAGCGGTCCGGGCCCGCTTCGCCGGGCCAGATCAAGGCAGAGCACGGCCTTTCGAGCATGGTCACCGGGAAGTTGCCGAGGGGTCGAAGATTCCGCCCGTATCGGGCGCTTGAAAGCGCCGCGAGCGAAGGGGCGCCGCCGCTTGACTGGAGTTGCGCAGAACACTTCTTTGTGTGATATACTCACCGCGGATTGGCCGCAAGTCGGCCAGTGCGCGGTGCCATGGAAAGATGGCACTTTTTATTGTGTCGCGAAATCCTAGTCTGCAGGAGTGTCGGTTATGGCCGGACCCGTGATGAATGCTGAAGGCGTCCACGAATCGGACGTCATGGAAGACACTATCAACCAGATAGTGTCCAAGGAAGACGAGATCAAGGCGCGCATCAGGCAGGCGGAGAACGAGGCCCAGAGGCTCGTCGAGGAAGCCAAGCTGGATGCGGCGGTCGTCAAACGGCGCGCGGTCACCACCGAGGTCGGCGGCGACCTCAGGGAGAAAGAGCTCCGCAATGCGCACGAAGAGGCCGAGAAGGTCAGCGTCGAGATCAAGGCCAGGGCCGTGGAGGTCAAGGCCAGGGGGATGCAGCAGATTGACAAAGCCGTAAAGATCGTCATCGACGGGGTGCTGCCGCACTGAGACCGTCACCGGATCCTGTGCTGTCCGGGGGCAAGGGGAGAAGAGGGGTCAGATGATTGGCAAGATGGCAAAGGTCGAGATCCTTGGGGTCAAGGACGTGTTCCTCGATACCGTAGACGCCATCCACGAGGTGGGCACGCTCCATATTGAGGACCTGTCCGAGAAGATCCAGCTGATGGATACCAAGCGCGTGAGCCGTATGGAGATGGACCCCCGATTCGCGGAGCACGAGAGTTCTCTTGTAAACCTGCGCCAGAAGGTCGCCGACATGATCCAGGAGCTGAAGCTCCCCATCGAGTCCATCCCCAGGGACGAGGTCGCGCGGATATACGACACTATCTGGAGCGACAACGTCGAGGTGACCGTATCCAAGGTCGAGAGCATTATCGGCGACGTCGAGGGGGCCACCAAGGGCCTGGTCGACCAGAAGCAGAACCTCGAGGTCGAGCTCTCGAGGCTCGAGAAGTACGCCCCCATCATGCAGAAGGTCCAGCCGCTCGCGGACCGGGTGGCCAGGATGGAGAACATGGCCTCCATCGCGCTGATTATCGAGCGCAAGTACAAGGCAATCCTGAACTACCTCAACGACGAGATAAGCAAGATAACCGGGGGCGAATGCGAGGTCGTGTCGGCGGACGTGGACGAGGAGTCCACCGCGGCCCTGGTCGTCTTCAACCGCAGGTACCTCAAGCAGGTGCACGACTTCCTGGCGGTCCAGAACGTGAACCAGGTGCGCCTGCCTTCCGACCTGGCGCGCAAGCCCCTCGATGACGCGGTCAAGGAAGTCCGCGAAAGGATCGATTCGATACCCGCCGAGCTGGACAACGTCAACAGGCAGCTCGCGACCGTGTCAAAGAAGTACTACGCCTCCCTGCTCGCGGCGCGCAACGCCGTGCACGACCGGCTCGAGACCATGGAGGCGGTGCCCAAGTTAGGCCAGACCGACGAGGTGTTCATAGTCAGCGGGTGGCTCCCCGTCGACTCGATCGAGCCGA
>Ga0209746_1000297_pt1 | contig 26563 bp, 19 predicted proteins | sample BarGraNGADG00211_3_FD_184496 | JGI IMG/M metagenome (GOLD analysis project Ga0209746, IMG submission 184496) | Arctic peat soil microbial communities from Barrow, Alaska - Barrow Graham LP Ref core NGADG0011-211 (SPAdes) (version 2) | ecosystem: Environmental > Terrestrial > Soil > Wetlands >... | reverse complement strand
AGATGAAACTTTGTAAAAGAACTTAACAGAATCATCTGTTGCATAGACGGTTCTTATTATTAAGGAGGTGGTTCCATTATCAGGGATAGCACCCGATCTGGCAGAAATACTACCGTCATAGGAACTTGTTCCGGTTATGGTCCATGGTATTGAACTGATATTGATCCATGGAAAGACCTTAAATGATTCTGCTTCAAAACTCTCTCTTATCCTGCCAACCCTTAAAGAGAAATATTTATTTATAAGGTACGGACTACAGTCAAGTGTCGATAAAACTGTAATGAAACTTCCGGATGATATTGTATCTGATAATCTTACTTTTATTGGAATATCGGTGATCTCCCCGAATTTCAGTATACCTGATGACTTGACACTTGGTTCTAAAATAGTAATATCATTATCCGGAATGACAATGCTAAATTGTCCTGATATATCGGCGCTTCCCTGGTTACGAACCTTGAACACAAGATTAAAAATTTCTCCCGGATCTGCAATATGGTCGCCATTTCCTGATTTTGTATCATCCATTATGCAATTGATTATCTGGAGTTCAGGTGCATGAACAACGATATCAATAGTGTAATGTTTCTCTGATTTCTGATCTTTCAGAGTCAGATTAATAGTAACTACTTCTTTATCAGGGACATTATTGGAAATAGTAATACCCAGATCATCTGAAAGAACAGCTTCTGATCCGGACGTAAGAGTTCCTATTGATACTGAATCGTTAGTAATTGTTACCCAATCTGAGGTTGATGATATTTTGGCATACAGGTTACTGGCATCTGATAAACCAAGGTTACTGACAGTAAGTTTCAGATAGAAGGACTCTCCATAATCGGCCCTGTTATTATTATTTCCCTGACTATCGTTTATGCTGCTGGATGTCAGATTTAAGAATTCCTTTTTGATATTTGAGAAATAGATTGTCTTCATTACAGGGACCTTATTCTGACCTGTAATCACGACCAGGCATGAATCATTTGACAGCCCGGGCATATCGAGTACAGCTGCACCAGAGTTACTCGCAAATGAGGCATCCCAGAGCGTATCAAAATGTGATACAGCAACATACGCAAATGGATCAACGTTTAATGAAAGTGATTTAATACCATTTGGCAGCGTATCGGGTAATGAAATATTAAATTTTCCGGGTGTTCCCATTATTGGGATAACACTTGGATCACCTATAAGATTATATGTCTCCCAGTAATACTTCTTCCATTGGGATGTACTGGCGCTGACGGCAAGATTTCCGGCATAATTAATCTGTCCCATTGTAAAATACCAGTCTGAGGGAGATTCCCCGTGAGTATGAAACAGCCGGTCATAGGCTCCAAGCCCCGTTGTCAGATAGGTGGGATCTGCAGAAGGTGTAGCAAGCCCGACAGCCCAATAAAAATCCTCGTCCCAGTAAGAGTCGTTTGAGCATCCTATAAATCCGATTGCTCCCTTTTCGCCGGTCATCACCATTTTATTTCCAAATGAAGAAGCAAGATTAAACTGGGCGGTTCTGCAAGCATTGCTGATTATAAAAGGATACATGTTTTTATTCTCAAAAGATTGTATGTCCGGAGACTTTATATTAAGATGTAACCATCCGGTTTCATCACCATGTCCGGTATAATTAATGAACGAGACACCTTTATTAATAGATTTAATAAGTGAATCTTTTCTTGCAGACAAGGCACCGTCCACACTTAATTTTGAGAAATAGTAAAAATGTTGTTCATTGATTTTATTTGCAGGAGTGAGATAGTTTGTAACCGCATATTTTACCTGTCCATTCATGGTATTGGCATAACTGGCATCATAACCGGCTGAAGCTATAGCTCTGGAATAGAATTTATTTGTATCGCTAAATGCAAACTTCTCATACTGGATTATTTTTTTAACCACAGTTTTTAACTCAGTTGTGTCGGCCACTGGTAAACGTCCGACATACATTTCCGGTATATAATCACCATTACCATCAAACTCACCATAGTACATATCCGTGATATTTCCTGATCCCCCGGAACCATAATATGGAACTCTGTTGACATCCCCTATAATCAGCAGATACTCCGGTGGAGGACTGTTTATGGATGAAGCTTTGTATATTTTGGTAAGTGTTTCCTTCAATTGTAAATAATCATTACCGGCCAGCCCGGTTCCTTTATAAAGGATCTCAAGTTTAAAACCTTTCTGGGTTTTCCATTTAATGAATGGCTCAAGCTGCTTTTTGAAAGCAGTATCCGTTAATATAACCATTTTAACAGGCTGATCAGAGTAGCCGGGTATTACCTGCACAGGATTGAAATTCAGAACTCCTTTGTCAAGCGATTCATTGAAGAGAGCAGATTGGTTGGAAAGAGATTTTGATACGATATTGATTGAATTTGAAAATGTTATCTCTATTCTCATCGAAGTAATGACCTCTAACGAGTTTGAATGTGGATTATATCTCACCGGTGAAATATACAGGTTCGCAAGTTTATTGTTTCTTAATGTGCCTAAAGATTCAATTCTTACTGTATCCGACGAAATCAATCCATTGGCGCTATATGCTGTCTTATCAATTTTAAATCGTGGTTTTGTTTGCTGTATTTCCTTTGTCTCGCTCTCCTGAACCGGGAAAAGTTTACCCTCTATCTTCTTACCAGAAGGGTTAATCCTGGATGATCTGACATCAGAAATCTTTATCTTGAATCCTGATCCTTCAGGAATCGAGATTAACCGGCTGAATACCGGGAGTTCTGGCTTACCCGGAACAGATGACGGAATATGGCCGGGTATAGAAATACGATAGAATGAACCGGCACTATTTGTTAAGCTTTCAATGTTAAGCTCTGATATTGAATAGTTTATGATGATAGATTGATTCTGAATTATTACATCAATTTTCTTCATATTACCATCAAGACGGAATTTGTAATTTTTTCCTGTCTGTCCGCTGGCGGCTGATGATGCAAAAACCAGAAAAACTGCTAATATTCCAGCCTGTTTATCTTTCCCTAAACGCATCAGTTTTAATCAATTAACACAATGACCTAAATTCTGCAGGCAAGTTATTAAAAAATTAATATATTATTAATGTGACCATAATATATTTGATAAATATATTATGATTCGTATTATTATATTTGAAACCCAACAAAAAATCCAGAAAGGTTAGCATTTTTAGAAATCCATTTTTAACACTATTTTTGTTGATACAAAATTTAAAGAAGGTTAATTATGATTCAATTTTTTCAGATCTTTGTATATTGTCGCATTTATAATTAATAATATGAATAACTATTCGATAACCGCGCTTAAAAAAGTTTTTTTAATAATAAGTTTTACTGCAATGATCGTTCCCGGATATTCTCAGGAGACTCCTGAATATGATAAGATTGTTACCTCAGCCGGAGTAGTCGAAATGCATTTTATCGGACACGGATCACTGATGTTTAAAGTGAACGGTTTTGTCATTTATATTGATCCTGTCAGAAGCTCTGGAAATTACGACTTTCTTCCGAAAGCTGATATTATTTTGGTGACCCATGAACATGGGGATCATCTTGATACAGCGTTAGTAGCGAATCTAAAGAAACAGGGAACACTATTGTTTTGTAACCAAAACTCCACTTTAAAGATTCCATGGGGACTGGCTATGAAAGCCGGCGACAGACAGGAAATCAATAACATTATTATCGAAGCAGTCCCTGCTTATAATATTGTTAATGAAAGCTCTCCTGGTCATCCTTATCATCCGAATGGAGTAGGAGTAGGATATGTTCTTACTATCGGAGGAAAAAAGATTTATATTGCAGGCGACACTGAGAACACGCCTGAAATGAAGGCGCTCAGGAACATCGATGTAGCTTTCCTGCCTATGAATCTACCTTATACAATGACTCCTGCAATGGTTGCCGATGCGGCGCTTGCCTTTAAACCCAAAATCCTTTATCCTTACCATTTTGGCGAAACTGATACCAACGAAATAATTAAATTATTAAAGGATTCCGGCATTACAGTACGGATCAGAAATCTAAAATAATAGCACGGGTTTAACCTGATCATGACATCAGGATCGATTTAAGTCATATCATTTAAAACAATTAATTATTATGATAAATATTAACAGAAGAGGTTTTCTGAAGACAGGTATTGCAGGAGCTGCAGGCATAGTGGCATTATCACCGTCCATAGTCTCAGCTGCAACAGCAGATCAGCATAGTGATATTATCTCAAGAACTCTTGGGAAAACAGGTATGAAAATTCCTGTAATCAGTTTTGGAGTTATGAGAGCCGATAATCCGAATCTCTGCAAAGCTGCGTATGAAAAAGGGATAAAGCTTTTCGATACTGCAAACGGGTATCAGAATGGAAATAATGAGATTATGCTTGGCAACCTTCTTAAGGATTATCCGAGAAGTTCATTTTATCTTGCTACCAAAGTTAAACCTGCAGGTGTTGACAAAGAAGGAAAACCGTCTGAACAGACAACAGCTGAGGATTTTCTTGCAAAATTCAATACGAGTCTGTCACGTTTAAAGATGGATTATGTTGATATACTTTACATTCATGATATCAGGAATCCGGAAATGCTTGAATATAAACCGATTATTAATGCTCTGAAAAACCTTAAAAAAGAAGGTAAGGTAAAATTTATTGGTTTTTCTACGCATGCTAATGAACCGGTAGTCATCGATGCTGCTGCTGCAATGGATACCTGGGATGTAATTCTTACTTCATATAATTTTAAACAGACCTATATTAATGAATTGAATAGCGCCATTAAAAAGGCTAATCAGGCCGGAATAGGGATTGTGGCAATGAAGACATTGGCAGGAGGAGGTTTTCTTGATAAAGAAAAAACTAAACCGATTAACTCTACTGCCGCTTTGAAATGGGTATTATCAAATCCTGATATTACTACTACAATTCCGGGTATGACGGACTTTGATCAGCTTGATCTAAACATTAAGATTCTTTCTGACATCTCAATCACTGATCAGGAAAAGAAAGATCTTTTGATCGCAAGCGCTGAAAAGGGGCTGTATTGTACGGGTTGTACTATTTGTCTTAATGCCTGTACAATGAACCTTCCGGTACCGGATCTTATGAGAGCGTATATGTATGCCTATGGCTATTCAAATCTGTCTATGGCTTACTCTTTGTTAAGTGAGCTGGGGACAAACGACAATCCTTGTAAAGATTGCAGTTCGTGTCAGGTGGAGTGTACTAAAAAGTTCGACATTAAGGAAAAAATTGCAGATATTTCACGATTGGTAAATGTTCCCGCTGATTTTCTGACTTAAGTACAGGTGTAAGGGCGAAAGACAAAAGATAATCCACCTTCGCTACAACCTTCAAGTCGTTATGCTGGTCAAAAGAAGCTTCGGTGGACGAAGAAAGTAAAAAGATAAAAGTTAAAGCCGGTTTGAATGATACTGAATACTGAAATAATAGATCAATCCTTTGAAAATGAATAAAAAAATTCTTATTGCATTTAGCCTGATTATTCTATCAGGTTCAGTAATAGCCCAGGATATTCGTATGCCCGATTTAAAAGGTTATAAAAAGTCCATCAACTACCCTGTCTTTCTTCCGGAAAACCTTTGGGATTTTATTAATGGAGCAGCCGATACATATCTTTCTTATGGATTTGTTGATCTTCATGTTGTAGAATATAAAAAAGGGAAAGATGTAATCAAACTTGAAATTTACAAGCAGACTGATAATACAATGGCTTTTGGGATATATTCAACTGAACGTTCACCGTCATTCCGTTTTCTGAATCTGGGTTCTCAGGGATATATTACAGATGGGGCAATTAATTTCTTTAAGGGCAATTATTATGTGAAGATCCGGACATATTCTAAGAATGCTAATACTTTGAAATCTGCTGAATCACTGTCTGTTAAGGTCGCAAATATGCTCACAGGTGGTTCGGAAATGCCATCTGCGCTCTCGCTGTTTCCTGAAAGTGGTAAAAAGATCAATGAAGAGACCTATATAAATGAAAGTGTCCTTGGGCATAAATTTCTTAACCAAGCCTTTAAAGCAACTTATGAATCGGGAAATGATATCTTCTCTGTCTTTATTATGCAGAAAAATTCTCCGGAGGAGGCACGAAAATCAGTTGGAGATTATCTTACCTCTACCGGAGCAGAACCAGTTGATTCAGAGATCGGGAGATATATGCTAAAGGACGGTTATAACGGAACGATTTTCCTTGCATGGAAAGATAACAGGATTGTTATTATTTCCGGACTGTCGAAAGATCAGTCCGATGTGGCAGATAGCTACACCACAGAAATTCTCAAATAACAACTTTCCCCTTTTTTCCTTTTTCCTTTTTCCTTTGTTCGTCCACCATAGCTTTCTTTGACCGCCGAAACGCTTGTGAAGGGAGGCGAAGGTGGATTGTCTGTTGTCTTTATTTATTCATAAAGGTTTCTGTGGCACTCTGAACAATTGGCTTCTTTCCAGGCTGTCCCAATATTTATAGGATGCTTAAATTCAAGATTTTCCCTGATATTGGTATATTCCATCATTCCCTGTTTGCCCTGACCAACAATACTATGACAGAGATTACAGTCGCGGGAGATTTTGCTGCCATCAGCTGCTTTAAAAGTATCATTATGACATCTGAAACATCCATCAGATTCAAGATGACCGATATGTTCCGGATAATGATCATAAGTTACATGTATTTTCGGGAAAGTATTCTCACTGAAAGCTTTCTGAACTGCGGATACCGAGTTATCTATAAGATCCTTGTTGGTAGAATAATAATCATTATAACCGGATTTGTAAAATCCTGTAATACTGTTTTTAATTTTCATCAAAGCAGTATCCTTGTCGCTGAATGATTCTTTCAATATTCCCATGGCAGCTTTCTTGAAGAATGGAATGTTTTTCGAAATTGCACCAGTCATCATAGCCTTATCAAAATAGACTGTCGGGGAATTATAATTATGAGATGGCCGGTTGTGGCAATCAATGCAATCCATTGTTCTTGATGTAGATACTGACAACAGACTGTCGGAAATCGGATTACTGTCATTCCTGTATATTTTCACTACTCCGGAAGTTTTATTGGAATACTTCACATAGGTTATATTTTCACGTTTGTCATTCTCCGAAATGTATTCAATATTTACAGCCGGATTAATGTGCCAGTGAATTCCTTCCACCATACCGACTCCGCTGTATTCCGGACCGGTTTTCATCTGTAGCATTATGTTCCACTCAGTATTCAATGAATCGGCAAGAAAATATTTGTTGGTCCAGAGTGTTCGGGCATAAAATTTTTGCGGCCAGTGACATTTTTCGCAAGTTTCTCTCGCCGGGCGCAGATCATGAAGTGGTGTTTCTATAGGTCTGGGATAGGATTTAGTTATCACAGCATATACCTGGTACAATCCGGATAATTTTGATTTTACGTACCAGGATGCACCTGATCCTACATGACACTCTACGCATGCAACATTTGCATGAGGAGAATTCTGGTAAGCAGTATACTCGGGTTCCATAACCTGATGACATAATGTACCGCAGAATTCTACAGATTCAGTTATATGAAAAGCCTGAAAGCTTCCCAGAGTCGAAAGAAAAAGAACTAGAATTGTTGTGATCGTAAAAATGATAAACGCATTTCTGTGTCTTGGATCATTGAGATCTAAACGGGGGAACCTGGCTTCTTCCTTAACTACGATTCTTCGGACCCTTTTCCTCTCGCGAATCATGCCGACAGGGATGAGTAAAAGTCCCAATATCAGAAACACGGGAAGAATAATATAGATGAAGAGACCAAGGTTAGTGTTCCCTTTATCGAATAATGTTGAAATAATAAAGAGAAGAATAATTAACGCCAGATTTATTCCGGCAATAATTGAACCGATAATTGTTAACCAGTTTTTAGAGGAGGGTGGAAGTTTCATAGGGCCGGTTAATTGATTAAGTTAGAGTAGGGGTAAAAATAGGAAATTATTTGTTTATTCTTCGCACTGGATTATTTGTGAAATAAACCGTTTCAGACTGAGGTATGTCTTAATGACCTTTAAATCATTATGCTCATCAGCTACATTCTGAGGAGGATTATAGAGTATTCCATGGTCTGCTTTCCTCAGCATAGAAATGTCGTTGTAAGAATCGCCAATAGCAATTACCTTATAATTAAGAGTTTGTAGCGCTTCTACTACATGCTTTTTAGCATCTTCCTGCCTTAGGTTATAATCTGTAATGTTGCCTTCACTATCAGTTGTAAGATGATGGCAAAACAGGGTAGGCCTTCCTAGTTGTCTGATCAGGGGCTCGGCAAATTCAGTAAAGGTATCGGAGACTACAATAAGCTGAGTTTTAGTCCGGAGCCAGTCAATAAATTCCAATGCCCCCGGAAGAGGTTTGAGCAGAGATATTACATTCTGAACATCGCGAAGAGTCAATCCGTATTTTTTAAGAAGTTCTAATCGCCTATGCATTAGAATGTTATAGTCACTTATATCCCGGGTAGTAAGTTTTAGCTCATCAATTCCGGTATGACTCGATACATTCACCCAGATTTCCGGGACAAATACACCTTCAAGGTCTGAACAAACAATGTACATGAGTTTATAGTTATTCTTATTAATAATTCTTAAGTATAAAATCTTTTAACAACCCGTAACTATTATCCATTGGAAAATAGTGTTCAGGCTTTTGTTCTAAGCCAACGAGAGAGGCAGGAAGAGGAGGTTCAAAATTTAAAATTTGCCGTATCTCAACAGGAAACTTTGCAGGATGAGCCGTTTCAAGAGATATGCAAAGTGGTTTTCCCAGCATTGAATTTATATTTAATGCGAAATACTCCCTCATTCCCCTCCAGGCAACGGCTCCGTGAGGTTCGAGCAATAAATTGTATTTTCTGTATACTTCTTCGATTGTACTTCTTGTCTCTTCATCGGTAACGCTTACTGCAAAAAGATCTTCACGCATTTTTAAAAGATCCGGTGTTTTGATAATATTCCCTGATTCATCCATAATTCCTTCATAATAAGCTACAATTCTTGCCAGATTGCTCGGATGTCCAACATTCATAGCACTTGAAATACAATTCCTTGAAGGATTAATTAAATTATAGTTCCCGGTACGCAAATATTCCGGAACTTCGTTATTTTCATTTGTTGAAATGATAAATTGTTTAACAGGAAGACCCATTTTCTTCGCTATAAGTCCGCCCATCAAATTTCCGAAATTACCTGACGGCACACTGAAAATGACTTTCTCCATTATATTGGTCGTGAGCTTTGAATATGCATAGAAATAGTACACCGATTGGGGCAGTAATCTTCCTATATTTATTGAATTTGCTGAAGAGAGTGAAATATCTGAAAGGGCCGGATCCAGAAAAGCCATTTTTACCAGACGTTGGCAATCATCAAACTTCCCGTCAATAGCAATAACAGTTATATTGTTTTGCAGAGTAGTCATCTGTTTTCGTTGCATCAGGCTAACCTCATTGACTGGGAATAAAATTATTACATTGATGTTATTGAGTCCATAAAAAGCATTGGCTACTGCACTTCCCGTATCTCCCGATGTGGCTGTAAGAATTGTAAGATGCTGATTATTGATCGATAAAAAATACTGCATCAACCTGCTCATCATCCTTGCTGCAAAATCTTTGAAGGAGGCTGTAGGACCATGATCGAGACGCATAATGTATTTACGGTCAAGTACTTTTTCAAGTGGTACTTCAAAGTTATAGCTTTCAGCACAAAGTTTTAATAATTCTTCTTTATCTATCTCATTACCAATTATTTTATTGAGTATATTAAAAGCTATTTCATGATACTCCTTACATGTAAAACTCATGAGCTCACTGGGTGATATCAGCGGTAATGAGGATGGAAGATACAATCCACCATCAGGAGCCAGCCCTTTAAGGAGAGCCTCACTAAAAGTAACCTCAGGTGACTTTAGGTTTGTTGAATAGTATTTTATTGGAAGCAATCTTTTTATCTTTTTACTTTTTACTTTTGTCCTAAACATTTACAACCCGCATCAAATCTGCAAACACACCTGCAGCAGTAACTTCAGCTCCTGCGCCATAGCCCTTGATCACCATTGGCAGCTCATTGTATCTGTTGGTGGTCAGAAGAATTATATTATTGCTTCCTTCAAGATTAAATGAGGGATGTTCTGAACTTATAGTAAGCAGTTCTACCCTTGCTCTGCCCATTTCCATAGTTGCAAAAAACCGCCACTTCAGGTTCTGTTTGGTCAGCTCTTTTCTCTTTATTTCGAAGTCTGCATCATACTCTTTAACTTTTTCAAAGAATTCATTAAGATCGCCTCTAAAACATTCTTCAGGAAGGAATTTATTAACAATAACATCTTCTTTTTCAATGGTATAACCGGCTTCCCGAGCCAGGATCATTATTTTTCTGACTACATCTGTTCCGCTAAGATCAACACGAGGATCGGGCTCTGAATAACCTTTTTCCCGTGCTTTTCTGATAGCATTGCTTAACGGCATTTCCGGGCTTAGTTCATTAAATATGAAATTCATAGTTCCGGACAGGACAGCTTCAATCTTGAGTATCTTATCTCCGGTCAGAACCAGATCATTAATTGTTTTGATAATCGGTAACCCGGCACCGACTGTTGTTTCATACATAAACCTTATTCCACGCTCATTTGCTATACTTTTAAGTTTCTCATAATAATCCTGCTTTGAGGAACATGCAATTTTATTAGCAGTAACTATTGAAACATATCTTGAAAGAATATCTTCATATCGAGAAGCCACATCTTCATCTGCTGTGCAATCGATAAAAACAGAATTCCGGAGATTCAATTTCGTCATTTGCTGAATGAAAACCGATATGTCTCCTTTTTCACCTGATGTTTTAAGAACTTCTCTGTAATTCTCCAATGGAATTCCCTTTTTATCGATAAGCATTTTCCTGGAGTTTGTTACGCCTATAAGGTTTATTTTCAGGTTATGTTCACTGATAAGCGTAGAATACTGTTCATGAAGTTGTTTCATCAGACTGGTCCCAACTAATCCTGTACCTGCAATAAAAAGATACATCTCTTTAAAACGGGAAAGGAAAAAACCATCATGTATAACATTCAACGCTTTTTTAAGACTCTCATTCTTTATTACTACCGATATATTAAGTTCAGAAGAACCTTGTGCCGTGGCGATAACATTTATTCCGTTCCTGCCAAGTGATTTGAAAAGGGTTGCTGATATTCCGGGGGTATTTTTCATCTTTTCACCTACAATTGCGATAATTGAAAGGTTCTTTTCAACCAGAATTTTTAATTCCTTATTATTAATAATTTCGATTTTGAATTCATCATTTATTGCATCTGATGCAATTACTGAGTCTGAGGGACTTACAGCAAATGTAATGGAATACTCTGAAGAGGCCTGGGTTATCAATATTATATTGATGCTTTTTCTTGCTAATGCTCCAAAAAGCCTCATTGATGTGCCGGAAACACCAACCATCCCCGTTCCCTGTAAGGTGATCAGATCGATATGATCGATAGAGGAAATCCCTTTGATCGGACTTGGGTGATTATTATTCGATTTATTACTGATTATGGTTCCCTTTGATTCCGGATTGAAGGTGTTTAGAACAATTATGGGGATGTTTTTCTTATAAACAGGACGAAGGGTAGGAGTGTATATGACCTTTGCGCCAAAATGTGATAATTCAATTGCTTCTGAGTAGGTGAGGCTTTCGATTGCGTAGGCTCTTTCGACTTTTTTAGGATCAGCAGTCATAAAGCCATCTACATCTGTCCATATTTCGAGAACTTCCGCGTTGAGGGCAGCTGCAAAAATAGAAGCGGTATAATCTGATCCTCCTCTTCCTAATGTGGTCGTTTCACCTCTTTCATTACTTGCAATAAAACCCGGAACTATAATCCGTTTTTTCATTCCGGAAAGACCCTTCGATATCAGATTATCAGTTCTGACGAAATCAACATTTGCAAATCCGAAGTTACTGTCGGTCCTGATAAAATTCCGGGCATCAATCAGTTGACAATCATCTATTACGTTACTTAGTATAAGCGATGATAAAATTTCTCCGGTTCCAAGTGTCTGATCAAGAGAATGTTTGCTTAGTTCACGAAGAAGATATATTCCGCTTAAAGTTTCTCTGAGATCATCAGAAATATTTTTGATATCTTCTATTACACTATCCTGTTTTGCCTTGATAATCAATTGCTTAGTAAATTCAATGTGTTTAAGGATTACCTTTTCAAGCAGGATTTCATACTCATCATCCCTGTTTGAAGCAAGTTCACTTAAAAGTTTCAGATCATCAGTGATACCCTGGAATGCAGATACAACAATCAGGCAAGGGCAACTTTGCGATTCAATTATTTTTTTAACACCCCTGATCCGCTCAGGAGATCCAATTGATGTACCACCAAACTTCAGAACTTTCATTATGTAAAGCTATATAAAATGAAAATGCATCTCGTAAGATGCATTAAATTAAGCTGTAAAAATAGTAATAATAAGGTAAAAGGTTATATTAAATTAAAATTATTAATCAAAAAGGGCTTAATTGTGTGAAGTCAGATGTCAATAGTCCTAAGTAATATCAAACTACTGACTTTCCCATCCGATTCCGGACTTTTCAGCTCACCCTTGTCCTTCTTTCTCAAGCCTCTTAAGAATCGAAAAAATAAATGCAGCTGATGTCAGACAACATACTATAAACACAAGCCAGAGTTGCCATAATTCAACTTTATCCCAGAGAAATGATCCTACAAAAAGAAGCTTATTTCCCACTGCTGTGGCAAGAAGCCAACCTCCCTGCATCAGTCCCTGGAATCGGGATGGAGCAACTTTTGATACAAAAGATAACCCCATAGGACTAAGGAAAAGTTCGGCTACAGTCAGCACCAGGTAAATACTGATGAGCCAATAGGATGAAACTCTGTCAGCATCAGGAACAGGTGATCCATTGAGAAGGTGAGGTGAGGGAAGCTTTAGTGAGCTGATTAACAGTATGATAAACCCTATAGCAGCTATTATCATTCCAAATCCAATCTTTTTCGGGACAGATGGCTCAATGTTTTTCTTGTTAAGCCATGCAAAGAATCCCATTACAGGAAAGGTCAGTGCTACAACAAATAAAGGATTGAATGATTGAAATATTTCAGGGGAGATTGCATTCATGCTTTCTGCATTTGCGAACATAAGATATGCACCTGTAAATGCTACTACAAATAGCAATCCTCCAAACAGCCTGGGCACTATACCAACGCTTTTTCTGATAAGGAGTACAAGTCCGGCAATTGATCCACAGACGGCAAGCAGTGAGATAACATTAAAGAATAGGTTTGTGAACGGGTTTACGTACTTATCGCTGTATTCATTGGCAAAGAGAGTAAGTGTTAATCCGTTTTGATGGAACGACATCCAGAAAAATATTACCACAACAAAAACAAGTATAAGCGCCACAATCCTTGACATCTCTTCTTTTTTAGCGGAGAGCACTATCCAGGTTACAAATGCAGCAAACAGGCCAAATGCGAAACCTGCTGTCCAGCCAACCTGCTTTATGAAATGCAATCCAAATGCTGTTATCCCCATGGCTCCGATTGCTGCAAGGAGAGTCACCAGATTGAAATTAACTTTTTCAGAGACTTCAGTTGCTTTCCTTTCTTTATTTGGGAGGTGCTTGTTGAAGATGATATAAACCAGAAGAGAAATTACCATTGTGCATGCTGCTATTCCGAAAGCATAATTATATCCTCTTGAAAAAACTTCAATATAATTATGTGCAAATATGGAAAGATCAGTAACATGACCGCTAAGATTGGCTTTGTCAGCCAACTGTTGAAATGTTGAAGTGTCAGTCAGGGTTCCATTGATAAATTGGTGACAAAGTGACGGAAGACTTCCGTCGTGAGCAAATCCGTTTGTCTTTAGCCACCAGTTCCTCATGCCTGTTGCTGCAAATGGAGCAAATAACGCGCCTATGTTTATACCCATGTAAAAGATCATGAAAGCCGAATCTCTTAATTTAGTGTACTTTGGATCATCGTACATCTGGCCAACAACAGCCTGAAGGTTACCTTTGAAGAGGCCATTACCAAGGGCAATCGTAAAAAGTCCGATAATAGTGATTGTTAAGGTCATACCCGGGACTGCCATAATAATATACCCGGCAAACATTATAATAATTCCTGACAGGATGACTAACTTATACTTCCTGGTAGCATCAGCAAGTATTCCTCCTAGGAGTGCGAGTGCATATATACTGAAGTAGAACCAGCTGTAAATTCCTCCGGCTTTTTCTGCAGATAGTCCGAACTTGGCCTGCAAAAAAAGAACCAGAATTGCCATCATTGTATAAAATCCAAACCTTTCTCCCATATTTGAGAAAAAGGCTACCAGTAGTCCCTTGGGATGATTCTTCAGCATAATATTACATTTAAAATGTTGATTCTGATTGTAAACAAATATATCAATCTTTTTGAAAGTAAAAAACCTGTTATGCGGGCAGTATTTATTCTAAATTGCCTTTATCCTTTTAATTAATGGCTTAAGAGTGTAAATTTGTAAAACAAAAATATTGCCGGGATGAAACTTTTTAGAAGTGATCAGATAAAACAAATTGATGAGTACTCTATAAATGAAGAAGGGGTGGCCTCAGTCGATCTGATGGAAAGGGCCGCACTACAGTTGCTCCGATGGTATCTTCAGAAGTTTGAAAGAATCAGCCATATCTTCATTTTTATTGGTCCGGGTAATAATGGAGGCGATGGACTTGCTCTGGCTCGTTTACTGGAATCCAACAGGTATGAACCTGAAGTGTATTATGTTGAATTTACTGAAAAAACATCACCAGATTGGAAAACAAACCTTCTGCGTCTGAAAACAGAGACAAAAGTTCCACTTAATTATTTAAGCGTAGCGGACAAGTTTCCTGATATTAATTCAGGTGATATTATTATTGATGCTATTTTCGGTTCCGGTCTTACCCGTCCTGTCGGGGGACTGGCAGGAGATGTAATAAAACTAATAAACCAATCAGGCGCAAAAATTATTTCAATTGATATTCCTTCAGGAATGTTTGGAGAGGATAATACTAAGAATAACTATGATGATATTGTTTCAGCCGATTACACGTTGTGTTTCCATTTCCCAAAACTCTCTTTTATGTTTTCAGAGAATGCTAAATGTGTTGGAGAATGGATAGTACTGCCTATAGGGTTGAGTGCTAATGCAATCAGAAACACAATTACTCCTTATGTCTTTTTAGAAAAAGGTGAAGTAGCCCCTTTACTTAAAAAAAGAAATAAATTTGATCATAAAGGAACTTTTGGTCATGGTTTACTGGTTTCCGGATCCTTAGGTAAAACAGGAGCTGCAGTGCTGTGTGCAAAAGCGGCTCTGCATACTGGTATCGGCCTTATTACCTGTCATATACCATCTTGTGGAGTGATAGTTGTCCAGGTCGCTATACCAGAAGCTATCGTGGAACCTGACCGAAATGAAAAACACTTTTCTGAAATTGGAAACACTGACTCTTTTAGTGCAATCGGAGTGGGACCTGGTATTGGCACAGAACCTGAATCTCAAAAAGCTCTTTGTAAACTTTTAACAGAATGTAAGAGACCAATGGTAATAGATGCGGATGGATTGAATATTCTCTCATTAAACAAAGACTGGCTTTCTCTTATCCCGGAGGGAGCAATTATAACTCCACACCCGAAGGAATTTGAGAGGCTTGCAGGAAAAACAGATAATAGTTTCCTGCGGTTAAACAGGCAGATTGAGTTTTCAGGCAACTATAAATGCATTGTTGTTCTTAAAGGTGCTCATACTTCCATTACAACTCCTGATGGAAAAGTGTTCTTTAACAGCACCGGGAATCCCGGTATGGCAACGGCAGGTAGTGGTGATGCACTGACAGGAATTTTATTATCTTTGCTTTCACAGGGCTATACACCTGAAAATGCAGCAGTTTTAGGCGTTTATCTTCATGGACTTGCAGGTGACATAGCGGCTGAAGAATTGTGTTATGAATCAATTATTGCTTCTGACATAATTAAATGCCTGCCAAAAGCGTTTAAGAGATTAAGTTCGATTTGAACGCGAAACGAAAAACGATAAACAAGAAACACGAAACATTAATATTGAGATAAAACTAATCTATATGAAAACTATAATCAGATTATCCGTCCTGTTGGCTATAATATTTCTTGCTTCTTCATGTTTTCCCGGAAAGCAATTTACAGAATCAAAGGGTGTTATATTACCACTTTCTGATTCTTCCGCATTGAGAGACGGTAGTATAGTTTATGGACTTCCACGTACTGTATTCACAGTGGTAGTTGATATGGAAAGAACCATTGAGAAACCTGGTCCTTATGCACAATTTGCAGGTGATTTGCTGGGACTTACGGATATTATAAAGAACGAAAATGAATCATGGTCAATTAAAGGTATTACTGTAAATACGCATGATGAGTTAGATCCGTCTCAGTTTTATGTAATTTCGAGTACATCACTGTTCAAGACTAATGTTTTGGCTCTCAGGAAAGAAGGCCTTATTCTCGATCTGAATCCTGAAATTTTTTATCAGACTGAAAAACAAGGAAGTATTAATAAATCTGGTAACTACCAGTATCATTCCTTTGATCTTGGATCGGATGAATATTTCCAATTGCAACGCGACACTGCGTATAAGCGTATGAATATTGATTCATCCTTTGTCAGGATACCTTACATAGTTGAGAAGAAAAATAAACTTTCAATAGATCAGCTGGCTGAAAAAGCTGCTAAAAGACTAATGGAACTCAGAGATGGGAAACATCTGATTCTTACAGGCGAAGCTACTGTTTTTCCTCAGAGCGACGCCGCCATTAATGAAATTAACCGTCTTGAAAAGGCCTATACGGAACTATTTACAGGTAAAACTCTGAATGAGTTATTTACATTCTCATACCAGATTATTCCTTTGAAGACAATGGTTGGAAAACCAGTGACATTGTTTCAATTCTCTGATCAGACAGGTCCTCTTACCGGAACTTCGAAAGGGGGTAATCCGGTTACAGTAGAATTTACACCTGAAAAGAAAACCAGGGATCTTACAATTTTAAATAGGGTTCAGACGAAATCAGAATCCCACAAGTATGATAAATTATTTTACAGGGTTCCTGACGTGGTGGGCATTAAAATAAATCTCGGATCGGCAAAGCTTTTCGATTCCAGAAAACTGATCTATCAATTCGGAGAGGTCATTCAACTTCCGGCGAATTATATTATCGGGAAGTAATCTTTATTAAATATAAAATCCATGTGATTCAAAGTGTGTTGAGGACCCCCAAACCCCCAAAGGGGGGATTGAAAACCGTGCATTCTTTGTGAGTTTTTTTTGAATGTATTATTATGAAGGAGCTTGATAAAAATATGTATTTCGGAGCGAAGGCTGTCACAATTGAAACAGCCAAACTGCTTAGGAACAACATGACTTATCATGAAAACTTGTTATGGGAAAATCTTAAAGGTAAACAGATATGCGGAGTCCGTTTCAGAAGACAACACCCTATAAGGTTTTTTATAGCCGATTTTTATTGTCATGAAGTTAAGCTGGTAGTCGAAGTCGATGGTGAAATCCATAACGACAAAACAGATTATGACGATGGTAGGTCAGCTGAGATGGAAAAATTTGGAATATTAGTACTAAGGGTTACAAATTCTGAAGTTGAGACTGGCCTTGAGAAAGTCATTTATAAAATTGAAACTATTGTCAATGAACGTCTTAAAAGTCCCCCTTGGGGGATTTAGGGGTAAAAAAACTGAAGAATAAACGGTGCGGTTAATGGATCTTACTTCAGTTTCCCCTGAAAGCTTTTCTGAAAATCCTCAAAGGTCTGGGTGTTGTAAGCATTATCAGCAAAAAAGCTCAGCAATACTTCCATATCTTTTGGAGCACGGAAACCAGGAACAGGCTGAGCCTGAATCTTTCCATCTTTCTGAGGAATAAGGAATACAACTGTCGGATATGACAACTGCCCCTTAAGAAGAGCGACTGCTAACTGATGTGCCTTTCCTGCTTTACCATCGTTTATATAAGTCTGACCAAAAAAAGTGACACTTTCAGTTCCTTCAGCATCAAACTTTACCGGGTAATATTTATTGTTGAGAATATCTGAGATAACTGCATTGGTAAAGGTTTCCCTGTCCATTTTTTTACACCAGCCACACCAATCAGTATAAGTATCAATGAAGATAGGTCGGGGAGTTTGCTTATTAAGTTTCTCAGCCTCCTGTATTGTGAACCACTTAACTGATGAAGACTCAGTGGGTGCAGCATTTTGTGAATAAGCTGATATTCCCAAAACGCACAATAATATAAGTATAAAGCTCTTTTTCATTTTTTTAATATGAAGTTTGACATGCAAAAGTAGTGCAAAATAACAGAAAATCTTTTTAAACTGATATATACAATCGCAAGTATTTTGACAGACAATAATTATACCATAAATTGGTTTTGAAATAGTATTTTTAATTTGTTTGAGAAAGATATTAATTACATTCACCCCTTTAAAATTAAATCAAAGAATCTGATAATGGAAACTATTACCAATACTCTGCGTGATTCGAAAACAGCGCGCTGGACAGCATTGACCATAGTCTCATTTACAATGCTCTGCGGATACTATATCGCTGATGTGATGGCACCGTTGAAACCTATGCTGGAGAAAGAACTTCTCTGGAACAGCACAGAATATGGATTCTTTACAAGTGCATATGGCTGGTTCAATGTTTTCCTTTTAATGCTCATCCTGGGGGGAATTATTCTAGACAAAAAAGGTGTCCGTTTCACAGGGAATATGTCGACAATTGTTATGGTGGCAGGTACTGCTCTCAAATATTGGGCAATTTCAACCCATTCCCTCGACGGAATGCATATTCTTGGCATGAAAGCTCAGGTCGTTGTTGCAGCATTGGGTTATGCCGTATTTGGTGTAGGTGTAGAGGTGGCAGGAATCGTTGTTTCCAAAGTAATTGTTAAATGGTTCAAGGGTAAAGAAATGGCGCTTGCCATGGGTCTTCAGCTAGCTACTGCACGTCTTGGAACCGCACTGGCATTGTTTGCCTCTTATCCGATTGCAATTTGGATGGGAGGTGTTGCAAAACCAGTACTTCTGGGTCTGATATTGCTTTGCATCGGTATGATTTCTTTCTTCTTGTATACCATTCAGGATAAGAAGCTGGATAAATCAGTTGCAGCCGAAGCTGCAATTTCCGGCTCTGTTGAAGAGGAATCTTTTAAAATGTCTGATATAAAGTTTATTTTAAAAAACAAAGGTTGGTGGTATATAGCTATACTTTGCGTATTATTTTATTCTGCTGTTTTCCCATTTTTAAAATATGCCTCTGACCTTATGGTTAATAAATTCGGAGTAAATCCGCTTGTTGCGGGTACCATACCTTCTTTATTGCCTTTTGGCACTATACTTCTTACTCCGTTATTCGGTAGCCTTTATGACCGAAAGGGAAAGGGTGCAACATTGATGATTATTGGCGCTATTATTATAATTCTGGTTCATACTTTATTCTCGGTCCCGTTTCTGAATTTCAAACCAGTCGCTATAGTTCTGATTATAACTCTTGGTATTGGATTTTCGCTTGTTCCTTCGGCAATGTGGCCATCTGTTCCTAAGATTATTCCCGAGAGGCAGTTAGGCTCTGCTTATGCGTTAATATTCTGGGTCCAGAACTGGGGACTTATGGGAGTTCCGGCATTGATCGGGTGGGTTCTTGATAAATATTGTATTACAGGCAAAAGGATGGTAGATGGTGTCAGCATTCCTAATTACAATTATACCATACCAATGATGATCTTCACAGGTTTTGGCCTACTGGCTCTTATTTTTGCATTCCTTCTTAAAGCGGAGGACAAGAAAAAAGGATATGGTCTTGAACTTCCGAATATTAAGGAATAAATCATAATTGCTACACTATATGAAGACTGCTGAATTAGTTGACTGATTAATTTGTTTAAAAAATATATTAATTACATTTACCTTTCAAAACCCTAAAATTTATAAAAAAAACCATGGAACAAATAATCAATACTTTACGTGATTCAAAAAAGGCAAGATGGACTGCGCTGATATTTGTATCAATGTCAATGTTTGGTGCGTACTTTTTTAATTATGCCCTTTCTCCTGTTAAACCTATGCTTGAAAGTATTTTAGGATGGAACAGCTCCGATTTTGGGATATATACATCTTCTTACACATGGTTTAACGTGTTTTTGTTTATGCTGATTTTCAGTGGAATCATACTCGATAAAATGGGAGTGCGTTTTACCGGGCTGGCTGCCACATCACTCATGGCAATTGGAACCGGACTTAATTACTGGGCTCTCAAACACGGATTTCCTGAAGGCGCAATGATTTTTGGAGTAAAAACTCAGGTTATAATATCTGCTATCGGGTTCGGAATATTTGGAGTTGGAACGGAGGCCGGAGGAATCACTGTCTCAAAATCAGTGGTAAAATGGTTTAAAGGGAGAGAAATGGCTCTTGCAATGGGTATGCAAATGTCAATAGCGCGTCTTGGTACAGCACTCGCTCTTGGAATTGCTTTGCCCCTGGCAAAAACCTATTCGTACTCGTCTCCGGTTTTGCTGGCGTTTGTATTCATGCTGATAGCGTTAACCTCTTTTATCATTTACACCTTCATGGATAAAAAGCTGGATGCTTCAATTGCCCAAAGTGTTAGTGGAAAAGCAGAGGAAGATGCTTTTGAGCTTAAGGATATATTGTTTATTATCAAAAACAAAGGATTCTGGTACATTGCTATACTTTGCGTTTTGTTTTATTCAGCAGTATTCCCGTTTTTGTTTTATGCAACAGATTTGATGATTAATAAATATCATGTTAATCCAAATCTTGCTGGGTCAATTCCGGCGTTGCTGCCTTTTGGAACTATCTTCCTTACCCCTTTGTTTGGTACCATTTATGACAAGAAAGGGAAAGGTGCAACTATAATGATTATTGGCTCCGTAATTTTGATTTTTGTTCACGGGATGCTGACAATTCCATTTTTGAATGCATGGTGGCTTGCCGCAGCTGTAGTAATTATTTTAGGAATTGGTTTTTCATTGGTTCCTGCTGCTATGTGGCCCTCTGTTCCAAAAATTATTCCTGAAAAACAGCTTGGAACTGCATATGCTGTAATTTTCTGGATTCAAAATATCGGATTATGGATAATTCCGCTATTGTTAGGAATAATTCTTAATGCAACAAATCCCGATGTGACTCCCAATAAAGTTGCAGTAAAAGAGGCTGTTACCAGCGCTTTTAAACAGGTATTATCCGACAAAACATATGATCTTTCAGGTAAAGAAATATCACAACTCGCTGAAAAAGCAAGCAGCCGAACCATAGACTCATTAGTACAAAATACAATCTATGAGTCAGAACCTACTTCTGTAACTGATATGACAAGTCTGAAAAGCAGTATTTCAACAAGTACAGCAACCGCGCTTGCAGGTATAAAGTCCGGAGGTGATAAGACTAAATTTGTGAAGGATATCGAAACCAAAACATCAGAAGCAATCTATCCGATTATTGAAAAAGCCAGGTTGAATCTGAGATATAATTACTTCTTTGATTTAGTGATGTTTACGACATTGAGTGTGCTCTCTTTGATTTTTGCATTCCTTCTTAAGGCAGAGGATAAAAAGAAAGGCTACGGACTCGAATTGCCGAATATTAAGAAATAGATATTAACTTTTTAATCGCAAAGAACGAGATGAAGAATTGCGATCCTGCAAAGTGCAACAGGATGGTTAAAAAATAGTTTACCAAATCAAAGATTCCCGGTAAATAGCTTTGGTCAGTTTTTCCTATTTTGAGTCATAATTATACGGCAGTATACCAGAGGTTATGACTCTTCTTTTTGTTTGTAATAACAGTAATTAATCTTCTTATCTTTACAGGCGAGGATGAGAAATAATAATCATTTATTTTTTAATGACATGGAAACAAACGAATTTGAGAAAGCAAAAGTCTTCAGTTTTAACGAATCCATTGATTATTCTGACGGTGGCATAGTCAGCAAAACTCTACTTAAGAAGCAGTCCGGTAATATTTCTCTCTTCTCATTTGCTAAAGGAGAGGCCTTAAGTGAACACACTGCTCCTTTTGATGCCATGATTATAGTTGTGGATGGAAAGGGTGAAGTTATAATAGGAGGAAAGTCATTTATACTCGAAACAGGTCAGAACATAATTATTCCTGCAAATATTTCCCATGCAGTAAATGCGGTAGAGAAATTCAAGATGGTACTAACCATGATTAAGAGCAACTAAATGATAATATGTCTATTGGCACGAAGTAAATGAAACTTGTTAGTGAATACTCAAGAAATAATTATCTATAATCTGATAGCAAGCTATGCCTGAAGAAGTTGTATATTATGTAACCCGGTATGGCTATCTGGCAATTTTTATTATGGTATTTCTTCAGGAGATAGGGATGCCAAATCCTGTTCCAAATGAGCTGCTGCTTATTTTCTCTGGTTATTTATCATTTAAAGGACTTCTCTATCTTCCTTCTGTAATACTCACGGCAATAATTGCTGATTTTATCGGAACAAACATACTTTATTTTCTTTTTTATAGCACCGGGGCATTAATAATGCAAAAAAAACCTAACTGGATACCATTGTCTGCCAGAATGATAGAACGGCTTTCAACTAAGATTTCAAAAGGAGGTCAGTTAAGTATTTTTATCTTCCGGCTTACTCCTTTTACAAGAGGATACACATCTGTCATAACCGGTCTGCTTCAAATCAAACCGAAAGTTTTTTTGCCGATTGCATTGATTTCCGCAATTAGCTGGGCTACAGTTTATGTTGTGATTGGTCATTTTATAGGTCCTTCCTGGAATCTCTTTACTAAGAATATTCCGAGCTTTCAATATATTATGGTTGCAGTACTTGGTATAATTTTATGTATGGTTCTTCTTGTTTATTGGGTCAGAAAAAGGGAAAAGCGGAATAAAATACAGGCATAAATAGAGCCTGAACAATATAAAAATATAATTCTTAACTATTCAACATTCCAATTTCCAATATGAAAATTCATGTGATCTCAGAGACTCAGTTCATAATGAAAGCAACTGGTATTCATACAGCTTTTATTAATCATATTCAATTATTAAAGAAAAAAGATGACATTGAAGTAGTAGTAAATAATGAAGGTACCGGCGATGTATTTCATGGTCACACCTACGGACTTTACTACCTCTGGAAAGGTAGAAAATATAAAGGAAGAAGAGTATTTACAGCTCACGTTATTCCGGATTCTATTAAGGGATCTTTGCCGGTATGGTGGCTATTTATGCCATTTATTAAAGTGGGATTAAAGATAGTCTATTCGTATGCTGATGTATGCATCGCTATATCTCCTATGGTTAAAAAGGCAATTATTGATACTGGTGCTAAAACAAAGATTGTGAGTATATATAATCCTATTCACTTAGAAACCTGGAAGAGAACTGAAGAAAACCGAAAAAAAGGCAGACAGAGGCTCGGTTTAACCGCTAATGAATTTGTGGTTCTGGGTGTAGGTCAGTTAGAGGGTAGAAAGGGTGTTGATGACTTTCTGGATATTGCAGAAGCCATTCCTGAAGTTAAATTTGTATGGGCAGGAGGGAGGCCATTCGGAGGTTTAACTGAGGGTATTAAACGGATTAATGAGAGATTCATGAATGCAGGAAAAAATGTAATAAATGCAGGTCAGGTTAACCTTGATGATATGCCGGTTATCTATGCGGCTGCAGACCTGATGCTCTTCACTTCATACCAGGAAAACTGCCCTTTGTCGCCAATTGAAGCTGCCGCTTGTGGGATGCCTGTAATTTACAGGGATATAGAAGAATACAGATCTTTATATGAAAACCCTTATATAAAGGCTGGTAGTATAGAAGAGTTTACAACCATTACAAAAAGGATGATTTATGAAAAGGAATTCTATGATAACGGTCTCAAAATATCGAAACAACTATTAGAACAGTTTAATGAAGATATCATCAGAAAAAAACTCATCGATACTTATCACAGTTTACTTAATAATTAGCGGTTATTACCAGGGTCCTGTACCCTGTGTCTGGCCCCAGTTTTTTATGCCATCTTAATCAGTATCGACTTGAGTGTGTCAGTAACATCCTCCTCTTCATCGACACATCTTTCGAGCATCTCCAGGATTTTGTTATTTTTAATCAATTCTTTTGGATCTTCTTCTTTTTCAAATAGTTCAGAGATACCTGTAAAATATATTTCATCAGCTTTATGTTCAATTGCGGTAACGATTCCGCAAGCACGGGATATTTTTTCTTTATTGGCAACAGGATCCTTCAGGCAATGTATAGCTGTCTCGACTTCTTTTGCTCCTTCATAGACTAACTCTGCCATCTCTTTGTATATTGGCATCATCTTTTTGGGCTTGTAAAGACAAATCCTGCGGGCGATTCCATTTATTGAATCGACCACATCGTCAATATTTGCTGTCAGCTCATGAATATCCTCCCTGTCAAAAGGGGTAATAAATGATTTGTTGAGTTGTTCATATGTTTTATTGGTGATATCATCTCCAATATGTTCAACATCCCTTATGTCTTTATAATACTTTTCATGTTCTTCGATTTCACTGCTGGCTAAAAGCTTTCTAAGCAGTTCAGCAGCTTTAACCAGGTTTTGTGCATCACTTTCGAACAGGGGAAAAAAGGAGTGATCCTTAGGCACAAAAAACTTAAGAAATCCATCTATATTCATAATATTTAAAATTATATCACTGTTTGTATATAAAACTTAAGCGAGAATCCAGTTAAGAAGATGGTACATTAATAAACCTACAACAGCTGATACCGGAATGGTAAGCAGCCATGCCCAGAAGATTTTGGTAGTAACGCCCCATTTTACAGCTGACGCTCCTTTTCTTGCCCCAGCACCTATTATTGCACCGGTAATAACATGCGTAGTACTGACAGGGATCCCGAAATGTGTCGCAGCAAAAAGAGTAATGGCTCCGGCAGATTCTGCACAGAACCCCTCAAAAGGTTTTAGCTTGGTTATCTTTTGTCCCATTGTCTTTACAATTCTCCAGCCTCCTAATAATGTCCCAAAGGCAATTGCTCCCTGACATGAAAGTACAATCCATAATGCTATCGGGTCAGTTTTTGTTGCTAAACCAGAAACTATCAGGGCAATCCATATAATTCCCATCGACTTCTGGGCATCATTTCCACCATGTCCCAGACTAAAGGCTGCAGCAGATAAGAGCTGAAGGCGTCTGAAATGTTTATCAATCCCTGAGGGAGAATGTTTCCTTGCAAAAAATATAACAATAGCCGAAATAATGAAAGACATAACCATTCCCAGAACAGGCGCTATCACTATAAAAAGAACAATCTTTATAACTCCTGCCATTATTACGGAACTCCAACCTGTACTTGCAACAGCAGCTCCGACTAACCCACCAACCAGCGTATGTGAAGAACTGGAAGGAAGCGCTAACCACCATGTCGCAAGATTCCATATAATTGCAGCAACAAGCGCAGAAGCAATTACGGTAAGATTTATCACATCTGGATTAATAACCCCTTTACCCATAGTTAAAGCTACTTTTGGGGTGAAAACAAGAAATGCAATAAAATTAAAGAAAGCAGCCATGCAAACGGCAGCAATAGGAGAAAGAACTTTGGTTGATACTACTGTTGCGATTGAATTTGCCGAATCATGAAAACCATTAATAAAATCAAAGATAATTACCAGCGCAACTACAATATATAAAAATGTCATTTTCCTGGAATTATTAACTTATTCGATGATATGGTAATTTTATTGAATCCTTAAAGAATAATAAGTGGTTCATCTCTATATGATTATGTTTTTAATATTTTTAGTAATCAGGCGCAACAAAGTACTAATATTAGTATGAAAATCAAAAGTATTCGAACATAAATTTATTGACACTGTTATGGATTAGATTTCTCTACAGAAGAATTAAGAGCTTATTTTCCACTTCTGCTTTTAATAGTCATTGTTTTTATGGTCAATTTATATTAATTTTATTGGATATTTTTGAAAAATTAAACCTATCTTTTTATGAGCAGCATACGCGATCTTGAACCGAAACAATTATGGAACTATTTCCATGAGATAACACAAATACCCCGTCCTTCAAAACATGAACAGAATATGATAAAGTACATGAAGGAGTTTGGTAAAAAACATAACCTCGAAACTATTGTAGATAATGTAGGCAATGTAATTATCCGAAAACCGGCTACAAAAGGGATGGAAAACAGACAAGGTGTAATTTTCCAGACTCACCTCGATATGGTTCCACAGAAAAACAGCGATAAAAAACATGATTTTGAAAAAGATCCGATCGAAACTATAATTGATGGTGAGTGGGTAAGAGCGAATGGGACCACTATGGGCGCAGATAATGGTATAGGAGTAGCATCGGCAATGGCAGTTCTGGCTTCGAAGGATATAGTACATGGACAAATTGAAGCACTTTTTACAATTGATGAA